>Ga0208826_1000090_pt1 | contig 104192 bp, 79 predicted proteins | sample AD_UKC115_MetaG_FD_184451 | JGI IMG/M metagenome (GOLD analysis project Ga0208826, IMG submission 184451) | Active sludge microbial communities of municipal wastewater-treating anaerobic digesters from Hong Kong - AD_UKC115_MetaG (SPAdes)... | ecosystem: Engineered > Bioreactor > Anaerobic >... | reverse complement strand
TAACTAAATTGCCAAGCTTAAAAGAGTTGACACATGAATCTCTAACGCCTTATTTGCCATGGTCTATCGAACTGCCTTCTTGGTGCCGCAACAATTTAAACAATGCACTCCAAGATTAATCGCTTACGCTTATATTAATACCTACCAAATAAACTATTGACTAAAAAGCTATTTTTTCAGGTTCTGTTTCTTTATTTTTTTGCATTTGGTCAAGCATTTTTATTATTTCCGGACTAAGCTTATCGTAAGAGTTATAGCTGTCAGAAGTTTTCGTCAATTTAAACTTTTCTACCATATGCTTCAGCATATCGGCTTGGCTTGAAAGTTCTTCGCTTGCGGCCGCACTTTCTTGGGAGGTAGCCGAATTTCTCTGAACCACCTCGGATACTTGTATAATACCTTGATTAATTTGGTCAATAGCAGCAGCTTGTGCATTTGAAGCTATTCTTATATCGCTTACCAGATTTGATACCGATTCGACTCCATCAACAATCTTTTCCAGAGCTTCAGCAGTTTCTTTTGCGATTTTAGCTCCGGCTTCCACCTTATTTATTGAGTCCTCAATTAAGGTTGTCGTTTCTTTGGCTGCATTTGCAGAGCGTCCTGCAAGAGTTCTAACCTCATCGGCAACAACAGCAAAACCTTTACCATGTTGACCTGCCCTGGCTGCCTCAACTGCGGCATTAAGTGCTAGTATATTGGTTTGGAAAGCAATGTCATCTATTACTTTGATAATTTTATTGATGTTAGAGGATGATTGATTTATCTCATCCATTGCTTTGAGCATTTCATGCATATGTGTATTTCCGGCAACTGCATTGCTCTTTGCTTGTTCAGACAGATCATTTGCCTGATTTGCATTATCAGCATTTTTCTTTGTTTTGGAGGATACTTCTTCTATAGAAGCGGATAGCTCTTGTATTGAGCTTGCTTGTTCGGTAGTTCCCTGAGAAAGTGCCATGCTGGAATCTGATATCTGTCTGGCTCCGGTTGAAACCTGTTCGCCTGTAGAAGCAATATTCATTATCAAATCATTAATATTTCGTACCATTTCAGATAGCTTTTGACCCAATAAGTCCTTTTTGGAGCGAATGGGTACATTAACCGTTAGGTCTCCATCGGCTATTTTTCCAATTATATATGCCTGTTCTTTAGTACTTTCTATCAAATTTCCAAAAGCATCTATAAGTTGTCCGGTTTCATCTTTAGAATCAATATCAAATAATATATCCATATCTCCTTCAGCAAGCTTACCTGCAGCGGCAACAACCTTATTGATAGGTACGGATATACCTCGGGATATAATGAGACTAAATATAATTGCAAATAATACACCGCAAATTATTACTGTAATCATTATTGCAATTGAGTTTTTTGCTAATTTTCCATTTTCTGTAATCCGTGTTGTTGCATAATCAATATTATAATCAATTAATTCTTGAATGGCATTGTCCACATTACTTGCCAAATCATGAGCTTCTCCGCCTTCTGAAAACAACGAAGTAAATTCTTCCGTACTAATCGAACCGTCCTGAAGCTTGTCCATTAGTTGTCTTCTCATGGCCCCAAATTCGTTTAATGCTGTTTGAATATTGTTAAGCAACTGCAATTCTACTTCTACTTCACTTTCATCATAAGCATCCAATATATCATGATAGGCATTAATACCCTCATCAATTGCATTTTTATGTTCTGCGATCCTTTCAATATAATACTCCATTTGTTCCTCTGAGCCCCTAGACAGTGCAAAACCAAATACATTTATTCTTATCCGCTGAAAACGTGAACTGATTTTTTCAACATTTTCCAATAAGTTGGTAGAACTTGTATAATCAAGAGCATAGGAATCCTGAACAGTTCGAAGATTCAGAATTCCAACAACTCCTATAGTGCATGATATGGCCACAATAAAGAAAAAACCTATAATAATTCTAATTCCTATCTTTAAATTCCTAAACCATTTAATCATAAAAAGCCTCCTTATTATTATGTTTTATTACTTCATTGAAAGCCATAAGTTCATACATATTAAACGGACAATTCTATTTTTATACATTATCCCTCCTATTGCTACTGCTTGAAATAAGATGATGTTGCATCCCCAAGTAATGTTTTTGAGAAGTGAATGTTAAATTGTAATGAACATAGGCCTGATATCATTAGACTTAATCTTCTTAAGAATTGTTAATGCATTTACTGATTACTAATTGTTACATATATCGGCGGAGTGGATTTTTGAATTTATACTTTTGTATAAAATTGAGAAAATATTTCTAATTTGTGGTATTATATAGTTGCTGTCAGATTGCATAAATTATCAAAAGTATGTTGAGTATTGTGCTTGCTTGACATGTATAATAAAGATATATTTCTGAATAAAATGGGTAGAATATTCGAAACTAATAGGAGGGCAAAATGTTATATCGAGAGTTTGGAAAAACAGGAGAAAAAATAAGCATTTTAGGTTTTGGACTTATGCGATTACCGGTAATAGATGAAGATTTTGGGAGAATTGATTATGATAAGGCAATCCCAATGGTTCGTTACGCAATTGACCAGGGAGTAAATTATTTGGACACAGCCTGGACCTACCATAACGGCAATAGCGAAGCATTTTGTGCTAAAGTTTTGGAGGACGGTTACAGGGAGAAAGTCAATGTTGCCACCAAACTGCCGGTATGGGAGGTAAAAGTTCATGAAGATTTTTATGGACTTCTGGATCAGCAGTTGGAGCGATTGAAGCTGGAAACTATAGATTTTTATTTGTTGCATGCATTCAACCATAGAACGTGGGAAAACTGTAAAGCGGCAGACTTTGGATCGTTTCTTGATAAAGCGAAAAAATCAGGAAAGATCAGATATGCAGGATTCTCTTTTCATGATGATCTTAATTTGTTTAAGGAGATTGTTGATACATATCCTTGGGATTTTTGCCAGATTCAGTTGAATTATATGGATGAGAACTATCAGGCTGGCCTTGAGGGAATGAAGTATGCACATGAACGCGGACTTGGAGTTATCATTATGGAACCCCTTAGAGGAGGAACGTTATCAAAGAGAGAAATTCCAAAAGAACTGGAAGACATATGGAATCAAGCTGAAATTAAAAGAACACCTGCTGAGTGGGCACTGAAGTATTTGTGGAACAAAAAAGAAATAGGTATCGTGTTAAGCGGAATGAGCGAAATGTGTCAGGCAGAAGAAAATATACGTATTGCATCCGAATCGGAAGCCGGTTCATTGACAGATGAGGAAAATAAATTAATTGAACAGGCCAAACAATTCTTCCTGGAAAGAACGGTTGTCAATTGTACCAATTGCAGGTATTGCATGCCATGCCCTGTTGGAGTAAACATCCCCGAAAATTTCTGGGCTCTTAATCATGCTAACCAGTTTAATGATCATGGCAAGGCGGATTTTTGGATTAATGGGTGGCTCGGCAAGGAAGCTAGACCTTCAAATTGCGTAGAGTGTGGTTTGTGCGAAAGTAAATGCCCACAAAATATACAAATCCGGAAATATCTGAAAGTTGCTAAAGAAAAATATGAAAAGGTAAATCCATAGAAAAGCGTAGATCTGCATACGGATTTCTCGTTGCTTAAGAAAGTGCATTGATTTTCTAAAAAATAAAATCTTGAGTTACAGAAGACGCAAGGCTTTCAAAAGAAATGTAAAAGTGTACCAGGTGGGTTTTGAAGGGGCGTTAGACCCCTTTTTTATTTTTGACAGTCCACACAAACGCAGGTTATACACACTGGACATTGTTATATAATAATCAATATTTTGACCCCGAGTTCGATATAATTGAGGGAGAATATACATATGGAAAAATCACTTCATTTTTAGCGTTATAGGACAACCTGTTTTTCAGGAAACTAATTGCAAAAGCTTCCTTATTGTATATTCTGTGAAATACAATGGAAAGCTAGTTTTACCGATATATTAAGTGACTTTATCGGGAAAACTACTTTTCATTGAATAGTAATTGTTCTATCAATATAGTGCTTTAAAATAAACCTTTGTAACCCGGAGGTGAAAAATTTTATATGAGAAGCCTGTACTACCTGCCAATGTACTCCGATATCCGGGGAAAAATTGTTAATCAATGCGTAAGTGCGCTGGAGAATGGAAATAAGTTTATATATATCCTTCCGTCAAGGGAGGCCATGTTTGATGTGAGAGACAGGCTGGTTGAACAGTACGGAGGATTGATAAACCAGTATGTTTTTGGATTTGACGATCTTGAAAGAGAGATTGTCAAAGACAGTGTACCTGCTTTTAAAACTATAGATGAATCCGCCTCCATACTTATACTGAAAAGCCTTCTAAAGGGTCTTGCCAGTACTAGTGAATTGCCCTTTTTCAATAAAGTGTGTAATAAATCCGGCTTTATTGAAGCTTTATACAGGATTATAAAAAGGTTAAAGAGATTATATCTGTTACCTGACAATTTAGAAATCATAATGGAAAACTTTAATAAAACTGTCGACAATAACATCCTTTATAACAAGTGTACTGATGTTTTAAAGGTATTTCGCCATTATGAGGATTATAAAAAAGACAGGGATATTTACGATATTGATGATATATCCTTTAAGGCGATAGAGAAAGTCGGGACAGCTCCCATATTTTCAGATATCGAAGTATTTGCTGTTGACGGCTTTATAAATATAGACCCGGTTAATAAAGTGCTCCTCGAACAAGTGATAAGGCATTATCCGGATATCAGGTTTATAGCAAGCCTTCCATTCAAGAATCGTATTGTAGATGAATTTGTCACAGGTGAAGTAGTTAAAGATTTTATAGAGCTTGGTTTTACGGAAGAAAAGACTTATGCCGGCGGCTATGAGGTTGTCGAGGGGAAGCTTATGGCTGTGGGAGTGAACCTGTTTTCACAGGTCTCCGAAATTATTGATGGAGCTGACAATATAAGAGTTATCAATGCTCCCAGCATAGAAAATGAAGTGAGGCAGGCAGCAAGGCTGATAAAGCAGAAGCTCATAAGCGGCGAAGCGGAGGCCGAAGGAATTGCTTTGTATGTAAACAATATGGATCTGTACCGGGATTGGATATTCAGGATATTTAACGAATACGGCCTTCCTGTCAGGCTTCAGCCAAAACAGTACCTTCTAGTTCAGCCGCTTGTAAGAGACATTATAAGTATGCTGGGCAAGGAAACCCAGGTTAAGGGTATTGAGCTCTTTAAAGACTTTCTAGCATCAAAATACCTGATACCCTCTGACGTAAAAAAACAAAACCTTGAAATAGAAGAGTTTACAAGATATATGGAGGGTTTGGGAAATGAAGTTGAAAGCCGTGAAATTACTGAGGCTGCTGCTCTTAACAAACTAAAAGCTCTTTTTGAAAAGGTAAAACAATTCAGAGAAGCTGTCTCTCAAAGGGGTAAGGTGTCAGAAAATGTCGAAGTCGTTTTGAAAATTATAAAAGAATTAGATATACGAAATAATATTATAAGTTTATATAAAGAGAAAACTATAGATTCGGAAATATTCATAAGGGATATAAAGGCTTTAGACAAGCTTATCGGCGCTTTTAAAGGGATTAGGCAGATATATATCAGTTGCGGGCTTGAGGAAGAAAAGCTTGACTTTGAATACTTTCTAAATTCTTTCCTGCAGATATATGCTGATGAAACTGTAGATATGGTTTCATCAAATGTAACGGGAGTACAAGTAATAAATCCTGACCTTGCAAGAGGACAATACTATGATTATGTATTTATTCTTGGCATAAATGAAGGAGTATTTCCTGCGGCTGCTGCAAGTAAAAGTATTTTTGATAATTTTGAGGATGATGTTCTTTATGAAAACGGAATAAATTTGTACAACTACAGGTGGGAGCTTCAAAGGGAAAAAATACGGTTCAACCTTGCTTGTGCATCGGCCAGAAAAGGTCTTTATCTCAGCTATAGGACATCGAAGGAGCAAGGAGGCTTCATTATAAAATCATCTTTTCTTGAAAATCTGGAGCAGTTATTTACAAAAGCTGCTTTAAAGGATATAACAAGTGACAAGGTGTACATGAGAGACCGTTTTAAGTATGAAGAAGATGACCTTATGAGCGAAAGTGAAGTGAGAGAGGCTGTCTTAAGTACTATTTGGCAATCCCGGGACAGGCAGTTGGACAAAATAAAAGGTTTTGTTCCTGTAATAAATTCTGTGCAGGCCTCCTGGGAGTTATCCTATATAAACACCGCAGGAAAAATGGAGTATACAAGGTTTACTTCTGAAACTTTTAATGAATATGACGGGCTAATAGGAAAAGCTTCATTAAAACAGCTGCGTAACGATTATTCTTATAGTGCCCATCAGATAAACAGCTATGCGGCTTGCAGGCTGAAGTATTTCTTTGATAGGGTTCTGGAACTTGGTTCTTTTGATGAGGATGAGGAGCTAAGTCCAAAAAATGAAGGGACACTTTATCATGCAATACTTAAGAAATATTATGAAAATAACCCCGAGGTTGAAACCTTTGATGAGGCAAGACTAAAGAGTATTGTCTCCGATATTTTTTCCGGAGTGAAGAATGCCAGGCTTGGCGCTGTTGTGTTTGAAGCAAGAAGAAAAGAGATATACGAGGTAATAAAAGAGTTTTTAATACAGGATATCGATTATATCAAGGACTACCATAAAAAAACAGGAATACATATAAAACCGGTTTACCTCGAGCAGTTTTTTGACGAGCCCAATGCGTTTAAAGGCGCCAGGTTCAAGGGTTTTATTGACAGGCTTGACCTTGAAGTGAAAGAAGATGGGAATTATACCGGGAAATTTATCATGTACGATTATAAAAGGCGAACCATAAAAGATTTTAAGACCTGTGTGAGCGGTGGGGATTTTCAACTTGCTGTGTATTATCACAGTATACTGAATAAATTCAAAAGTGACTATGGCATAAAGAGCCCGGAATGTATGGCCTTATTTTACTACAGTATTGAGGAAGTAAAACGTGATGGTTTTGTGAGAACTGAATACAAGAAATCACTGTTTTCAGGTAATAAAGGACCCAGGACAACGATAAGTCCTATAAATTTTGAAATCTTAATGGATTGGTTGAAAACCAGGGTTGAGAATTTGGTGGAAGAAATAAAGAAAGGTGACTTCAGACTTCCTTACCAATGTCCCGCTGAACATTATGAGTGCGGTTTTAAGAGCATATGCAGATTTGATAAATACAGGATGGTTATAAAGAAGAGGGATTGCGATGGATGATAAATATCTTGAATATGGAGTTAACAAAGAACAGTATGAGGCTCTTGATATCTCTAAAAACATCGCTGTAAGGGCAGGAGCGGGTTCGGGAAAGACAAGAGTATTATCAAAAAGGTATCTAAGGCTTCTTGGGGAAGTTCCTGATATTGACATAAAAAATATTGTTGCTATAACCTTTACCGAAAAGGCTGCCTTGGAAATGAAGGAGCGGATAAGGAAAGCAATTTTACAGGAAATGGAGGGGGAGGCAAATGTCCATAAAAGACAAAGATGGGAGAATATAAGGGATAGTATTATCCTTGCAAACATAAATACCATCCATGGCTTTTGCAGCAAGCTTATCAGGGAGAATTTTTATCATCTGGGTGTGGATCCACATTTTAAAGTTATCGAGGAGTTTGACCGGGAGACGAATTTAAGAAGGCTTGTGGAGGAAGCAATTGATTACTTTTTTTCAAAGGAGGAAGCCAGGAGTGAAGTAGATACACTGCTTGAAATATACTCAAGCGGTGCAATTATAGGTGGAGAGCTTGCAGACAGCATATTGGCATGTTATAGCAAAACGAGGGAGAAAGGGCTGGACATTAGTGAGGCGTATAGATTAACCTCCCTGATCAATAAATCGGATTTTCTTAACTGGTCAAAAATAGAGTATGAAAAGCCGGTTATTGAACAATTAAATATTGTGGAAATGCTGGCTCATGATATAATAAAAAAACTTGATGCCGGGTACAAAAGCTTTAAAACCGAAAACAACGTTTTAGACTTCAATGACCTTGAATTACTCACAGACAAACTGCTTGAGGACGAGAAAATAAGGGAAAGGTACAGAAACAACTTCAGGTTTATCCTGGTTGATGAAGCGCAGGACATAAATGGCCTCCAAAAAAGGATAATATATAAGCTTGCAGCCGATGTAAAAGGTAATATCGAACCAGGAAAACTGTTTATAGTAGGAGATCACAAACAGTCTATCTACGGCTTCAGAGGCACGGATTATACGATTTTTGACCGGGTATGCCAGGATATAGGGGAAAAAGGAGAAGTCAAGCTTCTTTCAAACTGCTACAGGAGTACTTCTCAGATAATTGACACTGTCAATGGTGTATTCAGCAAGCTCATTGAGCCTTACGAAGCTCTAAGAGTTCCTGATGACCGTGAAGTTAAAACCGGAGAAAGAACTGAGCTTATACTTCTTCAAAAGCCTGAGGAGGATATCTCTCCCAAAAAAGCTTGGGAGGAAGTTAAAAACTTGCTCGGTAACGATGACAAACAGGAGGAGCTTAAAAGTGCACTTCTGGAGCTTGATAGGGTGGAAGGACTAAAGGTCGGGAATGATGATATGCAAAGCCAGGTAATCGCGGGAAGAATAGTAAAACTTTTAAGGGAAGGCTTTGAATATAAGGATATCGCAATATTATTGAGAAGCAGAACACATCTTCCGTCCATAGAAAATTCTCTGAGAAAGCATGAGATCCCCTACAGTGTGCTTGGAGGCATAGGCTTCTGGGGAAGACAGGAGATAATAGATATTATAAACCTCTATAGATTCATAGTGAATTCGGACGAACTTAAGTCACTTGCAGGTGCGCTTCGTTCTCCTATATTCTCCTTTGATGATAAATTGCTTTTTGAGCTTATGTCCTCTCTTGGGAGCCAAAGGGGAAATGCCATTATTGAAAGCCTGCAGGAGATCAAAGGTCGATGTAATTCGATGGATATGGAGAAAATAGAAAGAGCCCTTCGGATAATAACCAGGCTTAAAACGTTAAATGGTCTATTAAATGCCTATGAACTGCTTTATAACATATGTGAAATTACTTGCTATAAACAAATACTTCTAACTGAAGTTAACGGCTTTCAGAAATACAGAAACCTTGAAAAACTGATGAGTATTGCAAAAGAATTTGATGAAAAGAAGCTTTATAAAGCCGGAGAGTTTGTAACATACCTTGAAGTGCTTGAAAATCATTCCTTTATGGAGGAGGAAGCACTCCTTGACACTGAGGACAGCAATGCAATAAAAATACTTACGATACACTCCTCAAAAGGTCTTGAATTTAAAGCTGTTATCCTGCCTGACATGTCAAAAGAAGTAGATTGGAAGGCAAAAAGGGACAAGCCCCTGTTTATTTTCAGTGAAGATTACGGAATTACAGCGATATATGGCAGTGAAGAAGGAAGATCCGTAGAAGGGAACCCGCTATATAGCTTGTATTACAATAAAGAGCTTGAAAGAGAACTTGAGGATTCAAAAAGAATATTCTATGTTGCGGCAACAAGAGCGGAAGAGTTTTTAGCATTTATAGGAGAAGATCAGGAGTATGTTGATAGGAAAGGGAATATCAAGCTTAACACCTTTATGAGACAACTCAGATATGCAATCGATATGAACGGCGGAAGTGTTGAAAGTCTCATGACCTTGGAAGGCAACGACTTTAGAGTAGCAAACATTAGCAACAAGGAAATTCTACTTGAGAACCTTGACGACCTGTTGAACCAAATTAACCTATGGGATGTGGTCAAGCCTGAGTACGAAAAAAGAATAAAACGGTATGATAGCTCTGTGTCTGGAATGTTCAGCATATCCCAGTATCTTAAATATCTGGACTGTCCAAGAAGATATTTTTATGAATATAAGGCTAGGCTTATTGGGGAAACAGGAGACGATAAGGCTGGAATGGGAATTGAGATTAGGGAGGAGCAAATAAATAAAACACTTGAGGATGGGTACGAGATATCAGCTGCAGAAAAGGGAACCATAATACACAAGGTTTTGGAAGAAATGCTTTTAAAGGGCATTGAAGACAGAGTTGAAGCTTATTCTCAGCTTGCAGCAGTTGTCAGAGAATATGCCGCACATTTGCATAAGGGTCAGCTTGAGGGTTTTATTGAAGATGGGAGACGCTTTATAGACAACTACCTGAAAATTGAGAAGGAGCTAAAAAAGGTATTAAACTGTAACAAACTAAAAAGCTATACAGAGTTGGGCTTCAGGATTCCTGTAACTCAAGACAGGAGGGTTATGCTAAATGGTTTTGTTGACAGGCTGGATGTCTATGAAGACGGAGAATTCATAGACATATACATTATTGACTATAAGACCAATGTCATAAGAAAACCTGAAGATATTGAAGACAAGGTCAATTACTACCGTCCGCAGATGCTAATTTATTTGAAGGCTGTTACAGGTCTTATCAAACACTTTGGAAAGAAGTTAAGGTCTGTAGGTGCATACTTGTATTTTTTAGACTATGGAGAATATCGAAAAATTGAATTTACTCAAAAAGAGTTGGAGGAACTGGAGAAGGACATGATTAATAAGATAAATATAGCGTTTAAATTTAGAAGGCTTGAAGACTTTGAATGCAACAAAGGTAAAAACTGTACATGGTGTGTTTACAACAGCTTATGCTTATAGAATAAATTACTATCCCCGCACGACTTATTTACACAAATAAACAAATATGCAAATATAAGTTGCAATTATATCTGATTATTTTGGTCTTAGTTTCCATTTTTATTGTCCCCCTCAGGACCGGATCCAAATAACCTGCTCCATAAGCCTCTTCTTTCCTGCTTTTCTTTCAGCCTTTGCAATTGCTCCCTGAGTGCTTCAATATCCCTTTCGTATTTCTCCATTTTCATATCCTGATGATTGACTTCACTATTCTTTTCTTTATGCTCATTTGATTTGTCAGCATTTTCAAACCGGTTATTACCTTCGAAATCATCAATTTCAGACATATCTTCGTCGTCCTTGAAATTCTCAACATAGGACGAGAAATCTTCTATAAGGGAGTTTAAATTTGTTTCCGATATCAGTTCATCCTCAGTAGTATCGTCATCTAGTTGATTATTTAAGGGTTGATTATCTGTAAGAGTATTCCTTTTATATTCTCTTTTATCAGCGCTTTTTTTGCTGTTGTCTTCTGTTATAATTGAGTTGTTCCCGGCTTTTTTAGCCAATTCGGATATACACTCTATGCAAAATTTCTTGTCTTTAAAACTTATTAAGTTCTCTGAATTATCACAAATAGAGCACCCGGGATTGTATTTTTTAAGAATAATTGATGAATTATCCAAATAAATTTCCAAAGGTTCATTATTATTAATATCAAAAGCCTGCCTTATTTCCATTGGCAATACTATTCTTCCTAAAGCATCTATTTTTCTTGTTACTCCTGTTGTTTTCATACTATCACCTTTTTCTACATTTTTATTTCCTATGCTTAAGTTAATGTTATATCTTCATTATCACCTTCAATAAACGGATTGTCATATAAACCCTTATCCCTGTATGGTTCAATGTCCCGGTTATGTTTCCTTAATAATGAGACCTCATTTTTTAATAAATCATTTCCCGGATTTTGTTCCATTAAGTCAAGAATATCAACAAGCTTTTTCAGGTATTCTCTGATATTCGCCTCAGATACTCTGTTTCCAAATCGTCTGCATGACAGTTCCACATAATCACGTATAGTTTCGTCGCTTAATAAGGGAATCCAACTATACAACTGTTTATGGAGAAATACTATATTCTTTGTTAGTTTAACTAATTCCTCAGGTCCTAAACCTCTGATTTTTACTACGGGTTTTCTTAAATCTCTAAGCTGCAAATCCTTTCTGTCAAAACCGGCTCCAATTCTTTTTTGCAATGCCGCATAAGTACTTATACCCCTCTCCTCGTTCTCGAATAGTTGATTGGTACCTGCAAACACAAACATGCAATTACTAAGTTCTCCTGATGCACAAAGGTCAATAAGTGTTCTCAATATCTCATAAGCCGAGTTTCTAATATCTTTTCTTTCATCTACAACTAACTCCATTTCGTCTACCAATACCACCAAACCCGAATAATCAATAAGCGTCAAAAGCTTTATAAATGTTTTCAGAAAATCGAGGGCATTAGTCTTATCAACAGTTGCTTTAACATTGAACTTTGCTTTAGTAGCCGCCGCCAAACTCTTTTCGCCCTTTATCCATGCTGAAGAAGCATTCGCCAGTTCAAGGTCATTATTTATTTGTGCCCTTATATAGCTTGTAAATGCAATAGCAAAAGCATTATTGTAATGGACTATTTGTTCAATAACCATTTTTACTTTTTCAGTTACAGCATCCTTATCTTCCTTTAATTTCTCAATCCATCTCTTAAACAAATCTTCAAAACTCGATTCGGGATTAAGTATACCTTTTGCAGTCAAATTATGCATTATCGCATAATATATATCATCAAGCTTATTAAACTTCATCCCCTGATCCACTTGAATTTTCGAAACAACAAAGCCGTTTTCCTTTGCCATTTTCCCAATAACCTGTAGTAAAAAGGATTTTCCGGTTCCGTACTCTCCGGTAATGAATTTAACCATTCCGTTGGAATTCTTAACATAATTTATACATCTTTTAAATTCATCAATTTCCAAATCTCTTCCCACGCACAAAATATCCAAATCCATTTTAGGATTGACACCTATTTTAAGAGCATTAATAACTCTTGAAGCTTGTAATTCGGTTATATGCATTTCATCACCTCCTTAACTCAACATATACTTTATTTTCGTAGTTTCCATAAATATCTTTAACCTTGATAAAATCCTCTTTATTTCTACCAGCAGTAAGTATAATATCCGTATCTTTTGCAATCCCGCCAAACAATTCCACCAGCTTTTTCTCTTTAACATCATAACCTGCAATATATATGTTTGCCTGCACATGACCTAAAAACTCCTTTATTTTTATAGCACTTTTGTCAGAATATAAATATTGAAGGCAATAAAGGGTGTAATTGAAAATTCGTACAAGCATTCCTTTATTAAGCTGCGGAGGTTCTGACTTGCGACGGCATTTCTTTATGGTATTTATCAGAGGAGAAAGCCTGTTTTCATTTATCGTTTCTTCCTTCTCATCGTTTTTTTCCTTTGGAGATTTATTAAAATTACTGAATTTTTCTTTGAATTCATTATTTAATCTGTAGAAAGTCTTTTCACCAATACCGGTAATTAAGGATATTGACTTTATCGAAAAAAGTAGCCCCTTATTATCAGCTGATTTGCGTTTTTTGAGGTCATTGTCTAATTGCACAATGTTATATAAGATAATCCCTGCTATTCTGTTTTTTGAATCCTCCAATTGATATTCCTTCTCAAATTGCTCTTCAAAGCGGGAATAGTATTCCATAATGATGTTTTTGTCTTCTGAGGACAGGTGCTGGGAAATTCCATCATTGTTTAGTATTTCTATAAACGCTTCCTTAACTGTCAAACTGTGCACTCCCCTTTATATAAATTCCAATCTTATGTTTTCTTATTAATTGAATAATATGCGTAATATATCACTGGTTCTTAATTTTTTATTGGGATAAAAAGATCGGAATTCTGGTGTGATATATGTAAGTATTAATGGACAGTATAGATTGTAGTTGCTAAGGTTCAAGAAGATTTAAGTTGAAACATTTTTAAGGAATATATATTTTTTTCAATAGGTCTTAATAATTATGAAGGAAATTCGGTCAACATTCTAGAATTCTGTTTTAATCAATATATTTAGGAATACTGTAAAACAACTTCGATTATACTTATACTTTAGTCCTTATTTGACCCAAATAGGCTGTGGGAAAAATCCTTTGATGTCAAATATCAATATATACTTTTGCGGATTAAGAATAATTTTTCATGAGGTGAAAGATAATGAATATTGTAGTTTTGAACGGAAGCCCAAAGGGAAAATACAGCATTACACTCCAAACAGTACTTTATATTCAAAAGCATTACGAAGACGATTGCTTTGAAATTCTACATGTGGGTCAGCAGATTAAACAATTTGAAAAAAATATGGAATTAGCCGTGAAGAAGCTTGAGGGAGCCGATCTTATATTATTTTGTTACCCGGTATATACGTTTATTGTGCCTTATCAGCTGCACAGGTTTATAGAATTGATGAAAGAACATCATGTGGATTTAAGGGGAAAATTTGCTGCTCAGATTAGCACATCCTTGCACTTTTATGATATTACAGCTCATAAATTTGTTGAAGAAAATTGTATGGACTTAAATATGAAATACATCCAGGGTCTTTCGGCTGAAATGGAGGATTTATTATCTGAAAAAGGTCAAAAGGATGCTCTGAAGTTTTGGGACTATATTCATTTTTGTTGCAAATCGGATTTATATGAAGCACCAATAAAGATGCCGGAACCTGAAAGGAAGCTCCATATGCCGATTCTGCCTGAAGTAAAAAAATCGGATCAATTTGATACCGTTATTGTCACAAACTGTGAAGACAGCGACGAAAATCTTAAAAATATGATTTTGGATTTTCGGAATGTCTACCCATATAACACTAGAGTTATTAATATAAGGGAGTTCCCGTTTTCAGGAGGCTGCCTTGGATGTTTCAATTGCGCAATATCAGGGAAATGCATATATAAGGATGGATTTGATGTTTTCTTAAGGGAAGAGATTCAGAAAGCAGCGGCGATTGTGTTTGCTTTTACCATAAAAGATCACAGCATGGGTGCATCCTTTAAGAAATATGATGACCGTCAATTTTGCAATGGACACCGTACTGTAACTATGGGAATGCCAATGGGATATATAGTAAGCGGAGAATATAGTAAGGAGCACAACCTTAAGATGATTGTTGAAGGACGTTGTGAGGTGGGACACAACTTTTTATGCGGCGTGGCTACTGATGAAGGTGATACGTCAAAGTCAATCAAGGTAATGGCGGATAAATTGGTCTATGCTCTTCAAAACAGACTTGTACTACCTCAAAACTTCTTAGGTGTGGGCGGTATGAAAATATTCCGGGATCTCATTTATCTAATGAGAGGGCTGATGAAAGAGGATCATAGATTCTACAAAAAACATGGTATCTACGACTTTCCGCAGAAGAAAATTGGCACTGTTCTCAAAATGAAACTGGTGGGAATGTTGCTGTCAATGCCAGCTGTATGGAGGAAAGTGGGAAATAGGATGAATGAAGGAATGATTGCACCTTACCAGAAGGTTGTTAATAAAAAAGGGACGTGACATAATTACTTAGGGATAACGAAAAAATAACATCCTATTCTCATATTTTGAAAACATTATCAAATCAAGTTTTTTCGTTATCCAGAGTATGAATTTATATTTTAGTCATACCTTATGCTAATTTAAGTAGAACAGCTTTTTAAGAAAAAGTCTCAATAGTTTAATAAAGATGGAACAGATTATAGCAGAATTGATTATAGAAAATAAGTACTACTAAGGTGAAGAAAGCTTTTTGTAATTTGAAGCCGGCAAATTCTTGTGGTATAATCTGAGAAAAATAAATAAATGATGTTGGTGGAAAATGAGAAAGGTTTTATGGCTGGTTTTAATTGTAACTACTATATTTGTTTTTCCTTTAATTAGTTTAAGGCTATCAAATGAAAAAAATAATAACTCGGTTATACTGGCACTCGACTACCAAAAGGTTAAATCACAAAATCAGCTAAATCTTGGCGATCTTGGTGAATATGATATATCAAGCGTCATTCTGAATGAACAATCTTTGGCGGGTAGTAATTCTGATATAATAAATACCTCACTTTGTGAAAAAGTAAATGCATATGGGCTCCAAATAATTCTAAACCTTAACAGCATATCTCATTCGAAAAAGTATTACAAGAATCTGGAGACTATTATACAAAAGTATGGGATTCGTTATTTACTGATGTATGATTCGCAGACCGAAAAACCTTATCTCATAAATCAAAATAACAATGAAGGTTTTGAGGAATTAAGGTCACTTGTTATCAGAAATAACCTCATATTTTTTGCTATGGAGAATAAGGAACAAACAGGTTATATGCCCATACCAGGGCTTGATATGCTTATTACCGGCACAAATTACAGCTTGAATAGGGCCTTTACCATTTCAAATCATATTTCAAAAACTAATACGGCGCAAGATGTTTCCATGATGTGGTTTAGATCTGTTGTGGACAGAAATGTCAGGCTGATTTGCATTGAGCCGATTTATAGATCGAAAGATTATACTGAGGATGGCTGCATTTTAGAATTGTTGGAAGTTTCAAAAGAACTTACCGAACGTCTTGATGAAAAAGGCTTTGCTGTTAATGAAGATTTAAATAAGGCCAATCCCAATCTTCCGGGAATACCCTGGAGGATTCCAATAATTGTTAATCTTGTTGCTTCAATGGCTTTATTAATTGATTACACCGGAATAAAAAGACCATGGTTCTTTATATTATCAATGGCTCTGTCATCTCTTGGAGGGTTTTTGATATTTGGGCTTATAAAACCGGAGACTAATATTTGGGAGGCGTATACAGCCGCTATTATCTACCCGTCATTATCGGGAATAATACTTATAAATAGCCTGAAAAATTCGCCGAAAAATATTTTTATACTTATTTTAAGGTCATTATTAAGGATTTTCTTAATTAATGGAATTGGGGTTTGTATGGTAATATCATCAATGTGTGATGTCCGGTATGTAATGAACCTCATAAACTTCAACCTGGTTATACCGGCTTTTATTATTCCGCTGATCGTGTTCAATATAAATTTTATTTTTGTATCACACAAGCAGTACCCTGTGAATAGAAGAGTAATGGATTATATCAAGCGTGCAGGCATCAAGAAGTTTATATTTACTAACCTTATTTATTTTTTCGTAATATATGTTCTTATATATATATATTTATTAAGAAGCGGCAATTTTAATATATTGCCGGAATCCGCAGCAGAAATTCAAGTAAGGAATTTCCTTGAACTGAACATGTCAGCAAGACCAAGGATAAAGGAGTTTATAATCGGCTATCCGTGTTTGTTCGCATTTTTGTATCTTTATCCCAAAAAGGTACCTTACAAACTTATAAGTTTTGTTGGTACTTTTTCTTCAATCGTTGGAATATCTATTATAAACAGTTTCTGTCATGGGTTTACTCCTGTCTTGACTTCATTAAACAGGACTTTCAATGGCTTATTCCTTGGAATAATAACGGGATGTATTTCCTTGTTGGCTTGTTTATTTTTATTCAGGAGGCAGGAGAATATTGAATTGTCATAACCTTACCTTTTCAAATTCCATACCTGCTGGTATCATATATAAATGGATGGCATTGAGATTTACGAAACAGATGAAAGTGAAGGATTGTAAATAAATATGAGAAAATTAGTCATCGGAATATTGGCACATGTGGATGCGGGCAAGACGACACTGTCCGAGGGTATACTATATTTGAGTGGTAGAATAAGGAAGCTGGGAAGAGTAGACAATAAGGATGCATATTTAGACAACTATGAACTGGAAAGAGCCAGAGGTATCACTATTTTTTCCAAGCAGGCTGTATTTGAAATTGGTGAGACTCAGATCACTTTGCTGGATACCCCGGGACACGTAGATTTTTCGGCTGAAATGGAGAGAACGCTTCAGGTGCTTGATTATGCCATTTTAGTGATAAGCGGTGCAGATGGAGTACAGGGGCATACCAGAACATTATGGCGGTTGCTTGATATGTATAATATACCGGTGTTTTTATTCGTGAATAAGATGGATCAGAACGGCACGGATAAGGATAATATAATAAAAGCAATAAAAAAACAGTTAAATGATACATGCATTGAATTTGGACAAGTTAAGACAGAATTGTTTTATGACCAGCTGGCCATGTGTAATGAAGCTATGATGCAAGCATATCTGGAAACAGGACATATCAAAACAGCCCAGATCAGTAGTGCAATTGAGAATCGTAAAGTATTTCCCTGTTTTTTTGGTTCGGCTTTAAAATTAGAAGGCGTTGAGCAATTAATGCAGGGGATTGTAAAGTATGCAATAACACCCTGCTATTCCGAAGAATTCGGAGCTAAAATATTTAAGATCACGAGGGACGAGCAGGGCAACCGTCTCACGCACATGAAGCTGACAGGTGGAAAACTTAAGGTAAAAGATGTACTGACAAATAATGTATGGGAAGAAAAAGTTAATCAAATCCGTATTTATTCAGGACAGAGATTCGATGCAGTAAATGAGATAGACGCAGGATCTGTAGTTGCAGTAACGGGACTGAGCCAAACAAGGCCAGGGGAAGGCTTGGGGATAGAGGAAGCTTCAAATCCGCCTGTACTGGAGAGCGTACTACAATATCAAATTATACTTCCGGAAGGTTGCGACTTTAGGGCAATGCTTCCAAAACTGCGTCTGATTGAAGAAGAGGAGCCGGAATTACACATTGTGTGGAATGAGCAGTTACAGGAAATTCAGGCACAGGTCATGGGAGATGTGCAGATTGAAATTCTTCAGAGCCTTATAAAAAACCGTTTTGGTGTTGAGGTGGGTTTTGGTGCCGGCAGGATTGTGTATAAAGAGACCATTGCCAATGTGGTTGAAGGGGTGGGACACTTTGAACCCTTAAGGCATTATGCGGAGGTTCACCTTTTGCTGGAACCGGGCGAGCCCGGTAGTGGTCTTCAGTTTGGTGTGGAATGCAATGAAGATGACTTGGGTAAAAACTGGCAAAGACTTATCTTAACCCATCTGAAGGAAAAAGCCCATAAAGGGGTTCTGACAGGTTCGTCAATTACAGATATGAAAATAACTTTAGTATCAGGCAGAGCGCATAATAAACATACAGAAGGCGGCGACTTCAGGGAAGCTACCTACCGCGCAGTGCGCCAAGGATTAAAGGAGGCGGAATCCGTATTATTGGAGCCTTATTATGCCTTTCAGTTGGAACTGCCTGAGAAAATGGTAGGAAGGGCTATGACTGACGTTGAGAAAATGCATGGTATCTGCCAAATATCACAGATAAATGGCGACATGGCTATTCTTGTGGGTAGTGCCCCTGTTATTACCATGAGAAATTATCAGAAAGAGGTAGTGGCTTATACCAAAGGCTTCGGAAGGCTGTTTTGCACCCTGAAAGGGTATGAAAAATGCCATAATGCCGAAGAGGTCATAGAACGTATTGCATATGATTCGGAAAGAGATATAGACAATCCAACAGGTTCAGTGTTTTGTGCACAAGGTGCAGGGTTTTTGGTGGCTTGGGATGAGGTAAAGGATTACATGCATGTTGAAAGCTATTTCCAGGGAAAAGATGATTTGGATGTAACCAATCAAAATCAGGCCTCATATTCAGAAGAAAGATCGATTAGTCTGGAAGAAATCGATCATATTATGAATAAAACTTTCTATGCAAACCAAGGAAAGAAGTCTGCCTGGAAGAGACGAAAAACAGCAGTAGAAAGCTATTATAAAACTGACAACTTTGTCAGCAGGCAGATGGAAGCAAAAGAAGAGTACCTCCTTATAGACGGCTATAATATTATCTTCGCATGGCCTGAACTGAAGGAACTTGCAGATGAGAATATGTACGGTGCGAGAATTAAATTGCTTGACATCCTCAGTAATTATCAATGGATTCGAAGATTTCACGTTATTGTCGTTTTTGATGCATACCGTGTTGAAGGACATCGTGAAGAGGTAATTGATTATTATAATATACATTTGGTATATACCAAAGAGGCACAAACTGCAGATCAGTATATTGAAAAATTTGCCCATGACAATAAGAGAAACTATAATATAACAGTTGCTACATCAGACGGCTTACAGCAGGTAATTGTAAGGGGAGAAGGATGTTCGCTATTATCGGCCAGAGAACTGAAGGCTGAGATTATAAGGGCTAACGAAAGGATAAAACAGGAATATAAGGAAATGCAGGGAAAAGGACGTAATTACCTGGTTGACGCACTTCCTCCGGAAGTAAAACAGCAGTTAGATAAGTTGAATAAGGAAGAATAGGCGCGAATACTTGATATGGAAAGAGGATTAAAAGCTACCTATGATTTTTGTTAATCAGCACTAGTTATTTCGGTGCAGAAAGATATATGGTTGTATTAAGAAATTGACGAATATTAGGAAGTTTTTACTCTAGAAAATAGGTTTACCCTATGATAGAATTTAACCGTTAAAATCTGATTGTTTGTTTACAAAGGGGGTAATATTGTGAAAAAGAATACTAGGAAGGTATCCTTAGTGTTAGTACTTGTCATTCTATGTCAGCTTTTTGCTGCAATTCCGGCTAAGGCAGAAGGTCTTTGTGGTGATTTGAATGGTGATAATTCGGTTAATGCAATCGACTTTGCACTGCTAAGAAGTTACTTACTTAAAATTGGCAAGCCTTCTGGAAGTGATTTTGAAGAACGCGCTGATGTAAATGAGGATGGCTCAGTTAATTCACTTGACTTTGCAGCCTTCAGGATGTACTTGCTTGGTATGATCAAAAGCTTGCCATATATTAAGGATCAACCTGTTGTTACACCAACGCCAATATCTGAAGGTAAGTTGATATCATCACCTGTTCCCTATGATGCAACAGTCAATATGGATTTTGTGGATGCAAATACTCAGTTTGCAACAAACCTTTTCCAGAAATTAAGTAATGAAGACACAAATGAAAATATATTTTTCTCGCCCTTTGGCATTTCAATGGCTTTTTCAATGGCGTATCAGGGTGCAGGCTCCACTACAAAAGACGCTATGGCAAAAGCTCTTGGTTACACAGGTATGAGCAATGAAGTAATAAATCAAAGCTATGTTGATCACTTGAAATATTTTAAGAGACTATATCCCCAGGTTGAACTGAATATTGCCAATTCAATATGGTTAAATGAAAGCTTTAAGGCGAAGGAAAGCTTTTTGACCAAAAACCTTGAAGTGTTCAATGCACGCAGTTCTTATCTTGACTTTGCAAAGCCAGAAGCATGTGACATTATGAATAATTGGATTTCCGATGCAACCAACGGTAAAATAGATAATATGATAAATGCTCCTATTGCTTCACAAATGTCAATGTACCTTATGAATGCTATATATTTTAATGGAAACTGGGCGGAAGAATTTGATGAAACAAAGACTATGTACCGTGCTTTTACCAATATAGCAGATGAAATAAAATATGTACCGATGATGTATAAAAAAGCTAAATTCAGGAGTGCTGAAACATCCGAAGCAAAAACAATTGAAATTCCATATTGTTCGGGAACTGTTTCGATGTACTGCATTCTTCCTAAAGCCGATACAGTGAATGATTTTATTGCTGAATTTGACAACAATAAGTGGAGCGATATAAAGGCCGGACTTTCAAAGTCTTCTGATATTGCATTATATATTCCACGTTTTGCAATTGAATATGAACCCCAGGATCTAAAAGGTAAACTTGCAGAACTCGGCATGGGTGAAGCTTTTGCAGATAACGCTGATTTTTCCGGGATAGCTGAAGGAATCTGGCTAGACGAAGTCAGGCACAAATCTGTAATTGATGTGAACGAAAAAGGGGCTGAAGCTGCATCGGGAACTATTATAGGAATACCAACTCCTTCAATAACTAAATTGTTTGAGTTGGATAAGCCATTTATGTTTGTAATTGCAGATAATGCAACCGGTACAGTACTATTTATGGGAAAAGTAGTTGATTTGGACTAAACCGGATTCAACAATTATTATTAGGATAAATCATTTTGAAGGGGAATTTGTATTCTTTTCATGAATCATAGCCAATGATAATACTGAAATGTAATATAACGCAGCGGAGCCTAAATCAGGCTCTGCTGCGTTATTTAATGTGGTAATAAAGGTATTTTTTTTGATTAAATCTCACCATAGATTGACATTATTTAAGTGTGTGTTAAAATGAATTAATGGTAATTACTATGAAATGCTGTTATTTACGGTGTTAAAAATGCTCTTGTGATTTTTCACAAGAGCTGAAATTTAACCCTGGAATAAATTTTCTTATGACGATACTCGTAAAGAAGTTATAGTATGCAGGTAGAAACTATACGGAGGAGCAATAATGATAAACGAACCAGAAAAATGGTCGAGTCTTGAAGAAATTGCTGTGCATCTTGGTGTCAGCAAGGATACAATACGCAACTGGATTAAAAAAGGTGCTATTCCTTACCGAAAGGTAGGGAAACAATACAAGTTCAAGATATCTGAAGTAGATGCTTGGGTGAATAGCGGTAAAAGTGCAGATATAGATTGAGCAGCTAATAACTGTTGTGAAATAGGGAGGAGAAATGATGCAAATTCTCGACAATGTGAATAAAACCGTCAAAGACGACCTGGCAGTAACAGTATCGAAAGGTGATAAAATTTCAATAGCTGCTGCCTGTTTTTCAATATATGCATACGAAGCACTTAAAAAACAGCTTGATGGAGTAGACGAACTACGTTTTGTGTTTACCTCGCCGACCTTCCTTAAAGAAAAAGCACCAAAAGAGAAGCGTGAGTTCTATATCCCCCGGCTTAACCGTGAGCGTTCACTATATGGAACAGAATTTGAAGTTAAACTTCGTAATGAACTGACTCAAAAGGCTATTGCCCGGGAGTGTGCTGAATGGATTAAGAAGAAAGTACGTTTCCGTTCCAATGTAACTGGTGGAGCTATGGGGAGTTTTTTAAGTGTTGTAAATCCTAGCAAAACAGTTGTGTATGCCCCGTTGAATTCATTTACAACCTCGGATTTAGGGTGTGAACGCGGCAACAATATAATGAACCTTGTCAACCGAATTGACGCTCCACTTGCTGGAGAGTATGTCAAGATGTTTGAGCAGATTTGGAATGACAAAAATCTTTTGCAGGATGTTACTCAGCAGGTCATCGATGGCATAACCGCTGCCTATAATGAGAATTCTCCAGAGTTTGTTTACTTTGTCGCCATCTATAACATATTTAACGAGTTTCTCTCCGATATCAGTGAGGATGTACTGCCAAACGAGGCAACGGGGTTTAAGGAAACAAAAATTTGGAGTAAGCTTTACAATTTTCAAAAGGATGCTACTCTGGCAATTATTAATAAACTTGAAAAGTTCAATGGGTGTATCCTTGCTGATAGTGTCGGTTTAGGTAAGACATTTACTGCTCTTGCTGTCATAAAATACTATGAACTCCGTAACCGTAACGTAATGGTGCTTTGTCCGAAGAAACTCGGTGATAACTGGTTAACATTCAAGGAAAATTATCTTAACAATCCTATAGCTGTCGACCGCTTGAGATATGACGTACTTTACCATACTGACTTGTCCCGAGAGCGTGGGTTTTCTGGAAACCTGGATTTGTCAAAACTCAACTGGAGCAATTATGATCTTGTGGTCATAGACGAAAGCCACAACTTCCGCAACGGAGGAGATTATTCGGGACGCGGTGATAATAGGCGAGAGAACCGTTACCTCACATTACTGAACAAGGTTATCCGTAAGGGGATTAAGACTAAGGTACTTATGCTTTCGGCAACACCAGTTAACAATACCTTTTCTGATCTGAGGCATCAGCTTGAACTCGCCTACGAGGGTGACCCTGCGCTGATAAATGATAAGCTGGATAAGCTTGGAACTTCAAAACCAATCGATTCTATATTCCGAAATGCGCAGACCGCCTTTAATAGATGGAGTAAACTCGAAGCGGAGGAACGCACAACCGAGAATCTCCTGCGTTCTTTGGACTTCGATTTCTTTACGATGCTTGACAATGTTACAATTGCCCGCTCGCGCAAGCATATACAGAAATATTACAACACAGAAGAGATAGGTAAATTCCCTGAAAGGATGAAGCCACTTGCCTTACGTCCGAAATTAACCGGTTTGCCCACGGCAATCGATTACGATGAGATTTATGACCTATTAATGAAACTTAATCTCGCCATATATATACCGACCGATTTTCTGCTCGAGAGCAGGCGGGCAAAATATATAGACCCAAGTGTGAACATCGACCGTGCCGGGCGTGAAATTGGTATCCGCCGTTTAATGTGCATTAACCTTTTAAAGAGACTTGAGAGCTCTGTATATTCTTTCCGTATTACCCTTGAACGCGTGAGGAAGCTGATTAATGGTACAATAAATGATATTGATGCTTACGAAAGCGGAAGACGTAAGATTATCAACGTGCAGGAAATCACTGATACGGAGTTTGACGGTGATGATAGTAACGCCGACTACTTTGAGAACAGCGGCAAGAAACTGGACATTGACCTTGCTGATATGGACTATATTTCCTGGCGGGAAAAATTATCTGAGGATTCTGATATTCTCGAACTATTGTCGGTGATGATTCAGGACATTACACCTAATCATGATACAAAGCTGCAGACACTGCTGAATCTGATAGCTGAGAAAGTCCAACATCCTTTCAATGAGGACAATAAGAAGGTACTGATCTTCTCGGCATTCTCCGATACCACGGAATACCTTTATGAGCATATCGCACCGTTTGTAAAAGAGCACTTCGGACTTAATACTGCGATGATAACCGGTACAACCGATGGCAGGACGACTGTGAAACTTCCGCGTGCCGATATGAATACAATTCTTACGCTGTTCTCTCCTCTCTCAAAAGACAAAGTGTTGCTTATGCCGGACAACACTGTGCAGATAGATATTCTTATTGCGACGGACTGTATTTCTGAGGGACAGAACCTGCAGGATTGCGACTATTGTGTAAACTACGACATACATTGGAACCCTGTTCGTATTATCCAAAGGTTTGGGCGTATTGACCGTATCGGAAGCCGCAACGAGAAAATACAGCTAGTGAACTTTTGGCCAAATATTGGTTTGGATAAATACCTTGAATTAAAAGGACGTGTGGAAACCCGTATGAAAGCCACTGTTATGACAGCTACAGGAGACGACAATCCGATTGACCCGGATGAACAGGGCGACCTTGAATACCGAAAGGCACAACTTGAGCGTTTGCAAAACGAAGTTGTGGATATTGAGGAAATGCAAAGCGGTGTTTCAATAATGGATTTGGGGCTGAACGAATTCAGGCTGGATTTGCTTGATTATGTTAAAAATCATGAGGATTTGGACAAGGTTCCATTCGGACTTCACGCTGTTGTAAAAGGTGATGATGATGCACCGAAAGGTACAATATTTATATTAAAAAATCGCAATGCGAGTATAAATTCGCAGAACAAGAACCAATTGCATCCGTTTTATATGGTGTATGTCCGTGACGGTTCAGTTATCCATATAGACCACCTGCAACCGAAAAAACTACTAGATGTTTTTCGACGATTGTGCAAAGGTAAATCAGAGCCAAACCAAGAATTATGCAGAGAATTTAATGTCGAGACAAAAGATGGAAGGAATATGCAGCACTATTCAGATCTCCTTTACTTTACTGTGAAGTCAATTGTGGCTCTGAATGAGGATAATTCCATCGATAGTTTCCTTTCCGGCAAGCAAATGTCTCTTGCTGCAAACACGATTGACGGCTTGGATGACTTTGAACTGGTTTGCTTTGTAAATGTGAGGTGATATAATGTTCGGATTGCCGAAGTCTACAGAAATAAACAAGCTGCTTTCGAAAAAAGCAGTATTTGAGAAGTTCAAGCCGAATGCAAACGACCGAAAGCTGTTTGACGATCAAATAAGCCGTCTTGCAGTTGTCACGGAGATATCGCCGCAGACAGTTAGTATAGCGGCGACTGATGATGTTTCGGCAATATATATCATTCAAGTCACGCTCAAAGCCGCAGACTGTGACAAGAAGAACATTGCACTTTTATCAAAGCTGATAGATCAGCGTATGCTGTTTGACCTGCAATTTGAGGATATAGTGAGATTTGCCGTTTACCGTGCTGAACGTGTCCTTGTATCAGAGAGTAAACAGCTTGATGAATGGAAGCTCCACCTGAGAGGGCTTGACCTCGGTGCGATATGGGAGAATATGATTGCTGAAATTGTTGGCATAGACCTCACCGGTGGCAAGAAACTTGACGACACTATCATCGTCAATGAACGGCGTGATAAAATAATAAAGCAAATTGCTGTCTTGGATAAAAAGGCTATGAATGAACGACAGCCCCGCCGAAAGTGGGAATACGCCGAAGAAATTAAGCGACTGAAATTAGAACTGGAGGAACTCAACAATGGATAAAATGAAAATGCATACACCAAACCTTGCTGACGATAAATATGAAATGCTTGCCAAGTTGTTTCCCAATGCAATAACCGAAACTATAGACGAAAATAGCTCGGTTGTTCGTGCCATTGATGCAGATATACTTGCACAGGAAATCAATACCCGAGTGGTGAGTGGTAAGGAAGAACGTTACCAGTTCACCTGGCCGGATAAAAAGAAGTCTATACTTTTAGCAAATGCACCTATTGCGGCGACATTGCGTCCTTGCCGCGAGGAAAGTGTTGATTTTGACACGACTGAAAATCTTTATATAGAGGGAGATAATCTTGATGTGCTGAAATTGCTGCGTGAAACATACTTGAATCGTGTGAAGATGATTTATATTGATCCACCATATAACACTTCGAATGACTTCATATACAACGACGATTTTTCTGAGGATGTCGACGCTTTTTTAAGCCGTGATGTTCAATTTGATGAACAAGGAAACCGTCTTGTCAAGAATCTTGACAGTAATGGGCGATTTCATACGGACTGGCTTAATATGATTTACCCACGTTTGCATGTTGCGAGGGATTTGTTGACAGATGACGGTGTGATTTTTATTAGCATAGATGATAATGAACTAGATAATATGAGAAAACTATGCAATGAGGTGTTTGGTGACAGAAACCTTGCTGCTTGTATACCCTGGCAATCACGCTTGTCTATACAAAATGATACAGATTTTAGCGTTAACCACGAGTATGTGTTAGTATATGCCAAAAATCGCAGAATAGAAAATAGACGCTTAAAGGAAAGCAATGCGAGCACATGGTATAATCGTGATTCTTTTGTATTTCGTCCTCTGCTATTAGATAAAGATAAGTTTGAAAACCCTGATAACGATCCACGTGGGCCTTGGAAAGCCGACCCATTTGATGCTCCAAATGTTCGTCCTAACTTGACATATCCAATAACGAATCCTGTAACGGGAGAACAGCACCTCCCGCCAAGCGGGAGGCACTGGAGAATTTCTCCAGAAAAATTCTCCAGTGCCATGGCTGAGGGCAGGATTATTTTCGGCAAAACAGGAACTGGAAGACCTCAACTCAAAGTTTTTTATGAAGAAAGAAGAGATTTCGGTTCGATTGATAATAGTTGGTTTTCTGGAGATAAAGTTGGAACTACCACAGTTGCTACAAAAGAATTGCAGAGACTCTTTGAGAATGCACCATTTGATACACCAAAGCCGACTACACTAATTAAAAAACTATGTGAAATTGGTTTTGTTAAAAGTGACGATGTTGTCCTTGATTTCTTCTCTGGTTCTGCCACAACCGCTCACGCAGTAATGCAGCTTAACGCAGAGGACGGTGGCAAACGTAAATTTATTATGGTACAATTGCCTGAAGCTTGCGCCGAAGGCACAGAAGCGGCAAAGGCAGGCTACAAAAACATCTGCGAAATTGGCAAGGAGCGCATCCGCCGTGCGGGAAAGAAAATTAAAGAAGACAACAAAGACAAAGAGGGTATTGAAAACTTGGACATTGGATTCCGTGTCCTTAAACTCGATAGCAGTAATATGAAAGACGTGTACTATACACCTGAGAAATATGCCCAGATGAACTTTGCCATTGACGATTTTACTGACAACATCAAACCTGACCGCTCAAATGAGGATTTACTCTTTCAGGTTATGCTCGACCTCGGTATATCTCTTTCGGCGAAAATTACGCAAGAAGGGAAGACATTTTGCGTAGACGGCAACTACCTCATTGCGTGTTTTGACAAGGTTGACACGGCATTAATAACTGAAATTGCAAAGAAAAAGCCGTATTATGCTGTATTCCGTGATAGTAGTTTTATAAGCGACAGCGCACTTGTCAATTTTGAGCAGGTGTTCAACACCTACAGCCCGAAAAGCATAAGGAGGGTGCTCTAAATGTTAATTAACAGCGATGGATATTTTGAAATACTTGAAAGCGTAAAAGAGCAAATTAAGGCATCACAATATAAGGCTGTTTTAGGTTTAAACCGTGAGCAGATAATTTTATATTGGAATATTGGCAAGGTTATAAACGAACATAATAAATATGGAAGTGGTTTTATTGAAAACCTTGCTCGTGATATAAAATCTGAGTTTCCAAAATCAAAGGGTTATTCTGTTAGAAACCTACGCTACATGCGGCGTTTTGCTGAGATTTTTCCTGATTTTGAAAATCTGCAAGTGCCACTTGCAGATTTGACCTGGTATCATTTGCAGTGTTTGATGGACAAGGTTCCCGATAAACCGATGTTCCTCTGGTATGCGGATAAAACTCTTGAAAATGGATGGTCAAGAAATGTTCTTCTTCACCAAATTGAATCAAAGTTGTATGAGCGTCAAGTTTTGTCGGACAAAAGTACAAATTTTGAACGCACTTTACCATCTCCACAAAGCGAATTGGCAAGGGATACCTTAAAAAACCCATATGTTTTTGACTTTATAGAAATACGCGAAGACATCATCGAACGTGAAATTGAAAATGAACTTGTGGCGAATATTGCCAAAACACTACTTGAACTCGGTACGGGGTTTGCTTTTATCGGAAACCAATACCACCTTTCAGTGGCAAATAAGGATTATTATATCGATCTTTTGTTTTATAATACAAAACTTCGTTGCTATGTTGTAATAGAACTTAAGGCTGGTGAATTCAAACCGGAGTATGCTGGTAAATTGAATTTTTACCTTTCGGCTATCGATGATATGTTAAAACATGAAACTGACAATCCTTCTATTGGCATAATGCTTTGCAAAGAGAGGGATAAACTGACTGCTGAATATGCACTGAAAGACATCAACAAACCCATTGGTGTGAGCGAATATAAACTGTCTGATTTTGTACCTGATGAATTTGCAGATACGCTTCCTACCGCTGAGGATATTGAAAAACGTATAAAAGACAAGTACCGTCTTGACGACGGAGGTGACGAAGAATGAAATTCCAATTTAAAATACAACCCTTCCAGACTGAAGCAGCAGAAAGCATAGTCAATGTTTTTACAGGACAGCCAAACTTAGGCATGAGCAAGTATCGGCTTGATATTGGTAAACGTAAGAGTTCAAGCGAACAGAAAAACGAACAAATAGACTTGTTTGGGGAGACCGAAGAACAAAAACGTAAAAGAATAGCAGATAAATACTATAATACTCGTGACCAATTGACTGCCGAAGAGACAGATATACTTGAAGCTGCTTATCGCAATGCTAAAGTAGCGCTTTCCACGGAGCAGTTGCTTAAAAATATCCGTGATGTACAGACAAGGAATAATATTAAATGCTCGACAGAGCTATCATCCGGACTTGGAGCTGTTTCACTTGATGTGGAAATGGAAACAGGAACAGGAAAAACTTATTGCTATATCAAAACCATGTTTGAACTCAATAAGGCTTACGGTTGGAGTAAGTTCATCGTTGTTGTTCCCAGTATTGCCATCCGTGAGGGTGTAAAAAAGTCATTTGAGATTACACAGGAACACTTTATGGAGCTATATGGACTCAAAGCACGGTTTTTTGTGTATAATTCCTCGAATCTACACCAATTGGATGAGTTTTCGCAAAATTCCGGGATCAACGTAATGATCATCAATACTCAGGCATTCAACACTACTATGAACGAAGAGAAGAATGTTGAGGGCAGGAAGGGTAACGAAGCAGCCCGTATTATCTACACCAAACGTGATGAATTCGGTTCTCGCCGCCCGATAGACGTTATTAAGGCGAATCGACCTATAATTATTTTAGATGAGCCTCAGAAAATGGGTGGTGCTGCAACACAGAATGCGTTGAAGAAAAACTTTAATCCACTGTTTTCGCTGAACTATTCAGCAACACATAGAAACTCACACAACCTTGTTTACGTTCTCGATGCAGTTGATGCATTTAAAAAGAAACTTGTTAAGAAAATAGAGGTTAAAGGCTTTGAACTGAAAAACCTCAGCGGAACAAACAGGTATTTATATCTTGAAGCTATTGTTATTGACCGCAAAAAGCCACCCCGTGCCCGCATAGAGTTTGAGGTAAAGCGCAGTAACAGCATTAAGCGCGAAATACGTATCCTTGGTGTTGGCGACAGCATTTATACTGCTTCAAACGGTCTGGAGGAATACAAAGGTATTTTGATTGCTGAAGTGGATCCCATACGTTCTGTGGTCACATTCACTAATGGTGATAGCTTGGCAGCAGGAGAGGCAAGTGGCAACGTTAATGAGGATGATATCCGCCGCATCCAAATCAGGGAGACGATAGCCTCACATTTTGATAAGGAGGAAAAGCTGTTCGAACAGGGTATAAAGTGCCTGTCTCTCTTCTTCATCGACGAAGTGTCAAAGTACCGCCAGTATAGTGATGATGGAGAGGAAATCCTCAGTGAATATGGGCGGATTTTTGAAGAAGAGTACAATGCAGCTCTGAATGAGAGACTTAATCTATTTCCTACGGCATACCAAGACTACTTAAGAGGAATCGAAACCTCGGAAACACATCGCGGCTATTTTTCTATAGATAAGAAAGGCAGGGCTGTAAATAGTGAGGTAAAGCGTGGAAGTGAGTTTTCTGATGATATATCTGCTTATGACCTCATACTCAAAAATAAGGAACGATTGCTCTCCTTTGAAGAGCCAACAAGATTTATATTCTCACATTCTGCTTTACGAGAGGGATGGGATAATCCGAATGTGTTCCAAATTTGCACTTTGAAACATTCGGATAATGCTACAGCCAAGCGACAAGAAGTGGGGCGAGGTCTACGCCTTTGTGTTAACAGTAACGGAGAAAGACAAGATGTTGATGTTTGCGGTGAAACCTTTGTTCATGGTATAAATATTCTGACAGTTGTTGCAAGTGAAAGCTATGCAAAATTTGTAGCGGATTTACAGAGGGAAATCAAGTCTGACCTTTATGAGCGTCCGACAAAGGTAAGTGTTGAATACTTTGCCGGCAGGAATGTCATGATTGGTGAAGACCCGCACACAATTACATCCGCAGAAGCAACTGCAATATACAACTATCTTGTACGTAACGAATATGTTGACGACTTCGGTGGTATTACGGAGAATTACCGTGCTGCCTCAGAAACGGGCATTTTTGCTCCGCTTAAGCCTGAACTGACTCCACTTGCAGAAAATATAAATAAACTTGTACAAGCAATATTTGATCCAGGTATCCTGAAAGAAATGGCTGCAAACGGCAACGAAACAAAAGTTAAAGATAACCCACTGAATGAGAACTGGAAGGATTTCAAGGAACTGTGGGAACGGATAAATAAAAAGTATGCTTATACTGTGGAATTTGACAGTGAGGAACTCATTCAAAAGTCCATAGACGTAATAAATAGTGAACTTCGGGTAACCAGCCTGACATATACCTTAACGAAAGGTGAGCAGACAGGCACAGACTTTAATGTGGAGCATACTGAGACAAAAAGACTTGAACGTGCGCAAGGAAACATTGCAGAGTATGATCTTATAGGAAAGATTGCTGCTAGCACGACACTCACGCGCCAAACAGCAGCAAAAATTCTGAAAGGTATATCTCTTAAAAAGTTATGGTTGTTCCGAGAAAACCCAGAGGAGTTTATTACCAAGGTGGCAGGTATAATAAATCATCAAAAAGCGTCAGTCATTGTGGAACATATCACCTATACACCAAGTGCAGAGGAACCATATTCACAGGACATATTTAATATGAGCCGTGCCTCAGATGAATATGCAAAGGCATTTAAGGCGAAACATGCTATCCAAGACTATGTGTTCACAGATGGCAAGGCAACCGATAGTATTGAAAGGCGATTTGCTGAGGACTTAGATAATGCTGATGAAGTGATTGTTTATGCGAAGCTCCCAAGAGGTCCACGTGGCTTTTATATCCCTACCCCTGTCGGAAACTATTCCCCGGACTGGGCAATTTCTTTCAGGAAGGGTGCGGTGAAACATATTTTCTTCATTGCTGAAACGAAAGGAAGTATGCAATCAATAAGTTTTGGTGAAATGGTTCGAACTGATGATATTGAGAAAGCGAAAATTTTATGTGCAAAGAAGTTGTTTAATGAAATTTTTACAAGTGGTGTGAAATACCATGAAGTTGACAGTTACCAGAGTTTGCTTAATGTTATGCAATCACTGTAATAACAACATTCTTAGTTTCTTTGGTGAGAGGGATGTCCCACTTTTCAAACTTGGGACAATCCCTCTCGTAAAGAAGTTTGTTGTGTCAAAAAGTTATTAGTATTCGGATAATATTTTTGTTAATTCTTTATTTGCTTTCTTCAATGCATCCATAGTTTTTGAAGCACTGTATTTGCCGTTTATACCAGTAGCATTATCCCATACTTCGCTTAATCCCATCATTGCATATGTTTCCAACGGTCCCCATTCAGGTAAAGCAGGATATGCAACAGCATAGTTTATTTGCTCTTTAAATACTTTTCTCATGCTATGTTCCGTTATCCAGGGATCATTATACGCATCTTTAACAACAGGAAGATTTCCAGTCTTTTTACAATATTCTATCTGTGCATTTTTACCGGTAAGGAAGTTGATAAATCTTATAGCTTCAGTTTTGTTTTTGGAACTGTCAAAAACTGCAAGATTTGAACCGCCTAAAAATCCGAATCTGCCTTTAGGTCCTGATGGAAGCAATGCAACTCCAACATTATCCACAAGATTATTTCCGTTATAGGTCTTATTGGCTTCTAAAGTATCAATATTCCAAGGTCCTATTATGGAAGTGGCGTAATCGCCATTTATAAAGGCACTTTCAATATCTCCTGTATGTGACTGGAGTGCTTGCTTATTTATCAATCCTTCGGCAGCTAGTTCGGAATAAAACTTGACTCCATTATAAGTTTCCTGACTGTCGAGTGTTCCTTTAGTAAAATCTGAATTTACGAAACTACCGCCAGCACTATAAATCCATGGTGCAAAGTTATGTACAACATTCCAGTCATTTCTGCCGGGCATACCAAGTGCAGATAATTTCTTTCCATTGATTTCTACATTATTTAATTTCTTAAGAGCTGCTTTAAAGGAATCCCATGTTGCAAAATCCTTGTTAGGATCAACACCTGCTTTTTTGCAGGCATCTTTTCGATAAAACAGTGCTCTTGTATCAGCAAACCAAGGCACAGCAGTTATCATTGAGCTTCCGGTCATTTTTGAGTATTCCATTGTTTGAGGTAGAAAATCAGTCTCATTTATTTTACCCGTAAGATCAGCTAAAGCATTCATGTCTGTGATTGCCCCTACCCATGTAGTTCCGAGCTGAAGAATATCCGGTGCCGAACTTGATGTGGCAGCAGCTGTTGTTTTTGTCCATGCGCTTCCCCAGTCCACTAAAGTAACATTTAGTTTAATATTTGAATTTTCGGACAGATATGGTCTGGCAACTTCCATTAGGTCATCTATAGCATTTTGTGAATTGGGCATAATCCACATGTCAAGTGTTGCATTAGTCTTTGCAATTTGCTCCGAGGTTATTTTAACAGTATTTGTACTGCCATCCCAGGTGACACTTTTTCCAAGTGCCTGACTGATAGCCCTCACAGGTAAATAGGTTGTTCCGTCATGTATAAAAGGATCAACTCTTTTGCCATATCCATCTACAGGTTCAATGATTTTTCCGTCAATGCTGAGTTTGATGTTGTTATAATCGACGGTAATAGTTTTCTTTATTGATGATGTATATGCCGTTATTGTTGTAGTTATCAAGATGGTTGTAATGACACCAGCAATAAAGAATTTTGCTTTGTTAAGAAATTTCATGGTACACCTCCAGAATAGTTTTTTGGGCAACAAAATACCCGGAAAAGATCAGGTGCAACTTATGTTGCATTTATATCCTTTCCAGTATAAGGCCTATTTTTGTGTATATTATACAATACATTATCAAAAAATACTATTATTATGTAACATTGTCTATTTTTATTAATCTATTAAATATAAATAGTGAAAAATTAACCTGTCTCCATAAAACATTACGCTACAAAACTATTTAATTGTATGATAGAATTTATCTGAAATGTATTTTAATTCAAGGGGGGGTATTTTTGTGAAAAAGATGTTAAGAAATGGTTCTTTTGTGTTGGCTTTGATCTTACTTTGTCAGATTTTTGCCTCAATTCCAATCCATGCGGAAGGTATTTACGGCGATTTGAATGGCGATAGTTCTGTCAATTCGATTGATTATGCATGTTTAAGAGGGTACTTGCTTAATTCTACCATTCCTTCCGGAAGTGACTGGGAAAAATGTGCTGACTTATATAAGGATGGCGCTATTAATGCATTGGACTTTGCTGTTTTCAGGAAATACATGCTAGGAATGATTAATAGTTTACCCTTCGTTGCAGAACAGCCGACTCCAACAGCACAACCAACTCCAACTCCTCAAGGTGATTGGATTCCGTTCATCCCCAAAAATGAAGATATTGCTTTAAGACTTGTAATAGAATGCTCTCCTCTAACCGGATTTAATGAACAAAAATACATACTCGTAAACATAACCTTCTGGGACGGCGGATACAGAATTGCAGATGAGGCTACACTTGTTTATTCCCCATCAGATAGTAAATTTACAACATCCGGAGTGAAAATAGAAAAGTATGTTGGGCCTGATGCAGTGACACTGGCGTCCATGCAAAAACAAATAAAGTATCCGATTGAAAATCAACTGGGTGCAAAAAACCACTTTGATTTCAAGGTGTATGATACAAGTGTTGCTGAGTTCTCATTCACTCCTAACTCAATTATTGCTCCAACACCTGTTCCCTATGGAACAACAGTTAACAAAAATTTTGTAAATGCGAATACGAAGTTTGCGGCAAACCTTTTTCAGAAATTAAGCAAGGAAGACATAGATAAAAACGTGTTCTTCTCACCTTTCAGCATGTCCATGGCTCTTTCAATGGTCTATCAGGGGGCAGATACTACTACCCGTGATGCTATGGCAAAAGTACTTAATTACACAGGAATGAGCACTGAAGAAATAAATCAAAGCTATGTGGATCATTTGAACTACTTTAAAAAGTTGTATCCACAGGTTGAACTAAACGTTGCCAATTCGATATGGATAAATGAAGCTTTTGATGTAGAGGAAAGCTTTTTGTCCAAAAACAAAGAGGTTTTTAACTCTCAAAATTCATTCCTTGATTTTTCAAATCCTGGTGCATGTGATATTATGAATAAATGGATTTCCGATGCAACAAAAGGTAAAATAGATAAAATGATCAACCCGCCTATCGACCCCGAGGTTATAATATACCTTATGAATGCTATATATTTTAACGGAAGTTGGACTGATCAATTCGATGAAAGTCAAACGAGAGAAAGTACTTTTACAAACATTAATGGTGAAAATAAGCTTGTGCAAATGATGAATAAAACTGATGACATCAAGTATGGTGAAGGCCCTGGCTATAGGGCTGTTGAACTTCCATACGGTTCAGGAAGTGTTTCGATGTATTGTATTCTTCCTGAAACAGGAGATGTGAATGATTTTGTGGCGGATTTTGACAGTAATATGTGGAACGGAATAAAGAGCAGCCTATCAATGAGTTCAAATATCAAATTAAGTATTCCGCGTTTTAAGATTGAATACGAACCTAAGGATTTAAAAGGAAAGCTTAGTGAACTTGGAATGGAAGAAGCCTTTTCACTTGGTGCTGATTTTTCAGGAATTGGCGATGATGTATGGATAGACGATATTATACATAAAGCTGTAATTGATGTTAACGAAAAAGGTACAGAGGCTGCAGCTGTGACTATCATAGGTATGGCTACCACTTCAATGCCAGACACCTTTATCGCAGATAAGCCATTTATGTTTGTAATTGCAGATAATGCAACCGGTACAGTACTATTTATGGGAAAGGTGGTTAACCCGTAATATGGATAGGATATCTATCCATATTGATAAAAATCCGGAGGCTTATGCCCTGATCGAGCTTAAGACACTTGCTTCGTAAATTCTAAAATAAAAAGGACACATTGAGTTAATCGGTGTGTCCTTTCTGATTTTAGCAGTTTGTTGACATTAATTTTATTAAATTTTATACTTATAGATAGAGTGGTTAGGAAAAGAAGTAAAAAATACGCATGCTTTTCCATGCGATAAATAAAAGGTGACTATATGAATAAAAAAATTTTATCTTGCTTTCTGACTTTATTTGTTCTGTTTTTATCCGCTGTTAATATTAATGCATCATCCATTGCAAATCTTGGTTTTGTGGAAACCGATGTTGTATTGTTACCTGACGGTAAGGCAATTGTTTCATATACTGTGCGGTATAATTTAGTGCCAGGTAAAACTATGCTGGCCTTTACTCTGGAAGGGTTTGACAGGCTAGATCCCGTTTTTGACAATGATAATTCTTGGGTTATAACGGATGATAATGAATCCCACGGAATTGATATGGTAAATCTTGGCGGTGGAAAATACGATGTAATTAATTCGAATGAACAGAGATTAGGAGGTAAATACCTAACATATAAATTTCGATTTGTTGCTGACATGGCAGCTGCAGGATATCTTGACAGAACAACTTCAAATGATGGAGTAGAGTTGACGGTATTCAATTGGGCACCTGTACAGTGGGATGAACCAATGGATCATTATACTGTTTCGATAAATTATCCTTTGTCTTTTCCTCAGGAATCCGGCACAAGGGAAGAAATAGAACAATTCTTGGTTGACAACCATTTCGCTACAGAGAAGTGGATGAATGAGAGATATCTGATTGACTACAGAGTAGTAACAATTGAGAATTCTTCAAGAGTTCAGGTATTACTTCACAAAAATAATCCTGAGGCAAGATTTAAATTTGAAATTCAACAATATATTGCAGACAATATTTTTAACCAAATGCCCGACACCGGTAGCATAGATAAAGGGAAAGAATACGATGAGGATTATGATTCATCTGAGGAAGACACTGGATATAATGAATGGGACAGAAATTATGAACAGGACAGTAATTCATCAGGAAAAAAAGTTTTGATAACCGCCTTAGGGGTGCTGTTTTTAGTTATGTTGGTCGCATCAAGAAAAAAACATTTTTCCATGGTAAAAGCTCAGTCCACTTTGGATAAGGTTAATTGGGCAAGGACGGATTGGGAACCACCTAAGATGGAGATAGCGTCTTTTAGAAAAGATGGTACGGTTGCAGAAGATCTAGATCCAATAGAGGTTGCTCTTTTTGTCGGAACACCTTACAAGACCATACTTTCTGCAATTTTGTCCAAGCTTGTGGCACAGGGCTACCTTGAAGAGGTTTCACAAGATCCGCTAAAGGTGCGTCGTATTGACCATAATAAATCATTAGATGAATTAAGCAATTATGAGCGTTTGATGTATGATGCATCGGAAGACGGTGAATTCAGCGGAAAAGAGATTGAGCTCATATTGCAAAAACTTGTGGATAATGTTCAGAAAAAGACCTGGGATTGTGATATTAAAGCAACCAGAAAGTATTATGAGGATAAATTCTCAGAAACCCTAAAAGAACAAAACTCGAATCATGAAAATAAAGACGGAGTTTATAAAGACCGATATAAGGATAGATATGAAGAGGGGCATTTGAATTACTGGCCTTACTGGTATTTCTATTATAGCGGTATAACGGATGACCAATATAGTAATAGTTACAACAGATATGAAGAATCTATGCCAGCTGCTCCTGACAACAAAACATTTGGTTCGATCCTGGATTCAGAATCAGATAAGTTTGCTTGTCACTCGGCATGTCATGATGCTTGCCATTCCGCATGTCACGATGCTTGCCATTCAGCATGTCACTCAGCATGTCATGATGCTTGTCATTCAGCCTGTCACTCGGCATGTGTAAGCGGAGGTGCAAGGTGAGAAAACACAAGTTGGCATGGGTGGATGAATTTTTGAATAGAATAAAACCGTATGTGTTTATGAGGATTAGTGATAACGTTCTGATACGGATGCCAAATGAGGCCTTTAAGCTAAATGCCACTGGAGCCCGTGTAGTTGCGCACATTCTAGATGGTGGTTCGGTTCAGGACTTTATCGATGCAAGGTCTGATTCACCTGAAACAGAGGTACAGTTAGAGCGTTTTTTTACAGATTTTGTGCGTATGTGGAATAACGAAGTATGTGGAAACTACACGACACCGGCTATACAAAGGATAGAATTCAGCCTTGGCTATATCAAACTTCCGGTATTATCGGAAGTAGCACTTACGTATGCATGCAACATTAAGTGCCGGTTTTGTTATGCCGGTTGCACTGAGAATAAAAACCAGGAACAGCTTGATACGGAAGGCTTTAAAAAAGTTCTTGATATTATACGATACGAAGCAGAAGTTCCGAGTGTATCTTTTACAGGGGGAGAGCCGCTTACATTTAAAGATCTTCCCAAACTTATAAAATATGCTTCAAAAACAAACAAGATGAGAGTCAATCTTATAACCAATGGTACGCTTATCACTCCGGCCAAAGCAAAAGAACTTGCCCGTGCTGGTCTTTCATCGGCACAGGTAAGTATTGAATCTGCCGATGCCTCAGAGCACGATGCAATTACAGGGATTCCCGGCTCGCATGCTGCTTCAGTAGCGGGATTTAAGGCACTCAAGGAGGCTGGAATAACTGTTCATCCTCATTTTACCATTTGCAAGATGAATAAAGACAATCTGACCCAATATCCTGATTTTTGCAAAAATATAGGTGCAGAGCGATTTTCATCCAACATGGTCATACCTGCCGGAAGAGGCGGGGATGATGAACTGACGGTAACTTACAGTGAGATCGGTGAAATAGTGAAAAATATTCAGACAGTAGCTTCAAAAGCAGGAGTTAAATACATGTGGTACTCTCCTACTCCCATATGTCTGTTCAATCCTATGGCAGCAGGTTTTGGGAACAGAGGCTGCAGTGGTTGCGAGGGCTTGCTTTCTATTGATCCGAAAGGAAATATACTACCATGTTCGAGCTGGCCGGAACCTGTTGGCAACATTTTAAAAGAAGGGTTTAAAGCAATATGGTCTAATAAACGGTGTGAGTGGATTCGAGGTAAGGAAGCTGCACCATCGGAGTGTAAGGAATGCAGGCATTTTGCCGCATGTCAGGGAGCTTGTCCGCTTTACTTTAAAGTGCATGGTTGTGAAGAACTTCATGCTGCATGGGAATCAATGGGGCTATCAAAAGGGAGGAATATAATATGAATAACCGGATGGGTATACCGGGTTTTCCGCCGCCGGAAAAACAGGACAGTGTCAGGTTTTATGTATTAAAAAATCTTTCTTATCCCAAAAGGATGATGCTATATTTACTGCTTATAGCAGTAGGTTTCTCACTTCAGATTTTAATGATGACAGTCTGGCCAGGAGTAATTTTTTTGGCTTTAGCTACTGTTTTGAATCTGGCCCGTGGTTTTGACAGCGGAATAAAGCTTAAAACGTTTGATATTGACAGTAACTGGACACAAGTTGAACTTGAGCAGATTTGCAGGATAAAAGAACTTGACAAAGAAGTGAAAAAGTGGAGAGACGATTCGTTTAATGCTAACAGCGGAAAAGGTATGGCTTTATTTCTTATAACACTAATCGGTCTAATATTTGTATCTGTAATTTTTGGAGGCATATCAGGTATTTACGCAGTGGGGAAAATTTTTATGACAGATGCAGTGGTTCTTTTATTGCCATTGTGGTTTATGGGAATTAGGAAAACATTTGAGCAGGGCAAATTAATTATTAAAGTAGACATCATAATTAAGTTGGAAGAATTTTTTCGAACTATAAAGGGAGAGGGAGAGAATTTTAAACCTGCACTAATGCTTGCAAGAAGCAAAGTTGGAAAATGTATTCCGACAGATAGTAGATTTACTATTACTTTTGATAACATGCCGGATGATTTTTATGGTATTCAGGCGCAGATCAATATAAATTCGGTGCAGGGTTCAAGTTATCCGTATTTTTATTGCGTAATAGCAGCTGGAAAGGATTTTGGATTGGAGAAATATTATAGAAAATTGCGTGCTCCTGAAAATGTTATTTTAAAATTTCAGAAGGACAGTAATGCAGACGTAATTGTTATTCGCCAACGTACAACAAATACATCAGGATACCATACAAAAGGGAATGACTGTATGAAGATTCTTGAGTTTGCTGTTAGTGCTGCCAGAATGATTCTTGAACAATCGATGGCTTAGAGCCAATAGTCAATGAACAATTTAGGGATATTTTGTGATGTCTACAAAATATCCCTAAATTGTTTCGGCGCTAAAGAAAAATTAGAAATCATGCAATCCGGTTTAAAAATCAATATATGTGTTGTCATTTTCTGAAATAGTGTTATTTCCTCTTACAAAATCAATATTTATGAAGTATACTGTAAAAGCTACAGTAAAAAATGCCCCAAATATATCGAGTGCAGTGTCAGTGATAATGCTGGTTGAATCGGGCAGGTAAGGTGAAAAAAATTCAATTGCAATGCCAATTACAATACCAATTAAAATACCTATTATGCCTAATACAAAAAGAGTACCAAATGTTTTCCACCATTGACCTTTTACAAGGGATTTACTATAGTCTAAAGCCTCTTTACCTCCTATATTTTTCAAGACTACAACCTGTACAGAAAATGCATAGTATAAGGCCCAAATTAAGCCCGGAATAATTAGGAGCATGGATAGCCCAAGGATTATTAATCCACCTAAAATGTTAGTACCTATACAACTTCCCCATCTCGAAAAAGCAGTGCTTATCGCCTCGCCCCAACTTGCTTCGATATCATTTTCAGACAATATTGTCTTTTCAACAACAACTGCTATTCCCATTGTTGCAATAATACCAAACAGGTTTTCCAATAATTTTATAACATTATTATAGTTTTTTAGACTTTCAATATCAACTATATTATCACCAATTAAATATAGTATGATATTAATTGGAACATAAATCATAAGAGTAATAATTGTTATAGACTTAAACTGCTTTGAATAGATATTCCAGGAATTTGAAAGAATTTCACTAATGCTTAATTCTCTTTCAAGGATTTGTCTTATCATTTGGCACACCTCTCCGCTATTTTTGAACTTTTAAGAATATTATATACTAACTGCTAAAATAGTGAAATATATTCTTTGGAATACTACATAATGAGTTTGACATTAATGTTTGGCTCATAAGCAAAAGGGCAAATTCCATGGCTTGCTTGAATCTCAAAATTCTATTGAGGTGTATGTTTTCTCCACATTTATTATATGAAACAGTTCTATTGGAATTGATTGTTTTTACTGTTCTCTTTATGGTACAATTATTTTATATACGAATTTTTTTATGTTGGAAATCTACAAAAATCTATTTATAATATTCAAAGTAAACAATAGCATTGTCTAATATTTTGCTGCTAATCTTCAAGTAAGGTCTATAATACTTCTATTTTTAATCAAATACCCAACTCTAAAAAAGTATGTAATGCGAATTATTATACGAAAGGAATAAAAAACTAAAATCCAATAAACATTAATTATAATGTCTAAAAGTGGGAGGAGATAAGGTTGAAAAAGTTTAAAAAAATATTATTGATGGGTGTTGCCTTGTCGGTTGTTTTAACACAGTTATTTAGTTACAAAATACCGGTAGAGGCGGCAAGTGATGTAACGGTAAACTTGTCATCACAAAAACAATTGATTAAAGGATTTGGTGGAATAAACCATCCGACTTGGGCTGGGGATTTAACAGAAGCTCAAAGAGAAACAGCTTTTGGCAATGGACCAGGGCAGTTAGGTTTCTCTGTTTTAAGAATCCATGTGGATGAAAATAGAAATAATTGGTCGAAAGAATTAGCAACTGCAAAAAAAGCCATTGAAAAAGGAGCAATAGTTTTTGCTTCGCCATGGAACCCTCCAAGTGAGATGATTGAGACCTTTACTCGTAATGGTGTTGCAAATCAAAAACGGCTTAGATACGATAAGTATGCTGCGTATGCCCAGTATCTTAACGATTTCGTTAAATACATGAAGGACAATGGCGTGAATCTTTATGCCATCTCTATTCAAAATGAGCCTGATTATGCGCACGATTGGACATGGTGGACACCACAGGAAATGCTTAACTTTATGAAAAATTATGCCGGATCAATAACAGGTTGTAAAGTAATGGCACCTGAGTCCTTTCAATATCTCAAGAATATGTCAGACCCTATTTTAAATGATACTACAGCACTTGAAAATATGGATATTCTCGGTGCTCACTTTTATGGTACAAGCATCAGCAATATGAGTTATCCCCTTTTCGAACAAAAAGGAGCGGGAAAAGAACTCTGGATGACGGAGGTATACGTACCAAACAGTGACAGTAACTCTGCAGACCGTTGGCCTGAGGCGTTAGAGGTTGCATATAATATGCACAATGCTATGGTAGAGGGGAATTTTCAGGCATATGTGTGGTGGTACATACGCAGACAATATGGTCCAATGAAAGAAGACGGCAATATAAGCAAGCGCGGATACATGATGGCTCAGTACTCAAAATACGTGCGACCTGGATATTACAGGGTTGATGCGACAAAGAATCCGAATACAAACGTCTACGTATCGGCCTATAATGGTGATGGCAAAGTGGTTGTTGTTGCAATAAATAAGGGTAGTTCTGCAGTAAGTCAGAAATTCAACATACAGGGTGGGACACCATCAAGTATCACTGCATACACAACTACCGGAAGTCAAAATCTAGCACAATCAACTGTCAGCGTATCAGGAGGTTCCTTTTCAACTCAGTTACCAGCACAGAGTGTTACAACCTTTATTGGTGAGTTGGGAGGAGTTCAACCAACATCAGTACAAACATCAGTGCCAACATCAACACCAACACCTGCAATTGCAACATCAACGCCGGTACCTACACCGGTACCCGTGAATCAAAGAAGTGCTTTTTCAACCATAGAAGTAGAAGAGTTTAACGATATTAAGTCTTCGACAATACAAAAAGTAGGCACTGCTAACGGCGGAAGCGGTATTGGATATATTAGTAGTGGCGACTATCTTGTATATAAAAAGATTAACTTTGGAGATGGGGCAACTTCATTTAAGGCTTTTGTTACAACTAATGCTGCTACAAGTATTGAACTACGATTAAATAGTCCCACCGGTACTCTTATTGGTACGTTACCGGTGGAGTCAACCGGTGGTTTTAATGCATATCAGGAACAAACCTGCAACATTAGCAAAGTTACAGGAGAAAATGATTTGTATCTTATATTTAAAGGCGCTGTAAATATAGACTGGTTTACATTTACAGGTGGGTCCACTGGGAAAAAAGGTGATATAAATGGTGATGGAAATGTCAATTCGATAGACTTTGCATTATTGAAACTACACTTACTGGGTTCAACACCGATTACAGGAGATGGCCTTTCCAGAGCAGATGTTAATGGAGACGGCAATGTAAATTCTATTGACTTTGGATTGATAAAACAGTATTTGCTTGGTATGATATCAACTTTATAGTGAGGAAAACCAGGTAACAATACCCTCGCTTACAATAATCCTCTTTAATTTAGGGCTCCTCGTGAACATAGCATTCACGAGGAGTCTTTATTATTAATATATTTAAATTCCCAGCTAAAAATATTATATTTTGCGTATTTTTATATTGAAAGCTTAAATATATCTGTCATCCTCAAAAATAAAGATCTTAATTTATTGATTGGTTTACACTTTTTATAAAAGTTTATTAATAGAAATGAGTGCATGAAATAAATGTAATAACATGCGCCCAATAAAATACAATGTTAAATTTTGTACTAACAAATTTTATAAAGGAGAATAAAAACATGGTTAAAAAGACTTTATCAGTATTTCTCATTAGTCTGCTCTTAATGACATTTCTTATTTTTGCAGCAAGTGTTTCATCTGCAGGCTTTCAACCATCTATACCGCCGACAGGGTACGATCAAGTCAGGAACAACATTCCACACGGTCAGGTATTAAGTATTTCTTATTATTCCAATGCAACAAAGAGCCAGAGACCAGCAAGAATATACCTGCCTCCGGGGTATTCAAGTAGCAATAAATATAGCGTAATGTATTTACTTCATGGTATCGGAGGAAGAGAAACCGACTGGACTACAGGTGGAGGTAATGCCAATGTCATAGCCGATAATCTCATAGCTGAAGGGAAAATTAAGCCCTCGATAATAGTAATGCCACATTGTAATGCGGAATTGCCCGGAGATGCTACAAACTATGGTTATGAGCGCTTTACAGATGATTTGATCTACAGCCTTGTACCTTACATCGAATCGCAATATTCTGTTTATACCGATCCCATGTATCGGTCAATATCCGGACTCTCAATGGGCGGGGGGCAATCATTCAATATCGGGTTGCCACATGTGGATATGTTTCCTTATGTAGGAGCCTATTCTGCAGCACCCAACACCTATTCGAGTGACAAATTATTTCCGGATGGCGGGACTAAAGCAAAACAAAATCTGAAGCTTTTGTTTATTTGTTGTGGAACCAATGATAACCTTATTGCTTTTGGCAAGAACGTACACACCTATTGCGATTCTAAAAGTATTCCCAATACCTATTGGGAACTTCAGGGAAGAAGTCACGATTGGAATGTTTGGAAACCAGGTTTATGGAATTTTCTTCAAATGCTTGAAGGAGTAGGGTATACATCGCAGATTCCATCAACTCCAACCCCCGTTCCAACCCCAAGGTCGGCCTATACAAAGATCGAAGCGGAAGAATTCAACAACCAGTCAGGGATAGAAAGTGAAAGTTGTTCTGAAGGTGGTCTGAATATTGGGTTTATTGAGAATGGAGATTATGTTGTTTACAGCGAAATTGATTTTGGCAGCGGAGCAGGACAATTTCAGGCCAGAGTAGCCAGTGCGGTTGACGGTGGTAATATTGAGCTAAGGCTTGACAGTATTGACGGGAAATTAGTTGGGACTTGTGAAGTTACAGGAACCGAAGGATGGCAGAACTGGATGGATGTATCATGCAAGGTCAGCGGTGCTAGCGGTATTCATGATCTTTACTTAAAATTTACAGGAGGAAGTGGATACCTGTTTAATGTAAACTGGTGGAAGTTTAGTGGTGTTCAGCCATCTCCTACTCCAACTCAATCCATAATTAAAGGAGATATTAATGGTGATGGAAATGTAAATTCATTAGACTTTGCAGCATTAAAGCTTCATTTGCTGGGAATGTCTCAGCTAAGTGGAGAGAATCTTACCAATGCTGATGTTAATGCGGACGGACAGGTAAACTCTATTGACTTTGGATTGATAAAACAGTATTTGCTTGGTATTATAAAATCTTTTCCTGGATAGGATGTAGTAATGCCAGAACCGGCAAATGCCGCTAAATTTTATTGTTTTCTATTGTGGGTAAGTCCAATAGGGCAGGATATGCTTTGATTCAAACATCTGAAGTATGGAGGCTCCTGTAGGAGAGACAATCATAAAAAAGAATTAACAATTTTTATGATTGTCTCTTTCTTGATTTTGTATTGCGGTTATTACTAAATTCCAACTAATTACTGTAGTAATATCTGTAGGTAAAATTTTCAAAATCCTGCTCGATGACGTTTACGGGCATACCCAGCTTGAAGGTTTCTAATTCCAAATCCTCAGAAATAGCGTCATACGATGTATTAAGTCTATAATACATTTTACCGTCAAAAACAAAGGAGGCTTCAATAGTTTCACATGCTAATACAGCACCATAGTTTTCCTGGACGGAATTGTTCAGATAGTCAATTTTGTCTTTTTTGCTCAAGGAATTAAAAAGCTTCAAATCTTCCGCACTTTTGGCAACAAGAATCATCTTGGCTTCTTTTGCATCAAGGCCATAGGGCTCAGGGAATATACCGTCCACCGGAAGTATGTCAACAGAAGCATTCAATTCTTCAATAATATCTTCTTTTGAGAGGTCTGTTGTATTTGTATTTTTATCTGCAGAAGTAACATAGACAGTTTTTGTGTCCTGATCCCATTTTACATCAGCACCAAAAGATTCCGACACAAATCTTAATGGTACAAGAGTCCTTCCGTTGACTATTTTACCGGGCACATCGAGTTTGACTTCAGCTCCGTTAACGACAGCTGTTTTAGAACCTATTTGAAGTGAAACTGTAATATCGCCCATTTGCCCTTTTACCGTTTTTGTTGAATCGATCCACTCTACAGATGCGTTTAAAGTTTCAAATACCAACCTCAAAGGAAGCAAAACTCTTCCTTCCTCTATAGTGGGAGGAACATCAAATTCTAAAAACTTACCATCTACATAAACCCCAACCCCTGACAATGCACTAAATCCATCTAAGGTTCTGATATTGGCTAACTCAGGATCTGTAATAGCAAGAGTTTTGTTTTTTGGTGATAACTCAATGGACTTTTTGAGATATAAAAGAGCTTCATTTGGTTTATCAAGCAAGGAATATGCACATGCAATATTGTATAATGCTTCTTCATTATTTGGATTCAACTCAATTATTTTACTAAGACAATCTATAATTTCATCATTTCTGCCGGTTTTAAACAGTTGATAACTTAGCTGTGAATAGAGAGATAATTCTTTTGGGTTGTTTTTTACTCCGAGTTTATAGCATTCAATTGCCTCGTCGTTTTTGTCCACCTCAGTCAAGTACATTGCCTTATACATATATAAAGGAATATGACCGGGAGCTGCAGTGATTCCTTGATCCAAACAATTGAGAAATTCATCAAATTTATTGAGTTTTGAATAAATAAGTGCTTTTTCGGTATATGCTGGTCCATATTCCGGTGAAATAGTTAATGCTTGATCAAGAGCATCTATGGCTTCCACATAATTCTCTTGATAGTTTAATATTTTAGATTTCAAGGAATAGAAAGTTGGTTCGGGAATAATGTTAATAGCTTTATTGCAATAGTCGAGGGCTAAGTCATACTTATCCTCATAAAAAGCGCTGATAGCTAGTGTAATATATTCCGATGCTTCATCATGTTTTGTATCCTCAGCAAAAACTGATACACCAGCAAAAAGGATTGACATAAATATACAGACCATTAACAAGATTTTGATACTAAATGTTACTTTCTTTTTCATTTCTTCGCCTCCATTATTAATTGATATAGCATGGTCAATTATAACATATATTTAAACATGTGTTGTATTAAAATGATTATATTGTCAATAAATATTAGCTGGGGGATAACGAAATAGTGACTACCAAAATTTGTTTATGAATATTCGAAAAGATTAAGGTTTTTGTTATTCAAAGTAGAACCTTAATTTTTAGGTGCACCCTTTGCCAAAACATCGAAAATAATTGACGGTATTTATGTGTATGATATAATTGAATATATAACTGAATATTGCAGTTTATAAAGACAGTGAAAAGAAGAGTAAGCATTTGAAGCTTTTACAGAGAAGTTCTCCATCAAGTTAAATTGAGTGCGCTGAGAGAGAACAAAGTTGACACTTGCCGAACATGGTCTTGGAGTTGCGTACCGAGCACTTTTGTGTGAGGCTGCGACGGGTTCACCCGTTATAGTGATAGAGTATAAGCAAATTTTATTGCCCGTACTCGATGAGGTATGTATTGTGAAATACAGACAAACTGGGGTGGTACCACGGTGTGACTTTTGTTATGTTGCTCTCGTCCTCGGAATTATTTTCCGGAGGTGAGAGCTTTTTTGATGCCTTTTTGAGCCAGAATAAAAAATAATGAAAAGAGGTAATGATTATGAATGTTTTAATTGGAGGAGCGTGGCCTTATGCAAACGGATCTCTGCACATCGGTCATATAGCGGCATTATTGCCGGGAGATGTATTGGCAAGGTACCACCGTGCTAAAGGCGATACAGTTTATTTTGTTTCAGGGAGTGACTGTCATGGGACACCTGTTACAATAAGAGCAAAGCAGGAAAATAAAACACCGCTTGAAATTAGCGAGAAGTACCATAAGGAGTTTTCGGAATGCTTTTTAAGACTTGGGATCAGTTATGACCTTTATGGGAAAACATCATCTGAAGAACACAAAAACTTTGTTTTTGAATTTCATAAAAGCTTGTACGAAAGTGAATATGTTTATGAGAAGACGGTTCCGCAAGCATATTGTGAGAACTGCAAGCAGTTTTTGGCAGACAGGTTTGTTACAGGTGAATGCCCGAACTGTGCAAGCATTGCGCGTGGCGATCAGTGTGATGCATGTGGTAAGGTACTTGAGCCGGAAAACCTGATAGAGCCGAAATGCTGTATATGCAATGCTGCACCTGTATTTAAGGAAACAAATCATTTGTATCTTGCTATAACCAAGCTTGAAAATAGGTTGAGAGAATTTATTGACGGACACCCTGAATGGAGGAAGAACGCAATTCAGTTTTCAAAGCGTTATATAAGTGAGGGGCTTAGGGATAGAGCTATAACTCGTGATCTTGATTGGGGAATTGACGTGCCTAAAGAAGGGTATGAGAAGAAAAAGATATACATTTGGGCTGAAAATGTACTTGGGTATTTATCGGCAAGCAAGACAGCTGCTAATAATAGAGGCACAAATTTTGATGAAATCTGGGGAACAAACGCAAAGCACTATTATATTCATGGCAAGGACAATATTCCTTTTCATACTATTATACTTCCCTCACTCTTGCTAGCTAATGGTAAGGGCTGGCGTTTGCCTGATACTGTTATATCGAGTGAATATCTAACGCTTGAGGGAAGAAAAATATCAACAAGCCAGAATTGGGCCATATGGGTCAAAGATATTGTGGAAAATTATAACCCGGATTCAGTCCGCTATTTCTTATTGGCTAACGGCCCTGAAAAGAAAGATACGGACTTTTCCTGGAGAGAATTTGTAAACAGTCATAATGGAGAGCTCTTAGGGGCATATGGCAATTTAATAAACCGTACGCTTGTATTTGTTGATAAATACTACAATAAAATCATCCCAGACGGAACTATTGATAATGGAATTAGAGAAAAAATAAAGTTGCTGTTTGCAAGCATTGGAGCAAAGATTGAGAAGGGTGAATTCAGGGCTGCTATAGATGAAATATTTGAGTTTGTGCGCTTCGCAAACAAATATTTTGACACCGAAAGGCCTTGGGAAACAAGAACCACGGATATAAATAGATGCAGTAACACTATTTTTAACTGTGTTCATATGGCTGCCAATCTGGCGGTTCTGTTAAAGCCGTTTTTACCTTTTTCATCAGAAAAAGTGCAGGGATGGTTGGGGTGTTCCGACGAATGGAAGGAGCAAAATGTACCTTCGGGATTTGTTCTTCCCGAGATTGGAATATTGTTTGAAAGAATCGATAAAAAGGTGATTGATATTGAAATGCAAAAACTGAGCTTATAGAGATGTTTGTTAACAGCAGAAAATTGACGCTCAAGTTGCATGAAATAAGCCCTCGCGAACAGGATAACATTCGCGAGGGCTTTTATTTGAGAAATTGTTCAAATAAGTGTTCTAAAAAACAATAGAACCAAACACTGTAAAACCCACATAGCTCATATATATACAAATACCCAAATTAATTATATATAAAGGCAGGTTCTTAATTTTAAAGGTACCGTTCTTTATTGTCTTTACTAGTATGATAATTGAAAGTATAGCAATCAATAGAAGGACAAAGTGCGAAATCATGTAGTAAAAGAATGAGAACAGCAAAATGACCTCAGGTATTGAAAGGTTGGTGTTTTGCGTCAGAAAAAAGGGCGTGAGCAAAACGATATGCAATATTGAAAGACCTATTAATATTCTCTTCATTACAATCAGCGATCACCTTTCGTATACTATTCTTCGTTATATCATATTTTTGATACAAATTTTGTCCTACGGATTTATCAGGTGCTATGTCCTGATTATTAGGCAAATTACTTATAATATAATAACTATTGGAATGTTACCTTAATCTGTTGTAGCAAACTTATTACTAATCTATTGTAGCATAACACACAGATTTTTTATCAAAATTCAACAAATAAAAGAAAAGTTTATGATATTTCATTCATAATTATTAGACGGGTAAGGGATTATTCTTCTTCGCTATTATTTCAGAAGTCTTACAGGTTGACTATAATTTGTGTTATAATGATTGACAAGAATTCTAATTACTTCTAAGAAGGGGGAGCTTTATGCCACAGCTTTTATTAGTGGAAGATGACATTGCCCTCAGTAACGGTATTGTCCTTGCAATGAAAAAGGATGGGTTCGAGTTTACTCAATGTTTTGATAAAAAGTCGGCTGAAGAGGCTTTTGCACATAAGGAATTTGACCTTATAGTACTTGACACAAACCTACCGGATGGAAACGGTATGGATTTTTGCCGGATGGTACGCGAAAATTCGGAAGTGCCTGTCATATTCCTTACGGCTAATGATATGGAGACAGATGTTGTAATGGGATTTGAACTAGGAGCAAATGATTATATAACCAAGCCCTTCAGTCTTGCAATACTTCGTGCAAGGATTTCTGCACAATTGCGTAGAACTGGAGAAAAACCAAAGAGCGGTACATATACTGTAGATAAATTGTTCTTTGACTTTGACGCAATGCTGTTTACCAAAAACGGCGGGTTGATTGAACTGAGTAAAACCGAGCAAAAGCTGCTCCGTATTCTTGTAGAGAACAGGGGAAACATTCTTACGCGGGATATGCTTTTAAGTAAGGTGTGGAGTGACGGTGCGGATTTTATAAATGAAAATGCCCTTTCCGTATCTGTGCGGAGACTTCGGAATAAACTTGAGGACGACCCGTCTCAGCCGGAATACATCCACACTGTATATGGTATTGGCTATACATGGAAGGTGAGGCAGAATGTATAATATTAACACATACCGGAATCTGCAGATGGTTTTGCCTCCTTTGATTTTTGCCGCCGGATTCCTTTTGGGACTTGCGGTATATGGAATTATCTGCCGTATACGTACGAAAAAGCTGCTCGAGAGATTGGTTAAGGTTATTGATTCTGTTTCTTATGGCAGTTTTAGCGAGGAAACCTTTGACGAATCAATGTTGTCCGCATTAGAATCCCGGCTAAAGCGTGAGACAGATATCTTACGTACAACTCAAAACGCTCTTATGGAAGAACGAAATAAAATCAAAACCCTGATTTCGGATATTTCACACCAAACAAAAACCCCTATTTCCAATATTCTTCTGTATACCAATCTGCTTTCGGAGGAAAACCTGACTGATGATCAAAGAAAACTTGCCGGTGAGATTGAAAGACAATCCGATAAGTTGAGTTTTCTCATTCAGTCACTGGTTAAAATGTCAAGGATGGAGACTGGAATCATATCGGTAAAGCCGCAAAGAGCTTCTATCAGAGAACTTGTTGATGAATCCGCAGCTCACATTTCTCCAAAGGCATTGGCAAAAAAGATAAATATTACCTGGAATTTTGGAGATATAGAGGCTGTATTTGACCACAAATGGACTTGTGAAGCTCTGATAAATATCCTTGACAATGCTGTAAAATATACCCCTGAAGGTGGTGCAGTGAAGATTTCGGCAACTGCTTATGAAATGTTTGTACGAATAGATATTTCCGATAACGGAATAGGAATTTCGGAAGATGAGCAGGCAAAGATATTTCAAAGGTTCTATAGGTCTCCTCAGGTTCATGATGAGGAGGGGGTGGGCATCGGGCTTTATCTCACGAGAAAGATCGTCTGCCAAGAAGCCGGATATATTAAGGTGTCTTCGAAGGTTGGGAGAGGAACTACATTTTCAGTATTCCTTCCTCAAAATTAGAAAAGTGTCAATATTGTTAGATTTCAGAAAGGCTCTTGAAAGAATGCCATGTTACAATGAAAATAACATCCCGCAGAGGAAGCTTCAATCAAAGTAGCAGGTTCCACTGCGGCAAACAGTGAAACAAGATCTGCTCAAAAATTTTTTAAAAAAACTTTGGGAAAAATTGTAAATACAGGAGGTAATTCTATGAGCATTCTGGAGACAACAAATTTGAATAAATTCTATGGGGTTGAACCTAATATTGTGCGGGCACTGGACAATGTAAACCTTTGCGTGGAGCCCTGTGAATTTGTGTCAATTGTAGGTACATCGGGCAGTGGGAAATCTACGCTTTTACATATGCTTGGAGGGCTTGACCGTCCAACAAGCGGTACCGTAAAGGTAGAAGGGAAGGATATTTTTTCATTAAAGGATGATGAACTGACTATTTTCAGAAGACGAAAAATAGGATTTGTTTTCCAAAGTTATAATCTTGTGCCAGTGCTAAATGTTTATGAGAATCTTGTGCTTCCTATAGAATTAGACGGAAATAAGGTGGATGGCGATTATATAGATAAAATAGTTACAGCATTGGGCTTAGAAAGTAAATTGAATAATATTCCGGGACAGTTGTCGGGTGGACAGCAGCAGAGAGTGGCCATTGCAAGGGCGCTTGCCACGAAGCCTGCCATTATTCTTGCGGATGAGCCTACGGGTAACTTGGATAGCAAAACTAGTCAGGATGTTTTTGGACTTTTAAAGGTAATGGGTGAAAAATTTCGTCAAACCATTGTTATAATCACTCATAATGAAGAACTTGCCCAAATGGCTGACCGTATTGTCCGCATTGAAGATGGCAGAATTTCAGGTGGTGATAGAAATGATTAAGGTGTCTAACAGGAAAGTTATCCGCAATATTGCATATAAAAGTTACAAAGCAAACAGAGCTCGTAACAGGATTGCTATTGTGGCAATTATTCTGACTACTATTTTGTTTACTTCTCTTTTTACAATTGGAACAGGCATAATTGAGAGTATTGAAGAAAGCAATATGAGAATGGCAGGAAGCTATGCACATGGTTCATTTAAGTACCTTTCACAGGAGCAGTATGATAAGCTTAGTAAACACCCCTTGATTAAAGAGGTAGGGCAAAGTATTTCGGCGGGTGAAGCAGTTAATGATAAGCTGCTAAAACGCCGCACTGAAATTGACTATAGTGATGAAACAAGTGCAAAGTTAGGATTTATATTACCTACAACAGGAAGACTACCCGCAGATGCAAATGAGATTTCGACAGACACAATCACCTTGGACTTTTTAGAAGTACCGCATGAAATCGGACAAAAGGTAACTTTGCTTTGCGATTTTGGGGACAGGATTGAGGAAAAGGATTTTATACTAACAGGATATTACGAAGGTGATGCTGCTTTTCAAGTCGGAATTATTACTGTGTCTAAGGCATTTATTGAAGAAAACCTGAAAGGAAGAGGTCAGCAATACTATAAAGATTATGACAATGTAGGTTCAATCCAGGCGCATGTGCTCTTCAAAAACAGCTATGATATTTATTCAAGTATGGCTCAGGTGATTATAGAAAGCGGTTATACACCAGTTGAAGGAAATGGTGAGAATACCATTTTGTATGGTGTAAATTGGTCTTATCTTTCTACAGCTGCCGAAGGAAATCTTGTGCTATGGGTTTATGTAATGCTCGGAATTCTGTTGATAATATTTACTGGATATCTTATTATATATAATATTTTTCAGATATCAGTAATTCAGGATATTCGCTTTTATGGGCTTCTAAAAACTGTTGGAACAGCAAAAAAGCAGATAACAAGAATTATTCTGCTGCAGGCACTAAGAATGTCCGCAATAGGAATTCCTATAGGTCTTGTGGCAGGTTATTTAATGGGTAAAGTCCTTCTTCCCTTAATTTTAAAAAGTTCCAATGCACTTGTTGCTAAAGTTTCAATTAATCCGGTTATTTTTATCGGTTCGGCGTTATTTGCGTTGTTTACTGTACTTATCAGTTGTAGAAAACCTGCAAAGGCGGCATCCCTTATTTCACCTGTTGAAGCTGTGAAATACAGTGGCCTTGGAAATAATAATCAAGGTACATACTACAAATCCAAAAAGGGAACAAGTGGTGGTAAACTTTATAAAATGGCATTTTTAAATCTAGGCAGAAACAAAAAGAGAACCTTAATTACTGTGGTGTCTATTTCCTTGAGCCTGGTTTTACTCAACAGTGTTTTTACTCTGACAGAAAGCTTTGATATGAATAAGTTCATCAGTAATTTTATTGATGTTGATTTTCAGATAGCACATGCTGCATATTACAAGTATGAATTCAGCAAAGATACTCCGGTTCCAAAAACTATGACTACTGCCATAGAGGGACAGGAAAGTTTTGACGACGGGGGAATGATCTACTACAATCCTGAGGAGACTATTGTTTCAAAGTATTCCGGAGATACTGAATATAATTATGGCAAAATAAAATTTAATGACAGTACCGCTCTCGGAACGAGTATTTATGCCATGGATGATTTTGTACTGGAAAACCTGGATGTTATAAAGGGGAAATATGACAAGGAAAAATTTCAATCGGGGAATTATGTGCTGCTTGGTTTGTCAAGTGATGATAAGGGAAACATAGTATTCGGGGGAGCTGTTTATGAGATTGGAGAAAAGGTAAAAATAAAAGCCTTTGAAGGCAGCTCAGATACTAATTTTGGATATGCAAAGGAATATGAGGTGATGGGTTATTACCGGTTGAGTAATACTAATTGCAGCCGAACTTATGGAACAGTTCCGTTTGTTATGCCCCTGGCAGAATTAAAGACCTATACCCAAAATCCCACTCCAATGACTTATATTTGTAACGCAAAGGATGGAAGAGAAGACGAACTTGAAGCTTTCATAAGAAACTACACGGAAGCTGTAGAAATTCAGATGTCATACAATTCTCGTGAGACCTATAAAAAAGAATTTACAGATCTAAAAAATATGTTTGTTTACGTAGGAGGCATTCTTTGTCTTATAATCGGCATAATAGGTATATTAAACTTTATAAACTCTGTATTTACAAGCATTATAACACGGCAGAGGGAGTTTGCAATGGTAGAGAGTATTGGTATGACAAAACGCCAGCTTAAGTTGATGCTCATATACGAGGGGATATATTGCGGGCTTTATACAATATTGATTTCAGCTGGTTTGTCGGTTTTGTTCGGTTACGGGGTTATTTTAAAGCTTGCGAATGTGGGATGGTTTATGAGTTTTAAGTTTACAATTTTGCCGTTAACCATCGCATATCCGATATTGATTATTTTGTCGGTGTTGATTCCTTATTTTGCATTCAGGGGGACAGATAAGCTCAGTATAGTTGAGCGGCTCAGGGTTGCTGAGTGATTCATTTGCTGCTTCTCTTAATTTTTGTATTTTGTGTAATCGCTCATTTAGAGATTTATTGTATTCTTCGTTATTCAACTATATCACCCTTTGCTTTACAAGAGTAATCTCCTTTTTCCATCGTTTGATTAAACTTGAAATCTGCTTTTCTAATATTCTATAGCTATGAATGTTAAAAGTAAATGCTACGATTAGTTGAGTTTTGCGCCTTGAAAAATCTTTAAAACATACTGTATAATTATTTAAAAGTCGCACAAGCACGGTGTTTTATGGTATAATTATTTAACTAACAAACAAAGTGATATTATTGTGTAGGATTTAAACAAAGAAAAAAAGTGGCAGTGCATTATTTGGGGGATAGGAGTGTTGAATAGAGCCACTCCCAAAACCTGGCCCCAAATATTCATATGCGGATTACTTAACTTGGGATGTAAATGAAAGATGGGAAATCCTTGACGGTATACCTTATATGAAAGTTGCACCATCAAGAATCCATCAGGAAGCCTCTTTATCACTTTTGATGCAGTTTGCAAACTATTTGGATGGCAAACCATGTAAGGTTTATCATGCTTCCTAAACCTTGAAATTGATTTGAAACCAGTGTTTGACAAAGAGTAATTTTACTACTATTCAACAATATTTAGGAGTGTGTTTAAAATGCCATTACCAAATCAAAACAGAAAATATACTTATGCTGATTATCTAAAATGGCCTGAAGGTGAGCGGTGGGAAATAATTGATGGAGTTCCCATAATGCAAGCAACTCCATCTTGGCAACATCAGAGTATTACAGGTGAACTGTTCAGACAAATTTCAAACTATCTGGTTAATAAGCCGTGTAGAGCTTTTACCGCCCCCTTTGATTTATGCCTTGCAGAGTATAATGAAACAGATGATGAGATTGATAAAGTTGTTCAACCTGATATTGTAATAGTGTGTGATGGAAGTAAACTAAGAAAAACCGGTTATTTCGGAACACCTTCCCTTGTAATTGAAACCACATCCCCTGCCACTTTAAGGCGTGACAGGGTATCAAAATTTAACATGTACGAAAAAGCTGGTGTTAAAGAATACTGGATAGTAGAACCTGAAGGTAAATTTGTAAACGTGTTCACTTTGCAGGAAAACAAGAGATACGGCAGACCTGAAACGTATACAGAAGAAAGCAAAGTTCAATTATCAGATTTTCCAGGTCTAGTAATTGATCTAAGTGCCGTTTTTGAAAATTTATAAGTATGTACTTAAGGATAATGAAAAACAACTTCCTATTATGAAAACATTATCAAGTAGCGGTTTTGCCTATCTACCTTTTTTGAAGTGGTTCATAATGGTTATCGAGGTTTAAATATTTCCTTTATGTATCAGGGCAGCTGAAAGAGGTAAAGAGTAAGTTTCTTGAAACCGGTGAATATCTGCTTCCGGATAGTAACAAAAGAATATTAACCCTGGATGATATCCTCGATCTAAATGTATATCAAATTGACCTTGCAAAGAATGAAATCTATGCAAGACACGGTTATGTTTTTCAAGACACGGAATATGGAAATTATTTTATTAGTAAAAGATGGTACTCCCAAAACCCTGCTTTTATTATAAGTGATTTAGACAGCATTGAAAAACAAACTCAAGCTTCCTTTCGGAATATGCTAAAAATATAGAAGCCAATTTTAAAGAGCTTGAACCCGGAATGGCTATAGATCTGAATGGAGATAATAGGACTGACAGTATAAAATTTGAGTGTGAGCCGGAAGGCAGTAATTTTACTCTGAATATAAACGGCAGTACAATAACCGGAAACGGAGACAATTTGGACGGTACTGTATTTATATGCAATATTGATAAGGATGATAAATATAAAGAACTTGCAATTACTGAATCTGGTCCAAGTGATGATTTGGCAACACAGTTTTTCTACTATAACGGAAAAAAATAATTCCTATGGGTAAAATTCAGGGCAGTGGGAATTCGATAAAGATGGACGGCTCTGGTATATTTACCACAAGAACCAGAGGCAGAATTCTTCAAACCTGGTTTTATACTGACAAGTACAGACTTTCTAAGGAGCATAAATTGGAGAACATCTCTCAGGAAATGTACATTATGAATACAATAGTTTCAGTAAAAAGGCCTATTTCTCTTAAGAAAGATAAAAAAGATTCTTCTGAGACGCTGGATCTTGCACCTTTAGAAATTGTTCTTATCAAAGCAAGTGACAATAAGGAGTGGTGTCTGGTAGAGGATTCAAGCGGAAACAAAGGTTGGCTTCAAATTGAGGGCTTCTACAATATAAAAGGCTCGGATTTAAATGCATCGGATGTTTTTAGCGGTTTGTGCTTTGCAGACTGATTTTTTGCGAAAGTCACGCTAATTACGTCGCTTGATACTAAAACCACATGCCCCGCTCGCTGGGCACCACCATAAATGAAACTGGGCAGGCAACAGAGTATTGAAGTTAGTCCTGTCATCACTTATACTATGTGCAACGACTAAAGAACTTCTAAAATTAACTGACTGGCTCAAGGACAGCGAATGTCAAATTGTAGCCATGGAGTGTACTGCTTCTTATTGGAAGCCTTTGTACAATATCCTTGAAGCTAGTGATTTGAAAACCATGGTGGTAAATGCCAGTCATATGAAAGCAGTTCTACCATACGATTTCTTGAGAAGTGATAAAGTTTCGATAGTATATAAACAAGATGAATAAATAGATTTAAATAGTATTGTTACGCATTAAGCAAACGAAAGCTTCGGACTAAAAGCCCCGGAGCTTTCGTTTTAGATTCAGGTGGTGACTATTTTTTTTCTTCAATTATGTTACAATAATAGCATACCGGAGCGGAAGCAGAGATCAAACATGATATGGCAAGACCATTGATTTATGATGGAGGATGCTTGAATTTATGGAATACTTGAGTGGAGTTGTTGAGCGAATTACATTTACAAACGAAGAGAACGGCTTTAGTGTTATAAAGATCAAATCCAAAGGCTTTGTCGATCTTGTCACTGTTGTTGGAAATCTTGCTGCTGTCAATGTTGGTGCCACAATCCGTTTAAAAGGCGAATGGAGGTATGACAGCAAATTCGGCAAGCAGTTTAATGTGGTTGATTATCGCGAGACTGTGCCTGCTACTATTGCGGGTATTGAAAAGTATCTTGGCAGCGGTTTGATAAAAGGCATAGGGCCTGTTTATGCAAGGCGGATTGTAAAGCATTTTAAGGAAGATACTTTGAAAGTCATTGAGGAGAGTCCGGACTACCTTATTAATGTTGGAGGTATAGGTCAGAAAAGAGTTGATATGATTAAGAAGGCATGGCAGGAGCAGAAGGAAATCAAGAATGTCATGCTGTTTCTGCAGAGCAACGGAGTTTCAACTGCTTATGCAGTAAAAATATATAAAACATATGGAAACGAGAGTATTAACATTGTAAAAACCAATCCTTACCGGCTTGCCGATGATATTTGGGGTATAGGTTTTAAGACCGCCGATAAGATAGCCCAGCAGTTGGGCTTTGATAAGCATTCTTTTGAACGCTGCCGTTCGGGGATCGTCTACGTCTTGAACGAGTTATCCAACGGAGGGCATTGCTTTTCTACCCGGGAGCAACTACTTGAAACTACTGAAAAGATGCTGGAATTGGAAAGATTACTTATTGAAGATACTATTGATAGAATGATAGAAGAGAAAACAATCATTCCTGATGAGGGAAATGCCATATATCTTCCGGCTTTTTACTACAGCGAGGTTGGTATTGCCAAGAGGATGAAGGAGATTTTGGCATTAGAGAGTATTTATAAATCTGCCGATACTGATGATATCATTGAAAGTATCGAGAGGGAATATCAAATAAAATATGATGAGGTGCAGGTAGAAGCTGTTAAGACTGCCGTAAGCTCAAAATTTATGGTGTTGACCGGGGGACCGGGTACGGGCAAGACAACTACCACCCTTGCAATTATAAAAATATTTCAGAAACTCAATGCCGGAATCCTTTTGGCGGCTCCAACAGGCAGAGCAGCTAAAAGAATGTCGGAGGCTACAGGCATGGAAGCAAAAACCATTCACCGGCTTTTGGAGTATAGCCCTTTGGAAGGATATAAGAAAAACGCCGAAAGTACTTTGGAGTGTGACGTTCTGATTATTGATGAGACCTCCATGGTGGACACCATTCTTATGTATAACCTTCTTAAGGCTGTTTCCAATGAGACGGTTGTTATCTTGGTGGGCGATGTTGACCAACTTCCTTCAGTTGGAGCAGGCAATGTGCTCAAAGATATTATTGAATCGGGAACTGTCGATGTTGTAAAGCTCACACGAATATTCCGGCAGGCGCAGGGAAGTGCTATTATAACAAATGCTCACCGAATTAATAAAGGTGAGACACCGAATCTTAAGGGCGGCAGCAAGAGTGACTTTTTCTTTGTGGAGGAGGATGAGCCTCAAAAGGTGGTTGAAACAATAAAAGATTTGTGTGTCAGGAGACTTCCGAATTATTATAAAGTTGATCCGGTTAATGACATTCAGGTTCTTTGTCCTATGCAACGCGGTGAAGCAGGGGCGTTCAATCTGAACTTGATATTGCAGGAGGCATTGAACCCCGGTGATGTATCCATAAAATATGGAGGGACTGTCTACAAACTAAAAGACAAGGTAATGCAGATTAAGAATAATTATGACAAAAATGTCTTTAACGGAGATATAGGAACAATTACAAACATTGATACTGAGGATAAGACTCTCATTATAAGCTTTGACGGCGTTGATGTGGAATACGATGCAACAGAGCTTGACGAGGTTGTGCTGGCCTATGCAACCACAGTGCATAAAAGCCAGGGCAGTGAATATAAAATCGTAGTTGCACCCTTTACCATGCAGCACTATATGATGCTCCAGAGAAACCTGCTGTATACATGTGTGACCAGAGCAAAAAAGATATTGGTGCTGGTGGGTTCAAGAAAAGCAATAGGTATTGCCGTATCCAACAATAAAACTCAAAAGCGCAACACTATGCTGGTTAGCAGGTTGAGAAATTTAGATGGGACGAAATAATTATTATAAAGCTTTAGGTATAATTTAAATGAAATAAAGATCAAACACCTGTACGGAAGGGGATAAAAGCACATGAATTACAGAGTAAATCAAAAGAATAACGATAAACTATCCATACTTGGTTTTGGATGTATGCGCTTTTCAAAATCCAAGGAGGAGGTAGAAAAGCAGATTATTCATGCTATAGAGAATGGTGTCAACTATTTTGACACGGCATATGTATATTCAAACAGTGAAGCCACATTGGGAAGCGTGCTTGCGAAAGGCTATCGTGATCGTGTAAAAATTGCAACGAAAATGCCTCCCTATTTAATCAAGCGCTATGAGGACTTGGACAGAATTTTTAACACAGAGTTGGAAAGGCTGCAAACAGACTATATAGATTACTATCTGATGCATATGCTGACCGACGTTGGTATCTGGAATAGACTTTTGAATCTGGGTATTCTCAAGTGGATAGAAGAAAAAAAGCAGAAGGGTCAGATCATTAATCTGGGGTTTTCATATCATGGAGGAAGAGATGAATTCAAAAAGATCATAGATATCCATGAATGGGATTTTTGTTTGATGCAGTATAATTATTTGGATGAAAACAATCAGGCAGGTAAAAGCGGATTAGAGTATGCCGCAGCTAAGGGATTACCTGTCATGGTTATGGAACCTTTAAGAGGCGGGAAACTGGTTAAAAACCTTCCAAAGGAAGTATATAATATATTTAATAAGGCAAAAGTTAAGCGATCGCCGGCTGAATGGGCATTGCGCTGGGTTTGGAATCACCCGGAAGTTAAGGTTGTATTGTCGGGAATGAATTCAATGGAGATGGTGGATGAAAATATAAGGGTTGCATCACAGGCGGAAGCCAATTCCTTTACGGAAGAAGATTTTAAACTGTTTGAGGATGTACGGAATATATTGAACGAAAAGATAAAAATTCCATGTACCGGATGCAATTACTGCATGCCATGTCCGCAGGGTGTGGACATACCTACCTGCTTTTCCTGCTACAATGACCGGGAGATAGAAGGTAAAATTAAGTCGGGCATAAATTATTTAATGCAAACGAGTTTAAAGGCAAAACCCCACAATGCTTCTTTGTGTTCAAAGTGTGGCAAATGCGAAGCCCACTGTCCACAAAAAATAAAAATAAGAGATGAACTGACTAAAGTTTCAAAGTCCATGGAAGGTGTTTTCTATAAGCCCGCAAGGTTTATAGCGAAACGATTTATGAGAATATAGCATTTATGGTCATTTGGGTCGAAATTAATTGAAGATAAAAAATAAAAATGAAGTCCTCAGAGGATATGTATACATCTTCTGACGACTTCATGAGAAGAAATTTATAGGAGTATTATGGTAAGAATAAACATTAGTCATATTTATGGGCAAATCAAAGATTTTAAGCCGGATAAAAACCTTTTGCTATTTGGCAATATATACTTAATGTCTATGTCATAATTGCTGTTGACAGACAAATGGTACTTGCCATTGTGGGTTTCTAGAACAGGTAGTTCATTCCCAACTTTATAAAAGGAGGCAGAACGTATTTTATATGCATCTTTACTTATGTTTGCCAAAACTGCATATCCATTGCCCTGTTTTATGGAAGTAAACACTACAATCTTTAAATTTTCAATGTTTCGTGTACTCTTTAACTCTATCTTTTCTCCATTATTGCTATCTCTTTCAATAAAGGATTCTATACCGCCTTTTATTTCACTGATACTGTTATTTACAACAACCTCATTCTTAGAACAGGATGTAAATATAATAGTGAATAAAGAAGCGATTAAAATGATAAATACCCTTCGCAAATTATTCATAAAGTCACCCCAAAATAACCCAGTATAAACTTCAACAGAAATTTCGTACCGGAAAAACATAGCGTTCACTCATGTGTAAATATATCACATAAATGGGGTGCGGTCACCGAAAGAAATACGAAATTTACCGCAAATATTCAACACTGATTTTTTTCGGAAAACCGAAATGAGTCTTTTCGGAAAGGTTATAACCTAGGCGCATAAAAACTTGAGGCAACTGAAATCAGTGCCTCAAGAAAACTGGCAGGATTAGATTTCAAAAATTTTAGTTGTAGAAATAAGTTGATCTGACAGTGTATACAACTTGTCTGATTCGTCCACAAGTAGGCGTGAGGTATTAACTTGTTCATTATAAGATTTAACGATACTGTTCAGATCCTTTTTGCCTATAAAAATTTATGATCCTTCGTTACACTTCAAATTAATTATCGTATATTATATATGTAACAGAAGTGCAATAGCACTGAGGAACAAAATGCTCAGAGCGCGGGCCGCAAACATGAGGAAGTTCATAGATCAAACACTAAAGAAGGTGATAACATAGGATGAAAACTGACGAGGAAATTGTTAAAGACATTCTGGCCGGAAATGAGGAGAGTTTTTCACTTCTTATAGATAAGTACTACCACAAACTTATGACATTCTGTCTGAAGTTATTTATATCCAGAGAGGATGCCGAGGACATTATTCAGGAAGTATTTATAAAAGTATATAAGAACCTATACAAATATAATAGCAACTGGGCTTTTAACACCTGGATTTATAAGATCGCCGTTAATACTCTAAAGGATATAAGGAAAAGAAAAGCAATTAAAACTACATACTTGAATATTGAAATATTGTCTGAGAATGCAGATTTTCAGGATGGTTGCATTGATTCCATACACAATAAGGATCTCTTAAAATCTATTCTTGCTTCTATGGATCAGGATTTAAAGACAATGATGATTCTCAGGTATTATCAAGAACTTTCGTTTAAAGAGATTGGACTTATTTTCAGCATGTCTGCCGGTGCAGTGAAAATGAAAATTTTCAGAGCAAGGGAGCGGTTATGTAAAGAGTACTCTATAACATACAGCAGCGACGGCTGCAATCAAAGTAGTAAATTCCGCTGTGGCAAACAACGGAACAATATCTTCTGAAGTTTGTTAAAGAAAAAACTTTTTGAGAAGAAGTTTATATTTTGGAGGTGGTATCAATGAAATGTATATATGACATGGATTTTATATTTTCATATAATGACAATTCCTTAAGTCTTGAAGAAATGAAAAAATTTGAAGAGCACCTTGAATCATGTGAAAAGTGCAGATATGCAATGTCAAAGGACAAAACCATAATTGATTCGTTCAGGAAGGAAGAGAGCATTGGAATGATGGGTTGTTCAAAAGATAAGTTAATGGAAAGTATTCCTTTTGGAATGTATGCTAAAAATCCTGTAAAATACCATATGTTTTCGCTCTTTAACAGAGGGATTCCCGCTAAGTCTGTATTGGTTAAGGTGGCCGCGGCAGTCATCATGCTGGCGCTTGTATTGAACAATCAGGCTATAATTTCAAATATTACAAACACAGTGGATGTTGTTTTGAAGCATGGGAATGGAAATATTACAGAAAATCCAGATACTTCAGGTGTTGAAAGGCCGAGGCTTACGGAAGGAAGACTTGTGTCTGACAGTATTATCAACAAAGAAAGTAAGAATATTATGCTCATTGGAGAAAATGGCGCGGGAACATATGATCTAATTAGTGCTCTTAGTATAGATGAAAAAAACAAACATTTGAAAGTCATAATCATTCCGGAAAATATTAAAGTCGATTATAGTTCCTATGTAGAAAATAAGCTGTCATATGATAAAACTTTGGATGCTTCTGAAGCCTGCAGGATAAAAAATGCCCCTGCAATTACCTCTCAAATGAGCTATAAAGGAAAGTTCCAATCAGATTCAGTCAGCTTCCTGTCGGATGTGATAAAAGAAAAATTCGGGATAACTGTTGACCAGTATATTAAGTTTGATTTTGAAGGTCTTGGTGATATTGTGGATCTTCTTGGAGGAGTTGAGGTAGATATTCCGTACAAAATGGATTATGATGATCCAATTCAGAACATTTCCATTCATCTCGATAAGGGCAAGCAGCATTTAGATGGTAAAATGGCGAAGTTTTTTGTGACTTTCAGGCTCAATCACGGCAGATTTGGTTCTGTCGAAGATTATGACAGCAGAAATGCCAATAATAAGGCGATTTTTATGGAGGCATTCATAAAACAGAAGGTAAAAGCATCGAATATGGATAAATTGTCCCAATTGTTTAATGTTTTGGACAATAAAATGGAGCATAGCTTTGATGTGAAAAATAACCAGTCGGACTATATAAAATACCTTGAAGATGTTAATTCGGGCAATTATACCATAGACACCCTAATTATTGAAGAAGGCTGAAGCTGGAGGTGATTGTGGTGAGACAGAAAAAAATCAGGTGTAAATTACTAATTCTGGCAGGCGTAATAGGAATTGCCAATACACTTTTTGTCAGTACATTGGTACCGAAAATATTTAATATGGAGGTTCTGCTCCCGGGTATTATCGGTATAGTATTTATAACTTATGGAGTAATAAAAAACATAAATCCCGCTTTTATGTTGATAAAAAATAGTACCCTGCGTAAAATAGCAGCTTGTCTGATTGCGCTTTGTGTTTCGTTTTTTGTACTGATCGAAAGTTTAATTGTTTTTGGAGGTGTGGATGAATCGGATACTGTTGTGGACTATGTTATTGTCTTAGGCGCAGGTTTAGACAGAAGAAGCAAACCGTCAGGCCCACTTCAGATGAGGTTGGACAAATGTATAGACTATGTTTCTGCTAATCCTTCTGTAAAAATTGTTGTTTCAGGTGGACAGGGATTTGATGAGGAGGTTTCTGAAGCCTTTGCAATGAAAGAATATCTGACAGGCAAAGGTATAGCCAAAGAAAAAATAATAATGGAAGAACAGTCGACAAACACATTGGAGAATATTAAAAATACCAAGGCATTGCTGGAAAATTTGCCGGATTCTGAAAGTAATAACAAGGTGCTTATTGTAACAAACAGATTCCATATATTCAGAGCCAAAATGCTAGCTGACCGCTTCGGGCTTAAGGCATATGGAATGCCGTGCATAACCCCTTATTATACTTTACCGAATAACTATCTTAGAGAGTTTTTCGCAGTAATTAAGTCCTGGGTTTTGGATAGATAGATTTAACCATGCAAAAAGGATTATACATAAGATACCGGAATAATGCAGGCAAGCCTCTCATTAATTCAACTGAGAGGCTTTTTTGTTACTAAAAAGTTTCCTGCACTATTCTTGTTAGGTAGATAAAAATATAAATTCCTATTCTGAATAACGAGAAAACTTGATTTGAAATATTTTTTAGAGTATAGGAAGTTGCTTTTTGTTATTCATTAATAAATTTATTTGGTTTTAAATTTCGTAAAACAGAAATTTGTACTTTCAAAAGCATTAGCTGTTCTAAGGATTCTCACTGCAAGAAGCGGCATCATTGTGGGAAAGTCTCATCTCTAAAAGCCTTTGGGTCATTAACGACAATGATTCGTTTTTACGTATATTTTCATTGATTAGGTGTTTATATTCTGTTACATCACTGAATATTATAACCTTTCCAATCTGGCTGCCTTTCTCCTGTATAGGAATTACATTTATAAGAAAAAATATCGTTTTGTTTAAGTTTGGCCATTTAAACTCAAATTCTTCAGTAAAGGAATCATTGCCTGTCGATGCCAGACGATCCAAAACCAGAAGATTTTTGGGGTCAATATAAACCTTTTTCCTGAGATATTCATTAAAATTGGAAATACTGTTTTGTATTGATGGTTTGTACTGGGGCAAAAAGTTATGAAACGCTTTATTCGAATAGTTAATTTCATTATTGGAATCTACAGCTATAACTATTTGAGGTATTGCATCAAGTATACTGGTAATTGCAACCGGCAAAAGATTTAAAAAGCGGTACTTAAAAAAGGCAACAAAAAATATAAAGGAAGAAAATGCGAAACCTATAGGAGTAAAATCCGTTACAGGTCTGATTAATCTTGAAACGTAAAGTATATTTATGGCGGTTGGAAGAAAGATGGATACAGCCAAAAAAGTGTACTGAATTCTATATTTTCCGACGCTCTTAAAACGGGTTATTAATAAAATAACAATGGAAATTATAAGGTATAAATATGATGATATGGTATGAAGCCAGAAAAGTAGACCATAAGTTTTATGTTCTAAAGCATAGTCGGAAAAAAACAGAAAATGATACCTGTTTGTTATCACAGCAATATTAAAAACTACAGGAAGTATAAAGATAATTGCCAGTGTTTTTCTTAAATTTTTTACCCTATCGGTATACAGCAGCGAAAAAGTAAACCATGCAGCACCCATGTAAACAACAGCGGAATATTTTATTGTAGTTGCTATCCATTTTTGCTCCTCAGTAGTGCTGGCATTTTCAAGTATTTGGCCTGTAGTCCATATTGTAGAGATAACATGACAAAAAATAAAGGAATACATAGTGGGACTTTTTTTGCCCCTGATAAATGAAAATAAAACCATAGATAGAGAAAAAATAACAGATATAGATGGCAATATAAAATAAAATAGATTATTCGTTGTAATCATCCCCTATAACATAGTAAATTCTCAAATTTAAGCTCGTATAACTATTTTATGGTAATTTTGCGATTTTGTAAATATTAATAGATATATTTCATGCAAAAGTCACATGTTTCTACATGGTTATTGCACACATTGCACAATTTGTAGTAATATGGATATTAAGGAAATATAGTTCCCCTGGTTATTGAAGGGGAATTTACTACTTTTTTAGCAGCTTCTGATGAGGCATGGAGGATGCTTTATACGCCTATTTCACATGAACATAGCTTGACCTTTATAGCTCTTGCTCTTATTGCAATAGTAGGATACTTGAATCTTAGGATAAAAAAGGAAGTATTGTCTTCCATAGACGAAATAACTTTAATAACGTTATATTAATTTTTCATCATTTCTGAAGTTTCAATGCTGGTCAAAGTAAAAAAGTATTCAGTATTCTGTAACAAAACCCACTTGAGAAAGTCTTATAGTAGGAATGGTGGTGAATAAGTGAAGAAAGCATTTGATGAAATTTACAGGCTGTATGTTAATGATGAGGCTGTTGCAACTAAAAATTCTCAAAAAAACAATACCAGAAGAGAAAAAAGCAGTTCAAGAAGTACACCTTTAACAATTGAAGAGTGGAATAAAAAAAGGAAAGTTCAGGAAGAAACTGTTTGCCAGCCTCAGAGTAATTCTGATGCAATATCAAGTGAACTGTGTGTAAACCTTGAAAAAATCAAACAGAGATTTCTTATGCATAAGAATCAGGGCATAATCATCCGTGAATTCAATATTGGGAAAAAAACAAATGCTTTTATAGCATATATCAAAGGTATGGTGGACAAACAAACTTTAAATCTTGCAATAATTCCTCAACTTATGTCAAAAGAAGCTGCTGATGAAAATAATGGTAGTGATGATCAATGCACTATAGATTATCTTGTAAAAAATGTTCTTGCAGTACATAACTTGACAAGGTTAAGTAAATTCAGCGAAGCTTCCATGCAAATATTGAGGGGTGCAAGTGTTTTGTTCATTGAGGGCTGTGATGAGTGTATCGTTTTTGATACCCTTGGATATGAAAAAAGGAGTGTAAGCAAGCCTGTTACAGAATCAGTTGTCCGAGGGCCCCAGGAAGGTTTTACTGAAAATCTTCTGACTAATATAACACTAATAAGAAGAATTGTGAAAAATGAGAAATTGGTTAACGAAATGATACCTGTGGGAAATACAAATCACTCAAACTGTGCTGTTATTTATCTGGAAGGAATTGCTAATCCTAAAGTTATAAATGAGATTAAGAAACGGATTAAGAAGATAAATACTGATGTAATCATGGGCGATGGCATGATAGAACAATTTATAGAGGACAATTCATTAACCCTTTTTCCACAGATTTTGAGCACCGAAAGACCGGACAAAGCAGCTTCTTCCATTATGGAAGGACAAGTTGTGATTATTGCTGAGGGCACACCATTTGCACTTGTGGCACCGGTGACTTTTTTTCATTTATTTCATACTTCTGAGGATTCACAACTACGCTGCCCGTTTGGAACTTTTTTAAGGCTCATAAGGCTTGTAGGCGTTGCTCTTGCTACTTTTTTGCCTGCAATATATGTCGCTGTGGCCTTGTTTCATTCAGAGGCAATTCCTACACAAATTCTAGAAGCCATAATAGAAGCCAGAGAACGGGTTCCATTTCCCACAATTGTGGAAATTTTATTATTGGAAATTTCCTTTGAACTTATACGTGAAGCAGGAATACGTGTTCCCACCATTATAGGGCAAACCATAGGTATTGTGGGAGCTTTGATATTAGGTCAGGCTGCGGTATCAGCCGGAATAGTAAGCCCCATATTGGTGATAATTGTTTCTGTAACCGGCTTGGGCAGTTTTGTAATCCCTAGTTATACAATGGGGATTGCCTTGAGGATTTTAAGGCTGTTTTTTATATTATCGGCAGCAATGATGGGGTTTTTCGGAATAACAGTACTTGCTTTTATTGTAACCATTTTTGCTTGCAGTATAAAATCCTTTGGAGTGCCTTACTTTTCGCCTATTGCACCGAGTACGAAAATAGGACCGGATTTCCTTATAAGGGCTCCAATCTGGATGCAGAAAAACCGTCCGGATGAATTTAATACGCCCAATAGAAAAAGGCAGGGAAATAATCAAAAAGTCTGGATTGATGAAGAACAAGGCATAGGAGGAGATGACAGCAACACATGATAAAAGAAGGAAAGATCGGTGTACAGGAAGCAGTATGTCTTGTGACTATTACCATGGGTAATCAGATTTTTTTCACCGCACCAACGATAGTGACACAGCATGTGGGAACAGCGGGTTGGTATATGACGATAATATCGGGTATTGTTGCCATTATTTCATTTACATTTATATACTTATTATTAAAACGGTTTCCTGGAAAGGGTATAATTGAAGTTTTTGATATTACCTTCGGAAGAAAACTGGGGTTTGTTATTTCTTTCACATATGCTCTTTCTTGTCTGGTAGCACCTAGTGTGCTTTTACGTGAGTTCTCAGAAGTATTAAAGGTGTTTATTCTTCCGCTGACACCAATCAGCGTTATTATAGGAGCAGTAATAATTGCAGGTATTGTTGCAGCGTATCTGGGACTTGAGAGTATAGCGAGAATTTCAAAGTTTATAGCCTACATTTTTCTTGTTGGGTATGTTGCAGTGCTTTTGCTGGCACGTAATGAGTATGATTTTTCAAATTTATTTCCTATTTGGGGCTATGGAATTGGTACAACAATTAAAGAAGGAATAACCAGAAGTTCGGTATTTAGTGAGATTATTCTGGTTGCTATTTTTGCCGGTTCGCTGCAAGGGACAAAACACATTAAAAAAATAGGGTATATTTCGCTTATTCTCTCCTGCTTAATAATATCCGGGGGATTATTTTGCTTGACACTTGTGTTTCCGTACCCTGTTTTACAAGAGATGACCTCCCCTATATATACACTTGCCAGAGCAATAAAATATGGGGTTTTTGTCCAAAGAATGGATCCGCTTTTTATATTTTTATGGAATATTACTACCATAATCAGTATTTCGGTATTGTTTTATACTTCTGTGAGAATATTTTGTGCAATTCTCAGGTTAGAGGATAAAAGGCCTATAATCATGCCCCTTGGTGTGGTGGTTTTTTCAATGACTATGACCATAGTTGATATTACGGATGTTATTGAAATTTATATAGAGCTATTAAGAGTCTATGCATTGGGACTTTTTTATGCTGTGCCAATAATAGCATTAATAACAGCAATTATACGAAAGAAGAAGGGAGCGGAAATTAATGCGTAGATTAGTTATAATGATTTTGTCGGGTGCATTGATGATATCAATGCTCACCGGATGCTTTGGGGATGTAGAGGTAAATGATTGGGCCTATGCTTATACCGTAGGATTGGAAAAAGGTGTTTCGAATAAAACACGTTTTACAATACAAATACCCACATTGAAAGGGGAAGGGGGCGAAGTCAGCGGTGAAAGTTCCCAAACTGATAAGGATGGATATACATACATATCAATAGATGCTCCTTCTTCTTTATCCGGTGCCAATATGATAAATACAGCTTTATCCCGAAAGGTAAATTTTATGCATACCAAAATCTTTGTTGTTTCTGAGGATTTAGCCAGAGAAGGAATAGGAGAAATCCTAAATACCTTTTTGAGATTTGGACAGCTTAGAATGATTACGCAGTTAGTGGTTGTAAGAGGAAGTGCAAGAGATTTTATTCGAAATAATAAACTTGTTGTTGGAAAGTCTCTTCCTAAAACAGAGGAAGATATAATGAATCAGGAGAAAAATGCAGGCCTTATTGATAATATAGGCATAGGTGAGCTTGTTGGTCAAATGAAGTTATTGACAATGCAGGCAACGGCACCTTTGGCAAAGCTCAATGATTTCTCAAATCAGGAAGATGAAGAAAATGCCCCCGGGGAACTTAAAACAACAGGAAATTACTATGCAGGAGAACTGCCAAGGACAGGAGGCGATAAGGCGGAATATATCGGTACTGCTGTTTTTGATGGTGACAAAATGGTGGGGGAATTAAGTGGAGATGAAACCAGAATGATGTTAATGGCCAGCGGAGAGTTTGAAAGAGCATTTATTACAATAGAGGACCCAATTGAAAAAGGTTTGCCGGAAACCTTTGATGTCAGGCGGCAGAAACCACCTGACGTAAAAATATCCCTGAAGGGAGATAGACCGGTTATTGATTTAAAAGTATTTTTAGAAGGGGACTTGATAGCCTTAAGATCTAGTATTAATTATGAGAGCAAAGAATTAAAACCGGTTCTTGAAAAAGCATTTGAGAAATATATAGAGACTGAGCTTGATAAAACCATTGATAAATGTAAAAGGCTCAATTGTGATGTTTTTGCTTTTGGAACTGAAGCCGTCAAGAAGTTTCCTACAATACAGGAGTGGGAAGAATACAATTGGATAAGTCATTTTAAGGATGCAGAAGTTAATGTGGAGGTCCGATTTATAATAAGGAGGACAGGCACAGTGATAAAGACAAATCCATTCAAGTATGCAGGAGATGGGGAATAAATCAGCTTTTCTTTTCCATAATAGACTTTGCAGCGTGTAGTCCGCTTAGTATGGCATTAAAATCCCCAGCTCCAATAAATTTATCTGCAAGCCCACCTGCATTACCAATAAAATATATTTGTTCCTTTACTTGAGACTTAACAGCTCCAAAGCATAATTCCCCGTCTCTTACTTCTGTAATATTGTAAGAGACGCACTCTTTTGAAAGAAAAGTATCCCAGTAGTAATACAATTCATGATGGTACACGCCCTTTACTTTCATAACAAGGGATGCCTCTAAGGGGTTATTGGGAACCAGATAAAAAAGAGCATTTTGTGCATAGTCTCTATTGAACCAGACTTTAATGCTGCCGGTGTCAAAGTTTCCTAATACGGTAGCCACTCTTACCTGGGATACATTTAAATCCGTCCACAGGTTATACTGTTTTGCAATCAGATTATTACCTGTTGCCACCACGATTATGTCAAAGAGATCTTTGATTTCCTCGATTTTTATATAACTATCCAATTCTATCCGTACATTGAGCTTTGATGCCAACTGTTTTTCAATGGAATGTGACTCTCTACCCCTCCTCATTATATAACCCAAGTCCCCATCAATTCTCTTTTTTTTATCACCCAGGAAAAATTCTATAGTTCTTAATTTTTCCATTGGGGTAATTTCCAGATCAAAGTTATTTTTTAGATACTTGACACTGTCTATTTTAGTGAATTTATTTTTCATTTGCCATATGCTTGAATACTCAAGTTGATGACCTACAAACCCCTTCATTTCAAAGATAACAGGTGTTATACCTTTTCGTACCAGCTCATAAGCACAGGTTAATCCTGATATTCCGGCTCCTATTATTGCTATTTTCAAATCAGCGATCTCCTTAAGTACAATTTCTATTATAAAATGAAAAAAAATAGTGTCTCCTGCTTAAGAATAATATTTGCATTCTAATGAAAAAATATAAATATTAGTTAGCAGCACTGCTGACTGCCAATGGGAGGTATATATGGAAAAGCTGTCTCAAGAATACTTTATGAGGTTTTCCTTCAGCAACTCAATTGAGAAAGAAGAGCTGTCTCTAAAGAAATATGATGAATACTATAATCTTATTAAAAGTAACGAGTTAAAAGAAATAATTAAAGAGTTTATGCAAACCTCAATGGAACATATTGAGCTTCTTAAAGAAAAGAGGTTAAAGCTAAACTATGAAAAATAGTATAAGTTATATTACTTATTGAAAGGAAAAAAGAATTTTATGAAGGATGTTGATATTTTAAAGGATTTACTTGAAAACAGGATTTCCAATCAAGAACTGTATAATCACAATTTATTAACGGTAAGAAATCCCGAACTCCGGCAAATGTATACCCAGTTTCGAGATGATGAAACACGTGCGGTAGTGAAGCTTCAGCAAAAAATTGCAAGACTTGAAGCTCCAACCGGTATAATCTCTAAGATGTTTCCCACAAAACCAAATTATTAGAGTTAGAGGGTGCATGTTTCTTGGTGAAGAAAAATATGGAAGAAACATTGTGAAGCAAGTAGTAGAGCCTGTTAATACGACGAGGAAAGGGAGAGCATCCTTCTCCGCGAAGCGAGTTTTGCTCGACCCCGTAGAAAGAATTAAAGGAGAGGTGCAAAAGTATATGAAAGTAGCAATTATGGGAGCCGGTCTTGCCGGCCTTTCATGTGCACACGAGCTTGAGAAACATGGTATTATACCTGTTGTTTATGAAAGGAACAGCTATATAGGGGACCAGATGAGCCATGTGGGAGCCCTCCTTGAAATAATTAACAGGCCTATTAAAAATATATTTGAATATATGGAAACAGAATATGATATCAGGTTAAAACCACTTAATGTACTCAAAAAGCTTACCCACTTCTCACCAAATAAAACTACTGTAGTGAAAGGAAATCTGGGTTTTTTTACAAAAAGAAGTAATGAAGAGGATTCAATAGCAGGACAGTTATACTCACAGTTAAGAAATATCGACTTGAGACTAAATCAATCACCCTACTTAGATAAGCTTGCATCAAGCAATGATTATGTAATTGTGGCAAATGGAAACACAATATATTCCGAGACTCTTGGTTGCTGGCAGAGTTGGCTGAATACTTACGTACGAGGTGCAGTTGTACATGGAAATTTTGACCCCCATGAATTAAAAGTTTGGGTAAACAGGGACTATTGTAAAAGAGGCTATGCTTACCTTACTCCCTTTAATGAAAAAAAGGCATCCCTAGTAGCAATAGCTTCTGATGTGAATGAAAAGGAAATTGATCAGTATTGGGAGTATTTCCTGAACACAGAAAATTTAAAATATACCATAATTGAAGAGTTTAAGCTGGAACATAAGAGTGGATTTGCTTACCCCCTTAAGGTTGATAATATTATTTTAGCAGGCAATGCTGGAGGTGTAATAGATCCATTTTTAGGCTTTGGGCAGTATAATTCCATCACTCAGGGTGTTATGGCAGCCCGTTCCATTATATTTAATCAGGATTATGAAAAGCTTGTTGGAAGAATAACAAAAAAAACTTTTGATTTGCTTCAATTCAGGAAGGTTTATGATATGATGAACAATAAGGAATATGACCTGCTTATAAAATCTATTGGCTTACCCGGTATAAAGCATGTGGCTTATTATACACCCTTAAATGTGCTTAAGCTGGGTGCGGCTGTGTTTAAGCATATTCCCGCAAAGAAAAGAAATATATAATGTAAATTTAAACTTATCCGTGATACTTTTGGAAGGCAGGCCTCTTTTCAAAATACATATAAAGCAGATTGATCCATAAATATGTGAAGGCATATGTGGCAATGGACCAGGGAATTGGCTTCCAACCTGTCAGTATGATTATCTTTTGCCTTATCGTAATGTATTCAAACAGCAACATTGCAGTAATCCAGACTAAAGTGTAGGGGAGAAAAATCTTTCTGTTTTTCGGCAGGAAAAGAACATAAAGGATGTTTAATAAAGGATACACAAATATTCCTGCTAATACAATATATAATGATGTATTTATCTTGTCGAGATAATGATAAAGCCCTAACCAGTTCCCGAGGATTGTTTCATAAGTCAGGGAATATGCAACTGTTACAGACCCTATAATAAAATGGTTGATGTTCATAGGCCTGAATCTTATGCTTATTAACAACGCAACCCATATTAATACCACATATCCATAAAAATAAGTATAAGCCATAATATCACCTGATAAATTTTTTGTTTTCACTCTTTGTTTTAGTATTACCTAATGATGTTAAAATATCTGATATTTTTATCAGCTATAAATGCAGCTTTTGTTGACCCTTTAGGGTAAATTGCTCTAGTGTAATGAAAATAGCCAAGCTTAAAGCGTAAACAATATTTAAATAAAGTAGATTCCATCCATCTTTGAAAATTAGGATATTAAAGTATGCCAATAAAGTTTGCCCCACAAAAGCTAATGCAAAGGGCACCAACTTCCAATACCATTTGTCAAGTATACATACAAAATATACTACAACAAAGGCCTCAATAAGATGATATATGAAGATAGTTATGATGCTTGATCGATACATGTTTCCAACTATATTATTAATTATAGCAAGGCTGTAGTACTGCTTTCCTGCCAGGAGGAGCAGAGGAGCAGGCAGGTGGATTATGAGGAAGCAAACAAAATAGTATATGGTGGCTCTTGTCAACTTACTGTGTTTATGGATCATTTTATAAAAGTATTTCTTACTTATAATTAGAAAAGTAACAACGATAATTACAGAGATTGAATACTTCCACCAGTGTTGTTCATATAATCCGAGCCTCTCAAACAAAAACTCGGCACCAATGAAGAAAGCAACAATAAGTGAACACCCTCCAATACCCAAAGAGTAACAAACCATTAGAGTTGCTGCGGCAGGGTACATTGTTGTGTTCAGTATAAGATGGGCCAATAAGTTTTCAGCCCATGGATCATTAATAAGACCAGGTTTGTAAGAGTAACTGTTAAAAATACCAAGTACTATAAATTCTCCGAACCATGTGATACATGATGTGAACATATAAAAAACAATAAGTGTGGATATTTTATAAGTGTGTCTTTTCTTATATATGGCAAAGGCAGCCGGAATAGTACTTATGGCTCCTAAACATGTATACCACATAAGGCTTGACATTTTATTTACTCCTATCATAAAAAAGTTATGACTTATTTTTACTTAAATGATTATAAACTCTTAAAAGTCTGCTCGCTTGTGTTGCTCTAAACAGGGGATTTTTGTATACTAATTGTTTTACCCCTGGAAGAAACAAGAAGTTACATAACTTATCAAATGCAGCATTATCAAATGTATCTACAGCCTTTCTAAGCTCATGTTTCTTTTGTGTATCTTTGGCTATAGCATTAAACATTTTAGGATAATCTGGATTTTTTGATATAGCATCTCCCGCCATAGCTCCGCTTATTATTGAATTAAAAACTCCAAAGCCCATAAAATCATCAATTGCTCCACCTGCATGTCCTACAAAATATACATTATCCACATGAACAGGGGAAACCATACCTATTTTATGGTGTACATCTTTTATATCTGATATGGGATAGGTCAAATTTTCTTTATGAATAAATTTATCCCAGTAAACATCCATCTCTTCAGCAGATATTTTGGTAACAATCAAAACAAGCCTTGCGGACATACCATCAAAAGGTACCAAATAGGCATATCCTGTCTTTGCGTATTCAGTATTGAACCATAACTTGATCAAAGTAGTATCAAAAACGCCTTGTATCTCTGCAATACGTACATAAGCATCAAAGGTTGGCGTAAATAATTTTAGTCTCTCTGCAGTATCAAATGAACTATCTGCCACAACCACAGCATCAAAATAATCCTTAATTTCCTCGTATATAACTTTTGTATTATAGATAATCTCTGGTTCAAATAGTCGATACAGTTGAATGGCAGGTCCTTTCGAATGATATCCTCTCTTAACTATTGAGCCAATTTTGCCAGAGAAAAAGTGGATACCGGATGCTGTAGTGGTGGTTAGTCTCTCAATGGGATAATCGGGTTTAATAATTATCCCATATTGCTTGTATAAGTATTTTAATGGATTCCTTACAGGTGAAAAAAACATATTGAGAAGTACAGCAGATATATCCAGACTTTCACCGACCCATGACTTCGCTTCAAATATTGTAGGCTTAATGCCATTCTTATATAATTGATAAGCACAGGACATTCCGGCAACCCCAGCACCTATTATTGCAACTTTCATTTATGCTCTCCTCAATTATGATAGTTTATAACTTTTATATGTTATCTTTTGCTAAATTATCCGATTTATGAGCATATTAATTCAATTATAGCAATGAAGTGTTATGTGTTTGGTTGGTATAACTTGAATTTGCTTGCTATTATACATAAAAAACTCAATCCAAACAGTATCACAGGATAGCTATACCACAAATTCCATTTTATATATACAATTGCTCCGAACTGATACATAATAGCTTCCACAACTAAGAAGGCTATAGAAAGAAAAACTGTATATAGTATTTGCTCCCGCCGGTGTTTTGGCAACCAATTTAAATAAATTATTGTTGAGGCATAGGTATATAAAAAATGACAAACCGGAAAAATACCATTTATCGTAATAAGTGATTTTTCGTATCTGTATAATCCATATGAAATTAATACGGAATCAACAATGACCGCAAGAGTTACTCCAACTATTCCACTTACAGCCCATTGTGCAATTCTGCTTTTTCCAACTATGATTAATAATACCGCCCAGGATACTATAGCTAACATTAAATGAGGCATGATTAATACTCCTACATAGAAAGTCTTTATTAAAGCTGCATTTTTTGCAAATATATACTATCACCTTATTCTTATAAGCATAGTATTAACCAAAAAGGTTGATTTTAATTCAAACGCCGGAATTTTAGTTGGTTTTCGATATTTTCAAAATTGTAAGAAATTAATATAAGCTACGTAAACACGATTTTTGTATTTTCATAGAGCACAAAATGTGATAAAATATAATTTAATTACATGGAAAATATTAGGGATAGATAAATGTTAGGGATAGATAAGAGAAATAGAGTCAAATCATAGGGATTAGGGGGGATAGTATGTCTGAAATTGTAATGCCCGGGCATAATATAAAGGTGTTGCCGTATGATATTTGTCCTAATGAATTAACAATTGTGAAGTGCATAAATGATCATGCACGTACCAGAGTTGTGGCAATTGTTCCTGAAGAAGAGAAAGACAAATATGTTAATATGACAAAAACTCATACCACTATGGAGATAAAGTATGAGGATGAGTCCGGTGTGACGCAGATGTTTAAAGGTGTTGTCACAGATATAGAGGTTAAGGTTGTAAGAGGGATCTTCTACGTTACAATTGATGGCATATCCAATACCTTTAATCTTGATTTGAAGATTAAGAGGCGCTCTTTTCAGGATAAGAATATGACTTATACATCCTTAATTAAAGAAGTTATAAAAGATTATTCCGGTGCAGATTATATAGATGTTGCAGCAAAAAGTAAAAAAATAGAAAAGTTTATTATTCAATATGACGAAACAGACTGGCAATTCTTAAAACGTATGGCATCTCATTTTAATGCAGGTCTTATAGCAGATACCAATTCAGACAAACCCAAGTTTTGGTTTGGCGTTCCACAAGGCGGCCAAAAAGGCAATATCGAACAATATAATTATAGCGTCAGCAAAAGAATAGGAGATTTTAGGGTTTCTTCTGAAAACTATATTGAGGGAATTGATGAAAAGGATTTTACATATTTTAAGGTTGAGACCAATGCAATATTTAATATTGGGGACTCTGTTTCCTTTTTAGATAAAAGCCTTTATGTTTTTCAATTAATTGCCCGACTGCAAGATGGAATTTTGGTCCATGAGTATTTGCTGACACAAGAAAAAGGTATGAGCCAGAATCTCATTCAGAATGAAAAGGTTCAAGGTGCATCAGTAGAGGGAAAAGTAATCGAAATAAAGGAAGACAATCTCAGGGTACACCTTGAAATAGATGAAAAGCAGGAAAAGGAGAAAGCATATTGGTTTCCCTATTCCACATTTTATACAACGGAAGGACAAACTGGTTGGTATTGTATGCCTGAACTTGATGATTATGTCAAGCTTTACTTTCCTACCAACAGGGAAGAGGAAGGTGTCATAACAAATTCCATACGAAGAAAGACGGTGGGTGGAGATTTTATTACCGATCCCGATGTAAAGTACTTCAGAACTAAATTCGGAAAAGAATTGATGTTTAATAAAGATGAGATAATGATAACAGGCAAGGATGAAGAAATATTAATTCGTTTAGTTGCTGAGGAAGGAATTGAAATCTACAGTAATAAGGATATAAAGATAAAAGCGGATAAGGGGTTATTCATTGAGTCCGGAAAAAATTTAAATATAACGGCAGGAAGTAAAATTAATGTGGTATGTAAGGATAGCCAGATCGAGATGAATGGTATAACCACCATAAAGGGATCAAAGGTGAAAACTAACTAGTGCACTGGTTGATTGCCAAAGAGTGAATTTAACATTGCAAATAGCTTGACATTTGAGATGTTAAATACATAGGTAAAGGAGTAAATATGAAAGAACTGATACTTGAGAAGCTGAGCAAAATGGAAGACCTTGAACAGCGTAAAATGCTTAAGGATATATTGTCAGGATTGTTTGTAAATCTTATAGATTATCAGGAGAATGCCACTCAGAGACTCACAGAAAGAATTTTTGGTGAAATTGAAGACACCGAACAAAAGTATGATGTATATGTAACGGTGTGCCATAAGAACAATTTTGATCCGGTATGCGAGTTTTTGTTTCCTTTTTTTGAAAAAGACGCACATGAGAAAAGAATAGATATGAAGGAAATTGTAAAATGTATTGTTAATAAAGAAACTTTAAAGCTTTTTACTGTTTTTATGAAATGTGATTACAACAAAATATGCAAAGTAAATCAGAACAAGAGATATAAAGGCACTATAATAACTCCTTTAGGAAGATATCCTATAACGGTAAAGCTTGTAAAAAACCAGTTGTATTCAAATCAGGTAAAGGAGCTTTATGATATTTATCAGAAAAATGAAATACCCTGGAGGACGATAAACGATCCCTACACCAACAAATTTTTTGATGTTTTGCTTGATGGTTGTGATGTGTCCCTTGATGAAAATGATGAAATAAAGGAAATAGTATTCGACCTTGAGGAATATGAAGAGTATAAGATGATAGATATTATTCCTCTGTGGAATATTAAAAGACTGTGGTTAAAAACTGACGGCTTCCCTATGCCTACAGTTGACAGGAATAATTTTGAACATGTTATTTCCATTGGAAAGCTAGGAAGTGAAAACGGATATCTGGTTGAAGAAAATGACCATGTATTCAGGTATGTGAAGCGCGGAAACAGTGAACTAAGTATTGTCTCACCTGAGGAAAAAGCAGGTGCATGGGATATTTTGATGATTTCACAGAAAAAGGATGACACAATTAAAAATAGCAAGTTTGAAGTGGCAAGTAATTGTAAAAAGGAAAGCTTTATCAATAAATTTATCAACAGACAGGCCTATGTAATCAGAACAAAGGGTGAGATAGCCAGGATAGTCAACTCCTTTGAGTATTCGAAGTATTTTGAAATGCTGGATATTGAGATTAAGAACATTTCTGATACAATCAGGCATACATACGATATGAATTACTTTATTACAGATGATATAAGGGTTGGCAATGAAAAAAAGGCTATGGTCATAAAGTTCAGGAGAAATGCAGAAGAAACCTTTATTACAAATGATCTGTTGAGTTTTCTCGTGTCTGAGGTACAGATGTATTTCCCCGAATATAAGTGCGAAGGAGTATTGGTATGAATTATGTTCGTGACATACTAATCAACCTCAGACAGATAGGCATAGAGGAAAAATATCTGAAATTTCTCGCTGCGAAAAGTTACTCTCCCTATATGGAAATTAGCGATTCATGTATTAACTTTGTTAAGATTGAAGAAGAAATTGAAGTAAACCCATATTACAGGTATTATGAAATCTTTAAAGATTTGTTCAATATAAATAACACGGAAGATATTGAGCTTAGAGAGACACTGTTTGACATTGTTATGCATTTTATTGCCGATATTGATGCAATGAGTGGGATGACCAAGAGAGAGTATTATTTAAGTTTCATTATTGATGATATTTTGAAGGGGATACTTGGAGACAGAATAAAGAAAAGTTTTCAAGTTTTTGATACTAAAGAAAAGCTGATTATAGCTGAGAATCTCATAAAAATGTATAAAACAGGACAAACCTTGTATTTATTAAAGGATACTGTCAGGAATATATTTAAAAATACCACAATTTATGCAAATTATGATGTGAAAAATGAGTTTATTTTTTACATTCCATATGCCATGAGTGAGCTTAATGAGGCGAAGATAGAATTTATCAAAGAATTCTTTCTGCCCATAAAGTTCAGAACTGAAATATACTGGGAAGATCATTTCGGTGTGATTGAAGCAGAGGAGACCATGAGAATAGACAGTATAGCCATATACTAAGGGAATATGTAAAGGAGAGTAATATAAATGCCTTCATACAGAATTTATCAGAAGGAAGAAGCCGTAGTAGGAAGCGGAAGTGGTAGCGGCATAAAACTTTATACAAGATCAGAGCTTGAAGAAATGACAACTATCAATCTCATTAAAATCTGTCATGAGCAGAAGATTGTTCAAGGTGTTATAATTGATAAACTTGATAGGGAAGGCCTTATCAAGATTATTCTAAAGTATAGAAGTGCTGAGGAAAGCTTGCTTATAAGAGAGTACAATGAGAATGGCTTTGAAAATGTAAATGAATTGCTGAAAAAATGTCTTTTCAACAAGCTTCCGGGGGAAGAAAAAATAAAAATACCTGCAAAGATTACTTTGTATACGGAAATAGGTCTGAAAAAGGAAGATATGTACAAGGTTGAGATGGACAATGATATAGAGGATTCAAACGTTTTGCTTGTAAATGAAAATAATAGCTTGTGTGGAATATTCAATCTCATTAAGGATGTAAACAAAGAAAATTCATACTATCTTGTTTCGGATAAAAATCTTCGTATTGTGAAGTCCAATAATAGAAATTACAGATTCCTGTTTTTCAAAAAGACTGAATCAGAGTATTTATATAAGGCATATTATTCCGATAAGCCGTTGCCACCAATGAATATACAGTGCTTCAAGGTTCCGGTAATAGATCTCGAAATAAAAGAGCTTGAGAGCACCGATACCATACTGGCAATAGACTTTGGCACCTCCAATACCTCGGCAGGAGCATATTTGAGCAATACTTATGTTAAATTACCCTGTTATAACGATATCTTAAATGAAAGAATCAAGCTTAATGATATAAATATTGTCAAGTTCTTGGATGTGACAAAAAAGGAAGACAGGTGGATTGAAATTCTTCCTACGATAGTATATGTATTGGACTGTTCGGACCCCGATGATATCAAATATTGTTTTGGTTATGAAGCCAAAAATATGATGAGAAAAAATGATTATACATCAAATGCAAGTGTTTTTCAGGGAATAAAGAGATGGGTAAACAACTACACAATAACAGAAGAGATATATGATGAAAACGGCAATGTGGCATATGTTACAAGGGGAGATATAATCAGAGCCTATATCAAGCATGTTATACAGAGCTCTGAGCATCAGTTCAAGTGCAGGATAAGTAATATTCATATATCCAGCCCTGTAAAGATGAAACAGCAGTTTATTGAAATGTTTCAGGAGATACTACCTGAATATCATATTGAAGTGGAAGACGCTCTCGATGAGGGAATATCTGTGTTGTACAATACCATAGCGGATCAGATAGAAAAGAACAGGTTTGTTGATGGCAAAGAGTACAAGGCCTTGATAATTGATTGTGGAGGGGGAACCACCGATTTGTCCTCATGCCTGTTCAGGATTGAGGAGGGTTATATTTCCTATAAAATTGATATCAGTACTACCTATGAAAATGGAGATACAAACTTTGGCGGCAACAACATTACATATAGAATATTACAGTTTATGAAAATACTGTTTGCTAATTATTATAAGAACAGGAAAGAAAGCATAGGAATTGACGATGTCATAGATATACCCAGTGAAGATATATTCAGGTATGTTGATGATATGGGTGTTGCCAAAATATATGAGAACTTTGAAAGGTGTTATCAAGAAGCGGAATTAATAATTCCAACCAGGTTCAAGGAATATGAAAACAGGGTGAGAGAAGATTACAAAAGGGTTAAGAATAACTATTATTTCTTGTGGGAAATTGCTGACAACATGAAAAAGGAGTTTTTCCGGAAGACAAACATACTTAGAAACAAATTTGATTCCTCAAGAATTGATGAACAAGAAAGCGATCTTCACATTACAACCCTTAACAAATGGTCTTTATCAGTCTTAGAGGATGGAAAGTTTAAAAGTATTTATGAGTTTCCAAATGTAGTGTTTAATATAAAAGAAATTAACAAGCTTATAAAAGCTGATATTTATGAAGTGGTGAGAAAATTTCTGGATGGAATATATCAGAGCGGAAAGCTTCATGATTATTCTATAATCAAATTAACGGGACAATCCTGTAGAATAGATATTTTCAAGGAAGCGTTGAAGGAGTTTGTTCCGGGAAGAAGTATTGAGTTCAAGCAAAAAAGAGAGGATGATGAGGGTGTGCCGGACTTAAAACTTGCATGTCTTAAAGGTGTACTCCGTTATCTGACTTCCAAGAAGGTAGGGGACATTGAAGCTACAATTAATAATGATATGCCAATAATACCCTATTCGGTATCGGCTTTTACCTTCAACAAACAGGAAAAAGTGCTTATTTGCAGTCTTGAGAGAATGAATCAGGCGAGAGGTTCCATTTCAAGACCCATTGGTGTACGTGAAATTGAATTTTATTTAAAGAGTATGGAAGGCAATTTAAGACAGACCTATGTTTACAAAAATGACTTTAATGACTACAAAATGATATTGCCTGAGGAGATAACCCATGAGTACTCGGGAAAAATATTTCAAGAAGATACCGATACCATAATGAATGGTGAAGTGAGATTTTTCCTTTACGCACATGACGTTAACTGGGGTTTTCATGTGATACCCATAGCAAGAAAGGAAGAACACTTATTTATCGGGAAGAAGAAATTCTTTGCCTTCGAAAATGACTTGTCCGAGCTGGATTTTTTTGATGGATTGAAATAAGAATGGTTTTGGGAGGAGTAAAATTGTTTACAAACATCATTCCAAAATTCGACAGGGGTCGAATTCTAAAAAAAGAAATGCTTGAAAACATGCGGGATTATCCTAGAAATTTCAATGAAATTTATTTTAAAGGATATTCAAACGGCATAATCTCCGGAGCAGATATTTGTGTCTGTGAAAGCACTATAATAATTAATAAGGGGATTATCAAGCATGAAGGTATTATATATATGCTGGATAGTGAGTTCGAAGTACCCTATTACCCGACGAATAAGGAAGTACTTATAAAGGTGAGGTTTGAAGATGAAGATGGCAATAGCGATTTTAGGATATATAGTTCAGGAATACTTATAGATGACAATACCGAAATTGCAGAAAATGAAATTGAACTAGGTAGGTTCAAGCTCAGAGAAGGTGCAATCCTCAGGTCTGAGTATAAGGATTTTTATGATTTTTCAACGGAATATAATACGGTGAATGTTATAAATGTTCAATATGCAGGAATTAAAAAGTATACAATCAGCCCTATGATATTAAATTACTTTGCCAATATAATAATGAAAAACAACCCTGAAAATAATATGGATATTGTATTTGCTTTTGAGTGTCTAAATGGAGGTGCTGTAGAAAGAGAAGCCATTCTTCATTATATTTCAAACAGATTGGGAATGGAGTATAAGGATTATCCAAACCTTCAGATTTACAAGTATCTTTCGGTCATAGTCAGAGAGCTTGAGAGCGGAAAGAAAAGAAAGATGGACCTGCCCAACAAACCTGTAAGAATTATTGTGGATTGAGTTTATACGCTCAACTGGGGGCAATTATTTATTTTTTGCAAAGAGGTGAAGGGGAGATGGCAAAAAAGAGTTTTGATACTGCTGTTGAGGCAAAGAACGCTAAAATAAGAGAATTAGTTGAAAGAGAAGTGCCGGATGTACAAAAGGAAGTTAAGGACAAGTTGGAGAAGACACTTAGAGAAGCCGGGGCTGAACTTGAGGCGGAAATTGCTGGTGGACTGGCTAATCTTATTCTTAATAAAGCAAAGGCTGCTGAACCGGAAGTAACAAAAGCAATGAAATTATTGGAAATTGATGGCGCGCATTTAGAAGGACTTGATTACAGATTAAAAAGTAGTGAAAGCCTATGTAGAAAGATACTTTCGGATTCACATGCAAAAGGAGTTTCACTTGAGGAAGCAGCTTCGGCTATTGGGGATAGCTTAAGATACACCTTGGTTGCAGATGAATCAAATTATTCTTCGATAGTTGGTGGATCATTAAAACAATTGGAAGGACAAGGATATAAAATAAATAAGGTTAAGAATTTTTGGGGTGAAGAGATATATCAGGGAATAAATGTAAGCTTAACTTCGCCTGATGAAGTAAAAATGGAGTTGCAGTTTCATACTGATTCCTCCTATTATACTAAAGAGGTTTTAAATCATAAGTACTACGAAATTGCTAGAAGTGAGACAGCTAGCATTGAGGAGATTGAAGAGGCTAGCAAAATCATGAGTATAAATCAGTCCAAAGTTACCATACCTGATGGAGTCAAAGATATTCATTTTTGAAAGGAGAGTAATAACGATGAGCGAAACAAAATATTACAAGTTTGATATAGGTGACGGATTAATGAGGCGTACAGGTGTTATTACAGAATATTTGGATAAGGATGGTAATTGGATAGAAGATAGAAATCTATTTAGAAAATTTGTGGGTGGAGATACTGATTTTGATGAAGTTCCTTATGAAGATGCTTTAAAGATTATTGAGAAACGGTGTAAGAAATAGATATTATACGGGATAGTTTTTTTGGGAGGTATAGATTTGATATCAATTGAAATTGCGTTGGAATTTGCCATGAATAAACATAAGGGACAACTTGATAAAGGAGGGGCTCCTTACATTGGGCATGTAATTCGTGTGGCGGAAAGAGTGAAAAGTGACGAGGAAAAAATAGTTGCATTACTGCATGATGTGGTTGAGGATACTAATACAACATTGGAGGATATAAAAAGTCTTGGTGTTGGCGAGGAAATAATTAAAGCAATAGACTTGTTAACACACAAAAAGGATGCTGATTATGATGAGTATATAAGAAATATCGCCGGAAATGCTTTGGCAAAGTCAGTTAAGTTGGCAGATTTGGCAGATAATTCTGACCCTAAAAGGATGGAAAAATTACAAATTGATATACGTGAAAGGTTGTTGGGAAAATATAGACGAGCATTGACGATTTTGAATGAAGGCAAATGACAAAACTATGTTTTTCATAGCCTTGGTTATTTCAATACAAACACGGAAGAAAAAATGTTATATTAATATAAGAAGAAAAGTTCGGATATTTATGAGTAGTTTGTATTAAAATAGTGTGTTGGAGGGTTTAAATGAGTTCGTTGTTAGAAAATGATCTGGATACTGATGGCACATGGCTTGGCAGTGGTGTCATAATTAAAAGCAGATACGAGATCAAAAGAACCATTTGGGTTAGTGACTTGTCTATTGTATATTTTGGATTTGACTTTTTTGAGGGGACGGATTGTGTGATAAAGGAGCACTATCCCAAAGGCAAAGTACTAAGGGACACAGATGGAAGAACTGTTATATTCAAAATGCCAACGTTTAAGGACAAATACTATGAAGGCTTGAATCAATTTTTAAATGAGGGTGTTTTGTTAAAAAAATTGAAACATAAGAACATTGCAAAATGTGTTGATTATTTTACGGAGAATGATACCGGATATATTGTGATGAAGTATTATGAGGGTAAGACGCTAGATGAATATATGGAGGAAGAAAAAGAATTCTTTATATCCGATGAATTCAAAAATATTTTTATCCCAATTGCCGATGCTTTAAACTACATTCACAAAAAAGGTGTGCTTCACAGAGATATAAAGCCTAAAAATATTTTGATCAATAATAAATCCGAACCTGTAATTATTGATTTTGGTGCCGCATACAATTACAGGTCTAAACAGAAAAGGAAGATTTTTTATTCGCCGGGGTATTCTCCTCTTGAATTCTACTCCGAAAAATCAAAGCAGGGTAAGTATTCGGATATCTATAGTATGGCTGCTTTGTTGTATTATTATTTAAGTGGTAAAGTGCCTGAAAAAGCGACAAATAGAGTTATTGAAGATGAAATAGAAGATATCTCCAAGTACAATAGTGATGTTTCCAAGTCTTTTTCAAAAAAGATAATGAAGAACCTTTCGCTTGATTATAGGAATAGATTTAAGTCAATGTTCATATTTAAACTTGCAATTTATTTTGAATATTTAAGCTTGAGGAAAAGAGAAAAAGTATACCATTAAATCCTTAGAGTAGACAAGAAAACGGCAATATTGACACCTTTGACATTATGTGATAAGATTTGCCAATAGATAATTCTATATAGAAATATTTAATGAAATGTTGAGCTGAATCAATACTTTTTTCTTTTATATTATATTATTGGGGAGTGGGTGTATTGATATGTATAATAGAAAAATCAATACAATATTAAGTGCCTTGAGAGTGATTATTGTTCTTTATTTAGCGGTCATTATTTTCTATAAGGTAATATCTAATGTTGTAGCAGTTTCTTCTGGACCGGAAAGCAGTCCGTCATTTATTCCTTCAAGTACTACAATAAATAAACCAACCAGCACACCAACAATTTTACCTACAATTATAAAAACAGCGACACCAACGGTAACTGTTATACCCACGCCAACCTTGATGCCACAAACACCATCTCCACAAACGCCGACTCCAATACTTGAGACAGCCACACCGCAAAAAACACCAACACCTAAACCAAAACCGAAGACGCCCACACCAAAACCGAAGACACCAAAACCAAAGACACCAACACCAAAACCAAGGACGCCAACACCGATACCGAGGACGCCCACACCAATACCAAAAACACCAACACCGATACCGAAGACACCGACGCCAATACCAAAAACACCAACACCAATACCAAAGACGCCGACACCGATACCCAATACACCTACGCCGTCAAAAGCTGGTGTTGTAAAACCGACTTAAGACCTTTTATATTTGATTGGGGGAATAGGAATGAAAAAAGTACTAAGTATTATAGTTATTCTAGTGGTTTTGTTATCTGCTCAGTTTGTGGGGTACTCAGAAGAAGCGGCTGTTCAGGTCGTTATAGACGGACAAGTTCTGGAAATTGAACCAGGTGCTCAAATAATTGGAGGCTCAACATATGTTCCGTTGAAAACCTTTGTTAATAGTGATGCTTACGAAGCTGAAGTACAAGAGATTAGTGGAATTCAGTCGAGAGAATATATAATAAATTATAAAAAAATTGGCAGGGTAATAAAACTGAGTGTTAGTCAAGGAATTATAAATGAAATAACTATCAATGGTATAATAAAGAAAACAAATGTTAAGACAATATTTCAACAAGAACAGATATGGGTGCCAATAGTATTTTTGGTGGAATATCTAGGAGGACAGGCCACATGGAATGAATTAGCCCACAGGGTAATAGTAGAGAGCTATAAACCGGTATTATTTAGAGATATGTATCTGAATGAAGTGGTTAGATCTTATATTGGTAATCCTGAAGGGGATATCTTTAAATGTGACCTTGAGCCGATTAATACTTTAGTCATTCCTAATAAGAATATTACCGATCTTGATGGAATTCAAAGTCTTTCAAATCTTAACTATCTTGATTTGTCTAATAACAAAATAAAAGATGTTACTCCTTTAAGAGAATTAACCAAGTTGAATATACTTTATCTGAAAGGAAATCAGATCAGTGATTATTCTCCATTGGCAGCAATATATAATCAACTCAATCTTAGGGACTTCAATATGGAATTTGGTATATATGATAGGAATATTGAGTCGGAAATAAGAGCGAAAGCAGGGAAACCATCAGGTAAATTATCACTTGAAGATATGCAAGTTGTCACCGAGTTGGACTTATCCAACAAGGGGATTGTGGATCTGCAAGGGATACAATACCTGACCAATTTAAGAGAACTAGATCTGACAGGTAACAATATTAAATTTATTGATAACTTGAAAAATCTCACATCATTACAGGAACTGTCATTAAACCAGAACAGCATAGAAAATATACAGGCTCTCAGTTATCTTAAGAATCTTGAGCAATTGGACCTGTTTTCAAATCAAATATCAGATCTATCACCGTTGGCTGAATTGGTAAAGCTTAAGCAGTTAAGTGTTATGGAAAACAAGATTTCGGATGTTTCAATGTTGAAAAATCTTTTAAATCTTGAAATCCTTGTTCTTCAGAATAATGAAATATCAGATATCAGTAGTTTGGGAAATCTGGTAAATTTAAAAGAGCTTTACCTTGGACAAAACAAAATAGAGGATATTTCAATGATGGGGACTTTGTCCGGTCTTGAGATTCTAATGCTTAAAGATAATAAAATATCTGATATAACCGGACTTAAGGATTTGCACGAATTACAAGAACTTTATCTGAACGGTAATCCGGTAACTGACTACTCAGTATTAGCAAATGCGGGTATAGTATTAAAAAAGAGTGACTTTGAGGCTCCCGCCATAATACCTGATATAACAGGGGGACCTCAGACAATGCCTACTCCGGATAGTGAATCTGGACCGGAAGTAGTTCTACGTTTCTATATTGAAAAGCCGTTTTACTACTTGAATAATAAGAAAACAAATATGGATGTGGTTCCAATAATAAAGGGAGGAAGAACCTTTCTTCCTGTCAAGTATGTGGCAGAAAGCTTGGGAGCTAATGTTGAATGGGAACCGGTAGAGAGAAAGATTACTGTAACATTAGGGAAGGATATATTGGAAATGGTCTTGGATAAGGAAATGGCATATGTTAATGGGCAAGAAAAGAAAATTGATGTGCCACCTTTTGTTGAAAATGGTAGAACTTTAGTACCTTTAAGGTTCTTAAGTGAGACCTTTGGATGTACAGTGGATTGGGATCCTGATTTAAGGTGTGCCACATTTTACAGCAAAGCCTATGTGGCAAAACATCCGGAAGTACTAGGCGAACCGGCTATAGAAACAGAAACCCAAGAAGTCGTACCAACACCGGCTAATGTTATTGTACCAATACCGACAGATGACAATTTGCCGGCATCAGTTAATGATGTTTTACCAACACCTGTAAGCGATATACTTCCAACACCGACAAACAATATTCTGCCAACGCAGACAAACAATATTATACCAACACCGACAAACAACGTACTGCCAACGCCGGCAAGGGATATTTTACCAGCAACGGTTGAGGATATATTGGATCAAGTTTTTGCGCAATAGGAAAAAAGAAGTTTATACAAAGATCTTACTAAGAAAAAAATGTAGAAATGTGATATAATATATAACGAAACAACCATTTTATACCATTACAAACCATTGTGTTATTATAAAATTTGAACTTAATAAAGTGCTTTACATAGATAATGAAAGTAAAGGAGGGGATCGCTAATGCCGATTACAGTGACGATAGCTGGTGGTATTAAGCTTGAAAAATGTATAAGTTCAGTGTTTTTTAATCTGGATACTTCTGATGATTCAGATGCCAGAACCACTGATATAGCTAACACTATTGAGATTAAAGGCAAAATTGATGTCGAGTTTGAACCTACAGTTGGTCTTTATTCATGGTCACTGATTAAGCCTGATAACAGTAATAAAGCAGATGTGTATAAGAAGGTTGAAGTAGAGATTACTTCGGTCAAAGATAATACATTGATAAGAAAAGTTGTTTTCCCGGAAGCTTTTGTTGTAGATTATTCCGAAGGTTATTCAAACGAAGAGGGAGTTGGTACCTTCAGGCTTTATCTAAAGCAAAAGAAGGATAAAAATGAAGTGATTAATGTAAGCGGGGCATAATTAATTTTAGTCATACCTAACCAAGATTGAGGAGGATAAAAATGGAGATAATTAACCAAACAAACAGGACGATTTTGTTTGAGGAGATAAATCCTGAAAAGCTGGATCTCATTACACTCATCGGTGATGTGGCAGGAATAGACAGTTTGCCGGACGAAAAAATCAAAGAAATAAATCAGAATCTTTTGGTTAAAAGCTTTGAGGAGTTTTTGGATAAATTTTCACCTACCGTATATTCTTTTTATAACGCTAGAGATAATGGTGAAGGAGAAGTAGTTTATACCTTAAAAAAGCCTGAGACCATTCCGGAGGATTATATTACGGAAATAAGACTTGATCAGAACAATGATTTCTTAAAGATGTTGTTTACACTGATTGATACAAAGAGAAGTCAGGGAATAATCAATATTGATTTCAAATTTGATAAAGTCCTTGATATGATATCACCAAAAAAAGTAATGGACGATATCAGACAAGCCAGAAAAGAAATTCATTATCTTTATGACAAGTATGAAGAATTAGAGGATGGAGATCCAAAGAAACTTGATATAGGTGATAAACTCAACACCAAGTTTGAAGAGGCAAGACAGAACTATAATAATGTAATGGCCATGTTGCCACTTGCTATTGAAGACATTAAAACCAGATTACTTTTAGGTCGTTCCGATGATAGTCAGGATTCGTCGGTTCTGAAAGTAGGCGTGCTTAGTATAGGCGAGAGCGGCGAGTTAAAAATAATTGAGGCTCCAAAGCCTGATGAGAATTCTCTGATGGTTATTGATCAGGACAAGACAGGGAGTTTGGTGTCAATATTCCAAGGTGATTATGATGATGTTTCTGACACCCCCTCTTCTTATGTAAGAGACCTTGTGGCCAGAACTTTTTGTCCTATGCCGGCATTGCAGACCGAGGTTGATGTGGATCGTGAAATTCAGAACTATCATTCATATCTTGAGTTTTATACCAAGGCCAAGGATGATTTTGTAAAAGCTGCCAAGCCTCTTATTGAAAAAATACTTGGGGTAAAAATGTATTTTGATCAATACAATACCAAGAAACGAGGAATGAGACCAAGTCTTATAGTTACCAATAATAAGGTTGATATGACTGTGAAAAGCAGCAATCTTCCAAGACTGGATGTGTACCTGAACACTGTGAACCAGAAGAATGATTTCAGTAACACTATCTGGTTTGGAATTTTCCCGGCCATAGAAATGGAATCAGTTGGAAAACCAAAGGTCACAAAAAAGTTGTTCCAGGGTAATGTGGAAGTAAAAAAGGAAGGGAATACTATGGAATCCCTTACTGCACTTCTTCAGGCAGTTGAAAAATATAAGATTCAGATATTCTTTAACTTCCAGGCCAATGAGGAGACAACCTTTAATCATATGGCTGTTGCAGGTGTGGAAAAGTACATAGAAAAATGCCAGTTGTTGACAAGACAAGCCTATAGTGAATTTGCCATACCTTGCTTACCAAACTTTACTATCATACCCAAAGATAAATCAGGGGTTGTTATTGATGTGAAGATGGAAAAGACTGAAAGCGGCGGAGTTAAGCTCTCTAGTGCTAAGGAAGATATACTGAAATTGTGGATACAGGGCGTGTATGTTGATGCTTCTTACGTGGCAGCCGGAATAGTTTCAGCTTACCAGTGTCCGGAGTATATTAAAGAGTGCTACAAGGATGTGGCGATGAAGTTCCCTGTGACTATGAAGTATCCTGGAGTAAGGTTTGATATTGAGGCCGGAGACAACTCCCTCAGGATGGTAACTACAATGGCCAAGGAGATAACAGGCTTTACTAATAATATAAAAAATGAGATAAACAGCAAGAGTTTTGGATTTGTTTTTTCCTCGGAAAATGCTCAATTAGACGGTAAGGATATAAAGCGTATTAGTGTATATAAAGCTAGAAGCCTTGCACAGACTGATGATGGGTATGATTCCATTTATAAAACTCTTGTAAGTACATATATTGAGAGAATACTCAGGTTCCAGACAAATGACTTCAAACAGGACAAAATAATCAGCTTTTTCAGCAATAGTCCAAACAGCCAAAAGACTTTGTGGCAAAAAGACAATAGATTCTTAAACTCAATAGTCAAAGACGGAGATGACTTGAACTATACTATCGATGAAGCGAGCAACCTCTGTCAAATAGATCTTGCATTCAATGGAAATGTTAAGAATCTAGAAGTTACTATTACAAAGAGCGCCAGTGCAACAGGGGCTAAATAAAATTTATAGAGATATTAATACCGGTGTATTAATATATACAATTATTCTTTATATAATAGGAGGGGTTTAATTATGGGATTTAAGTTAACAGCTACAACAGCTTCAGGTAGTGGTGGATATGGCACAGGTTTTGAACTCAGCGATGATATAATCACATCTGTTCGTTACAAGACAGACACACCTGATGATGAGAATTCAAGATCAAACGATGTAAGTGCTATCCTTACAATTACAGGTACTTTGACACAGAATGAGGCAGATCTTCAGGAAACAAAGAAGGTAGCTGTATGGTCACTTGAAAAGAAGAGTCCTTACTTGAATGTTGTTGTACAACAGGTTTCAGCAAATCTTGTAATGAGGGAATATACATTCACAAGAGCTTTTGTTGTGGATTATATTGAAGAATTCAAAGAGGATGTTGGAAACGGAACATTTACTCTCATTATCAAGCAGGAAAAGAAAGATATCGAAAATGTAAAAATAGAAGGCGGATATGGTGCTTAATGAACATGACAGCATCTTAAGATTAGATTTGATATCTATTCGTAAAGAGTGTTTTGGTAATTATTTTTGTTACCTTTTAATTGATTTTTGTTACCGGTTTAAAAGGCAGCTATTCCTTTTAAACCGGTAAGAAAGTTATTCTTATTGTGTTGTCTGAAGGGGAACTATTTATATGAAAAGGGAAGAGGCTTTAGAGCATTTTATTGAAAATTATGTGAAGGCTGAAAGTTCTGCAAAAATGCAAAAGCTTAAGAGTTATTATGAGAACAATAAGAATACTTTGAAAGATGACTTTATTGAATCCTTCAGAAGAATATGTGTTAAGATAAAAGATCTGCAGGAAAGAGGAAAGAAGGGGAAAATCGGATATATTACTTACTCTCTTTTGAGAACCAATATCATGGAGGGGAAATTAGTATATTTGATTGAGGGATTTAATAGACTATGGTTTTTTGACAGGGAAGAATGTCAGGAAGAGTATGATGTCAGTTGGGCATACAAATTCCTTGACGAGTTTGAAGCAGAATTGGTGGAGAAAAGCAAGTTTTACCTGAACAAAATAACAAAACCTGATATTGAAAGGTTCAAGCTTAAGGAAACAGCATTATACAATAATTTGATTGTGGAGTTTGCCAAAGAGGCAATGCATGGTGCTTCTGAGCTTGAGGAGTTATCTGGGATCTTGAAGGAAGAGATTTTTGAGGTAAGAGTAGGAGAATATAAAGGAGCTAGTGAAGTTGTTTATGAGTAAGAAACAAAGGATATAAGAGGAGTGGAATCTCAACATTCATTATGAAATGGGGAGAAAAGAGGACAGAAAATGGATTTTTATGTCATTTCTCAAGATTTACGAGTAGTTAATAGCGTTGAACCTGTAAAAGCACATCAGATGTTTGATATGGAGACAATTAGGAGAGGTAGATTTAAAGATTTAGACGATTTGCCTGTCCAATTATATATAAAAGAAAGAGCAGAAAATGACTATGTGGATTTTATTGAAAAGCCTATACCTTTGATTTCAGATAAATTAAAGCGGGTATTTGATATGTACCACAAAGATATTTTTTACAAGCCGGTGGTACTTGCCGACGTAAAAAATATGAAGCAAAGCCTGTATTGGCTTGCTGTACCAAAAGCCATAGAATGCCTTTCAGATCAGAGCGAGTTTAAACTGGATGGTGCGGTGAAAAAACTTGTTATTGATGAAAGGAAAGCCAGTTTAAATAAAATATTCAGTATTACAGGAGTTTTGGAGTACATCGTAATAGTAAATCAGGATGTTGCAGAAAGCATACTTAGAAGAGATCTTTATGGCATAACACTCAAAAAGATAGATAAGGCGACCAATTAGGAAAACTTTGCAACAGTCATTTCAGAAAGTTTGGTTTGATGGGTTCTGAGATCTGGATATGATATGGGTTGTTTTTGAAATGACATGACGAATAATGAAAGGGTAGATTATGAGGAATTATTACGAAGTACTGGGAGTTGGCAGAGAAGCTACTAGTGATGAAATAAAGAAAGCCTTCCGGAAGTTGGCCAGACAATACCATCCTGACGTAAATCCGGGGAACAAGGAAGCAGAAGAGAAGTTTAAAGAAATCAATGAGGCTTATAATGTCTTAATTGATGAATCAAAAAGGAAGAAATATGATGACAAGCCTGATAGTACAAATGAATCGGGCAATAAGAGCTCAGAACACTCAAAAAGTAAAAATCAAACTCAGGGCAGACCAAATAAGTTTGATTTTGATGATGTTGAAAAGACTTTTGAAAGCTTTTTTGGGTTTAACCCTAAAACTAAGGAAGCCGGCATCAAAAGGGAAAAGGATAAAAAGAAAAACCCTTTGGATGCTTCAGATATGTTTGGAAAATACTTTGGAGCACGAAAAAAATAGGAATCTGATCGTTGCCGGTATGGGAGTGCGGTATTGTGAAGCAGAATTCTAATTTACAGAAGGTGGGTTATATTGTGAAAAAGTATATAAATAGCAAGAAGGTTGAGAGATATTCACAAAATACAAATAATATTATTTGGGTAATGATTATAGATATCGCTATCGCTTTAATATCCATTGCAACATTTTATTATATCTACTTTGTAAATTCAGATAAAAATTTAAAATATATGGGATATGGTTTGATTGCAGTAATACTGGTGTTTTTCGGTTTGAAATTATTTACAATTGTTCAAAATGGCAAAGTTAAGGGCGGTATTTCAAAACTGGTTCTTATCAGTGAAGATGGGAGAAGCGTAAAAACATGGAGTATAATTGGTAAGGTATCATATCTGATTGGCAGAAACACTAAAGATAACGAAGTGGATATTGATCTTTCGGATGCGGAATACTCAGAACTTGTAAGCAGGCAACATGCGGTTCTGAACTTTTCGGAAGGTAAATGGTTTATTGAGGACATCGGTTCGTCACACGGAAGTGGTCTTAAAAAAGTTGATGAAGAAAAGTTTAAGCTTGCCACAGAAAGGTTATATGAGATAAATTCCGGTGATACGATATATATTGCAAATACCAAGATTCTGGTAAAATAGAGGTTATAGGAAAGGTACAGCCTTTGTAGATGCTTAGTGGGTTATGGTGAAGTTGAGTATAATAAACAGATGGGGGAATTAATATTATGCCTTTAGGAAGATGTGTAAACGGACATATGTATCGCACTGAGAAATACGGTAACAAGTGTCCCTATTGTGATTCTGCTCTCGATGGTGCAGGAAAGAAGACCTCAAATGCTCCGGTTATGGACGATCCTGACAAAACAAAGGTGTCAGATGATATAGATGGTATTGAGCCTGTAGTAGGTTGGTTGGTCTGTATTGAAGGTCCACAGTGTGGACAGGACTATAAAATAAGGCAGGGAAAGAACTTTATCGGGCGATCCGATGAAATGGATATTTCAATTGTAGGCGATGATACAATATCAAGGAAGAATCATGCATCTATTGTTTATGATCCAAAGCCAAGGAGATTTCTTTTACTTCCGGGAGAGGGCAGCGGACTTGTGTATTTGAGCAATCAGGTAAAAAAGGAAGAGGCCGTTCTAACTGCAACTGAAATAGACGCTTACGATGTAATAGAAATTGGCAAGAGCAAGTTCATATTTATTAACTTGTGTGGTATACATTTTGACTGGATAAATAAAGAGGATTGATAAAATGGGACTCTTGAGTTTTGGGCAGCCATATTATGTAGTGTTGGTATCAGTATTGTTGGTAGTTATCTTATTGATAATAAGATTTAAACTGAATAATGTGAGAGTATTTCCCAAAATACTGATTGGCAATGCACAGTATATTGGAACCAGAGATGAACAAGAGGACTGTTTCGCAACAGCTGAAAACAATAACTACATTTTATCGATAGTTGCAGATGGTATGGGAGGGTATGTCAACGGTAAGTTGGCTAGTAATACTGTAATAAATACTTTTGTTCAGGAATTTAACTCTACTCTTGAAATGCACCCGGTTGAGAATTTTTTTGTCAACGCTGCTAATGCCTGTAACAGGGCTGTGCTTGATAAGGCAAAGGGCAAAAGAATGGGTAGTACCCTTGTTTCGGCAATTGTATCGGAAGGCTGTTTGTATTGGGCTTCAATAGGGGATAGTGCCATAATACTTTTTAAAGATGGGGAGCTTATAAACCTTAACAAAAAGCATGTTTACAAAGAAGTGTTGGAAAATAAATTTATATCGGGAAAAATTTCAGAAGAGCAACTGTTGAACGATCCTATGAAGAAAAGGATATATAGCTATATCGGAATTGAGGTTCTGAAGGATATTGAAATATCGGAAAAACCTGTAAAACTGAGAGTTGGAGATAAAGTTGTACTATGCAGTGATGGTGTGTACAACAGTCTGCCTGAAATAGAAATGGAAAGTATACTCAGAAAACCTATTCATCCCATTAATACTGCGGAAGAGATAATAGATGCCATAAAATTGAAAAACTATGGAAGGCAGGATAATGCTACGGTAATTGTACTTTCATGCAGCTAGTGCCTCTATATCTTGAGCTTGCATGATTTTATATGGGGGTCAAAATGAGAAAAAACAGTATTGAGTTTATAACGAGCTTTGCTTCTGAAGCAGGAAGCTTCAGGATAAACAAAGATTATTTTGCATATGCTGAAATGGATGATATGGCTTGTTATATAGTAGCTGACGGTATTGATTCTGACGAAGAAATAAATAGTGCTGAATTGGCGGTCAGTTTTCTGTTTGAAAATATAATGAAGAAGCCTTCTATGTCAAGAAGCAAACTGAAAAAGTATGTAATGGCTGCCCACAGACTGCTTAATGAGAAGAGTAAAAGTGTCAGATTAAAAACCAGTTTGATGGTAGTGTTGACCGATTATTCAAAAATGTTTTATGTTTCTGCGGGCAATATAAGGCTTTACCACTTCAGGAACGGTGGGATGAACTTCAAAAGTAAGGATCAAAGCATTGCGCAAATAATGGCGGATGCAGGTCAAATAAGTGATGAAGAGATTGGAATTCATGAGGAAAGAAATAACCTTACCAATTACTTAGGGCAGTCTAAGTCACTTAAACCCTTTGTATCCCGCCCATATAAATTGAAGGACAAGGACGTGATTTTTCTCTGCACGGTAGGATTTTGGGAAAATATACAAAGTATTGATCTTATCAATAATTTAAAAGAGGCAAAGGAATCTGCCGACTTTGTTGGAATGCTTGAAGATGAATTGCTCTCAAGACAGAAAAGAGTTATTAACAATTATACTATGGTTGCCATTTATGCCAATAAGGTATTTAAAGAAAACGTAAAAGATGATTTGCGTATTAGAATTGCAAAAAAGGTAGCCATGATAGCAATTCCAGTTCTTATTCTAGCTGCAGGCCTTTTTATTAACAATAGAATTCAGGTAAGTAAGGCGGAAAAACTCTTTGTGCAATTTGAGGAAAAGGGTGACAAAAGTATTGAGGATGAAAATTATGAGAAGGCTCTTGAAAATTATGAAGAGGCCTCTGAAAATATAAAAAAGCTTAAGAACAAGGAAAACCAGAAAAGGATAGAAATTAAAACAAGGATAGCAAACCTTATAGTTGAAGGAGACAAGCTTTTCAGTGAGAGGGATTTTGAAAAGGCAAAAAACAGCTATATAAATGCAAGGACGCAGGTTGAACTGGAACTTAATTCGGATAATAAGAAAAAACTTGAAAACAAACTTGATGAAAAGCTTGGTAGGGTTAAAGATTATATCAGAGTTGTTGAAAAAAGCGCTGAGGGAGATAAAGAAGTAGAAAAAGGTGATAAGGTTTCTATCAAGGCCGGTGAATCGGAAAATAATCAGGAAAAAGTCGCTCTCTTCGCAGAGGCAAAGCAAAATTACAATGATGCAATTGAAATATATGAGGATGTGAAGAAACTATCCGAAGAAATACCATATTATGACATGATAGAGAAGATGAAAGAAAAGATTAAGGAAACAGAAGAAAAAATCAAGGCTTCGGATAGTGATGGAAAAGCTGCAAGTGGTGCTGCCGCCAAAGAAGATAAGGCTAAAGATATGGAGAAGAAGGCAACTGACTTTAAAAAAAGCGGTGACCAGAAATATAAGTCAAAGAAATACGAAGCTGCAAGAATTGATTATAGGTATGCCCTTGATATATATAAGGAACTTAATGATAAATTTGAAATGGATACCACTGAGAAACGAAGCGAAATTGAAAGCATTTTGCTTGAAATAGATAAAAAGATAGAAGAAGAACAAAAAGCTCAGGAACAGAAAAATCAAACCGGTGCATTAATGTAAAAAGGTATCGGAAATCAATAATATAAGAAAGCAAGTGTAACGTGCAAGAACGCTCATATGAGAAAGTGGGGGGAGCATATGGATAGTTATGTTGTTGAGGGAGCAACACTAAAATGTAGTTTTGGCGATAGTTCAAGTAAATTTATGGTTCCTATGAAGCATGAGGCATACATAAATGATAAGAGTCAGGGAAATATGATGGATTTTACACCAATGGTAAATATAAAGCCCTTTGGCATGTGCAGCAGCATCGCGAATCCAATGGTTGCTCAAGCAACATCCGCAGCTGGCGGAGTGCTCCAGAAAATGCCCTGTATTCCCGCTACAAGTAGTCCTTGGATGTGTTGCAAAAATGATTTGCTAATAACCGGATTCCCTGCAATATTAAAATCATCAACGCTTATGTGCATGTGGTGCGGGGTAATAGAAATTGAAGACGATGGGCAGTAATTATGAAGGGGATGTCAGGTAATTGACAGATACTGTTTATCTAAGAATGGGGGGGCACAGATTATGTCATCTACAATAACATATGGCAATATAAAGTTGGTTTCGCCGTTTGAAATTCTGCATTTGAGCCAATTGCGAATAGAGAAAGAAAATAATGAACATGCCAGAATTTTTTTGACAGGTGTTATACCTGAGGAGAAAAAATTCAGTTATGTAGACAGTGTATCTTCAAAAGACATTCTGGAAGTATCTCAAATATCAGATGATTCAGGCACAACAGTTTTGTTTAAAGGAACAATAACAAATATAGAGATTAAGGCTGTCCGGGGCATTTTTTATATTATTGCAGAAGGCGTTTCCTGTACATATGAACTGGATATAAAGCTAAAAAGCAGGTCTTTTCAGGATAAGGATATGCTATACACTGCAATGCTTAAAGAAATAATAAAGGACCATTCTGGTGCAGATTTTATTGATACTACGGCCAAAAGTAAAAAGCTTGAGAAGGTTGTAATACAATACGATGAAACCGACTGGGAGTTTTTGAAGCGAATGGCGTCACACTTTAATGCGGGCTTGGTGCCCGATGCAACGTCTGACAAGCCGAAATTCTGGTTTGGAATTCCTGACAGAAGTTCAAGTGAGAAGCTTGAAGAGTTTAATTTCAGTGTGAGAAAGAAAATTGGAGACTACAGATATCTTTCAGAGAATTATATGGATGGAATTGATGAGAAAGATTTTATATATTACGAAATTGAGACAGATAAATTTCTTGGCATAGGTGACAAGGTTCAGTATAATAATCTAAATCTGATTGTATGTAAAGCCACATACTATTTTGAGGACAGTGTCTTAAGTCATCTGTATCATATAACTACAGAGAAGGGGCTGTCCCAGAAGCTGAAACTGAATGAAAAATTGTTTGGTGCTGCTATTGAAGGCAAGGTTATAGATATTAAAGAGGATAATGTGAGAGTTCACCTTGATATAGATGAAGTTCAGAACAAAGAAAAGTCTTTCTGGTTTTCTTATGCTACTTTTTATACTTCGGAAGGCAGCACAGGTTGGTACTGTATGCCTGAAACAGATGATCGTGTAAAGCTTTATTTTCCTACAAACAAGGAAGAGGAAGGCGTTGTAATAAATTCCATAAGAAGAAAAACAAATGGTGGGGATAAGATTCAGAACCCGGATGAAAAGTATTTCAGAACCAAATATGGAAAAGAGGAAATGTTTAGAGAAAAGGAACTGGTATTGTCCGCAAAAGATAACGGAGTACTTATAAGACTAAATGAGGAAAGTGGAATTGAAATATACAGTGATAATACAATAAAGTTAAAAGATGATAATGATCTTGACATGGAAGCTGATAATATTGAGATAAAAGCAGCGGACGAAATAAATATTGAATGCAATGATAGCAGAATCAATATGAATGGAACTACGCATATAAGGGGATCTTTGGTTAAAGTGAGGTGCTGATATTGGGGATTAGCGATAGCAAAAACAGTTACGCCAAGAGAAAAGGTATTGACAAGGTCGTTATGGAGGAAGTCGCAAAGGAAACTCCTGAACAATGGGATTTTTGGAGTGGCATTGATACATTAACCAATTCTATACCGACTGATCAATGTACTATGGCAGGAGATCCTGTGAACGTGGCCACAGGAAGCTTTACTATTGAAGCAACTGACCTCATAATAGAAGACCGTGGCATTAATTTGTGCATAAAAAGAAGGTACAATTCCATAGAAAATGGCGTTGGATTAATGGGAAAGGGATGGACCTTTGAATATGACAGCCATCTGAAACTAAACGGAGACAAGTTGACACTGGTTTATCCGGACGGGCATTTGAAGGAATTTATAAAGACAGGTTCTGAATGGAAAAATCAGACCGATGAAAGTGAAGCAGATACTCTTGTAAAAGATTCTGCTACCGGTGAATTTGTACTTAATTCAGGGAACAGGGATTATCGATATGATACCAATGGTAAATTGGTATCCATAAGAGATATAAATGGAAATACAAAGCTATTATATTACAATAATAAAGGTGAAATTACTTCCATAGTTTCACCTGGTGGTAAGATACTGGCTTTTAACTACAATAACAATAAAATATGTAAAATTTCTGATAATATTGGTCGCAAGCTTATTTATAAATATGATGGAGATAACCTTATCGAAGTAACCTATCCAAATGACGGCACAGTGAAATATTCTTATGAAAATGGGTTGATAACAAAGGTCACGGATCAAAATGATGTTACTTATGTAGTTAATGAATATGATGAAAAAGGAAGGGTTGTAAAGCAATTTGACAGTGAATTGAATATAACCGAAATAGAATATGATGATGCCAAAAGGGAAAACACCTTTACATATCATAAGACGGGAGTAATTGAGAAATACAAATACAACAGCAGATGCCTGCTTACAGAGAGAATATATAAAGATGGAACCAGTGAAAAATATACCTATGACAAATACTGTAATAAAAACAGTGAAACAGACCGTAACAAAAATACCATAAAAAAGACCTTTGACAGCAAGGGAAACCTATTAATTGAGAGGTATCCCAACGGATTCTGTATTGAAAATAAGTATGACAATAAAGGAAAACTTGTTAAAACTTCTACTTCCGGTGGAACAGAGACCTTATATACATACGATGACAGGGGTAACCTTATAGAAGAGCATGAAAAGCTTGATGAAGGAAAATATGCCCTAAGAAAGTATGCCTATGACAGTTATGGAAGGCTCATATCAAGAACTGATCCGGAAAAGGGCATTACATTGTTTGAGTACGGAGAGAATCATATAGATAAACCTACAACAGTAACAGATCCGGAAGGCAATATCTTCAGGTACACATATGACAAAGCCGGAAGAATGCTTTCTATTTCTACGGACTATGGTACTGTCAAGTTTGAGTACAACGAAATCAATAAAAAGACCCGTATAACAGATGCTGAAGGTAACATTACAAATATGGAATATGACAAAATGGGGAACCTCGTTAAGAAGGTGCTTCCTAATAGTCAAAAGAGCGGGGAGTGTTACCGTTACAGATATGATTCCATGGATAGGCTTATTGAAACAATAGACCCTTTTAATAATGTACTTGCACTAAAATACGATATACATGACAATTTAATAAAGGAGATAAATCCAAATTATTACAATGGCGATACCGGTGATGGTACAGGTATTGAATATGTATATGACGACAGTAACCGCAAAATTAAGATTATAAATCCAACCGGCGGAGAAACAAGGGTAGAATATGATTTTGCCGGCAATATGATAAAAATGACCGGGCCTTATAAAGAGGGTAGTGACAGTGATGAAGTACCTTCAAGTCAGTACGAATATGATGAACTGAACCGGTTGAAAAAGATTATAACCTCAGGAGCTGTATTAAAAGAATTTGAGTATGATACTGAGGGTAGAATAATCAAGGAGAAAAACGCAAAAGGTTGTTATACGCTTTTTAAATACAACTGTGCCGGTTGGTTGCTTGAAAAAAGAGTGCCTGTGGAAGAAAAGGCGGGTATGATTCTTTACAATATAACCCAATACGAATATGACCTGGCGGGAAGAAGAATCAAGGAAAGGATATCTCCTGAATGCGTTGCCGGGGAAGCTTATCCAAGCATTTGGAATACAATAAGCTATACTTATGACAAGCTGGGTCGGATAATAAGGATCTCAGATACAACAGGAGGCATGGGAGAGTATTCTTATGATTGCCTTGGAAACAGAACTTTCGAAAGAATAAAAATAAATGATAAAAAGACAAAGACAATTCGTTACCAATATTCCAAACGGGGATTACTGTCTAAAAAGATTGAGGAGATAGACGGTGAGGATCTGGCACAAAAAATAGAAGGAAAAGCTATTGCCCAGACCATTTATGAATATGATTCAAACGGCAATATTATAAAGGTAACAACACCGGAAGGCTATACTACGGAATTGTCTTATGATGCTTCCGACAGAATTACCAAAGTGGTGGATAACGGAAAGACTATAACGGGAAGAGAGACTTATTTCCAATATGACCGTGCAGGGAATGTAATAAAGGAAACCGACTGCAATGGTAATTCCATAAAATACGATTATGACAGCATGAACAGGCCTATCAGAATAACTGATAAAGAGGGCGGTATTACAAGACTCTTCTATGATGAAGCAGGAAATGTTGTAAAGCGTGTAAGTCCTGAAAACTATAAACAGGATGAAGACGATGGTTTGGGAACAAGCTATAAGTATGATGGCTTAAACAGGCTGGTAGAGATAAAAAATGCTCTTGGCATTCTGGTGCAACAAAACATATATAATGATGCAGGGGAACTTGTTGAAAGATTTGATGCAACCAAGAAAGGTGTTAAATTCGACTATGACCTTGGTGGAAGAGTAAAGGAAATATACACACCGGGTTCTTCGAAGTCAGGCATACCAGCCCAGCAGTATACCTATGATGCCATGGGCAACATAACGGGAATAAGAGATGGTGAAGGAAACTATACCCGTTACAGCCTCGACCTTTGGGGAAGAATTGAAGAAATCAACAAAGAAGACGGAAGTGTTGAAAAATACACCTATGATTATGCAGGAAATATAACAGGTTCTACCGATGGAAATGGAAATACCACTGTATATGATTA
>Ga0208826_1000088_pt1 | contig 105633 bp, 81 predicted proteins | sample AD_UKC115_MetaG_FD_184451 | JGI IMG/M metagenome (GOLD analysis project Ga0208826, IMG submission 184451) | Active sludge microbial communities of municipal wastewater-treating anaerobic digesters from Hong Kong - AD_UKC115_MetaG (SPAdes)... | ecosystem: Engineered > Bioreactor > Anaerobic >... | reverse complement strand
CATCTGATGTAGTTGATTTAGTATTCAAGCAATAAACCGAAATTGGGCTCGAACTCGACACAATTCGGAACGCTTTATTGTCCTGCGGAGTTTCATAAGGCACACGTATTTCATCGCGAGCCATATTTAGCTCTGTGGGTGTTCTGAACTGAACAACGCTATAAGGTTTTGAAATAGTCTTTCTTGCAATAGTACCATTTGTGCGTGCATTTTGAAGCTCTACCACTGTTGGCTTTGCCGAAGAAACGAAAATAAATAAATCCCCAGACGTTACAGTTGCAACCTCATTCTGCGGGAAAGCCACTATAAACTCATAACCTTGCGCATTGGAGCCCGCTGTTAGCACCTGATTGCTCAAATCCTTCTTAATTTTTTCTACACGGGTGTTCTGTGCGTTGGCACCTATGGCTAACGCAACCAGACACAACGCAAGCGTTAATGTGAACAGTTTTTTCATTTTAACCCCTTGTATAATAATAGTTTATTTAAAATAATTCTTTTCCTTACCTCTATTAACAAATAATTTGTTAAAAAATCACAAAATAATTTTAGGCTGTCTCAAAATTTTCTGTTTTTAACCTTCGGAATTTTGCTGAACCTTCTGTAGGTTTTCCCAAAACCACTGTAAATTCACATATTACGTACATCAATAAAAAAACGTCATTTTAATTTATTTGCGTTTTTTACATTTTGCGACAGCACCACATTAACTTTCAAAATACAAAAATTCTTATAAAAAAACTAAATAATTGTTTTATTTGTATGTTACTTTGCTTAATTTACTTAACAATTATTAAAGCCACTATGAGAATTTGGATTAGCATATTGTTTTTGCTTTCATTTGAATTTGTCAGTGCTCAAATATTTCTCGACAACACAGGCAATTCACCATCAAATTTCTTCCAGCTGAGCAACAATATTGACAAAAACGCCCCGCCTAACTTCTACAAAACAAAAGGTTATAAGCCAATCGAACGCCTTCGCCACAGACTTTCGTTGCGGACCGACACCGCCGGGCGGCTTCCCGCTACTATCCATATCTTCAACGAATACCAGAATATTCGCCAGAGCAAAATTGAACCGAAAAAGCAAAATTCAAACCAATGGCAGGAAATTGGTCCGCGACTGCCACAAATAGGCTCGGACAAGCGGCTATCTGGAAGCGGGCGTGCTAACGTTGTCGCTTTCGACCCGCTCGATAGCAACTTAATCTGGCTGGGTTCGGCTTCGGGCGGACTGTGGAAAAGCACAAACCGCGGGCAAAGCTGGGAGGTTGTCCCATTTACCGAGTTTCTTTCGATGGGCGTCTCCGATATTGCCATTTCGGAGCAGAGCCCGAACACAATCTACGTTGCCACAGGCGACGCCGATGGCGGCAGTTTCTTCGGTTGCTTCTCGCTCGGCATCATCAAATCGACCGACAAAGGAAACACCTGGAAAATTTTGCCGACCGGAATTGAATACAGCAGCGGTGAGTTCATCTCTAAATTGCTTGTGCATCCAAGCAACCCTCAAATTCTATACGCCGCAACAAGCAATTCAATAATTAAATCGACCGACGCAGGTGCGTCCTGGGAAATTCTCATCGATGGCTTTAATTTTCGCGAATTACGCTTCAAAGAGGGCAATCCCGACGTTCTTTTTGCCACAACGTATAGTCTTTCAGATGGTGCTTTCCTGCTAATATCGGAAGATGCAGGCGAACGATGGTTCGTCGCAAATTATTGGCGGGAGGCAAGCCGGGTTGCGCTTGCCACAACACCGCTGGAACCCTCGCGGTTGCTTGCTTTGTGCGTCTCGAAGCACACAAATTCATTCGGCGGGCTGTATTTATCCGATAGCGACGGCTATTTCTGGCAACCGTTAATTACTGACACCGCCGAATTTTCCAAATTGGTTGAAGCACAAGGCTTTTTCAATCTCGTGCTTTCGTTTCTGCCCGGCAGCAAGGACGAATTCTACGTTGGCGGTGTGTGGCTTTACCGCGGTCGCCTTCATTCGAACAAATTTACCCCAATCCCGAACGAAGTGCACGTCGATATGCACGACATAAAATATAATCGATTTGACGGAAAAATCTACCTTGCAAACGATGGCGGAATTTACCGATTTAATCCCGATTTCACACAAATCGAAAATATTAGCTCAAATCTTGGCATAACGCAATTTTATCGCATAGGGCTCAGCCCATTGAACCCGCGGACGCTCTTTGGCGGCTCGCAGGACAACAACGTATTTCAGTATTATTACGATAAATGGCTGTTCTTCTGGGCGGGCGACGGAATGGAATGCTTTGTCGCACCGGAGAATCCATCGCTCGTTTTTTTTTCCACTCAGCGCGGCAATCTCTTCAATACCGAAATTGGGAAAATGGAAATCCCGACTGATGAAAAACGTCCTTGGGTTACTGCTTTTGGCTACCACCTGGGAAAGCCCACGCTCATCTATTGCGGCTATGAAAACATCTGGACCACAACCGACAAAGGACGTTCCTGGCAGAAAATCTCGGATTTCGCCGATAGCACAACTATTGACGCAATTGCCACTTCTTCTCTCGACGAAAACGTATTCGCCGTTGCTAAAAAATATAACCTATACTATACTGCAAATTTCGGAAATAATTGGACTAAAATTTTGCAAACAAGCAATCCAATTTCTTCGATAAAATTCGATAATTACGACAATTTGTGGGTTGCTTGCGGTGGATTTTCTTCTTCGGAAAAAGTATTCCGCCGTAAAAATTCCAATTTCGAAAATCATTCGTATAATTTACCGAACATTCCAATAAACTGCCTGGAAATCGACAGCACAAAAGACATCATCTACGTCGGAACGGACATCGGTGCCTTCTGCAAGCGGCTCGACGACACAGTCTGGATGCCGGTGGGCGATGGCTTGCCCGCTGTAATTATCAACGAACTGGAAATTCACTATGGCACCGGCACCCTCTATGCGGCAACTTTCGGGCGTGGTGTGTGGGCTTTGCCGCTGTGGGAATGCCCCGCAGAAAAGCCAATCATTGCCGTTCCCGAACGTGTGGTCTTCTGCCCGGACGAGGAAATTACCCTGGAAGTGCTAAATCCCGATACAGAATACACTTACATCTGGAACAACGGAAGCAGAGGCACCTCGCTTAACGTTTCCGCACCAGGCAGCTACTACGTTTCGGCAGTTCGTCGGAATGGTTGTCTTGCCGTAAGCGACACTGTGCACATCTGGAAGCCCGCAATCCCCGAAATCAACCTGATATTGCTCACTTCGAACCCAATTTGCGAGGGCGACACCGCCCGCGTACTTGCGAAAATCCAGAGCCCGCAGAAAGTGATACAAAGCGGCTGGTCCGATGGCAGAATTGGCTTGTTAGGTCAGTTTGTGCAGGCGGGGAAATACTTTTTCTGGCTCGTCGACGAATACAATTGCCGTTACAGCAGTTCGCCGTTCGAAATATTTGTCAATCCATTGCCGCCGAAGCCCGCAATACGCAAAACGGGCAACTGGCTTCAAACCGATGCCGTCGGAACGCTTTCGTGGTATGCAAACGACAGTTTGATTGAAGGTGTTGCCGAAAACCGTTGCTATGCTTTTGCCCCAGGACGGTATTACGTGATTGTGCAGGATACAAACTTCTGCCGCAACACTTCCGACACGCTCGAAATTCGCTTCGAAGCCCCGCCTGTAGCAAATATGCAGGTGCGGCTTGCACCAAATCCCGCAAATGAATTCCTCACGCTCGAACTCAACTTGCTCGAAGAAAGCACGGCGGAAATTATCATTTATAATTCGCTCGGGCAGGAAGTATTCTTGCGGCGATTAGGCAAAAAGCGTGGCTATGTGTTCGAGCAAATAGATTTGCGGCAATTTGCCCCGTCGGTCTATGTTGCAGTCATCCGCAACGAGTTCGGAAGCGTCGAAAAAAGCTTTGTGGTGGCGAGGTAGTAGTTTTTTGCAAAAGCAGTTATTTCATACCTTGATTTTAAGAAAATTTGCTACCCAATTATAATAATTTCTCTATTGCTAAATTTATTTTAAATGTTAAATTACAATAAATATTAGCAACAAGAAATTAAAAATGAACAGAGTTTTATTAGAAAAAAATGTGCTTAACGACAAAATAAATGGGCTTTCCGACAAGGAAATCGGAGAAAAGTATAGCATTAATTTGAAGAAAATCGAGCAAATCATCACAAAAGAAAAAGGCGTAAACGTCTCGAACATAAACACATCGAAAAAGTTAAGGAAATTAGCCCCAAAAGATTTTAGTTTAGAGAGCAATACTGTTTGGAGTTTTAAATCACGTGGCAACTGGGCAACTCATAACGGGAATTACCGTGGAAATTGGTCGCCTTACATCCCACGAAACATCATTTTGCGTTACTCACAAGAAAACGATTTGGTGCTTGATTATTTCTGCGGTTCGGGAACAACCGCTGTCGAATGCAAATTGCTAAACAGGAATTTCATCGGAATTGACATTAACGAAAAAGCCATAGAATTAGCAAAAGATAACTTAAATTTCGAGTATTTATTTGGTGGCAGCGTTGAATTAAAAGTTGCTGACGCAAGAAATCTATCGTTTCTGAAAGATTGTTCCATAGATTTGATTTGTTCGCACCCACCATATTCCAATATTATCAACTACACATACGATAATGAACTTGATTTATCGCATCTCGATACAGAAAACTTTTTGAAAGAAATCAAAAAAGTTGCTGAGGAAAGTTTCAGAGTTTTGAAGGACGAAAAGTATTGTGCTATTCTAATTGGGGATATGCGAAAGAACAAAAATGTTGTGCCGTTGGGTTTCTGGACTATCGAAAAATACTTGCAAGCGGGCTTCAAAATCAAAGAAATGATAATAAAACGGCAACACAACTGCAAAACAACAGGCTTCTGGTACAACAACAGCATCAAATACAACTTTCTGCTTCTTGCTCACGAGTATCTTGTTGTCTTCCAGAAAACAAACAAAAATGATTATTTCGATGAAATTGCCGACGAGCAAGATTTTACTATATCGTTTGCTGATGCTGATGATATTTATTTAGAAACGACAACGGTATGGATTGCAAACACGCTCGATTATTTTGATATTGCTATTAATAATTTAGCACAAAGATATTCTGTAAATTTCTGTATTATCAATTCTGTTTTCAATAAATCAGCAGACCTGATTATTTATCTGTTCGACAGTAAAATTGATGAGTTCATCTATAAAATTCAAAGTGCTAAACGCAACAGCATTGTTGCAATACTTTGCGAGGACAAAAGACTAATTAACGGATTAGTCCATAGCGAACCGTTATTTATTGAGAAAAAATTGCGAGACAATGAATTCCTGAAAATAAAAGAAATCGTTATCCTAACTCTCGAAAACAACAACCAAATCAATAGCAGCGAAAATTTAAATATAAACCACAAATACCTATTGATTTATCAAAAGGTTAAGTAGATGGACTACATTAATTTTGCTTCTAAAATCAGTTTTTTTGAATTCACTCAAAATGAATTCAAAGAGCAATCTTTCAACTGTGATGAGTATGAGCAAGAGATTAATCTTCTGAAAAAACAGCAGATTAACATTGAGAATTTGAGCGAACTTTTGCGAACCAACCCTAAAATCATCGATATTTTCGAGGAACTTTTCCAATTAAATCGATTTACAAACGAACAATTAATTCATTTTTGTTTTGATGTTGGATTGCTCAATAATAGCGATGAAAAAACAATTATTTCCCATTTCGAAAAGTCAATACTCAACTTCGAGAATGGCACGGAAAACCCATTCTTCAAGCAATACTTCAAGAATATCACCGAGAAAGACCGCAACAAACTTGTTTATCTACTGAAAAAGGCAATTGTCGACTACGTTGATAAAATTATCAAAGATAAAGCCCTTTTGCACAACCATATTAAAAATTCTATTGCAACAAGGATTAGAATTTCAAGATATTTGATTGAGAACTTGAAAGCCGATGAATTCATCGCCCGCCTTGATATTCGTTCGGTTTTGAATTTGAAGCGAAACCCCGTCGATACCAAAAGCATTCACGGAAAGTTCGGCACTTATAAAATTGAACACATTTTGAAGGAATTGGGATTTGCAAATATTAGTAATTTTATTAAAGAGAAATCAATAACCCCTGATTTCTTCTCACATAAATCCTTTGCTTCGGGCTATTGCTATATCACCGAAAAGCAAATACTTGGAATAAACAAAAAGCGGGACAACAAACCCAAGAAATTCGACTTTATTCTGATTTTCAACAATAAAATTGAATTTCTTGTCGAAACTAATTTCTATTCAACTTCGGGAACAAAAATCGGAATTAATCAGAACGAGTATGTCGATTTAAAGCAGACTATCGATAATTTTAATGCCGCCAACAACACGAACTTTAAATTTATGTGGATAACCGACGGCAACTACTGGCTTTCGAAAGACGGGGAAAAACGATACAGGAACTTAAAAGATAACTACTTCTGCAAAAACTACGAATTGCTAAATTACAACTTGCTCAAAGAATACTTAAAGTCAATAATACAATAGCTCTCACCTGTCGAAAACTCTTTTTTGCACAATACTTTTTTCTTTCATAATTTTGCTAAAAAATGAGGAATTAATGATTAAGCACGATATCTGGTCTCGTATTCTGCTGTCGGTGGCTTTGATTGGCTTTGCCGCCTGGTTCGGGGGGAACCTATCCCGCACTGCAATTGGCTACGACCTGTTCAAACCTGAGGCGGTGCTTTCGCTCAAAGATAACTACACTGACGCAATTAGAATGCAGAACATATATTTATTCGCAGATTTAGCGATTTATACCGATGTGGGTTACGGCATTTTTGCAATTTCGTTGATTATCTATGCCTTACGAAATAGACGCCAGTGGAAGCAAAATGGCTGGCTGGTGATGTCGCTTATTATGCTTTTGCTTGCCCTGCCCGTGCAACTTTACTTGTTTTATATGGATTGGCGGCTTGCAAACTCTGTTGTTCTGCAAAATGTGCGTGATTTTTACGATTGGGAAGTGCAGGAATTCTTCTACAATAGATTTGTCGGAAATAATTGGACTGTTGCAAGTAGTTTGAGCTTTCTTACAACTACGGCAGCGGCTTTGTGCTTTGCCTGGCTGCCACTGATTAAGAGGGAGGAAGCCAATGACAACTAAGGAATTGCTCAAAGAACTCGAATACATCGCTCAAAACTCGGGCGTGGTCGTCCGCCGAGAAAAAGGCAACTTCAAAAGTGGCGCGGCAGTGCTCAAAGAAAAAAAACTTGTGCTAATCAACAAAAATGCTACACCCGAAATAGCAGCGCGCGCAATTGCTCGCGGGCTACCCGAGGACGTTTTGCAGCATAGTTTCATCAAGCCCGTTGTCCGCGAATTCATCGAAGCGGAAGCCGCGCTCGAAAAACCCAAGTTCGAAATAGTGGTGAAGTATTGAGCGCTATCTCACGCTATCATTAATTAGCGGCTTTTTCTGAATTGGTTGGGAAGGCTCTATTAGCTTAATCTGATTTTCCTTCTTTTTGTCCGTGTTGTAGCGGCGAATGTTCCTCGGGACCTCCTCAACTGCGTCTACGCTGCTGGTGGGGTCGTTCGCCCAGGGGTTTGCGTTCAGCACTTCGGTGGCTGTTATACGTATGTTCTTAACCACGGTGCCGCGTCTGCCGGGAATATCGAGCAATTCCTCATTGCGATAGAAGCGTATTGCCCCGAAATTCCCCTGATGCACAATTGCAAATTTGGCAACGTTCCAGACGCGCTCCATTCCCGGATACATTAGCAACTCCTCGCTTCTGGTTCCGTCGAGCTCCACTCGAAGCCAGGCTGTGTCCCGTGCAACTGCTTTTATCACTATCGAATCGCTTTTGTTGAAAAACTCCGCAAGTTTGTTTTCTATTTCATCACCTTGCTCGTTTTGCGTTGTATCCTGCACATATCGCTGCTCTTCGAAAAACTTTTTCGTATCGAAAAAGAGCACAAAATATATCACAAGCGGAAGAAAAATCGCAATTACCGAAAAAATTATGTAGTTCAGGAAAACAGGATTAAGGCTGAAACGCACTTTTCGCTTCTTGAAAATTTCCGTATAGTCCTTGCTGGGCGGAACTTCGGTGGAAGTAACGATTTTATTCGGCTTTTCCTTTTTCTTTCGGGTGGGTTTGGCGGCAGGCTTCTGTTCGCGCTGAGCGTCTGTGTCCGATGGCACCTCCGCCGGTTCGATGGGCTGCTCGGGCGGAGCATCGGTTTCCTGCTTTTGCTCGGGCGGCAGTTCTTGCTGTATTGTTAAATCAGCAATTTCATAAAAATTGCACAATTTTTTGATGAACGACTTAATATAGACTTCGGGCAAAACGTTGTATTCGCCATTTTCGATTGCCTCGATTATATGCGCTCGAATGCTGGTCGATTTGCTTACTTCTTCGATTGAAAGATTGCGCCGCAGACGCTCACCTTTCAGTATTTCGCCCGTTTCTTTCATAAATTGTTTTCTCTAATTTAATATTTGTTTTTTATTTATGAAAAATTTTTTATTATTAAGTCAATTATCAATTAATATGCCAAATAATTAAAAAATTTATTCTAAAATCTTTCGTTTATTTAACTTTATTACAATTCCGGGAAAATATGGCGTTCGTTATTTTAATAGCAACTGTGGCAATTTCGCTATACGCGATGTATCGCAACCAGAGCATATACTACCGATGGATGTTCTCGCCGTGGCGCGTCCGCCGCGAAGGTGCCTGGTATACATTCATCACAAGCGGTTTCCTGCACGCAGACCTTACCCATCTATTGTTTAATATGATTACTTTCTACTTCTTTGCGTTTAGATTTGAAAGCATTGTCGGGGCAGTGAACTTCCTTATTATTTACTTCGGAAGTATGATAATTGCCGATATGGGTTCGTTCTTCAAGCACGCTAACAACCCAAACTTCCGCTCGCTGGGGGCATCGGGGGCTGTTTCGGGCATCGTCTTCGGCTCGATTTTATACTTCCCGACCAGTAAAATGATAATTTTTCCGCTGCCTATACCAATTCCCGCATATATTTTTGGTGTGCTATATCTTGCGTGGTGTTTCTACGCCGAACGTCAGGCACGCGACAACATCAACCACTCGGCTCATTTATTCGGGGCAATTGCCGGTGCGGTGCTGACTATTTTGCTCGAACCCGCAGTAGTTAAGCACTTCCTTAATCACTTTTGATTAAACTTGCTTTTTTGCGTAATCTATCAGTTTATAAACCGCTTCGATAAGTTCCCTCATCTCTTGCTCGGTTGTGAAATAGCCGGGGCTAACACGTATGGTGCCGTGGGGCTCGCTTCCTAAATACTTATGAATTAGCGGGGCGCAATGCAGTCCGCCACGAACAAGTATCGAGAACGAGTTCGCTAAAATGAAGGCTGCTTCTTCGGCTTCAAGGTTTTCTATGTTGAAGGAAATCAGTGTGTAGCTACTCTTTGTTTTGCTGTGATAAAGTTTAATCCAGGGATTGCCCTCGAACTCATCAACGAACATCGAAACAAGTTTCTTTTTGTGTTCCTGGATTTTTTCCAGTGTTTGCTTTTTGATAAAATCAACTCCCGCCGCCATCGCAGCAATTCCCGTGTAGTTCTGGGTGCCTGCTTCGAAAATGTGCGGTTCTTCGCGGGGATATTCGAGTTCGCGGCTTTTGTAGCCGGTGCCACCGGTTTTCAATGGTATCACCGAAATACCTTCCTTTATGTAAATGCCGCCGGTGCCTGTTGTTCCGAATAATGATTTATGCCCGGTAAAAGCAAGCATATCAATTCCCAGCTTATCAGCTCTAATTTCAATATTCCCCGCAGATTGCGAAGCATCCACCAGCAGTTTCACCTGATGCTCGCGCGCTATTGCCGCAATTTCCGCTATGTCCTGCACTGTGCCTGTTACATTCGAACAGTGATTGACCACTATGAACGCAGTATCGAGCTGAATTGCATTGCGAATGTCGTCGGGCGAGACATACCCCGTTGCGTCGCACGGGACTATTGTGGCATCGCTCATATTCACTCGCAGGCGGTGATACAGCGGTCGCAGCACAGAGTTATGTTCAGTCGCCGTTGTTATTATGTGGCGGCGGCATAAATCATAGCCCTTCATTATAAGGTTTATCGCTTCGGTGCTTCCCGAAGTGAAAAACAACCTCTTGTGGTTCCGCACACCTAAAAATTTCGCTATTCGCTTGCGATGAGCGTCCATCTTATCCTGAAAAAACATTCCACCTCGATGGACGTTCTGCGGCAAATCGCGTATGCTTTTCAATACTGCTTGCTCAACTTCTTGCGGCTTGGGAAAGGAAGTTGCGGCATTGTTCAAATAAACGTAACGTTTTTTCATTTTCAATTTAATTTTATGAACAAATTAATTAAAAAATTGTTAATTTAATTTTTTGTTTAATTTACTTGCACTGCTATGTTAAAAAGAATAATATTGATTTTTATTTTATACACTTGCTTTTCGAGCAATTCTTATTCGCAAGGATTGCTTGTTCCGTATAATCTAAATTTCGAGATGGGCGCCATTGGATACGAACCGCCGCATTGGGACGCAAGCAATTCCGCTCAAAAGCAAGGTTATATCATCATCACAACCGATTCGCTTTCGCACTCGGGACGCAAATCGCTTGTGATTAATTCGCCCGACACCCGCGATACTTCTACCATTGCGTTTGTCAGGCAAACGATTAACGCTCACAATTATCGTGCCAACAAAGTGAATTTCGGTGCTTATTTCCTTACTTTTATGGATAACGAGAAGTCCGGCGCTTTTCTCTGGGCTAATGTGCGGGACCGCGACGGCAATACAATCGCTTCTTTCAGTTCGCAGGATAAACCCATCACCGCCGCCTACTGGACGCGTTTCTCGATTACGCTCGAAATTCCTGCGGACGCCGAAACTATCAGTTACGGCTTTGCTTTGAAAGGCAGTGGCACCGTTTTCATAGACAATGCAAATTTCGATTTAGTTCAGTCCGACCCCAAATTCTACGCTCCACCAACAAAATCGTCCGACACCGCTCTTGATAATTTAGTTGCTTTCGCCGAAATTTTCGGGCTGGTCAAGTATTTCTACCCAAATTTCTATTCGGACAAAATCGATTGGAACAATTTCCTGATAGCGGGAATAGAGAAAGCCGAAGCGGCAAAAAATTCGGCTGAATTTGCCAATTCGATTGCCCCGATTGTCGAAAAAGTTGCCCCCGAAGCAAAATTAAGCAATAAATTGAACTACACCGCCGACGAGAAATTCCCCGAATACGCCTGGCTGCACACGGGAATTCCATCGAACTACGCAAACGCTGTTTCCCACAGCAAAATGATAAATCTTGCCCAATCGCACCGCACAAGCACCGCCCTTGCTGTACAAACCAAACCTATAAGCATTGGCAAAATTCAAGCAACCGCAATCGAACTTTCCGCCGAATGCTCTTGTGATGCAGAAAACGTCGCAACTTTCGGTAATATTCTTGTCCGTTTCGAGGACGAAAACAACCGCATCATCAGCTTCACCTCGTTCGAACCCCCATTTGTGAAATCAGCCAATCTGAAAACATACACGATTAAAACCAAAGTGCCCGAAAACACAAAATTTATCCGTCTTGCTGCCAATCTTGACGGCGAAGGCACCTTCCTGACCAGAACAATTGAGCTTAAAATATACGCTAAAACTCTCAACAACCCACGACGCATTAAAGTTGATTTCGCAGCGGAACCTATTATTAATTGGGAATTGCTCGATGCGTCTGCACGTGCGGGCTACCAATATGCTTTTGCGGACGGATTTCTGAAACTTTTCTCGACCGAACACAATAAGATTTTGCGTCCGAAGAACGTTTATACGCTTACTTTGCAGAATTCAGTTGAATACACTCAACCGCTTGTTTTGCGAATTGATAGCACCGCAAATGCTAACTACGACCTGGATTTCCGCTTGCAGCTGCAAACAAAGCCAATCGACTTTGTCCCTACGGCAGCAGACCGCCACAGCAGAATTGCACTTGTGATTGATTTATGGAACTACCTTGCTCATTTCGCTTCCTCCGACGGCGACCGCCCGAAAATGTTGCAATTGCTTCGCCGTTCTATTGCAAGAGTTGCCGAGCAAGCCGATAGCCTTGAATTAGAAAAATGCTTGAACGAACTACTCATTTCCATAAACGACAATAACGCACTTATCGAAATATACAATCCGAGCCTGACAAAATACCTTCCCATTTTGCTAAAAGATATGGACGGGAAATTGATTGTTGCGAAAAGCCATTCGTCTTCTTCATTGCTAGCGGGCGACGAAATCACCGAAATCGAGGGCAAACCCGCCGCCGAAGTTTTGTCGCAAATTGAGCAATTTATCGCCGTTCCGAACCCTACATACAGGCGAATTATCGCTATAAACAAACTCTTGAAAGGGGCACCCGATAGCAAAGTGGAAATTGTCGCTCGTCGCAACGACAAACAAATTAAAGTAGTAGAAACTCGCTCGCTGCTTGCGGGCGAACTCATCGAGGAACGCCCCGAACGCTACGAAATTTTCGGCGATAGCACAATTTATTGCGACCTCACCCGCACCACCGACAAAGAACTTAACGAAATCGCCAAATTTATGGAAAAATATCCGTGCTTGATTTTCGATTTGCGTGGAAAATCGCAAGTTTCGGAATATTTTCTGGGATTGCTCGCCTCCACCGCCGTCGAAGCATTTCCAATTGTAACCACAACAAACACAGAACCATTCGGCAGAAGCAGAAATTCCTACTCAATCTACACAAACATAAAGCCATACAAGCGTCTTGCGAACAAGCAAATCATTTTCCTTTGCGACGAACGCTCGGTGGGGCTATCCGAAGCAATTCTTGCAATGGCTCACCACAACAAGCTCGGCACAATAGTCGGACGCCCGACTTCGGGTTCGGCAGGTGAAATTTGCTCTATCGCTTTGCCGTGCGGCTACTTCCTTACCGCCACCACTGCAAAAGTGTTCTCGCCTGATGGTGATGAAATTTCAGGTCGCCCGATTACGCCCGATGTTGCTGTCGATTATGATTTGAACTTCATCAAGAAAAATATAGACGAAATTCTCTACAAAGCACTCGAAATTATCAAAAATTCAAGGAATAAATAGATGATTATCAAGAAAATTGAACTTACCAACTTCAAAAGTTTTAAGGAACTTACCTTAGAGCTTGGCAAGTTCAATGTGATGATTGGTCCGAACTCGGCGGGAAAATCGAACTTGATTTCAATTTTCCGCTTCCTTCGTGATATTGTGCAATCAGGTCTGGAAAACGCCATTTCTATGCAAGGCGGGGTGGAATACCTACGCAATTTGAGCCTTGGCAATCAGGAAAAATATATGTCTCTGAAAATTGAAGTCGAGCCGTTCAAAAAAATCCGCCCAATCAAACCGATGCCGCACGGAACAATTGGAATTAAGCCAAGCTGGTTCGAACACGAGTTCGTGCTTGAATTTTTCGACGACAACGAGCAATACCGAGTTGTCCATAACGTGCTGAAACAGAATTTCGACTTCTATCTGATGCGGGACAGCTCGAACACCGAACACATAATCGGGCATAGCGAGCTAACAATAGCGAACAACAACGGCAATTTCTCAATCGATTATACAAAAGATGGCGAAATCCCGCTTTCGAAGGAAGATTTGTTGCCCTCGATTTATTTAGATATTAATTCGTATTCCGAGCAATCGAAGCTGAACGAAACTTTGTTCATCGAAAATCAGTATTATATGCCGCACCCCGATAGCGTCCGCAAGGCAATCGGCGATATTTCCATTTACGATTTAGACCCAAGCCAGCCGAAAAGCGTAACTTCTATCGCAGGCAAAGCCGAACTGGAAGAAAACGGCGAAAATCTTGCCATCGTGCTGAAACGCATTCTTTCCAATCCCGAAAAAGCCCGCACTTTGTTCAATTTGTTGCAATATCTATTGCCATTTATCGAAGAATTCGAAGTCGATAAGTTTTTAGATAGATACTTGCAGCTGAAAGTGAAGGAATCCTACGTCAAGGACAAGTTTCTGCCTGCTTCGCTTATGTCGAGCGGTTCGCTTTTCATAATCGCAATAGTGATTGTTCTATATTTCGAGCATAAGAAATTTGTGATTTTCGAGGAACCCGCACGCCGAATTCACCCTTATCTAATTTCGAAAGTAATCGAAATGATGAAGGAATGTTCGCAGCATAAGCAAATTTTGCTCAGCACTCACAATCCCGAAATCGTTAAATACGCAGGAATAGAGAATATTCATTTCGTTTCGCGCGACGAACAAGGATTTTCCTCCGTTGTCAAGCCACACGAACGCGATGAAATCAGAACTTTCCTGCAAAATGAAATTGGTATTGAGGAACTCTACATCCAGAACTTGCTTTAATAATTATGGCTTTGCGTAAATTATACATATTTGTCGAAGGGACGGACGACGCTTTGTTTTTCAGCAAGGTTTTTCTGCACCGCTTCAAAAAGATTTACGACGATGTCGAGATTATTCAATACGCACAGATGAAAAAATCGAAAGTCGATTTGTTTATTTTAAGCATTAACACTTTGAATTTCGATTATATTATGCTCGCCGATATGGACGAGGTGGAAACAGTCTCCGAAAAGAAGCGGATAATAAAGCACAAATTCGAGCTTGTCGACATCGAGAAAATTCTGATTGTGATTAAGGAAATTGAAAGCTGGTATCTTGCGGGAATGACCGACGAATTTGCTCGTTCGCTCGGGCTCGAACCGTATGCAGCGACCAACACAGTTTCGAAGGAAGATTTTAATCTATACTACATTCGCACCTACCGCTCGCGAATTGATTTTATGCAGGAAGTGCTCAGACATTTTTCCGTCGAAGTAGCTTGTGTGAAAAACCGCTCATTCGAGTATTTTTACAAAAAATTTTTCTTAAATAAGTAGAAATGGTATTCCTGCGCTGTATTGGTGCGTTGGTTTTCGGAAAATAGACGGGGAATGGATTTCGTATAGATTTCTGAACACTTAACAGTCGCACTGCACTTGATTTAACCACACGAACCTCAATTGCAGTGAACTGATGATAACTTTATTTTTTCTATTTGTTATTCGTGTCAATTAGTTCAAAAATTAATTCTGTCAAAGTTTTTACGTCGCTTTCAATTGTGCCTTTCATATAACGTTCGTAAACACTAATGTTGTCGGGCGGGTTGAGATTTAGTGTCAAGCCTTTTTCTAATGCCAGCAGTCTTAAAAACTCTCTTTGGGTTCGTCCGTTCCCTTCTCTGAATGGGTGTAAATAGTTTATGCTATCTAAAATTTCCGCCAACTTCTCAGCAATTAATTGGTCAATGTATCTAAAAGCGTAGTCAAAGTGCGAGGTAGGGAAAAACTGCTTACCGTCTTTGCAAATTTCAACCGTTCGCTTCTGTCCTGCCCAAACGAAAATATCCTGAAATAAATGTCTATGAATTTCTAAAAGGCTGTCAATACCTGTGATTTTTATAGGATTATCATAAAGTTCTTGAAGTCGTTTTGTTACTGCACTGCTTTCAACGAAAAGAAATACATCAGGGTCGGTTATGTTTAGTAAATTTCTTAAAATTCCAGTCTCGGGGTCAGTGTACGTGTACTCAGGGTCTATGTATTTATAGGAATTAGACATATTCTTTTTGTTTGGCAATTGCCACAAGTTCTGTTAGGGATATTTTTCCTGTTACATAGTCCCTTATGATTTCAATACCCTTTGGTGTCGGTTTAAATCCTTCAAACATATTGCTTCCCAAGGCGTTTGCAGTACTTTCTAAGGTTTTCAGGTCCGAAAACTTAACTCCCATTATGGTCAGGTTGCTTCGGTCTATTTCTATTGTGTTTAACATATTTTCAGTCTTAATTCCTTTTCAAATTTACAAAATATTTAGGTCAAATTCTTTGATTTCAATACTTAATGTTGCTCCAAAAATTTTACACGAAAAATTACAAAAAAAATTATAAAAATTATGTATTTATACCAATTTTTATGCAAAATCAATATTTGCTTATAACTCTCAATGAACTAATAATGATTTAAAAAACTCCTCGTTATTAAAAGATAAAGTCGGCTAACTATAAAATTTTTATTTTGGCATAATTTTTTCGTAGTTTAATTGAACTTTTTTTGTGATGAAATGAAAAATAGACGCGAATTTATAAAGCAATTGGCTGCGGGTGCTATTGCGTTCTCGGCGGCGGGTAATCTAACCGCACGAACGCTCGAACTTTCCCCTTTCAAAGGCACCGAAAAGAACACCAACTACATACCGACCGATAAGATACTGCCCGCTGCTCTCAAAAGCGGTTCTCTTATTGCTATTGCTTCGCCTGCAAGCCCCGCAAGTGCGTGGAATTTGAACAGCACTATAAATATTCTCAAAATGCAGGGTTTTTCTGTCGAAATTGGAAGAATTGCAAGAAATCAGAAAAACAACCATAATTATTTAGCGGCAACGGACCAGGAACGTGCCGACGAACTTATGCAATTTTTCGAGCGTCCCGATGTCGATGCAATTATGTGTGCTCGCGGCGGTTATGGCGTTATGCGTATTCTCGATAAACTCGATTACCAGGTTATCAAGAACAACCCCAAAATTGTCATTGGATTTAGCGATATAACCGCACTGCTAAACGCAATCTACGCAAAATGCTCGCTTGTTACTTTCCACGGTCCCGTTGCTGTAAGCACCTGGAACGATTTCTCGCTCAATAGTTTCAAAAAGACGCTCACCATAGGCGATCTTTTTTCTGCAAAGATTGACGATATGCAGGTGATTAACGAAGGAACTGCGGAAGGTATTATTCAGGGCGGAAATTTGCGTATAATTTCCAGCACGCTTGGAACTCCTTACGAAATTCAGACCAACAACTCAATCTTGTTTCTGGAAGATGTGTCCGAGCACGCCTACGAAATCGATAGAATGCTCACCCAGCTTGTCCTTGCAGGCAAAATGAAGAACGTCAGAGGCATTGTTTTCGGCAAATTCAAAAATTTACATACACGCAAATCTTTTTATCCGAACCGCGGCAAAACAATTTTCGAAGTAATTAAAGAAATTTGCAAACCTTTGGGCGTTCCGCTTGTTTATGATTTTCCATTCGGGCACGTATCGCACAAAATCACTTTGCCCATTGGCATAAAAGCACGTTTGGACACAAAGACGAAGACTTTTTCGCTGCTCGAAGAAGCAGTTTGCTAAGCAAGATAGCTCAGGCAGCCAACTCCGACGGGTTCGACCGACAAATAGGCTTCCGCATATCGAACGCCAATAAGGCTTCCGAAGTATTTCGCACGTGCTATTAGCTCTTCTTTGAATTCGGGACTGGAAAGCTTGGTCTGCGGTTCGTTTGTATTTTCGTTGCCTGTAACGTAAACTTGCGAGGCGAACGCTTCGATTGCTCGCATCTTGATATCGTGAACGTCGGTAATATCAACGTAGAAGTCGGATTTTCGCTCGAACTGGTAGCTTTGCATAAAGCAGAAAATTTTGCGAGTTCGGTAAATTTCCTGCTCTTCGCCGTTTAGTTCAGTGTGAATTTTAGTCAGTCCGCTTTTGAAAAGAGCGTTCCTCACAAGTCGGTGGACAGCTTCGTGGTCGGGGTGGCGTTCGAACGGTGGGTGAGTTAGAATAATTTTCGGCTTAAATCTGCGAAAAATAGAGATAACTCGATATAGCGATTCGGGACTTTCGTCGATAAATCCGTCCATCATACCTAAATTTATGCGGTGCGAAACATTCAATATTTTCGTTGCTTCGAGCGATTCTTGTAGCCGTAGGTCGGGATTGCCGCGGGTGCCCATTTCGCCTCGGGTGCAATCAACAATCGCAACTTTCTTGCCAGACGCTGTCATTCGGGCAATTGCACCGCCTGCTGATATTTCGGCATCGTCTGGGTGGGCATCGATTACCAGCAAATCCACTGTTTTAACTTCGGGGTCCTCGAAAATTATCTTAGTTTCCATTTAATTACCTGTAATTGAATGAATTTTCTCAATTCGTATCATATGGCGACCGCCCTCGAATTCAGTAAAGAGAAAGGTTTTCACTATTTCCTTTGCAAGCTCTAAATCAGTTATTCTCGCCCCAAGAGTAAGCACATTTGCGTTATTGTGGCGGCGTGCCATTTCTGCCATTTCAGTGGATGTGCAATTTGCCGCACGTATTCCTACAACTTTATTCGCTGTAATTGCCATTCCAATGCCTGTTCCGCAAATCAAGATTCCGAAATCTGCAATATTTCCCGCTACTGCTTCTGCCGCAGGAAAAGCAAAATCAGGATAATCCACCGATTCTTCCGAAAAAGTCCCAAAATCCAGCACCTGCTGCTCTAATTCTTTCAAGAATACTGATAACTCTTTTTTATAGTTATATCCCGCGTGGTCTGATGCAATCGCTATTTTCATAAATTCTTTATTCCTATACTATTATAATTTTTCTCACTTTTTTTAATAAAATTATCAACAATTTTTTAACAAACTACATTTTTTTCTGTTAATAAAACGAACTTTTCCACTAATTTATTTAGTCCAAATGTTTTTTTTTCACATAGGGCGATTTTTTTGTGAATTTTTTGTTAATAAATTACGTGGTTTTATACATTATTGTCGAATATTTCGGCTTCTATAATCTAAATAATCTCAAAGTTTTATGCACCTGTCAAGCTCTTTTTTTTCACTTTTCCACAAACATAATAATTATTATTAAAGGTATATATAAATATATAATATTATTAATAGAAGAATTATCAACATAAATTTTTATAGAAAATCAAATATAAAATACGCAGAATTAGGGAAACTTTCGATGGTGCCGCTGGTTGTTCAGACATTCCTGTCTGAAAATTGTGTTTTGCATTGCAAATTATGTTTGCATTTCACAGACAGGAATGTCTGTGCTACCGATGATTTACTTTTTTACAAATTCTACTTCGAAGTAGCTGTGCCAGTATTTGCCCGTGAGAATAAATGTTCGGCTTTGGGGAATGAATGCAATGCCATTTGAAACTTCGGGCGCACCACCACGAACGACAATTTCACGCAGCGGCGAAATATCAATAATTCCAACCACTTTGCCTGCGGCAGTGTCTATTTTTACGATTTTGTCTTCCTGCCAGATATTTGCGTAAAGATAGCCCTCGCCGTCGAATTCCAGCTCGTTTATGTTATACACCTGCCGCCCATTCAGATAATGCACCTGCTTTGTGCCAATTTGCGAAAAGTCCTGCGGGTTAATGTATTTGAGCACAAATGAACCATCGGACATAATCAGGCGGTCGCCATCGGCGACAAGCCCCCAGCCCTCGCCGTTATAGCGAAGCGTCCGTTCAAGTTTGAGCGACTTTGCGTCATAGACGTAGCAAGTGTTTTCCAGCCAGGTGATTTGATAAATCTTGTTCTTCCACACCGCAATTCCTTCGCCGAATTTATCATCGGGAAGCGTTGCCTTCGTGATTACTTTTCCTGATTGCGGGTCTATCTTGTAAAGTGCGGAATGCCCGTGCTGACCGGTGCTTTCGTAGAGAAATCCATCGTGATAGAGCAGTCCTTGCGTGTAGAATTCTCTATTATGCGGGAACTGACGTATGATTTTAACTGTGTAATAAATTGTGCTGTCAGTATTTGCGGCACTATTTGCCTGATTTATGTATTGGAATTCATATTTTTGTTTCTGTTCCTGCTTGCAACTTGCAAGAAAAGCAAGCAAAATGAGTAAAATTGCGTTAATTCTCATCGCTCGATTTCATTCTGTTGATAATATTTGTTGTAGATTTGCCTTCGACGAACTCGATAGTAGCAACGCGCCCGCCGTAGCTTTCCACAAAGTCTGCCCCGACGATGTTCTGCCTCTGATAGTCCGCCCCTTTGACAAGATAATCGGGACGCACCTGCTGAATTAGTTCGAGCGGGGTGTCCTCGTCGAATAGAACGACGTAATCAACGGGCTTTAAAGCATTTAGCACCTCTGCCCTATCCTGCTCGTTGTTAATGGGACGAGAGTTGCCTTTCAGGCGTCGAACCGAAGCATCGGTATTCAGCCCGATAATCAGCACATCGCCAAGTTTTTTCGCTTCCGTAAGATAATGAACGTGCCCGGAGTGGATAATATCGAAGCACCCGTTTGTGAAAACAATTCGCTTGCCCTCGTTCCGCAATTGCTCGCAAAGCAAAGATATTTCCTCTCTGTGGACTATCATTTTATTCCGAAAAAATCTTAACAGCATTGATTAATTTATCGATTTGCACGGACACAATGCCGGGTTCCTCGCAGACAACGCCCGCAGCGAAATTAGCCAGTGTTGCGGCTTCTTCCACTGTTGCGCCCGCCGAGTATGCCGCAGCAAGCGTTGCAATAACAGTATCGCCCGCACCCGAGACGTCAGCAACTTTTCGGGCACGCGTAGGAACAGATTTAATCTCGCCGTTGCTTTTGAAAAGCCGCATTCCTTCGGAACCAAGCGTGATTAACACATTATCAGCTTTGAGTTTACTCAACAGTTGATTTCCAGCTTCGTTCAAAGCTTCGTCGGATTTGATTTCAAGGTTCAGAGCTAATTCTGCTTCGCGTTTGTTCGGCTTGAATAGAGTAACCTCGTTATATTCAAAGAAGTTAGCGAATTTCGGATCGACAAACACAGGAATAGACTTCGATTTTGCAAATTCAATCACCAGGTGAATAAGTTCGGCGGTGATAGCGCCTTTGTTGTAGTCCTGCAAAATTATTGCTGCGAAATCGTCAGTTTCCTCGATTTTGCGTATTATAAAATCAATTGCGGATTTATCAATTGCTGTGCGTTTTTCCAGATCAAGTCGCAGAAGTTGCTGATTGTTGCCAATTATGCGAGTTTTGAGAGTAGTAGGGCGGGCACCGTCCTGAAATAGTCCCAATGGCTCGATACCAATTTTTTGGGAAATATCTATGAAAATATCGGCGAATTTATCGCAACCGAGCACACCGAAAAGATAAGGTAGAGCACCGAGCGACTTCAAGTTTGCCGCAACGTTGGCAGCGCCACCAAGATGGAAGGTCTCGCTTTCCAAATCGACCACGGGAACAGGTGCTTCGGGCGAAACACGTGAGACGCTACCCCAGAAGTATCGGTCGAGCATCACATCGCCAATGACTGCAATTCGGCGGTTAGCAACATTCTGGATTATTTCCTTTGCCCTATCTACTGATAAATTAAGCATATCAATAATTTTCCAAAATCAAATAGACATAATTCTAAAATTTGTATCCATACAATATTTCATCACTTGCAAAGCGCTTTCGTATTTGGTGAAATCAATTCTCAAATCAGTTTGAGTTTTGAGATTGACCAGCCCTAATTTTTTAATTTCAGGTGCGTCCTCTACGTTAATATCTACATCATTAAAACCGAAGACCTTGCTAATTAATCTCACTTTATATTCCTCGTTCAAGAAGTCGGCACCACCTAAATTATACAAACCGTATTTTTTCCGCTCGCAAGCATTAATCACAGCTCTTGCAACATCATTATTCCAAACAGGGTTCGAAATAACGGTGTTTTTTACCTCAACGTCAATTCCAGTTTGCAAATATACATAAATTTCGGATACTTCGTCTAAATTATCGTAGCTGGAATAGCCGAAAACTTTCGTGGTTCGGAAAAGAGTAATCAGGTTCAGGTCCTGCTTGCAAGATTTTTCGCGAGCAAGAAGGCTTTTCGAGATATAGTCGGTTGGCGAGGCAAGGTCGTCCTCCGAGTAAGGTCCGCGTTTGCCATCGAAGACGAGTTCGCTGGAAAAAGTGATGTAGTGAACTTCTGCGATTTTTGCGGTAGTAATCAGGAAATCGTTCAAATCGACATTGACGTTCCAGATTTGCTCTTTTGTCGGGTTGTCTTTGCTATTTGTGATAAGATGAGAATTTATTATAACGTCGGGTTTTTCCGAGAGAATAGTTTTTCGAAGCAATTTTCTATCGGAAAAATCAAGAGTGTATTCCCAATCATCGTTTGTGGCGGACGACGCACCAATTTTAATACGGCACAATTGTGCGTTTGTTTCTCGCGGAATAAGATTTTCGAGAGCGTCGCCGATTAAAGTGTCGGGTTGGATAAGAACAATTTTCATAAAATTCCCGTTATCTTAAATAAACAGAAAGAACAGAGACATCGGCAGCCGAAACTCCTGCGATGCGGGACGCCTGACCGAGCGAACGCGGGCGAATGCGGCTAATTTTTTCCTTTGCTTCGTTCGATAGCGAAGGAATTGAGTAGTAATCTATGCTTTCGGGAATGTATTTATTTTCGTTTTCGAGGAAATATTCAATTTCGCGTCTTTGGCGTTCGATATAGCCATCGTATTTAATTTCTGTGCGTAATTGCTCGAAAAGTTTGCCCGAAGAAAGCACTTTTCGCACCACTGCATCATCGATTGCGGCAATTTCTGCTAATTTGAGCAAGTCTGTATTTTCCCTTTTTGCAAGAATAAATATAGATTGAGCGTCGTTTATAGGATTTTCGCCCTTTGCGACGAGATAATCATTGACTTCGTTGGGTTTCAGCTTCGTATTTTTGAAGAATTCGAAAGCGTAACGGACAGCGTTTTCTTCCCTCTGGAAGCGTTCGAATGTTTCACGTGGAACAAGACCGAACTGAGCGCCGTATTTCATCAAGCGGTATGCGGCATTATCCTGACGCAGTAGCAACCTATATTCAGCAAGCGAAGTGAAAAGACGGTAAGGTTCTTCCGTGTTCTTGTTTATCAAATCGTCGATAAGCACACCGATGTAAGCTTCCGAGCGACGAAGCACAAATTCCCCTTCCCCACGTATTTTAAGAACGGCGTTCACTCCTGCGACTAAGCCCTGAGCTGCCGCCTCCTCGTATCCCGAAGTTCCATTGATTTGCCCGGCGAAGAAAAGCCCGTCTATTGCTTTGGTCTCTAATGTGTATTTGAGCTGATAGGGATAGAAAAAGTCGTATTCGATTGCATAGCCGTATCGAAGAATTTCGCAATTTTCAAGTCCGGGTATAGTTCGCAAGCCTTTTTCCTGAACGTCTTTGGGCAAACTTGTAGAAAAACCGTTGACATAGACGCTATCGGTGCGAAGCCCTTCGGGTTCAAGCAAAATTTTATGGGATTGGCGTTCGGCGAAGCGGTCGATTTTATCCTCGATTGAAGGGCAATAACGCGGTCCGACACCTTCTATTCTTCCTGTAAACATAGGTGAACGAGAAAACCCCGTCCGTAGAATTTCGTGTGTGTGTTCGTTTGTGGAGGTCGAGAAGCACATCAGTCGGTTCTTTACCCTTTGGGTGCGGAAGGAAAACGGTTCGGGCGGTTCGTCGCCGCCGGCTAATTCAGTTTTGCTGTAATCGATGGATTTAGCGTGGACGCGTGGTGGGGTGCCCGTTTTCAATCGCCCTTTTTCCAGTCCGTGAGCAGCAAGCAGTTCAGAAACGCGGTCTGATGCTGGTTCGCCATATCGCCCGCCATAAGTAACCTCCAATCCGGTGAACATTTTGCCGTTGAGGAAAGTGCCGGCGCAAAGAATAACTGCTTTTGCCTGTAAATGTTCATTTGATTTTGTCTTTATCCCGGCGATTTTCCCTTTCTCGACAATTATTTCGTCAACTGTTCCATTAATCAAAGTTAAATTGGGTTGTTTCAGAAGTAATTCGAGAGCATATTTTGGATAAAGGTCTTTGTCAATTTGGGTGCGTGGGGACCACACAGCGGGACCTTTCGAGCGGTTCAGCATTTTGAAGAGAAGACCGCCGCGGTCGGCAAGCAATCCCATAGCGCCGCCCAAAGCGTCGATTTCCTTTACAAGGTGACCTTTAGCAGTTCCGCCGATGGACGGATTGCAGGACGGGCGACCAATTGTGTGGAAGTTCATCGTAACGAGTGCTACTTTTGCCCCCATATTCGCAGCGACAAAAGCCGCTTCGATGCCGGCGTGTCCCCCACCGACAACTATTACGTCAAATTTATTATCTATGTGTTTCACGTGGAACATTATTTGCCAATGCAAAAGTTAGAAAAAATTTGGTTTAAGACGTCTTCGCTCCATTTCTTGCCTGTGATTTCGCCAAGCTTTTCTGCTGCCTGACGAACGTCTATTGCAATTGCGACGTTATCGAAGCCTGATTTTATCGAACCGATTGCATTTTGCAGAATATTTGCCGCTTCGGCAAGCAATTTCGCCTGCCTTTGATTTATCAAAGCGTCCTGCTCACGCGAGAAGGAAACTTTTGCCTTTGCAGCAATCAATTCTTTTAGGTTCTCAATTCCAAGATTATGTTTTGCAGAAATGCCTTCTACGCTTCCATCTTGAAGCAAATCAACTTTGTTTTGCACTACGAGGACTTCCCTATCGGGGTGCTTTCGGCGGATTCCTTCGGCTAATTCATCGGAATGATGCACCCCTTTTGTTGCGTCGTTTATCACTAAAATTAGGTCGGACATTTGCAAAACGTTCTCGACAAGGCGAATTCCTTCCACCTCGATAACGTCGTCGGTCGAGCGCACCCCGGCAGTATCTACAAGTCGGACGTGAATATCGCCGATATAGAGCGATTCCTCAATATAATCGCGGGTTGTTCCCGGAATTGGACTGACAATTGCTCTATGCTTTTGAAGCAATGTGTTGAAAAGCGTTGATTTGCCCGAGTTTGGAAATCCTGCTATCCCGACATAAAAGCCGTTTCTGAGTATTTCTGCACTTCTATGGGAAGCGGCAAGCGAGGAACAATACTGCACAACGTTTTCGAGTTTCTCGACGATTTGATGTTTCTCGACCAATTCGATTTCTTCTTCGGCAAAGTCCAATTCCAGTTCGAGCAAACCTGCAATATTCATCAGATTTTGTATGATTTCGTCAAGACGTTTCTTGAAATTACCCAGGAGTTGGCGCGATGCAGTTTGTGCAGCAAGCCGTGTGGTGGAATGAATGATGTCGGCAACTGCTTCCACTTGCGAAAGGTCGAGCTTTCCGTTGATGAAAGCGCGGCGGGTGAATTCGCCTGGCTTTGCGATTTCTGCACCGTGTTCGATGCAGAGGTCGATTATTTCGTTCGCCACAATCATTCCGCCGTGGCAACTGATTTCGGCAACGTCTTCGCCCGTGTATGAATGCGGCTTGCAGAAAATGGAAACTGTTACGGTATCTACCACTTCCCCATTTCGGTGGATTTTGCCGTAATGCACAGTGTGGCTTGGTGCGTCCTGGGCTTTCGTGCGACCCAGGAAAATTTTATCGACAATCTCAAATGATTTCTCACCTGAAATTCTGATTACTGCAAGCCCGCCTATTCCCGGCGGAGTTGCCAATGCTACAATAGTTTGTGCCATCGTCCAACTCAAATATAACTTTTTAAAGACGCTTGATTTTGCTATTTGTTTTATTAATATAAGGAAACCTTCGGAAGGTTCAAAACCTTCCGAAGGTTCTAAGCGCTGTAATTAAAGAATTGCCCAATTTAAATTATATTAATTTAAACATTTTACATTTCACAGACAAGAATGTCTGTGCTACCGATTATTTAAAAACCTTCCGAAGGTTTCAAACCTTCGGAAGGTTCTAAGCCTTGCAATATTCAACCAACCTTGAATAATAAAAACATTTTTTTCCTGTAATAATTCACAGACACGAATGTCTGTGCTACCGGTTATGAAAACCTTCCGAAGGTTCTAAGCGCTGTAATTATGAGAAAACTTGATTTATAGAAACTTTTTTTTTCGCCCGTTCTCAAATTTTCTTCTTTTTTTAGAAAAATGTTTATAAATTATATGTTTCAAATTTCATTTCGAACACAGAAATTGAGGAGAAAATGGGTCAAACGATTGTTCAGAAAATTCTGGCTCGTGCCACTTCCAGACCAAGCGTTGAAGTTGGCGAAGTGCTCGAACCCGCCGTCGATACTGCAATGTCGCACGAGAATGCGGCACTTGTGATGAACCAATTCCAGGAGATTTTCGCCGGTCTGGGACGCCCCGCAAAAGTATGGAACCCAAATCGGATTGCTATTATTTTCGACCACAGAGTTCCCGCCGAAAGCAAGAAAACAGCCACAAACCAGAAGAAAATTCGTGCTTTTGTCGCTGAACAGGGAATTACTAAATTCCACGATATTCGCGGAGATGAAGGCGGTATCTGCCACCAAATCCTTCCCGAAAACGGGTATGTGCTTCCCGGCTATGTCGTTGTTGGAACAGACAGCCACACCACCACGCACGGTGCTCTGGGTGCATTTGCCTTCGGTATTGGTGCAACAGAAATGGCGTCCGTCTGGGCTCTTGGCAATGTTCTAAATGTCGAAGTGCCCGACACTATCAAGGTTGTTGTCGAGGGCGAACTGCCAAAATATGTTCAACCGAAGGACATAATTTTGAACTTGATTGGAAAAATTTCGGCAGAAGGTGCAAATTTCAAAGTGCTTGAATTTCACGGCTCGACTATTCGCAATATGAGCACTTCGGGACGACTGACACTGTGCAATATGGCAGTCGAAGCAGGGGCTACCTCCGGTATTGTCCCGCCCGACGAAGAAACTGTTCGCTTCCTGCGTGAAGAAGCCGGCGTTACAGGTGAAATCGAACTTATCGCACCGGACGAGGACGCTAAATACTGCCAGGTAGTCGAAATCGATGCATCGAAGCTTGTTCCACAAATTGCTTGCCCGCACACAGTCGATAACGTCAAGCCTGTAAGCGAGGTGGAAGGACTAAAAGTGGACCAGATTGTGATTGGTTCCTGCACAAACGGGCGTTTAGATGATTTGGAAACCGCCGCAAGCATTCTTCGCGGCAAAAAAGTCGCTCGCGGGGTGCGTATGCTTGTCTTCCCCGCATCATATAGAATATATCAGAAAGCACTCGAATTAGGTTACGTCAACGACCTTGTCAAAGCCGGTGCGGTGGTGATGAACCCTGGTTGCGGTCCCTGCCTTGGTGTGCATCAAGGCGCTCTGGGCGACAAAGAAGTTGCGCTTGCCACCACAAACCGCAATTTCAAGGGGCGAATGGGCAATCCCGATTCAGAAGTTTATCTATGTTCGCCTGCTGTTGCTGCTGCTTCGGCAATAACGGGAATGATAACTAATCCGCAAAAAGGAGGGTTCTAATATGGCTAAAGTAATCTATAAATTTGGCGATGATATTTCGACCGATATTATTTATCCCGGACGATATATGGCAACTGTTCTGCCAACAGAGACGCCGCAATTCGCTTTCGACGACATAAAAGAACTAAACAAATTGCTCAATAGCGAAAAAACAGAGGAGACAAGAATTATAGTTGCGGGCAAGAACTTTGGTTGCGGTTCTTCGCGCGAGCAAGCGGCATCGTGCCTGAAAGGGCACAACCTGACAATTGTGGCAAGGGATTTTGCTCGCATTTTCTTGCAGAATAGCATAAACTTGGGCTTGCGAACTGTGATTTGCCCGGAAATCGAAGCAGAAGTCGGCGACGAACTCGAAATTGCAGGCGACAAGGTTGAAAACAAAACGCAAGGCAAAGAATTTGCTGTTGTGCCGCTTCCGAAAGCACGCCAGGCAATAGTCGACGCAGGCGGATTAATTCCATACACCCAAAAAATATTAAAGCAAAGAATGGGTATTGAGTAAATAGTTTTTAATTCGCAATTTCTCGCAATTACCTCGCTTAGAACATTAGAGATTTTCTTTAATCACCAGGCTTAGAACCTTCGGAAGGGCGGGAACCTTCCGAAGGTTTTCTTTATTCGGGGCACATCGTAGGGGCACTGCATGCCGTGCCCCTACATAGAACCATCCTTAATCAGTGGTAGCACGGACATTCCTGTCTGCGATTTCCAAATGCGAGAAATAGGTTAATTTTATTCAAGGTTGGTTGAATATTTCGAGGCTTAGAACCTTCCGAAGGTTTCAAACCTTCGGAAGGTTTTCCATATTTCAACGGTAGCACAGACATTCCTGTCTGTGTAAAATGAAAGATAATTTGATATGCAAAACATAATTTTTAATCTAAAATCCACATTTGTCGGGGAAATCGTAGGGGCAATTCACGAATTGCCCCTACATAGAACCATCCTTAATCAATGGTAGCACAGACATTCCTGTCTGTGTAATGCAAAATGTTTAAATTAATATAATTTAAATTAGGATTTTCTCGAATTACCAGGTTTAGAACCTTCCGAAGGTTTTCTTTATTCGGGGCACATCGTAGGGGCACTGCATGCCGTGCCCCTACGTAGACCTTTGGAAGGTTTCCCTTATTTCTATCTATACGTTCGATTGCAAAAAAAATAGGGGCAAATTATTATTTGCCCCTATACTGTCGCGATACTAATATAGTACAATTCAGAGTTGACCATTGAAAACAACTGCTATGTTTATAATGGGTCGCGATACTAATATAGTACAATTCAGAGCCAAATTTTAACTACCGCTGCACACTCGTTTTAATGGAGTCGCGATACTAATATAGTACAATTCAGAGTTTACGTGTAAAAAAACATTTGCAAAATTCAACAGTCGCGATACTAATATAGTACAATTCAGAGTGAAGATGTTATTAAATTTTACGCACCGAATATAAGTCGCGATACTAATATAGTACAATTCAGAGTTTGCTGAATTCGCTAAAAAAGACGAAGCCAATATGTCGCGATACTAATATAGTACAATTCAGAGTATCTTTGTATAAGTTCTTTGTCGTTAAACTCCATTTTGTCGCGATACTAATATAGTACAATTCAGAGATGAAGTAATCGACCTCGATGAAGCAATAAAGCGATTGTCGCGATACTAATATAGTACAATTCAGAGGGCGATAGCCGACGGAGTGCCCCAGGAGCTGCGCGGTGGTCGCGATACTAATATAGTACAATTCAGAGTTGGACAACAACATCGTTGTCCACGGAAATTTGATTTGCGTCGCGATACTAATATAGTACAATTCAGAGCTAATACCTTGCTGCGAACGGACACTGGACACAGTATGTCGCGATACTAATATAGTACAATTCAGAGTATAGATTGAACGATTTAAAAACAATCTACCAAATTTTGTCGCGATACTAATATAGTACAATTCAGAGATGAAGCCTTTGAAAAATTATCAAAACTTGGGCGTCGCGATACTAATATAGTACAATTCAGAGCCAGCAAGACCGTATATAACGCTAACGGAACAGGATTTGTCGCGATACTAATATAGTACAATTCAGAGACAGCAACAGAAGGCTTGTTCGGGAAGGTTTATAAGTCGCGATACTAATATAGTACAATTCAGAGGCAACCACGCTTTAATTATCGTGGAAGCCGAAGAGTCGCGATACTAATATAGTACAATTCAGAGCAAATGGTCGTAGAAAAAAGCCCGTTTATGTAGTCGCGATACTAATATAGTACAATTCAGAGCAAATACGTAGTTTGCACAGATGCTGCAAAAATGGGTCGCGATACTAATATAGTACAATTCAGAGTTAGAACCGATGGCTTTGGGGTTCTTCGATTTGCTGTCGCGATACTAATATAGTACAATTCAGAGCCATAAAAGGAAGGACTTTTGGATAAGAATTTATAAGTCGCGATACTAATATAGTACAATTCAGAGATCCAAGACACAGACTCGCGCTGCGAGTCATCAGCGTCGCGATACTAATATAGTACAATTCAGAGATCGGCACAGTTGAGCATTTTGGTGAACGATTTGCTGTCGCGATACTAATATAGTACAATTCAGAGCAATCCACGAGAACGATGATCTCGTGAACATTTTGTCGCGATACTAATATAGTACAATTCAGAGCTTACAAACCCGTTTAGTAAGGATAAAGCTAAATTGGGTCGCGATACTAATATAGTACAATTCAGAGAATCTGACCGCCAATAAAGACATAACAGTGAGCGGTCGCGATACTAATATAGTACAATTCAGAGAATCTGACCGCCAATAAAGACATAACAGTGAGCGGTCGCGATACTAATATAGTACAATTCAGAGAAAACAAACGCAGACGCTCTAGCGTTAATGCGTCTGCTGTCGCGATACTAATATAGTACAATTCAGAGCGTTTAATGATTTCATTATACATGTTACACCTCAAGTCGCGATACTAATATAGTACAATTCAGAGAGCTGACAGAGATGGGATTGCTTAACGAGTCTCGTCGCGATACTAATATAGTACAATTCAGAGTATAAGTGGTTTATTAAATGTAAGCGGGAAAATTTACGCGTCGCGATACTAATATAGTACAATTCAGAGTTAACGCTAGAGCGTCTGCGTTTGTTTTAACGTATAAAAGTCGCGATACTAATATAGTACAATTCAGAGACGATATTGCGGTTTATGCTGACATTAATTTTTTGCAGTCGCGATACTAATATAGTACAATTCAGAGCAGCAATAAAGACGCAACAATGCTGTTGCGTCTATTATCGTCGCGATACTAATATAGTACAATTCAGAGGAGATTGTCTTATGGATAAAATATCCCTAAGACAGTCGCGATACTAATATAGTACAATTCAGAGCTAAACCAGAAGATGATATTGACCTGCCTTTCTAAATGTCGCGATACTAATATAGTACAATTCAGAGAAAACAGTATTAGAGCCGTTTACCGTCCCCGATGGGTCGCGATACTAATATAGTACAATTCAGAGCGACCCAAAATTCAGTTGGCAACAAATGGAACAAAGTCGCGATACTAATATAGTACAATTCAGAGTCGACGGGAACCTTATGGTTCCCAGTATAAAGGCAAAGTCGCGATACTAATATAGTACAATTCAGAGTAAGAATACAAAGTTAAAGATGGAAATGAACAAACAGTCGCGATACTAATATAGTACAATTCAGAGAAGGAGTAGAAAAATGGAAAAGACTATTATCGACAGAGTCGCGATACTAATATAGTACAATTCAAAGTATAATGAGATTATTAAAAGATTCGGCAACGACTTGTCGCGATACTAATATAGTACAATTCAAAGTCAAATTCCAACCACGCACTAATAGTGCTGGGTATTGGGTCGCGATACTAATATAGTACAATTCAAAGTCGTATATCATATGCAACAAAAACGGCTTGCAAAAAAGTCGCGATACTAATATAGTACAATTCAGAGTTGATTGCTTTTTTGTAGTTCGGATTTTGTGCTACTGTCGCGATACTAATATAGTACAATTCAGAGTTATTAAAAGATGTAAATGAGAAGGGAGTAAAGAGTCGCGATACTAATATAGTACAATTCAGAGAGAAGTATGAGAATGATTTTCAGATAGGGATTTTTTAGTCGCGATACTAATATAGTACAATTCAGAGCAGCAAAGCAAAAGGCAACCTGCTATCATTGCAGGGTCGCGATACTAATATAGTACAATTCAGAGTATTAGTAGGAATATGTTTAACTTTCTTTCGAGGGTCGCGATACTAATATAGTACAATTCAGAGAGGAGTTTTTTAGATGAAAAGGTTTTATATTGTTAGTCGCGATACTAATATAGTACAATTCAGAGTTGATATCAACAAGGAGTCCTTCCAGCCTCCTGCGTCGCGATACTAATATAGTACAATTCAGAGAACCACCTGATAAGGAAGGCGGATAACCTTCCAAGTCGCGATACTAATATAGTACAATTCAGAGATATAGACGGTATGCTAATAAACGATGAGTTTAAGTCGCGATACTAATATAGTACAATTCAGAGTCTTAAATTAAAACCTGATTAAATTAAAACCTGAAGTCGCGATACTAATATAGTACAATTCAAAGGCCAAAGAAAAGGCAACCTGCTATCATTGCAGGTCGCCGCAGTCGCGATACTAATATAGTACAATTCAAAGAATATATCATAAACAACAAGCAAAGGAGAATAATAGTCGCGATACTAATATAGTACAATTCAAAGGAGACATCGTTATAAAGTCCTATCATAAAAGGAAGTCGCGATACTAATATAGTACAATTCAGAGCTGAACTCATCCACGAGTTTAGCAAGGGCGAATGGAAGTCGCGATACTAATATAGTACAATTCAGAGTTTAGCATTTTAATTCGTACGCGCACGGCCGGTATCGTCGCGATACTAATATAGTACAATTCAGAGACTCACGGATGAAGCTCGGGAGCATCTCTCCAAGTCGCGATACTAATATAGTACAATTCAGAGAATAGCCCGTATTTATTTTTGTCCGCCGTGTATGTCGCGATACTAATATAGTACAATTCAGAGTTTGGAAAAGTTTACAAGTCGCGTGCATACGTCTGTCGCGATACTAATATAGTACAATTCAGAGAAGGCGACCACCTATCACTGTCGGTCGCCATTCTATGTGTCGCGATACTAATATAGTACAATTCAGAGTGACCTGCCGTTCTAACCCACTTAATACCATACCTAAGTCGCGATACTAATATAGTACAATTCAGAGTTCCGGAGCAGAGTGAGTACGGATTCATCTCCGGTCGCGATACTAATATAGTACAATTCAGAGACGGCGACGTTGAGATATGGGACAACGTCGTAATAAAGTCGCGATACTAATATAGTACAATTCAGAGTTTTCGTGTTTAACACTTTTTTTAGGAGATATATGGGTCGCGATACTAATATAGTACAATTCAGAGTTTTCGTTTGTTTCACTTATTTTAGGAGATTGTGTCGCGATACTAATATAGTACAATTCAGAGATCATTAAATTTTATCGCATTGTTTTGGATTTGGCGTCGCGATACTAATATAGTACAATTCAGAGATTTGTCTGCTACCCAATATACGAGAACGATGAAGTCGCGATACTAATATAGTACAATTCAGAGTATGCAAAAAAAACATTTGCAAAAGTTAAGATTAAAGTCGCGATACTAATATAGTACAATTCAGAGTACCAGCATAATTGCTGGTAACATAAAGGTGCAAGTCGCGATACTAATATAGTACAATTCAGAGTTAGTCTCAAACAAATCATCTCCGCCTTGTCCAGAGTCGCGATACTAATATAGTACAATTCAGAGTCGTTAATGGCTACTCCTAGCTCCCCTGAACCTGATAGTCGCGATACTAATATAGTACAATTCAGAGTAGTTAAAATCGAACAAGCGATTTGTTCGCGAGTCGCGATACTAATATAGTACAATTCAGAGTCCTCCCTAACGTAGCACGTAAAGAGCGCATCGAGTCGCGATACTAATATAGTACAATTCAGAGGCAGCCCCAAAAAGCCTGTGTATATCAGGAATAGAGGGTCGCGATACTAATATAGTACAATTCAGAGGAATATTTCATTGACACGAGCTGCAAAGCTCGTTACGTCGCGATACTAATATAGTACAATTCAGAGTACATTCAAATGTAAAAATAAAAAGAACAGTGATTGTCGCGATACTAATATAGTACAATTCAGAGAACAATAAGAACTCTGGAAGTTAGTGCTAAAAACAGTCGCGATACTAATATAGTACAATTCAGAGAAGAAGTATATCCTTATACCAGCAGAGCATTTTGAGCATTAGTCGCGATACTAATATAGTACAATTCAGAGTCTATGCTTTAAAGTACTTGCTATCGAACTTATAGTCGCGATACTAATATAGTACAATTCAGAGTACCGTAAAAGGTAACTTGGTTGCCTGTGAGAAACTAACAGTCGCGATACTAATATAGTACAATTCAGAGTGAACTATTAACTGGATACATCGTGTATAATAAGTCGCGATACTAATATAGTACAATTCAGAGAACCCACTTAATACCATACCTAACATTAGGTATGGTCGCGATACTAATATAGTACAATTCAGAGTGCAATAAATGCCTCTAAGGAAAAGGCGACCACCTATCACTGGTCGCGATACTAATATAGTACAATTCAGAGTCTGGGAATCCGGCGGCGGTATGAGCAACAGCGGGTCGCGATACTAATATAGTACAATTCAGAGAATCAAAATTGAAAAAACAAAGCGCGGATTCCCCGCGCGTCGCGATACTAATATAGTACAATTCAGAGAATGGACGAAGTATTATATTCAATAGCAGCTAACAAGTCGCGATACTAATATAGTACAATTCAGAGAATACACAGTAGGTGGTGTAGTAGAATTCATCCCGAAGTCGCGATACTAATATAGTACAATTCAGAGATAGTTAAACAAAAAATGAATTTTAATTTATGAGATGGGAGTCGCGATACTAATATAGTACAATTCAGAGAGGGAGGGGATTTGCCAGAGTGGATCTCGATGGAAGAGTCGCGATACTAATATAGTACAATTCAGAGAAAAAAAGAACCATACCTAATGGTATAGGTATGGTATTGTCGCGATACTAATATAGTACAATTCAGAGTCAACCTATACTAATCATTTAAAAACCTGAAACTAGTCGCGATACTAATATAGTACAATTCAGAGTAAAACTGATTTATCATTAGTCCAGGTAGGTGATTTAGTCGCGATACTAATATAGTACAATTCAGAGTTATATCCAATACACTAATATATATATACTAATACTGGTCGCGATACTAATATAGTACAATTCAGAGAACATTAAGAAAGCAATTGATTGTATTGCAAATAGTCGCGATACTAATATAGTACAATTCAGAGTAGTATTAATCTTGCTTCTGTTTTTGATATGGTCATGTCGCGATACTAATATAGTACAATTCAGAGGATATAGAGATACCATATATAAAACTCTCAGAGTCGCGATACTAATATAGTACAATTCAGAGGTTTAACTTTTTTGGAGATTGAGTGAGATGGATAAGTCGCGATACTAATATAGTACAATTCAGAGTAGCCGAGAGCATTCGGGCACTTAAGAAAGGTGTCGCGATACTAATATAGTACAATTCAGAGAGGACAAATTTTCAAAGAACGCTTTCGACTGCACAACACTTTTCAGACACAAAAAAATCAGAAAGTTCTCTTTTTTGTCGTCGGCAATTTAACACTTTTTTTCTTTTTTACAAACTTTTTTTATTTCCATAGACTTACACCTTTCCCGCCCAAAATCCTCGACGACACAACCTAAATCGCTATATACCAATGAATTACAAAAATAAAGAGAAAATATTATCGAATTGCCGTCCTCGTAAGTTATATTTTTCTCTGAGCTCGACGACTAAATTTTTGCCCTGTTTTTTGTAAGTCATTTAAATTAAACAATGTTAAAAAAAATGAAAAATTTAATGATTTTTTGAATGTTTTACATCAATTTTATGGCTCAAATCAACGAAAAAGACTGCGCCACATTGATTTTGCCTGCAATTATCGTCGAGCTTTTAGGTAATAAATGGCTGTAAATTAATCACCAGGCTTAGAACCTTCGGAAGGGCGGGAACCTTCCGAAGGTTTTCTTTATTCGGGGCACATCGTAGGGGCACTGCATGCCGTGCCCCTACATAGACCTTTGGAAGGTTTTTATAAAACACTTATAATATTACCTCTATTCACTCGTTTCTATTAAATTATATTTTTGTGATTTTTCAGGTTTGATTGCGAAAAAATCGACCTTCATATTTGCCCGCTATTGAATTTTTTCGGGCAAAGACGATGCAAAGGTCGTCTTGCGGGCAAAATTCAATATAAGCGATTTATGTGCGAAATTTTAATTTGATTGTTATGGATATTTCAGAAGCATACAAATTTGGGACAGAGAAGCGAGTAAATAAAATTGCAGACGTTCTTCGGCGCCGCCAGCTCGATTTGACAGTTGTCGCTGAAAATATTTCCGACCCGCACAACCTTTCGGCAATGATGCGAAGCTGCGACGCTGTTGGTATTTATCGCGTTTGCCTGGTGTACCACTCGGGGCAGCCATTCCCAACGCCTGGCGAAGCAAGTTCGGCAAGTGCCCGAAAATGGGTCGACACGCTGAAATTCCGCTCTATCGAAGAATGCTACAATTATTTGCGGCAGGACGGTTTCAAAATCTATACCACACACCTTGCAAAGGACGCAGTTTCGCTCTACGAACTCGACTTGACGCAAAAGGTTGCACTCGTTTTTGGCAACGAACACTCGGGCGTGAGCGACGAAGCGGTCTCGCTCGCCGACGGCAATTTCCTTATTCCGCAGGTGGGAATGATACAAAGCCTGAATATTTCCGTTGCTTGTGCGGTAAGCATATACGAAGCTTTCCGCCAACGCCTTGCTGCGGGCAAATACGCCACCTGCCCATTCGATGAGCAAACCTACGTCGAGAAAATCAAAGATTGGCTGCTGCGTTAAGCAATTCCGTAGTAGTTTTCCGATGAAGTGAACTTTTGCTCAATCTGATATTTCAACACTCGATTTTCTGGCTTCGACAAATTCGGGTCGTCGGCGATAATATTTGCGGCAAATGTGCGCGCCGCTTCTAATATTTCGCGGTCCTCGACTAAATCAGCGTATTTGAATTCAGGCAGTCCCGACTGCCGCTTGCCAAGAATATCGCCCGGTCCCCGCAATTTCAAATCAACTTCGGAAATTTCGAACCCGTTGGTGGTTTGCTCCATTGTCCGCAAACGCACAAGTGCAGCAAGGCGTTCGCTATCGTCCGCATTTTTGAGCTTATTTTTAAATTTATCTTTTGTTAGCAAAATGCAGTAAGATTGCTCTCCTCCCCGCCCGACGCGTCCCCGCAATTGATGCAACTGCGACAACCCAAAGCGTTCGGCGTCCTCGATTAGCATAATTGTTGCGTTCGGAACATCTATTCCAACCTCAATCACTGTCGTTGCAACAAGTATTTGAAATTGCCCCGCCGCAAATTTCTGCATCGCTTCTTCTTTCTCGTACCAGAACATCTGACCGTGAAGCAATCCACAAGCGAATTCAGGAAAAATCTCTTTTTGAATATACTCAAAATGCTCGGTTGCGGCTTTGAGCTCTAATTTCTCGGATTTCTCGACCAATGGATAAACGATATACGCCTGGCGTCCTTTTTTGATTTCGCTGCGGACGAACTCATAGATTTCGTCGCGTGCATCGTCGAAAGCAACCTTCGTAAGAATTGGCTTGCGATTTTTCGGCAACTCGTTGATAATGGACACATCGAGCTCGCCATAGGCTGTCATTGTAAGAGTGCGGGGAATAGGGGTTGCGGACATCACAAGAATGTGCGGGCTTATGTTTTCGCAACCGAGCGATTTTCGGGCAATTTCGATTAGTTCGGCTCTCTGACCAACTCCGAAACGGTGCTGTTCGTCGATTATCACATAAGCAAGTTTGTTGAAAGGAATGTCATTCTGGAAAAGTGCGTGCGTGCCAACGATAATTTTGGCTTTGCCCGATGAAATATCGCCGAAAATTTGTCGCCGTAGCGACGCTTTTTGTCCGCTAACAACTTGAACAATTTCTATATCAAGAGAGGCATTTTCGATGAACTTTTTGAAAGAAAGAAAGTGCTGCTCGGCTAAAATTTCAGTTGGTGCCATAATTGCCACCTGATAGCCCGCATCGATTGCAATTAGCATCGTAAGAAGTGCCACAATCGTTTTCCCCGACCCGACATCGCCTTGAAGCAAGCGGTTCATCGGACGCGACGACGCAAAATCATCGCAAATTTCGCGGATTACTCCCTTTTGTGCGTTCGTCAAAGTAAATGGCAACGTGTTGTAGAGCGAGCGCGCAAGCGTGCTTTTCGCAGGAATTACAACTCCACGCTCGGACGCCTGTATTTTCTTTTTGTTCAGATTTAGCAGAAGCTGGTAGAAGAAAAATTCCTCAAATTTTACTCGGTAGCGAGCCGCTGATAGTTCTTCGGGCGAATTTGGAAAATGCAAGGCGCGAATTGTATCATAAATCGAAGGGAATTTGAGCATATCCCGATATTGCGTTGGCAAGGTTTCTTCAAATTCAGTGAAATTGGCAATTGCATTGCGAATAATCGAACGCATCTGGTTCATTGTCAAGCCTGCTCGACGCATAGCATCTGTAATTCTGTATTTCGGAAGAATTGCACCTTTCTGAAAATGCTCCATTTCGTCGGGTTCGATTATTTCAATTTCCGGGTGAGTGAAAGTTAGCACCGAATAATCAATTTCGGGAATGCCCGATACTACAATATATTGCCCCGATTGGTAAAGCTTCTCGAAAAATTCTATCCTATTCCAGAAATTTATTTTGCCGAAGCGGGACGAACCGTCGTAGATAGTCAGTTGAAGCAACTTTTTGCGGGAAAACTGACGCACCTGTTTCATAGTGATTTTGCAAATCAAGGTGTATTCTTTCCGCAAAGTGAAATCGAAAATCTGCTGCGATTGCAATCTCTGCTCATTTGCAATTTCCTGAAAAATCTGGCTAATTGTTTTTGCTTCGTCGCGTGCAATATACGAACGCGGGAAATAATACACCAAATCCTGGATTGTGATTATTCCACTTTCGTTTAGTGCCTTTGCTCGTCTCGGACCGACACCTTTGAGAAATTGCAAATCTGAAATTTGTTCGTTTTTCATTATAGCAAATGCTCAAATAAAATTTTAATTCCGAGTAAAATAAGAATAATTCCGCCGAAAATAAAGGCTTTTGTGTTGAACATAGCGGACGTTCGTTCGCCTATGCGAATTCCGATAAGCGTCATTGCAGCAGCAACAATTCCAATAATCAAACTTACGAAAAATATATGCACGTTTAGCAATGCAAGGCTAAAACCAATTGCCAGAGCGTCCAGACTTGTTGCAATTGCAAGCGTGATTAAATAAAAACCTTTCGAAATATCCTTGCTTACTATTTCGTTGCCTACTGTTCGCCCTTCCCATATCATATTCAGCCCGAGAGCAAACAGAATTCCGAACACAACCCAATGGTCGAATTTTTCGATGAATTTCAAAACATTTACTCCAATAGCCCAGCCGATAATTGGCATAATAAATTGGAAAAACCCGAAATGGAAGGAAAGGCGGAATTTTTGCCTTTTCGTTGCTTTGCGGAAGAACGCACCCGCAGCAATCGAAACGCTAAACGCATCAAGTCCCAGCACAAACGAGAGAAAGAAAATTTCGAGCAAAGTCATTGTCTACCACGGAAGATTGTCCAAATCTACATTTCCACCCGATAGAATAATACCCACGCGACAACCCGCAAATTGTTCTCGTTCGGCAGCAACAGCCGCAAGTGCAGTAGCCGAGGACGGCTCGACAATGATTTTCATTCTTTCCCAGATTAATTTCATTGCGGAAATTATTGCCTGGTCGTCGATTGTAATAATATCCTGAACGTTTTGCTTCAAAATTGAGAAAGTGAGCGGCGAAAGCGTTGTGCGAAGCCCATCGGCAATTGTGTTCGGGACATTGCTTTCCACACGCACACCCGACCGCAACGAGCGAGCGGCGTCATCGGCTCCCGCGGGTTCCGCACCGAATACTTTTGCGTTCCGCAGCAGCGATTTCGTAGCAATGGAAGTGCCCGAAAGCAGTCCGCCACCGCCGACAGGTGCGACCACAGCATCAAGCGAGCCCACCTCCTCGATAAGCTCTATCGCTGCGGTGCCTTGCCCGCAGATAATATTGAAATTGTCGTAAGGATGGATAAACGCAGCGCCAGTTTTGTCGACAAACTGACGCAGAGTTTGCTCGCGGCTTTCGAGCGTCGGTTCGCAAAGGATTATATCTGCACCGTAGCCGGCGACTGCGTTTTTCTTGACTGCCGGAGAATTGCGTGGCATAATTATGGTTGCCTTTGTGCCAAGCAGTTTAGCAGCCAGAGCCAGAGCCTGTGCGTGGTTGCCGGAGGAATGCGTTGCAACCCCGTTGCGTAGTTCCTCTTGCGTAAGCGAGAGCAGAGCGTTTGCCGCCCCTCGAAACTTAAAAGCACCAACCTTCTGAAAATTCTCGCATTTGAAGAACAGCTCGCAGCCGAGAAGCGAGTTCAAATAGCGAGAAGTCATCACCGGTGTGCGATGAATAAGCGGCATAATGCGATTGTGCGCTTGCTGCAAATGACTTATCTCGGGTATATTCATTCATCTCCTTCCTTTATTTGCAAATTTAATAAAATAAAATCGTTCAGGTTTAGAAAATTAATTATAAAATAATTATAAACGAGTGCGTATATTTCGAATATTATTGCATTGTGCATTTCACAGACAGGAATGTCAGCGCTACCGCTGATAAAAGAAAACCTTCCGAAGGTTTGAAACCTTCGGAAGGTTGTAAGCGTTGTAACTCAATGCTTGCTGCTATATTTTAATCAGCGGAACGGTGAAATAAAACGTTGTGCCTTCGCCTTCGGTGCTTTCCAGCCAGAGCGTCCCGCCGTTTTTCTCGACAAATTCTTTGCACAGGATAAGCCCCAGACCACTGCTTGGTTCGTCTTCTGTTCCTTTGCGTGAAGTTTTAACACCAATCTCGAAAAGTTTGTCAATTAAGTCCCTGGGAATGCCAATTCCATTGTCCTTGACAGAGACAACAGCCATATCGCCGTCAGCTTCCGCTTTTACCTGGATTGAACCTCGACGCGGTGTGAATTTAGAAGCGTTCGAAAGCAGGTTTCGCAGGACAGTGTCCAGCATCGGTCTATCGGCATAAACGAAAATATCCTCAGGCACATCTATGATTAGTTCCTGCTCTTTTTGTTCAATTGGAGCTTTTAGCATATATGCACAGGCAGAGACAACCTCTTTCAAGTAAAGTTCCTCGGGCTTGAAGTTTATCACACCGCGTTTCAGACGCGACCAGGAAAGCAGGTTTTCGAGCAGTTTGAATAAGTTCTCAGCAGAAGAATTTAAATCACTTGCATATTGCCTGAATTCCGACATTTTAATTTTGTGGAACTGCTCGGAAAGAATTTTAGTAATGGACAAAAACGAATTGAACGGCGAACGCAAATCGTGAGAGATAATAGAAAAGAATTTGTCTTTTTCGCTGTTGGCTTTTTTGAGTTCCTCGTTTGTTCGAATAAGATCTTGTTCTGCACGTTTGCGTTCGGTTATTTCGCGAGCAGAGACAATACTGCAGTCTTTGCCGAAATAGTTGCCTTTGTTTATAGAAATATCTTTTGGGAAAATTTCGCCGTTTTTGCGAATTCCCCAGAATTCAATGTGTTTTGGAATGCCCGTGGTTAGCACTTCAAATCCAATTTTCTGAATAAGTTCTAAATCATTCATTCCGGGGGCAGAGACCTCGAAAAAGTTTTTGCCAATAAGTTCTTCGCGAGTATATCCATACATTTTTTCGGCACCAACATTGACATCGACAAAATTTCCGTTCTCATCAATAACGTAGATAGCCTCCGAAACAGAATTATAAATACTCAAATAAGTATTTTTTGTGTCTTGAAGAAGTTTTTCGGCTTGCTTGCGTTCAGTGATGTCGCGAGCAATAGCAATAATGCAGTCTTTGCCAAAGAATTTGCCTTTGTTCAAGGAGACATCTTTTGGGAAAAATTCGCCATTTTTTCTGACGCCCCAGAATTCGAAACTTCGAGAGACGCCATCTTTTTTCACCTGCTCGAATATTCGCCAAACCTCTTCTAAATTGTTCTTTCCTGGTGCAGATACATCTGCTGGTGTTTTTCCTATAAGTTCACCTCGGGAATATCCATACATCAATTGAGCACCCAGATTTACTTCAATAAATCTTCCATCTTCGTCTTGTATGTATATAGCTTCTGCGACTGAATTGAAAATACTTTCGTAAGTTTCTTTTGCCATCAGGATCTGCTGCTCGATTCGCTTGCGTTCGGTGATGTCAGCAATGAAACCTTCGAGGGCTTCGAGTTCACCATTTTCATTGAAAACACCCTGACCTTGCTCCCAAACCCATTTTGTGGTTCCATCTTTGCAAGTAATTTTGTATTCAAGCTTCATTTTTTCCTTTCGGCTAAGCTTATCCTGCCAGGCTTCCCAAATCCAATCTCTATCATCTGGATTAATTAAATCATTGAAGCTAATTACATTATTATTCAGCAGTTCTTCTGGTTTATATCCACACAATTCCTCGCAACCATCGCTTACAAATACCATTGTCCAGTTTCTATCGTTTTTGCAGCGGTATACCATTCCGGGAAGGTTGTTCATAAGTGTATACAGTCGGCGTTGGTTTTCCCGAAGTTCCTCTTCTATTCGCTTGCGTTCAGTAACGTCTCTCATAAAGCCAATAGTAGTGGGCTTCCCGTCCCATTCAACAAGCGAAGTGTTTATCTCTACGTATCTTATTTCGCCCGTATTACGTACAATTCTGAACTCGTAAGTTTCTTTTTCTGGAATAAGTCCTTGCAAACGTTTAAAATGGCGTTCCAATACCATTTGCCTGTCGTCGGGATGTATGTATTCAATAAACGGGGTGTTAAAAACTCGTTCCATAGAATAACCCAGAAAATCAAAGACCTTCGGGTTTGCCATAATAATTTTGCCATCACGAGCAAGAAATATCAGTTCGCTTACGTTTTCAATTACAAGGCGGTATTGCTGTTCGCTTTTGCGAAGTGATTGCTCTAATCGCTTACGTTCGGTAATATCAAGCATCGAGACAACACTGCGTTTAGTATTTGGAATAACATTAGCAAAAAGCAATACGTCTCGGATGTCACCTTTTTTGTTAATTAATTTTACATCGTATTTATTAGGTGCCATTTTGGGGTCAATTCGGCGAAGCGAGTGATATTTAAGCATAATATCGAGAGATTCTTTTGCAACGTAGTTCATCCATTTAGTGCCAACAAGTTCTTCGGGATTATATCCTGTATCGTGAAGGCATTGCGCATTTGCTTCAAGAATTGTTCCGTCCTCGTCAACAACCATTGTGGCTGTCCCGGTAGCTTCGAACACAGACCTAAACATTGCAAGACTACTTTGGACTAATTTTTCTGCTTCTTTGCGTTCTGTGATATCACGAATTGTAACAAATGTCCCCAAAAATGAAGCAGTTTGATACGCAACGCCATTGAGCTCACCGTAAAAAAGAGAGCCATCTTTGCGTTTCATTTGCAATTCGAGATTTTTCGTCCTTCCAAGTAATTCCAGAGCAGCGCGGAACTCACCAAGTGCAATAGGAATAGATGAAGCGTCAAGGAAATTGGTGAATTTTTTGCCAATCATTTCTTGTGGAAGATAGCCAAAGATAGTGCGGCAAGCAGGGGAAACGTAAGTAATAACGCCCTGGTTATCAGTAATTGCAATAAGGTCGGTCGAGTTTTCAGCAATAGAGCGGAATTTCTCCTCGCTTTCTTTGATTTGCTCTTCTGCTTTTTTTCTGTCGGTAATGTCGCGAACAGTTGCCTGGAAAGAAATCAAATTTCCTTTTTCGTCGAAGTTTATGGTGATTAGCTGCTCAACCCATATAATTGAGCCATCTTTTTTTCGCCATCTTTCCTCAATTTTTGATGGCAAGAACTGACTTTTAACTACTGATGTAAAATACTTGATGTTTTCTTCGTCAGCAACTAACTTAAGATAGAAATTCGGCTCATTATATATTTCTTCAATTTCGTAACCTGTAAATGATTTGCAGGAAGGCGATATATATTCAAAATGAGGTTCGGGATATAAATTATACACATAAATTAAATCCGTTGAATTCTCAGTGATTAATTTATATTTCTTTTCGCTTTCTTCTAAAACAAGATTAATTTGTTGATATTCCCGGAAAAATATTATCTGCCGAAGCATTATTAAAGTAATAATTGCTAATATAGAAATGCCTATTATTTCAGAATTTAAAAAAGTATCATTTCGCATTACATAGTAGAAAGAATAAATTGCAGCAATAAGAAAAATATACGGACTGTATGCCATCCAGTGAATGTTTTCAGCAGCAATTTCGTCAGAAGTGTCTTTTTGCGTGTTTTCTATATATGAAGCAGCAGCAAGAGCGCAAAAGAGATAGGCAATGAAATAAGTAATATCTGAAATATGCCCCGTGTAGTATAAATTATCAGCATTCAGAAATGAGTAAATAGTGTCGGCAATAATAAATACAAACAGTCCCATTGCAAGAAAAAGAATGGTTTGTATGTCTGATTTTCTCACCTTGCTAAAAAGAATATATATTATAGCCCATAGAACAAGAAAATCGCCCGCAGGATAAAATATTGATAAGACTTTTTCCAGTAAGCTCTCGTTATTGTTCAATATCGGACCGAACAAAAACTCAGTAAAAATCAACAAAGAGGATAATAGAACCACCATCATTTCAAGAAATACTATGTATTTTCGTTCTTTGCTGTGCTTGCCCGTTGGGAAAAGAAACATTGCAATAAGTATCAGCGGGTAGAACGCTAAATAAAATGGGTCTGCTATGGATGGGAACGGCGTTTCGTGCGATACAATTTCAAGATAGTTATAAATCGCTTCGCCTGCTAAATTAAAAATAAAAGCAAATACAAGCAGCAGCCAGAACCTGTAATACTCAGGTCTTGCCGTTGATGATTTCATTGCTATCATTATCATAAAAATAGCAAACAAATTGCCGCCTATTGTAGCAATATTGGAAGCAATTATTCTTGCAATTGTACTTGCTGAAAATTGCAACAAAAATAGTTCAATCATTGTTGCTATTACAAGCAACAAACCTACGTTTTGAACTGATATCTTTTTTATTAACCTATCCATAGCTTAATTGCCAGAAATTAGTTATAATAAGAAATTTTGAGAACTATGTAGTTCTTCTTTGTGTGCGGATTATATATTTCGTCCAATCCAAATTGCATAGCAAAGCTTTCAGTGAAACTGACTTCTCGGGAAACCGAAATTCCCGTGTTGATTAGTTCAAATTTATCTGTGTTCACACCATAATATAGACTGTTTCCTTTCGCTGCACCCGCAAAAGCATTGAAGGACAGGGTGAGCAGTTCAAAAGGATAGCTCGCCTCAATATACAGTGAATTATCGTTCGGAAGGTCGTTGAGTATGTTATTCGCAAGCAAAAGTTTTAATGGGAAATCCTCTGTTGGCACATACGAAAATGCTGCTTCGACGGTGTGCGAACCTTCGCCATTGTCCTTGAAATTAAAGAACTTTTGCTTTTGGTAGGGATAATAATAATCCACGAGCGAAACGCCAAACTCGCCAAAATTTGTTGCAATATTATAAGATAGAGTGAAGTCAGTTTCAATATAGTTCTTTTTAAGTCCGAATGAAGACCAGATATTGAAGCTAACTGTTCCCGCACTTTCAGTTGAATAACTGAAATTGACGCTCGGTTGAAACTGAGGGTTGTTCTTACCTGCAAGCTCACCACCACGCCAGATGTAGCGACTTATTAAATCAGCACCATAAGTAAATTCAAAACCTGTTGCATTTTCTTCTTCCTGTGCTTTAATATTTTGTGAAGAAAAAATTATAGCAAATGCAATCAAATCCAAAAAAGTGAATTTGTAAAATAGTTTCATATTTTCCCCCAATTATTAAAAATACAACGAAAAAACATTTGAATTGTTTAACATCTCCGAAAATTGTCTTTGAAAATATGAAAAAAACATAATAAATAAAATTAATTTTTATTTAAATATTGCGGATTAAACGTAGGAAGGTTCTACAATGGGTAGCTCAGACATTCCTGTCTGTGCAATGCAAATCGCCATAACCTTCGGAAGGTTCTTAGCATTGAAATCCGTGAATAGCCCAATTTATTATATTTATTTAAACATTTTGTGTCCCACAGACAAGAATGTCTATGCTACCACTGATAAAAAAAACCTTCCGAAGCTTGTGTGCTTCGGAAGGTCGGGAAGATACTTTCGGGATAGCCTTCGCTGGTTGTGAATTTTTGATAAAGTCAATTATTATCTTTTAACGAACATTTCTCTGTAAGTTAAGCCATTTTCGGTGGTAATGACAAGATAGTAAGTAGAAACAGGCAGTCGGGTAATGTCGAGCGAATATGCATTGCCCAAATTTGCCGCTTCGGAATATACTAATTGCCCAAGGCAATCGAAAATCTGAATTGTGCAGTGCCCTAATTCAGATTGGGAAGTAATGTTCAGGTAGTCAGAAGCAGGATTTGGTGCAAAATATAGCGACGAAGCAAAATATCCATTCGGAACGCCAACCGAGCCACTTCTCAATGCTATTGCAAACCCCATTCCAGGAGCAACCATCACCCAATCAGAATACAGATTTATTCTTTGAGGAGTATTGGTGTCTTCGTTGTTGCCAAGTCCGAGTTGTCCGTGGTCGTTCAGTCCCCACGCCCACAGCGAACCATCTTTCTTAATTGCAAACGAGAAATAATCGCCCGCAAAAACTTTTGCCCAATTAGTATCGTTGCCAATTTTTGTTGGAACAAGGCGGTCTTCGTCGTCACCTGTGCCTAATTGCCCGAAGTGATTATACCCCCAAGCCCATAGCGTCCCATCTTTATTGACAGCAAGGCTGTGGTATGCACCTGCCGATATCGATACCCATTCATCGTTGCTAAGCAAACGCGGTGCTGCGACCGGTTCAGCCGTCCCAATTCCGAGCTCACCATAGGAATTTCCGCCCCACACCCACAACGAACCATCTGTCTTCAAACCAAGAACGTGGTAATCGCCGGTTGCAATCGTCTGCCAATCGGTTGCATTGCCGACCTGAGTTGGGACATTTCTACTTTGCTTGTCGGACAAACCAAGCTGATAGGTTCGATTATCGCCCCAAGCCCATAGCGTCCCATTTTCTTTGATTGCGAAAGAATAATCCCTGCCTGCGAAGACCTCGACCCAATCCATATCGTAACCGATTGTATAAGGTAGCCTGCGTATAGTATTTGTGCCATCACCCAATTGCCCATTGTCATTCAGCCCCCAAGCCCATAGTGTCTTGTTTGTGCGAATACCCAGAGTATGATAATCTCTTGAAGAAACAGTAACCCAGTTCGTTGCACCTGAAAGCTTGGTTGGAACAATATACGGGTCGGTATTCCCTAAACCCAATTGACCATACCAATTTAATCCCCAAGCCCAGAGCGAACCATCGCTTTTAAGACCAAGTGCATAATTTTTGCCCGCTACCAGCTTTGTCCAGCTGTAATCATAGTCCGCTTGCAATGGGAAATTTGATTGGTTAACACCAATTTGACCGCACTGCTTGTCGGCATTGTTTCCCCAGCCGTAAAATATTCCTGCATACGAATTAATTACCGAAATTGACGCAATAAGTGAAATAACAAATGAAAGTAATAATAACCTTTTCATCTTTACTCCTGATGATTTATGAATTGAGTTATTTTAAATAAACACAGTTACTTGTAATAAGTTACTGAATATTGTTCACAATTTCGCGATAAACTTTTAAAGCATCGGGGAAAGGCGAAAGGGCACGCTCCAACACACCTTGCGTCATCGAAATAGCAACGCCATAGTTAGTAATCGGCACTCCCGCTTCTTTTGCTTTCATAATACGCACAATTTTTTCGTTGCGGGTGAGCATACAGCTTCCGCAATGAATGATTAATTTGTATTCTTTGAGATTTTCCGGGAAATCGCGTCCCGCAACTATAGTAATATCGGGGTCGAACCCAAGATAATTTTTAAGCCAGCGAGGGATTTTAATCCGTCCGATATCATCAATAGTCGGGTGGTGGGTGCAAGCTTCGGCAATCAGGATTTTGTCGCCGGGCTTAATATGCTTGATTGATGCGGCGCCGCGCACTTCTTCGAGCAAATCGCCCTTGAAACGGGAAAAGAGTATTGAGAAGGTCGTTGTTTTGATGTGTGGCGGTGTGTCTGCCATCATTTTGTGCACAACCTGCGAATCGCAAACGACAAGGTCAGGGTCCCGCTTCAAAGTAGCGAGCGAAAGCGGATACTCACTTTCTTTCACAACAAGGCAAATTCCGCTTGCGTCCAAAATATCGCGAATTGCCTGAACCTGCGGCAGAATCAGCCTTCCCTTCGGTGCTTGCAAATCAATCGGAACAATCAGCACGCAAAGCCCTTGCTGAGGAATTAAGTCGCCAATCAGCGGCGGCGGTGTGATGAAATCATCAGGTAGCTTCTCGACAATTGCGTGCTTAATCTCGGTAATGTATTTGTCGCGATTTGCTAAATCAACAGAAGAAACAGCAACATAAGTTGATTTATAGTTCTGCAATTTTTCCAATACATCACTCGAAATAGGTGTTTTGTCCGTTTTATTGACAATTACAATATATGGCAATTTTCTTTTATGGACGAAATCGATTAATTCTTCTTCGTAATGAGTGAAGTTATTGGGTTCGATAACAATCAGAACGACATCGGAGCGGTCCAGTGCGCGTTTGGTTCGTTCAATCCGCTGTTCCGAAAGAAGTGAGACATCGTCTATTCCCGCAGTATCGAGCAAATTAACCGGTCCGATCGGCAGCAATTCCATCGATTTTTCTACAACGTCGGTGGTTGTCCCGGGAACAGATGAAGTAATTGCTACATCTTGATTTGCGAGCATATTCAGAACACTCGATTTTCCGACGTTTGTTCGTCCAAAAATTCCTATGTGAAGGCGTAGAGCCTTTGGTGCTGTTTGCATTTTACTACCTTGCTAAAACAACAAATTGTGTTCTACGGTTCCTGGCGCGTCCTTCTTCTGTTGCATTCGATGCAACCGGCTTGGCAAATCCAAACCCACGATAACGCAAGCGGCTTGGTTCCACCCCACGAGCAACAATTGCATCGTAGACCGCTTTTGCTCTATTCTCGGAAAGCTGCAAATTGTATTCCTGAGTGCCGATGTTATCGGTGTGCCCCTGTATTTCGAGACGCAAACGCGGACGCGTTAGCATTGCGTCGACAATTTCTTCTATTATCGGAATTGCGTCTTCCTTTAAATCCCATTTGTTGAAATCAAACAAAATTGGGCGGACAAATTCGTCGCCAACGTCCTTCCACAAGTCCGAAGTATCGTATTCGCCCATTGCTATCAGGCTATCGGCACGGTTCGGCAAATTCAGGTAGCTGAAAACAGTGTGCCAGCCCCAGTATTTCGGTGGCTTGTAAGTAATCAGGTAATAATATCGAAGGCTATTGTAAATATCACGGAAAACATTTATCATTTGCTCGCGGGAATAAACTTTGTAGAATTTGCCGCCTGTGTAGCTTGCAAGCATCTTCATTTCTTCATCTTTTGTGTAGCCAAAAGCAACGCAAAATATATTAACGTTGCTTTCTTTTGCGGCTTTGATAATTTCGCCAACCTCACGCTTCGAGTAGTTTTCGTCGCCATCGGTGAACAAAACGAGCACGCGCGGGGTTGTTGGGTCGGTGCCTTCGAAAAGCTCTATTCCTTTGTAAACTGCTTCGCGTATCCCGCTAAACAAGCCAAAACCTTGATTGCGTTTCGCCCGAAATAAATTCAAAATCGTAGATGTATCGCGGCTGAACGGCACTTTTACATCGAAGTCTTTGTTAAATGTAGTTATTGCAATCTGGTCGAACGGGAATTTTAGTTTTACAAAAATTTCTGCGCCCTGATGAATTGCCCCCATTATCGGGTCCATCGAACCGCTGTAATCAACTGTTAGAACTATATTGTATGGTATGGAATCGAGCGCCCCAAATTCGCGGACGTTAAAGTTCGGTATTTCGACATCTCTTGTATTATAGACTTTGCCGAGCGTTTCGCGCATCCGGACAAAGTAATTTTCCTCAGACTTCTTGTATGGCTTTGCCATCTGAGTGATAAACCGCCCGAGCGAATCATAGACACGTGCGTAGAGCTTCACCGTGTCGGGATATTTGTCTATTTCAATTCGGAAAATATCGTAGATAATCTGGTCGGGATTTGCCGAATCGATTGGAATGGTCGAAGTGATATAAATAGGCTTTTGAGCGGTATCGAGCGGGTCGTCTATTGATTTGATGAAATCGAAATCAGTCGGTCGATACGTGCGGCACGCCGAAAGAATGGCAATACAAATAATCAGCAGCAGAAATTTATTTTTCATTTTTCCCCAAAAAGCTTAAATCAAGTAAAAATTGCCGCGGCTAACCCCTGAAAATTTTGGACGCAATATCACGAGCCTTTTGCCTGTGCTCTTCTTTAACGTGAATAGCTACCACCGCCAGAGCGCTTAGCATCATTGCAAGGTCGTCCGAGAAGCCAAGCATTGGAGCAAAATCCGGTATTGCATCAACAGGAGTGATGAAATATCCGAGCGCACCTAAAATTACTGCTTTTGCCCAGTTCGGAGTTTCACTATCGCGAAACGAAAAGAAAAGTTGAAGCGCTGTTTCAATAATCTTTCGACCGGCTCGCTGCCAGCTCGACTGAATTTTGCTTTCCAGCTTTTCCTGACTGAGCTCTAATTGATTTACTTCGTGATTTTCCATACCAAACTCAATTTATAATATTTTCAAGACTGTTAATTTTCCAAAATATTGCTAATTGGCGTTTTCTTCGAACTTTGCCTTGCAGTGTGGGCAATGCAGGTATTTTTCGAAGCCCGAAGCTACTTTCTTATAACGAACTTCTAAATAATAATTGCCGCACTCGGGGCATTCTTTTGCCACAGGTTCGTAATTTGTGATAAAATTGCATTTTGGATAAGTCGAGCAACCCCAGAACTTTTTCTTTGATTTAGGGCTGTATTTTTCGACAAGTTGCCCTTGCTTGCAAGCCGGACAAATAACGCTCGAACTTATTGGCTTGGTTCCGTCGCATTTCGGATAATTCGAGCAACCGTAGAAATTCCCATATTTGCCTTTGCGAATTACCATCGGACTGCCGCATTTGTCGCAGCTAACACCTTCGGCAATTTCGGGCTTTGTCTCTTTCTTCAAGGACTTGGTGAAGGTGCACTCGGGATAGCGAGTGCAAGCAAGGAAACGCCCGCGTCGGCTAACCTTTATCACCATCGGGGCACCGCACTCATCGCAATGAACATCTGTTGTGTTTTGTTCTGCTTGGCTCAGTGCTTTGCTAAATGGTCCGTAGAAGTCAGTCAGAACTTCTACGTATGTGCTTTTGCCTTCGGCAATTGTGTCGAGTTCTTCTTCCATCTTTGCAGTGAACTCTACATTGAAAATATCGGGGAAATTGCTTACCAGAATTGCATTTACATCTTTGCCCAAATCAGTTGGAATAAACGCTTTGCCGCTTTTTTCGACGTAATTGCGTTCAGTCAAAGTAGAAACAATCTGAGCGTATGTGCTTGGGCGACCAATACCTAACTCATCGAGTTCTTTCACCAGGCTTGCTTCGTTGTATCTTGCAGGTGGTTTGGTGAATGATTGTTTTGCTTGCGCGTCGGCAAGTTCCGCATCTTTATTTTTTGCAATATTTTTCGGTAGCAAAGCATCTTTTTCGTCGTCTTTGTCGGTGTCTTGCGTATCTTGATAGACAGCCATAAATCCATCGAATTTCACAATTGTTCCCGTTGCACGGAATTGGAAGCTGCCGCCTTCGATTGTAACAGAGGTTTGTTCAAGAATTGCCGCTTCCATCTGCGACGCAACAAACCTATTGTAAATCAACAGATAGAGTTTTGCCTGGTCTTTTGTGAGGTGCTTTTCGGCTATTTGCGGGGTAATTTCGACGGAAGTTGGGCGTATAGCTTCGTGAGCATCTTGAACGTTTGCCGATTTCGTCGAGAAATGATTTGGCGACGAAGGCAAATAGTCTTTTCCATAAGTTTTTTCTATAAAATTGCGAACCGATGCGATTGCTTCGGGGCTTGTGCGAACAGAATCAGTACGCATATAGGTAATCAAACCAATTCGCCCTTCGCTGCCGAAATCGACACCTTCGTATAGTTGCTGAGCGATTTGCATTGTTTTCTTGCTTGCAAAACCGAGTTTTCGCGAGGCTTCCTGTTGCAAAGTGCTTGTTGTGAACGGAGCGGAAGGCTTTTTCTTGACCTGCGATGTCTTAATGTCGGAAATTCTATACTTTTCTTGCTTAATTTCAGCAATCAGTTGTTCGGCTTGTTCCTTGTTGCGAACAAAATGAAGTTTAGAGAGTTTTGCCTGTATTTTTTTTGTTTCTTCTTCTGTTTTGCCTTCTGCAGAACCTTCGGGATTTTTTATTGCTTTATTATGAAAAGCAATAAGTTTGGCTTCGAACGGGGTGCTGCCCTCGACAGTGAAGTCGCCTAAAATATTCCAGTATTCAATTTGCTTGAAAGCTTCAATTTCTTGCTCGCGTTCGCAAATCAGCCGCAAGGCGACAGACTGCACTCGTCCCGCAGACAGTGCATTTGTAGTTTTCGAAATCATCGCATTCGAAACAAACGGCGACACCTGAAAACCGATTATTCTATCCAGCACCCGGCGAGCTTGCTGCGAATCAACCATACGCTCGTCTATCGCACGTGGATGCGAAATACCTTTCTCAATGCCCGACTTGGTAATTTCATTGAAAACAATACGCTTAATATTACTATTGACGGGCTTAATTTCTTCGGCAATGTGCCAGGCAATTGCTTCACCTTCGCGGTCAGGGTCGGTGGCAATCAGCACTTCGGCGGCTTTTTCCGCGGTCGATTTTAATTTACTTATAATTTTCGACTTTCCGGGAATTGTTACATACTTTGGTGCGAAGCCGTTTTTGATATCAACCCCAAGATTGAATTTGCTCAAATCCTTTATATGACCAACTGATGCTTCGACAACATAGTCTTTGCCCAAATACTTATTTATAGTTTTCGATTTGGTAGCCGATTCTACAATTACAAGTTTTTTCTTTGCCATAATTTTTCATCTGAAAATAAAAATAATGATAAATTAAAGAGAATAATATTTTAAATCAAACAAATATAATAAAGTGCATTTAAAATAATTAAACATTTTTTAACAGAAAAAGCAAGCAACCTTATGTTTTCCCGCATATTTCTTCGATTTTCGGATATTTCACAATTTTATTTCTAATTCATTTCAAATTTCTACTAACTTCATATTCGCAGTATATTTTTGCGACATCTATTTGTTCAATTATTGAGGAAGAGACTGTGAAAACATTTTTTCAACGCAATTTAATGCTTGTTTTAGCATTCTTCGCATTTATCTTAAATTCCTGCACCGAAGCAAATTCTACGACCGAACCAACAGAGGAAAATTTAATCACAATCTCAATCTTTTCGGACCCACACTTCTACGACAATTCTCTTGGCACAAGCGGCGAAGCATTCGAGCAATATCTTGCATCAGACAGAAAAATGATTGCCGAAAGCGAAGCGATTACTAAGTCTGTTGTCAATATGATTGCCCACGACAATTCTAAAATTGTCATCGTAACGGGCGACCTCACAAAAGATGGCGAACTGAAAAGCCACCAGATGTTTGCATCTTACCTGAAACAGCTCAAAGACAAAGGCAAAAAAGTGTTTGTCCTGCCCGGCAACCACGATGTCGATAACCCTGCATCATATTCTTATCCAGGAGCTGCGCCGGTGAAAGTGCCAAATGTTAGTGCCGAGCAATTTAAAAGCATATATGCTGATTTTGGCTACAAAAATGCTATTGCAATCGACCCCAACGGCTCGCTCACTTACATTGCTGAACCTGTCGATGGGGTGTGGCTGTTTTGCCTTGATGCTTGCCGTTGGAGAGAAAATGCAGGCAAAGCGCACTCAGTTACTGGTGGCATTTTCGGCGAAGCAACCTTCAACTGGATAAAAGAAAAACTTGCAGAAGGCAAGCAAAAGAATAAATTGATGATTGGAGCAATCCACCACAACGTTGTCGAGCATTTCGTTGGGCAGAAGATGCTTTTCAGCGAATATGTTCTCGACAACTGGGAACTGGTCGCCAAAACATTTGCCGAAAACGGGCTAAGCGTGATATTTTCGGGGCATCATCACGCACACGATGCAAGAATTTACCGTTCGGGCAGCAATTTTCTGGTTGATTTGCAAACAAGTTCTACTGTTACTTTTCCTTGTGCAATTCGTCGAGTTACCATAGACAAAAATCGCGTTATGCAGGTTACTTCCGAGAAAATCACAAGCATAAATTACGACACAAAAGGACGTTCTTTTCAGGAATACGCTCAATATCAATTTGCAAACGGGCTTTCTACGATTATTCAATCGTATTTGAAGCAGATGGGACTGCCCGATGAGGCAATTGCGGTGCTTTCGCCAATTGTATTAGAAGCATACAAAGCGTATTCGCACGGCAACGAAGACCAATTCTACACTCAGGAAATTCAGCTGAAAATATCGCAGGCAAAATCTGCGATAGCTTCCAATCCGCAGCTTATGGGGTTGATTATGCTGATGGAAGGAATGTTTCAAGACTTAGAACCCGACGATTATAATTTCACACTTGATTTAAAAACAGGCGAAATCGGCAAGAAACTTGTTGAAGTGGTAAAATAAGATTGGGAAATAGTTTTTCAACGATACAACAAAGGCTGCTTCAATGGCAGCCTTTGTTAATTTGGTAGAACAGACATTCTTGTCTGTTCAAGCCACCTATGGCTGAATGTTTCTGACACACAGACAGGAATGTCTGTGCTACCTTTTATTAAAAAACCTTCGGAAGGTTCCCCGCCCTTCCGAAGGTTCTCAGCCTGGAAATTACAAGTAAAGCCCCGAAGGTTATAAACGCGATTAATAAAGCGCAAATTATTCTACGCAATCGAGCAAAATTTCTGCAATATCGCGAACGGCAACGTTCTCTGTTTCTTTGGCTTTCGTTCCGTCGGTAATCATAGTTGTGCAGAACGGGCAATTAACGGCAATTTGCGAGCAACCCGTTGCTAATAGTTCTTCTGTGCGTTCGATATTTACGCGTTTGCCTTCGGTTTCTTCCATAAACATTTGAGCGCCGCCGGCACCGCAGCAGAACCCACGGTCGCCACTGCGAGCGACTTCACTGATTTCGAAGCCGGCTTTGTTCAGCAATGTTCGTGGTTTGTCGTAGATTTCGTTGTATCTGCCCAAATAGCAAGAGTCGTGGTAAGCAATTTGCTTCGAAGCACCATTTTGCTTCAATTTTAGTTTGCCTTCTTCAATCAAATTAAGCAAAAATTCGGTGTGATGGACAACTTCGTAATTGCCACCAAAATCAGGATATTCATTTTTCAGAGTATTGAAGCAGTGAGGGCAAATAGTAACGATTTTCTTAACGTTGTAGCGGTTCAAAGTTTCAATATTTGCTTTGACAAGCATATCGGCTAAATACTCGTTGCCTGCGCGGCGAGCGACATCGCCGGTGCACTGTTCTTCTGTTCCCAAAATGGCGAAATTTACACCTGCCTTTTGCATAAGAGTGGCAAATGCACGAGAAATTTTAATAGCACGGTCGTCGTAGCTACCCGCACAACCAACCCAGAAAAGAACGTCGAATTCGGGGTGTTCGGCTGCCTGACGAATACCAAGGTCTTCTGCCCAGCGGGCTCTATCGGATTGCGAGAACGCCCAGGGTGTTGCGTTCGTCTCTAAATTGCCGAAAGCATTTTGCAGCAGCGACGGGAAATTGGCTTCCATCATCACAAGCGAGCGGCGCATATCGATAATAGCGGGAACGTGTTCAATCATCACGGGGCATTCCTGCATACAGGCGGCGCAGGTAGTGCATTGCCAGAGTGCCTCCACATCTTCGTATTCGCCGACAAACTTTTTATCCAGAATTGCCTGTTCTTCGGGCGAAATTTCAGCATTTTCTTTTTGCTTTTTCAGCAAAATTGGGGCAGCATCGAAAGTTCTATGGCGAATTTGCATTATAATTTCGCGTGGGTCTAATTTTTTGCCCGTTGTATTGGCAGGGCAAACGCTTGTGCATCGCCCGCAATGGGTGCAGGTGTATCCATCTAACAATTGCTTCCAGGTAAGGTCTTCAATATCGACAACACCGAATTTTTCTACGCCTTCTGCTTCGAAATTTATAGGTTTAAGCTTATTGACAGGGGTGAGTGAACCCAAAAATACGTTCGGAACAGAGGTCAGAACGTGAAGATGCTTCGAGTAGGGCAGATAATTCATAAAAGCAAAGATGAAAAGAATATGCACCCAGAACGCAATTTCGTGAATTGTCGACGCCGATTGCGGCGAAAATAGCGGTGCGATTGCTGCCGAAATCGGGCGGAACGCATTGCTTGCGTCTGTGCTTGTTATGATTGCTGTTGCATTTTCAATTAGTAGCGAACTAACGATAACAAATATCATCATCAAAATAAAGCCTGCTTCGAGCTGCTCACCTTCTACTTGCAGGCGTTTCACTTTCAGCACATATCGGCGTAGCAAAGCCCACACCACAGCAATAATTATCAGAACGCAGAATAAATCGATGAAGAAAGTAATTGCTGAATAAATCGGACCAAGAAAATTGTAAATGTGGTGAATTCCAAAGCCGGTGAAAACAGAATTCGACGCAGCGAAAAGTAAAATAAGAAATCCCCAGAATATCCAGGCGTGAATTGTTCCGCCGCTTGCTTCACGCAATATTTTCGTCTGGAAAATTGCCACTTTCAGCGCAAGCCACAGGCGTTTGGCAATGTTGTCTGTTCTGTTTTCCGCTTGCCCAAGCTTCAAGTAGCTGATGAGGCGAACTACATTTTTAGTGAAAAATCCGAATGCGGCTAAAAAGACAAAAACAAAGATTAAATTTTTTAAACCAAATTCCATAATTCTCACAACTATTTTTTACAAAAACTCAAAAAACAAAAATAAAGCAAATTTAAGTTATTGCAAAATAAAGAATTATTAGGATGGACTAATAAAGTGATTTTTTAATTAAACCTTTTTCAAAATTTGAAGTCAAATGAATGTAATTTGTTTCACAAACACAGAACGGAGAAAAAATGAAATCGAAAACATTGATTATCGCAGCGACAATTCTTTTAGCAGTGATTTTCCCAATGCAAGAGCTGCTTGCTCAACGCGGTGGCTTCGGCGGTCGCGGCAAAGCTGCAAACTGCCCCAATCCCGACGCGCGAAAACAATTCCGCGAGTATTGCCAGAACGAAATGCTTCCAAAATTAGAAGAACTGAAAAAAGAACTCGACAACCGACTGAGCAAAACTGACCTCGATAATCTCAACCAACTTCGCAAACGCGCCGCTGAACTTCGCGAAGAAGCAATGAAAAAGCGCACCGAAAAGCCTCGTCCAAACCGCGAAAAAAAACCAAACTACGAAGAACGCCAGAAGTTTCGCGCCGAAATGGAACAGCACCGCCAGAAAATGCAAGAAATTTTCGATGAAGTCGACAAAATCATCAAAAACAATAACTGGATTTTGCAGGATATTGAACCAAAATTAGAGAAAATCCAGCCCGAACGCCCGAACTTCAAGGACAAAAAGCAACCGCGACCGGACGCACCAAATCCAGACTTCGGTCCTATGCAAGATAGAATGAGACTACACAGAGGATTTGATATTGAGAGATTTATGCTCTGGGACGGCAGCAATTTCATTGAAAAAGCTGAACGCCTTCGTCCCGATGCTAATTTGAACACTGTTACCAACTACCCAAATCCATTTTCCAGCCAGACGACAATTGCAGTGAATTCCGATAAAGAGCAGAACGCCCGCATTAATTTGTATGATATCAATGGCGAATTTGTTGCTGAAATTTTTAAAGGTAAACTTAACAAAGGCAATAACGAAATCACTTTTTCGGCAAGCACTGTGAAAAATTTTAAGCCGGGGACATATCTTTATATCGTGTCGCTCGATGATGGCAAAAAATTAGAAGGCAAGATGATATACTCGAAATAATTGAAAATTAAATTAGCACAAAGCTTAGAACCTTCGGAAAGTTTGGAACCTTCCGAAGGTTTTTTATTTGGTAGCATAGACATTCTTGTCTGTGGTTCCCAATCGAGAGAAATACGTTTATTTCATTTAAGGTTGGTCGAATATTTCGAGGCATAGAACCTTCCGAAGGTTTCTTCAATCACCACACCGAATAAAAATTAATCTTTTTCGGCTCATTTTATTATTTTTGTGTTTTTTGTAATTGTATTATTAATATTTTGTTTGGCTTATGAAATTTAGATTAATTACCGTTTGTTTTCTGTTAATCGCAGTTTTTGCAGGAAGAATAAGTGCGCAGGAAACGCGTCGTTCGTCCGCAAGTTTCGATTTTGATGATAAAGGAATGCAGTTTATCACCCCCGACACTTCAACAAAAGTAATTATGCGTTTTCGCATTCAAAATTCAATTACGCTCAATACCAAATCGGAAGATGATTTCGATATTGCAAGTTCTGATTTGGGCGTTCGCCGTCTGCGTTTGCGTTTTGGTGGTTTTCTCTACGACCCGCGACTTACTTTCAATTTGCAGCTTTCGTTTGCTCGTGGCGACCTTGACTACGAGGACACGCAATACCCCAATATAATTCGCGATGCGATGGCTTTTTGGGCTTTTTCGAAGAATTTCCAGATAGGAGTTGGGCAAACCAAGCTTCCAGGCAACCGCCAGCGAGTGATTTCTTCGGGCGACTTGCAATTTGCCGAACGCTCAATTGTCAACTCCAAATTCACTCTTGATAGAGACTTCGGCATTCAAACAAATTATTCCAGCTCGATACTGGGTATGCCTTACAACTTGCGGGCAGCTGTCTCCACTGGCGACGGACGCTACGCTCCTAAGATGGAAGGTGCTAATTTCGCTTACACAGGTCGAATTGAACTATTGCCTTTCGGCAAATTCACCGATGGCGGCGACTATTTCGAAGGTGATTTAGTACGCGAAAGCACTCCGAAACTCTCGATTGCGGCGGCTTATTCCGATAATAAAAAATCTACTCGCACTCGCGGGCAACTCGGCAAAAAACTCTACGAACCTCGCGATATGACCGGTGCGTTTGCCGACTTTATATTCAAATACAAGGGTTTTGCTGTTTATGGTGAATATGCTAACCGCCGTTCGAAAGACCCAATTACAAAAGACGCAAACGGGAATATTCAGTATGTTTATGTCGGCGACGGCTATCTTTTGCAAGCGTCCTACCTTTTCCACAACAACATCGAACTCGCCGCCCGATTGGCTATTGTCGAACCGCAAAGCAAAATCTACGGTCTGAAAGATGCCGAATGGAATAGAAATATCACATTAAATTCTACTTATTATTTGCATTCGCATCGCGCTAAATTTCAATTAGAAATCACTCACAACACACTCGAAAATAAGCAAACATCAGCAATTTCGAAAAACTGGCTATTTAGATTTAATACTGAAATTGGTATCTAACCATTAATAAAAAATGAATTTTTTTAAATAATTCACCTCCATTTACGTCAATAATAAAAAAATGGAGGTGTTATTTTTATGGATTCTAAGGAAGTTACAAAAAAACGGCTTGAAGAAATCGAGCAGGAACTCGAATTGCTGAAAAAACAAAAATCCGAACTCGAAGAGCGCTGGAAAGCGGAGAAAAATCTAATTTCCGAAATTAGAGCAATCAAAGTCGAAATCGAGAACGTGAAGCACCAAGCCGAAGAACTCGAACGCAAAGGCGAACTCTCGAAAGTTGCCGAACTTCGTTACGGCAAACTCTACGAGCTTAGCCGCAAGCTCGACGATGCCAACCAGCGACTTAGTCAGTTGCAAAAAGACAAGAAACTTCTCAAAGAAGAAGTTACTTCGGAAGATATTGCTGAGGTAATTTCTAAATCTACGGGCATTCCCGTTCAAAAGATGCTCGAAACTGAAAAGACGAAGCTTGTGAAGATGGAGGAGCGAATTAAGCAGCGTGTCGTCAGCCAGGACGAAGCAATCACTGCAATTGCCAATGCAATACGCCGCTCGCGTTCGGGTCTGGCAGACGCAAATCGCCCAATCGGTTCGTTTATCTTTCTTGGGACAACCGGCGTCGGAAAAACCGAGACAGCACGAGCGCTTGCGGAATTCCTTTTCGACGACGAAAACGCAATGATTAGAATTGATATGAGCGAATATATGGAGAAATTCTCCGTTTCGCGGCTAATTGGCGCTCCGCCGGGCTATGTCGGCTACGAAGAAGGCGGTCAGCTTACCGAAGCTGTTCGCCGCCGCCCGTATTCGGTGATACTGCTCGACGAAATCGAAAAGGCGCACAGCGACGTGTTCAATGTTCTGCTGCAAGTCCTTGATGATGGTCGACTTACCGATAGCAAAGGCAGAACCGTCAATTTTAAAAATACGATTATCATTATGACTTCTAATCTTGGAACGGAAATCATTCAGAGCAAACTAAACGAACTCGAAAGCGGCAACCGCGAAGCAATCATTGCCGAACTGAAAATAAAAATTATCGAATTGCTCAAACGCACACTTCGCCCCGAATTTCTGAACCGAGTTGATGAAATTGTAATGTTCAATCCGCTCACAAAAGAGGATATAAGGGAAATTGCAAAACTTCAACTAAAATCGCTATTCGACAAGCTTAGCAAAAATGGCATCAACGCTGAAATTACAGATGCGGCAATAGACTGGCTGGCAACTCTTGGCTACGACATTCAGTATGGTGCTCGTCCGCTGAAACGTGCAATACAGAAGCATCTTACCGACCCACTCGCAGTGAAATTGCTTTCGGGCGAATTTTCTGCGGGCGACACTCTTATCATCGATTGCACAAGCGACGGCAAATTCCTTTTTAATAAGAAGTAGCTGTTTCGACGCAACACGTTTATTAAAAAAAACTTCGGAAGGTTATGGCGATGTGAATTTCACAGACAGGAAAGTCTGTGCTACCGCTGATAAAAGATGTTTCTATGTAGGGGCACGGCATGCCGTGCCCCTACGATTATGTTAGTACCAGGATTAGCTGATACAAATTGAAATAAAAAACCTTCGGAAGGTTCCAAACCTTCCGAAGGTTATGGCGATGTGCATTTCACAGACAGGAATGTCTATGCTACCAATATGGAAATGTTCCAAAGGTTCTATGTAGGGGCAATTCAAGAATTGCCCCTACAATCTATCATAAGCAATGTCGCTTTTTATTTGGTCGGCGGTTTCTTTGCTTAGCAGTAGTTCGATGATTTTCAGAGCGAAATCTATGCTTGTGCCCGCACCGCGACTTGTAATGAAACGTTCATACACTACAACCGCAGCATCTGAATAATCATACTCGACCAGCATTTCGCGAACTGATGGGTGTGCCGCAACGGGCGAGCCCTTAGGCAAAATCTTGTGTTGCGTGAGAATAGTCGGTGCGGCGCAAATTGCTCCAATCCAGCCGCCACGCTCGTAGTGCTTGCGAAGTAGCTTTTCGAGTTTATCGTTGTTGAGCAAATTCAAAGTGCCGGTGCGACCGCCCGGAAGAATGATTATATCGAATTCGACGTCGCTATTGAGTTGCTCGATAAGCAGGTCAGGAATAATTTTCACACCGCGCGAGCAAGTGATAATCTCGTTTTCGCCTGCAATTTTTACGTTGAAGTTTGCCCGGCGCAATAAATCAGCCGGAGCGATTGCTTCAATTTCCTCTGTTCCTTGCGCTACGGCAATTAGTGCTGTTCTGCTCATATCCCTAAATCAAAAAATATTACAATACTCAGATATATAAAATAAGACGGAGAAACAAACAAAATACTGTCGAACCTATCGAGTGCGCCGCCGTGCCCGGGCAATAGGTTCGAGCTATCTTTTACGCCGGCGTCGCGTTTCAGCATTGATTCAGCCAAATCGCCATATTGTCCCAACACCCCGACTATTGAACCGCCTACAATAAAATGCACTACCGGTATTTCAGCCAAAAACAATTCTCCTAGTCCGACAAACGCCAATATTGCAAACACAAATCCAGCAATTGCTCCTTCGATTGTTTTTTTCGGGCTAATGCGCTCGAAAAGTTTGTGCTTGCCAATCGCTCTGCCAATGAAATATGCGGCACTATCGCACACCCAAATTGACCCAAGCATTGTGATAATCAAAAAAGCCCACCGTTCAGGTGCAATTTTAAGCAACTGCGTAAGTAGTGCAAAATTCTGACCAAGCGCAAAGGATTTTACGTGAATATCAAACAAATACAGGAAATAATTAAACTCCCGCATTATATAGAACGTTATAAAAAATATCGAAATATACGATATCCCAAGAACAGTAACACCGACGTTTGCTATTTTGTTCGGGTTTTTCGAATACGTCTCGCAAATCAGTGTTACAAGCACAAAAAACAGGTATATCAATATTGCCGACATAAACGGACTAAGCTTCCCAAAATGGCTGAACTGAATAAAGAACACCATCTGAAGGATAATCCCAAATATTGTCCCATTAATTTTGTGCGGGGCAAATCCTTTTTTTTCCGCAAGCGAGTAGAATTCCAGCAATGAAATCAATGAAATAAACGAGACAGTGATAAAAAAAGGAAAACCGCCTAACACAATTATAAGCAAAGCAAACGGAATTCCAACGGCGGCAACTAATACTCTTTTTGTTAAATCATTCATAAATATTCAACTTTATTTATGATAAATCAAAAAAACAATTCGCTATATTTTTATCGATAAATTCAAATATAATCTAAAATTAATATAAATATATTCGTCATTCAATACTAATTTCGTAAATATATTGAAAATTTATTGAAAAAAAACAATAAATACTTAAATTTGCTAAATTTTCATTTAATTGGAGAAAAATATGAAAGTTGAAGAAATTCAAAAGTTTATCAAGGAAATAGAGCTTTTCAAGGACCTAAGCGACGAGGAAATTACGCTAATTGCAAATCAAGCAGAAGTCCGCAAAATCAAAAAAGGCGAAAAATTATTCGAGGAAAACGCTCCACGCACTCACCTTTATATGATTGCCGATGGTGAAATCGAACTTGTCAAAAGCACAACGTTCGGAAGTGAGAAAATCCTTACAGTATTCGGGAAATACGACTTTCTTGGCGAAGGCGCGCTGATGGACGACTATCCCCATTCAACTTCGGCAAGAGCAGCCCTCGATAGCACAATCATTCAGCTGCACCGCGAAAAACTAAACAATCTTATGCAATCGCAGGCACAAGCCGTTGTCAAAATCCTTTCGCGTGTTGCAAGAGTAATTTCCCGCCGTATGCGTCAGACTACAAACCAGGTAGCAGACGCAGCCGCTCAATATATTTCGGGACGCACCCGCCGCGAACACGACCTGCTCGGTTGGCGCGAAGTGCCGTACGAATTCTATTATGGCATTCAGACGCTCCGCGGTTACGAGAATTTCAATATCACAGGCGTTGCAATTTCGCACTATCCTTTGCTGATAAAGGCACTTGCGCAGGTCAAACTTGCCGCTGCGAAAGCGAATTTTGCTCTTGGACTGCTTCCACCGCGTATGGCGGAAGCTATTTTCGAAGCTTGCGAAGAAATTATTCACGGCAAGTGGCACACTCATTTTATCGTTGATGTTATCCAGGGCGGTGCCGGAACTTCAACCAATATGAACGCAAACGAGGTAATTGCAAACCGTGCCCTTGAAATTATGGGCTACGAACGTGGCGACTACGAACATTGCCACCCGAATAATCATATAAATCTATCGCAATCGACAAACGATGCTTATCCAACTGCTCTGAATATTGCTATTATCTACGAAAGTCAAAATTTAGTGGAAGCGTTGAAAGAACTCATTTCTTCGTTCCGCAATAAATCGAAAGAGTTCGCAAACGTTATCAAAATGGGACGAACTCAGCTGCAAGATGCTGTTCCGATGACGCTCGGGCAGGAATTCGGTGCCTTTGCCGATACTCTGGAAGAGGAAATTCAACGTCTCGAAGCGAACGCTCGTCTGCTGCTCGAAGTCAATATGGGCGGAACGGCAATTGGCACGGGAATAAACGCTGACCCCAAATTCCGTGAATTGGTTATTCAATATCTCTGGGAAATTACAGGTTTGCCCGTCAAATCTGCTTCAAATCTTGTGGAAGCAACGCAAGACACAGGTGCATTTGTGATTTTCTCATCGGCAGTGAAGCGCCTTGCGATAAAATTATCGAAGATTTGCAATGATTTGCGCTTGCTAAGCTCGGGTCCGCGTGCGGGATTGAACGAAATAAACCTGCCACCTATGCAACCGGGCTCGTCCATTATGCCGGGCAAGGTCAATCCCGTAATTCCCGAAGTTGTCAATCAAATTGCGTTCAAGGTAATTGGCAACGATTTGACTGTAACGATGGCTGCCGAAGCAGGACAGTTGCAGCTGAATGTGATGGAACCTGTTATCGCTCAAAGTATTTTTGAATCTATGGAAATGCTGATAAACGGTATCAAAACTTTGAAATTGCGTTGCATCGATGGAATTACAGCAAATGTGGAAAGATGCCGCGCCTACGTTGAAAATAGTATTGGACTGGTTACCGCACTCAACCCATACATTGGCTACGAAGCAAGTTCCGCTCTTGCAAAAGAAGCACTCGAAACAAATCGCGGTATCTACGAACTCGTTTTAGAGAAAAACCTGCTCACAAAAGAACAACTCGACGAAATTCTTTCGCCCGAAAATATGATTGAACCAAAGCCATTGAAGAAGAAGTAGAGACAATATTTATTGAATTTTGGTATAAAAAAAGAGGCTGCAACAATCGATACAGCCTCTTTTTGCTTGACGAAAATACTAATTATTGCAAGCGTGATGCCCACCACCGTGATGATGTTCGTGTTTTTGGCAAACCGAGCCGTTATCATTAACCAGCCCTTGAACAAATTGTTTGACTATTTCAGTTGAATTGCCCGAACATCCGCGAATTACTTCGATGCCTGCATCATTCAATACATTTACGGCACCTGAACCAATACCGCCCGCAAGCATAATCGATACGCCGCTTTGTGCTAAGGTGAATGCAATGTTGGATTTGCACCCGCAGCCTTGCTCAGACCTAATTTTCTGAATATCCACAATTTCGTTACTATCAGAAATTGTGTAAACGTTGTAATACTCGCAATGCCCAAAATGCTCGTCAATCAGGTCGTTGCTTGTTACTGGAACGGCAATCTTCTTCATTCTATTCTCCAAATAATAATTCTAAAATGAAAATTTAACATATTCAAACTTAAAAAGTAATTCAATTTTAAGCAAGCCTAAAATCAATTAATTATGAATTTCTCGATTTGTTCGGAAACGTCTTCGATGAATAAAAATCGAAAGGTGATTCGCACAGGAAAATTGTATTTGCGAGATTTCACGTTGGCAGATGATTTTATACTATCGCGGCTTTTCTTAAATCACAACGCTTAGACCCTTCGGAAGGTTTCAAACCTTCCGAAGGTTTTCTTTATTCGGGGAACATCGTAGGGGCACGGCATGCCGTGCCCCTACATAGAAACACCTTTTATTAACGGTAGCACAGACATTCTTGTCTGTGGTTTTTAATGCAGAGAAATAGGTTTATTTCATTTAAGGTTGGTTGAATATTCCCAAGCTTAGAACCTTCCGAAGGTTTTGAACCTTCGGAAGGTTTTCATATTTCAATCGTTGTGTGCAAATCACGATATGTCCCCCGTCATAGCACCATTGGAAGGTTTCCTCAAAAAATTGCAAATATTCCACATTCGGGGAACATCGTAGGGGCACGGCATGCCGTGCCCCTACATAGAACCATCTTTAATCATCGGTAGCACAGACATTCTTGTCTGTGAAATGCACAATGTTTAAATAATAATAATTTAAATTGGGCATTTCACGATTTACAACCCTTAGAACCTTCGGAAGGTTTGGAAGCTTCCGAAGTTTTTCCCTATTTCAATCTTTGTGTGCAAATCACAATATGTCCCCCGTCATAGACCATTACGAAGGTTTTCCCACGTACATTTTCGTTCGAGAATGTTGCTACTTTTTCCTTATGCATCTATTATATCTCACTATGATTTGAAAAAAATCGTTATTTTTGTTTTTTGTATTTGTTTAATTAATAGAAAAATAATATGGCTGGCTATCCTTTCAAAGAAATTGAGCAAAAATGGCAAAAATTCTGGCAAGAAAATGACGTTAATAAAGTTGTCGAAAACAAAAATAATCCTAAATACTATATTCTTGATATGTTTCCGTATCCGAGCGGTGCGGGGCTTCACATCGGGCATCCCGAAGGCTACACTGCAACCGATATTATTGCCCGCTACAAAAGAATGAAGGGCTTTTCTGTGCTTCACCCGATGGGGTTCGACGCCTTCGGTCTGCCAACTGAACGCTACTCGATGACTACGGGCATTCACCCCGCAGTCGCAACCGAAAAAAATATTGAAAACTTCAAACGCCAGCTTAATATGATTGGGCTTGGCTACGATTGGTCTCGATGTATCAACACTACCGACCCGAAATACTACAAATGGACACAGTGGATGTTCCTGCTGATTTACAACTCTTATTTCGACAAGCAACTCAATAAAGCGCGCCCAATCGATGAATTGCCTATTCCCGAGGACATAACTGACCCACGCGAAATTGAAGAATACCGCGACCGCCACCGCCTTGCTTATATTGCTATGATACCTGTTAATTGGTGCGCCGAACTCGGAACTGTGCTTGCCAACGAAGAAGTCGACGAGTGGAAAGAAAAGGGCTATACTGTGGAACGCCGCCCTATGCGTCAATGGATGATACGAATAACAGAATATGCTGAACGTTTGCTTACTGATTTGGAACTTGTCGATTGGCCCCACTCTACCAAAGAAATGCAGAAAAACTGGATTGGCAAAAGCGAAGGTGCTTTGATTAACTTCAAAATTGACGCAAGCGACAAGCAAATTACCGTCTTTACCACTCGACCCGATACAATTTTCGGTGCAACCTACCTTGTGCTTGCACCTGAACACGAGCTTGTTCCCGAAATCACAACAGACGAGAACCGCCCAGCAGTAGAGCAATATATTAAGCAAGCAGCTGAGAAAAGCGACCTCGAACGCACCGAACTATCCAAAGAGAAAACGGGCGTCCCAACTGGCGGCTACGCGATTAATCCCGCAAACGGAAAGCGAATTCCAATCTGGATTGCCGATTATGTGCTCGCACACTACGGAACGGGCGCAATTATGGCAGTCCCCGGACACGACACACGCGACAACGAATTTGCTCGTCAGTTCCGGTTGCCAATAGTTCAGGTGGTTGCCCCTGCTGATGGCTCGGTGGTCGATGTAGAGAACGAAGCATTTACTTCTTATGATGGAATTGGCGTCAATTCCGAAAACGACGAAGTTTCGCTCAATGGAGTGCCTACCCGCGAAGCAATTGAACGAATTATAAACTGGGTCGAAACTCGCGGCATCGGGCAACGCAAAGTGCAATATAAATTACGCGATTGGCTATTTTCTCGTCAGCGTTATTGGGGCGAACCAATCCCGATAATGTTTTTCGAAGATGGCACCAAGCGTGCGTTAGACCTCGACGAATTGCCGTTGCTGCTGCCCGAAGTGAAAGATTTCAAGCCCGCAGGCACAGGCGAATCGCCGCTTGCGAATGTTCCCGAGTGGGTCGACTTCATCGACAAGAAAACAGGGAAACGCGCACGCTACGAAACAAACACAATGCCGCAGTGGGCGGGTTCGTGCTGGTATTATCTACGTTACATTGACCCGCAAAACGACGAATTTTTCTGCTCGAAAGAAAAAGAGCAATACTGGATGATGCCCGACGGAGTTGACCTTTACGTCGGTGGTGCCGAACACGCAGTTCTGCACTTGCTTTATGCTCGCTTCTGGCACAAAGTGCTTTACGATTACGGCTACGTTTCCACACCCGAACCTTTCAAGAAGCTTTTCCATCAAGGATTAATACTTGGCGAAGATGGACGAAAAATGTCCAAATCGCTCGGCAATGTTGTTAATCCCGACGAAGTAATCAACGAATATGGTGCTGATTCGCTTCGTTTGTTCGAAATGTTCCTTGGTCCGCTCGAAGCATCTAAACCCTGGTCCTCGAAAGGTATCGAAGGCGTGAACCGTTTCCTGAACCGTGTTTGGAGAATGATTCTGGATGAGGACGGCAACCTTTCCCCGACAGTTGTCGATGCACCGCTGAACGACGAACAGGAATATGTGCTTAACTACACTATCAAAAAGGTTCAGGAAGATATTGAAAATTTAAGCTTCAACACTGCAATCGCACAAATGATGATATTTGTCAATGAATTCTATAAGTACGAGACAAAACCCAAAGAGGCAATGAAAAAGTTTGTTCTTTGCCTGGCACCTTTTGCACCGCACATTGCAGAAGAACTGTGGCAGCGTCTTGGCGAAACCCAAAGCATAGTATTTGCCGAATGGCCAGAGTTCGACGAAGCGAAAACCGTCCGCCAGACCATCGAGTTTGTCGTCCAGGTTTGCAGTAAAATTCGCGCCCGCCTGCAAATCAAACTTGATGCAAGCGAAGACGAAGTCAAGCAAATTGTCCTCGACAACGAGCAGGTGAAGAAATACGTCGGCGGCAAAGCAATTAAGAAAATCATCTTCGTCCCGAATAAATTGATAAATATTATTGTGTAAGCACCTGATTGATGGTGTAGCATCAGAATTGTACAGAATTATTATGAAAACCTTCGGAAGGTTCCAGGTAGGGGCGTATCGCAATACGCCCCTACATTATATAAAAATACCTTTTTTGTGGCAACAGAAATCACAGACAGGAATGTCTGTGCTACCGATGATTAAAGATGGTTCTATGTAGGGGCACGGCATGCCGTGCCCCTACGATGTGCCCCGAATAAAGAAAACCTTCCGAAGGTTCTCAGCCTCTAAATATTCGACCAACCTTGAAAAAAATACAACTCACTTCAACCGTTCATTTATTCTCTCATTTTTTGTAAATTTGTATTTTAGCAAACTTAATTGTATATTAAAAGTTAATTTTTTTCAATTATTTTTCATTTATTTTATTTATATAGATATAGATTTATATTTGGAGAGTTAATGGAATTAAATGAGATAAATCAAAATGGGAAGAACCACGCAAATAATGGAACAAACGGCGACAACAAAGTTATCGAACACGTTCAGCAAATTCAAGAAATTCTTGCAAAAGAGGATATTGTAGAAGTCCTCTTCAAAGGCAATAGGCGTGGTTTTTATATCTCGACGGGCTTCGATACTATTCAGCCCGACGACAAAATTGTGGTGGAAGCCGAAAATGGTGTTGATTTAGGCATTGTTACCTATATCGGTGCGTCGGCAAAAGCTCGCGTTCGCTGCTGCCACAAAGCTCGTTCGGTTAAATACAAAGTTGTTCGCGAAGCTACGGACGACGATTTAGAACGCTACTTCACAAACACCGCCGAAGAACCTTCGGTGGTGAAAAAAACTAAGGAACTTGTCGAGCATTTCAAACTTGATATGAAAGTAACCGAAGCGGAATGGCAGCTCGACCGCCAACGTTTGACCATATATTTCACTGCACCGCAACGCATTGATTTTCGCGAACTTGTCAAAGAACTCGCTCGCGTCTTCAAAACTCGCATTGAGTTGCGTCAGATTTCCACTCGCGAAGAAACTAAACGTATGGGTGCGGGCTTTGGTCCGTGCGGGTTGAACCTCTGCTGCACTTCGTTTCTGGCTGATTTCAACCATATCACATTGGAACACGCCCGTTTGCAGCAACTTTCCAACAATGTTGCAAAGCTTAGCGGATATTGCGGTAGATTAAAGTGCTGCCTTGTTTACGAAATTGAAACTTACACAGAGGCACTTAGGCACTATCCTCAGCTACAATCGCGTATTCAAACAGAAGAAGGTCTTGCTAAACTTATTAAAGTGGATATTTTCAAGCAAATTTCTACTCTGTATTTTCCCGAAGAAGGCAAATACAAGCAAATAACTTTTGATGAACTGAAAAAATATATGGATAACGATAAGGTGCTGCCACCTGCGGAAGAAGATTTACGCAATATTCTTGGCGATGGCAATATTCAGGTGCGCCGCGATATTCACGGCGAGGAGTATATTGTTGAATGATGTCTGTTTATGGCTTTGTGTTAAGTTGTTGAGAATTCGAGGGTTAAAATGGTGTCGGCAAAAATAAAATTCACTGTGTTTGGGTTGGTGCAAGGCGTAGGGTTTCGCTATTTTGTTGCTCGGAACGCTATGGCAATGGGCTTGCGTGGCTACGTCCGCAACGAATACGATGGAACGGTGTCGGGCGTTGCAATTGGGGACCCCACAAGCATAGAGAGACTTAAATCGCTTCTTCGCACAGGACATTCGCGCAGCAGAGTTGATAATGTGATTTTCGAGGAATTCGCGGGCGAGGACAATTTTGTAACATTCGAAATTCGCTAAGTGAGCAATATTAGAAAAATATTCGCTGCGTTCTTGCTTTTCCTGATTTTTCAATCAGGGGCTGCTGCCGAAATCTTAAAAATAACTTACCCATCTATGAGCGAAATTAGCCCACGCGTTGCGTTAGTGCTAAGCGGCGGCGGTGCTCGCGGTATTTCGCAGGTGGGTTCGCTCGAAGTGCTCGAAGAAAATCGAATACCTTACCACTCAATCATCGGAACAAGCATTGGTTCTATAATCGGCGGCTTGCTTGCTTCGGGATACTCCCCGTTCGAACTCGACTCGCTCATATATTCAATCAATTGGAACGATATTTTTTCTCTCAAAGAGCAAAACAACCGTACAGATTTATTCTTAGACCAGAAGATAATCGAAGACCGCTCGCTAATTACTTTTCGCTTCAAAAATTTCAAATTTGTCGTTCCCGAAGCAATTTCCGCAGGCGACCAATTTAATATCACTCTACAACGCGTTTTCTGGAATAGTTTGTATAAGCCGCACGGCAATTTCGACAATTTGAAATTTCCATTTCGGGTGGTGGCAACCGATATTGTTTCGGGCGAATCAATTTCGCAGAAATCGGGCAATATTATCACTGCGATACGTGCAAGCGCAACTGTTCCGCTGCGATACACGCCAATTCGCACCAACGGGCAAATACTTGTCGATGGTGGCATCTTTGCAAATATTCCCGCCGAGCAAGCACTTGAATTTTCGCCCGATTTGATTATCGCTATCAATACCGTTTCGCCTAAACTAAATTCGGAAGATTTGAACACACCCTGGAATATTGCCGACCAGTTGATTACCATCTCGATGGACAAATTCACCCGCAAGCAAAAAGAATACGCTGATTTTATCATTACACCAAACATTGGCCGCCACAAAAACACCGATTTTTCGCACCTGGACACTCTTATCCGTGCCGGACGCATTGCTACGGAACATCTGGTGCCGCTAATTCAACAAAAATACCGTTCCAAATTCCATTCAAAACTCAACGAATATCACAAAGATTTCTCTATTGATTTGCTTCGGGGCAAATCAATTGCCACTGCGGGCTTCGATAGCACCGAAAGCGAAATTATCGAGCAAGCACTTGCTTCAATTTTCAGCCAGGACCAATACAACGATTTAGTAATAAAACTACTCGAAACAGACAAATACAAGCAAATCGAACTCATTATTTTTTCAGATACTGTAAAATTTGTCGCTACGAAATTTCCTTCGCTTGCTTCGATAAATTTGGCAGGTGTTGAAAATCCTGCCGTCGCAGAATTTGCACAAAACTATGTGCGTAATAATCCTTCGCTTCCGCTCTCGCCGCGTGGAATTACCACCGTTAAGGAAGATTTGCTGAAAAAATACCGTTCCGAAGGCTATTCTTACGCCATTATCACAAACGAAAGAGTTGATAATTTCGGCAATTTGTTTCTTACAATTGACGAAGGCACCATCGGCGAAATAGTTATCATCGGGAACGAAGAAACAAGCGATTTTCTCATACAGCGCGAGCTAAAATTCAAAGTCGGGCAGGTGCTCAATGCTGAAAAATTAGTCCGTGGGTGGAACAACCTGGTAAAAACGGGGCTTTTCTCTAATGTGGAAATAGATATTGAGGAAAATTTAGAAAATGCAAAGAAAGTTGTCATCGTAAAGGTAACCGAAGGTGGCACCCAAACGCTTCGCATAGGCGGAAAAGTCGATAGCGAGCGCTACGGTCAGGCTGCAATCGACGCAATTCAGGAAAATTTGTTCAATGCGGGCGTCCGACTTTCGGCGCGCACAACTATTGGTTCCCGCAATCAGGATTATGTTTTGCTGCTCGAAAATCCCCGCATCTTCAAAACGGACTTCTCGCTATCGGCAGCGATGTATTATTCCTACCGCGATATAAATATTTTCAGCTTCGAGAGAACTTCGCCTTACCACTTTAAGTACAACAAAGCAGGCGAAAGCACAATAGAACGCTTTGGCGGTATTGCTAATTTCGGTCGGCAGCTGGACAAAAATGGCACAATTTCCTTTGCATACAGATTAGAAAAGCAACGCTATTTTGCAAAAAATGCGTCTAAACCAAACTTTTACAATATTTCTACAATAAAGGTGGCAACAATTTTCGATAGCGAGGACCGTTCGTTCCTCGCGCGAAGCGGACAGCGAATTGAGCTATATCTCGAAACAGGCGCAATTGCAATCGAACCGTCGGTGAGTTTCTCCAAAGCATACTTTTATTACCATCATAATCTGACAATTGAGAATGTAACTATTCGCCCGGCGGTTTCGTTTGGTGCGGCAGATAAAACGCTACCGCAGGCTGAATTTTTCTCGCTGGGCGGACAATCAAGTTTCTACGGCTTGCGCGAGGACGCCGAACGCGGTCGGCAGATTTTCACTGCATCGCTCGAAGCCCGATATAAACTACCATTTCAGATATATTTCGATACATATCTATCAGCAAGGTATGATTTAGGCAACGTTTGGTTGCAGACGGACGAAATTGCACTCAAAGATTTTCTTCACGGCGGGGGAATTGCCTTCGAAATGGACACACCGCTCGGACCAGGTCGGTTCGCCGTCGGCAGAAGCTTCTATTTCAAAGAAAATGGGGAAATTGCCTTTGGCAGACCCGCTTTGTATTTCAGCATAGGAATGAAACTATAATTCGGTAGCTGTGCTTTCGGTTGGTTCGCCGCCCGTGGTGCTTTCTGCTTTACTTATTTGACGCTTTTTATAGATGAAATTTACAAGTTCGCCCGAAAATAGCAAGATAAACGAGGAATAATATATCCAGATTGCCATCGAAATCACAACCGCAAAAGTGCCGTAGAATTTGCCGTAGTTGCTAATTCCGCTAATATACCACCCAAAAATATGGCGGGCAATTTCAATGAGTACGACACACCCAACTGTGCTCCAAAATATTACAAAAAATGGCATTCGCTTTGTCGGAATAAATGTGTAGATAAAGAAAAATATCACAAACGACGAAACAAGCGAAATCAGAGTTACAAGCGCACCACTTATTATTTTATGTATGAAATCAGGGAAAAAACTTTCCAGAAACGAAATAACAAAATTGCCAATTGGAACAAGGTAGGAATAAATCAAAATTAAAATTGTGATAATAATTGTCAGCAAAATATCATACAAGCGGTAGATGATGAATATCTTTTTTGCGGGAATGTGAAAAATTGCATTCAGACCCGACCTCAAAGACGACACAAGAATAGACGAAATCCACAACAGCGAAACAAGCCCGATAATTCCTGCGGCATTGCTATGCAAGTTTATCTTCTTTACTTCTTCCAGCACTGTGTGAATTATCTCTTTCGAGGACTTTGTCGGCGGCAGGAAATCCGAAAGCATTTTCTCAATTACGTCCGAAAGCTGATTTATATCAATGAAAGCATTTACAAGATAAATCGAAAGCAAAAACAACGGAATTACATACAGCGCAATATTGAAGGCAATTCCTGCAGCAAGCATATAGGTATGGTTGTCGTCCAGCTGGTCGGAAAATTCCATTACCTCGTTGTAGATGGTTTTGAGTATGTTGCCTTTGCTCATCAATATTCTTGCTGAATAATCACGGAATAACCTTTTTTCGAATTGCCCGCGAAAATTATCGTGTATGTTTTGTTGTATGTTAGGAATAAATCATCTATTCGAGCAATTTGCTTTTGAGTTTCGGAATTGATAAAAGTTAAACTGAATTTTCTCTCTTTGTAAATTCGTTCGATTGGTGTGCGTTCAGCAAAGGCAAGTCCGGGATAAATAAGCACATCCTCGCCCATTTTGATATCGATTTTAGGCACATCCGAAACATTCACAAAACGACGCACATAGTGGTCTGCCGCTGCAAGAACGGGCGGTTCGATGAATTCCACAAGCTCGGGGGCGTCTGCTTTGCCCGCTGCAATAAGCATTGCACGCCGCTCGGGACTTGCCGCAAAGGAAAATTGCTTGCCCGCAATGCTCAATTGTGTTTGCCCGCTGGCAAGTATTGTTGCCAGAGCGCTGCTGAAATTGAGCCGTGCATCGGAAAACACACCCGGAAGCGCAAAACTTACATAATCAGCATCAGCAATAGTATTGATAATTTGTGCGAACACACCTTCGCTTTCGGCAACTATTGGATTGGACGGCGCACTTTCTTCCACAAGCGACACCTTTTGTTCGCCCGATTGTGTTGAATATACAACGATAAAGTAATTTTTGTTTGCTTCGAGCCGCAGACGCGCCGTTGTGATTAGCCGTGCGGGCTCAGTTGCCGTGAATACAGCAATTGGCAAAGTTCCTGCTTCGAGCAGCATCGGCTTGGAAATTTCGCCGAACTTCAATCCGCTTGCAAGATTATCCCCCGAACGGAAACCGCGCGCTTTGTCCTCGCCCGTTGCATTGGCAATTTCGCGTGCACCTGCTGAGACAGACACGCCGCTTTGCAGGTAGTTGCCATTCACCACACGGACAATTGCTCGATTGTTCAGTTCTTCGGCGAGGTAGACCGGTTCGGCAAAAACTAATTTCTTTTCTTTCGAGTTCGCACTATCGAAAACAAAGGCAGAATATTTTTGAAGAACATCTATTCCAACGTCGAGCTTTGCCGTAGTTGCACCATCCCACCTTACGCTTAAAGTGTCCTTCGTGGTTGTTCCGCACGCTTCGATTTTCTTCGCAGCATCGGAAAACATCGGGAATAGGCTTGCCACATCGCCCGAACTATGCAGGTGCAGGCTTACCATCTCAGTTGAGAAGTTGGAAATTTTCAAATGTGCGTCGCGGTTTTCAATTTTTGCGGGTTCTTTTAGTGCCTGGACGGTGGAATTCTTCTCGTCCAGAAGCAAAACTTTTTCCGAATTACCTTCGCGAAGGATAACAATTGCGTATTGCCCCAAATTCTCTAAAACTAAATCGAAAAGACCGATTAGCTCGTCGCCATTGTGCTTGTGGCGGACAATCGAAATTGCTACTTCGCCCGAACGCACAACCGAGTGGGCGGTTGCCCGCCTATATTGAATGTGGTTTGCTAATACGGTTCCACTCGGACAACCTAACATCATTGAGTAGCTCACAGTAGAATCGGGGTTGCCGTTGAATAGTTTCAGATATGCTTCTCTTTGGCTTTGTGCAACAACTATTGAAGTGGAAAAAGTGATTATAGTATCGACCTGGCGATGATTTGGGGCACCATCAGCCGACGGCAGAACAACAAAAGTGTAGTTCATATTTCGCCCGAAGCGAACTTTGTTGCTCGCTTTCAGTTCGCTTGTGCCCTGACGGCGCACTTCCAGAGAAACAGAATCCGCCGGTGGGCGCACAAATGCCGACACCATTCCATAAGGAACGTCGGCTATTTCGGTTTCGCCGTTGAGCACAATCGAACGGCTCTGCCCATCGCCCGCAAGATTGAGCAGACGCACATTTACCGTTTCGTATCGCGGCGGTGGATTGACAAGATATTCGTTCTCGGAAGCACACGAAGCAATAAGCAAAATACTTAATATTATCAGTAATTTTTTCATTTTCTCATTTTCGTTATCAAGAATTAGCAATATTAATAAAATTTACAATATAAATGAAATAATATAAACGATTGTAAAATAAAAATGATAGAATGAAAGGAAGAGGAATATCGCCAGGCTTAGAACCTTCGAGGCTTTACACTAATCACCAGGCTTACAACCTTCCGAAGGTTTTCCTTTTTCAGCGGTAGCGGGTACATTCCTAATCGCCAATCAATTCAAATACATTCCCGCAAAAGTTCGATTTCTTTGTAATTCAAAAAAAAAATAGTAATTTACTTAATATTTTGCAGACAAATTGTTAATTCTCATAGAGGCAAGGAATTATGAAGCAATGGATTATCGTTGCACTTCTGATTTTTGGAATTAGTTTTGTTTCTTTCGCGCAGAAGAAGAAACCCACCGACTATTCAAACCTGGTGCTGGCAACTGTTGGCAAAGAAAATATCACCTATAAGCAAGTTGAGCGCGCATTCCAGAAAAATATGAACCGCAAGCATCAGAAACTATCCGATTTGCCAAAAGATAGCATAATCGATTTCGTTAATCTTTACGTTAATTATAGACTTAAAGTGCAGGACGCAATTTCTCGCGGTTTTGATAAAGATTCTGCTGTGGTCGACGACATCGCTCAAAACCGCAAGTTGCTCGCAGAATCTTTCTTCTTCGAGAAGAAACTTACCGAACCTACCCTTGAGAAATGGCAAAAAATGCGCGAAAAAGAATACAAAGTTGCAATTATTATTGCAATGATCGGTATGAACAACGATACTACTGCCGCTTTCGAGAAAATCAACAACGCTCTGAACGAATTGCAGCAAGGCGTGCCGTTCGAAGAAGTTGCCAAAAAGTATTCCGACGACCCCGAAACCGCTCGAAACGGCGGCGTTGTCCGCAGCTACATTACTGTCGGGCGCGTCAATAGAATTCTTGAAGAAGAAATATATAAATTGAAAAAAGGTGAATACACAAAGCAACCCGTTAAAACGAATTTCGGCTATTTCCTTATCAAAGCGCTGGACGAATCACCCCGATACAATTTGAGACTTCGCTCGATTGTCCTCGAAAACAAAAACAACAAGCTCAGCGACGATGAATTCAGGCAGAAAGCCGATAGTTTAGTGAAAATCATACGCGCGGGCAAGGTTACTTTCGAGGCGATTGCAAAAGAGCATAGCATCGATACTCGCACCGCGCCTTACGGTGGTGCAGTCGATGGCTTCTACAGCCGTTCAAGTGGTTTGAACAACACTCAGGAAACTTACATTCCCGAAATCGAAGACGCAATCTATAATCTAAAATCTGGGGAAATCACCGACCCAATTTTCGCCCAAAACTATTACCATATTTTCAAGGTTGATTCAATTTTGCCGATAAACATTGCTGCCGAACTCGACGAACTTCGCGCTACCTACAAACGCCTTTATTTTTCGGAAGATAAAATTAAATTTATCGAAAAACTTTTGCAAGATTACGGCTTCAGCAAAAACGAACAATCTCTCGATGCTTTGCTGAACGTTCTCGACACAACAAAAACAAGTTTGGACCCTGATTGGCAAGCAAGCGTAACCGAGCCCATAAGAAAGCAAACTCTATTTTCGTTGCGTAACGAAAACACAACGGTCGGCAAGTTCGTTGATGAAATCGCCCGTTCGAGGGAACTTCGTGGCACACCGCTCAATCGCGACGGACTTAACAATGCAATCAAAAAGATTGTCGAAGCGCGCATTATCGATTTTGCAACAAGCAACTTAGAAAAAGAATACGAAGAATTTAACGATTTGGTGAAAGAATTTCGCGATGGCATCTTGCTTTTCAAAGTCGAAGCGCTCGAAGTTTGGGACAAAATGAAGTTCGATTCTACGCTGGCAAAAGCATACTACGACACAACTTCGATGGATTTAACTCGACCTGTGATGTATGATATAAGCGAAATTTACTTTTTGCAGAAGGCAGACGCCGATAGCGTGTTGAAGCAAATTCGCTCCGGTGCTATTAGCTTCGACGAAGCAGCAAACAAACACACGCAAAGAATTGGAATGCGTGCCAAAAACGGGCATCACGGACTACTTCCCGCAGACCGCAACCAGCTTGCGAAAATTGCTTCCGAGCGTAAGCTTACCCCTGGCAGTATTTCTGAGCCAATTGCGTTCGAGCAAGGCTATTCAATAATCAAAGTCAACGCAATCGAAGACGCCCGCCGAAAAACTTTCGAAGAAGCAATACCCGATATTGCACCAAGAATTCAGGACTTAATCCAGAAAAATCTCACAGAGCAATGGCTTAACCGTCTTCGCAAGCAGTTCCCCGTGAAAATCGACACCAAGAACATCAATCAAATTGCGAAAAATTAGTAGCACAAAATGAAATAACCTTCGCAAGGTTCCAGGTAGGGGCGTATCACGATACGCCCCTAATTTATTTATTATACCAATTTCACGCTGTGATAAATCACAGACAGGAATGTCTGTGCTACCGCTGATAAATAAAAACCTTCCGAAGGTTCAAAGCCTGGCAATATTCAACCAACCTTGAATAATATGAACAAAATTTTGCTGTGATAATTCACAGTCAATAATGTCTGTGCTACCGCAAATTTTCCAAAGATTTTAAAAAAAATTAAAAAAAATGAAAAAAAATTACTTGTTTAGAAAAAAAATGTTGTAAGTTGTTGAAAAACTTTATATATTTACATCGTGTGTTTTGCAAAATGTAGCGAAATCCTTGAAAAATAACGTTATAGAGCAAAGTAAATTTTTAAATACTAATTTTTTATTAGTTCTCTCTTTTTTTTCCATTAATTAAAGGTGTTTTATGAACAAAACAGACTTAATCAAAGCAGTAGCAGAAACCGCTGGTATGACAAAGGTTGATGCTGAAAAAGCTATCAATGCTACTTTCGACTCAATCAAAGGTATTCTCGTAAAAGGCGAGAAACTCACTTTGGTTGGTTTTGGCACTTTCGAAGTTGCTGACCGCAAAGCTCGTACTGGCAAAAACCCACGTACTGGCGAAACAATTAAAATTCCTGCTACAAAAGTTGCAAGATTCAAACCAGGCAAAACTTTAAAAGAAGAAGTTGCCGCAACATCTAAAACAAAGAAGAAAAAATAATTTATAAGATTGTAAAAAATGCCGTTCATTATGAACGGCTTTTTTTATATTTTTGCCAAATTTGTTTTATTCAATTTTAAAAAATTATGAATAATGACTATTTACTTAGCAAGCCATACTTAATCAATTCTGAGGATTTAACTAAGGAAGATATTTACGCATTTTTCGAAAAAGCTCAGTTTTTTCTGGAAAATTATCCGTCGCAGAGAAAATTTACAGATTTAAAAGGAATAACAGTTGCGCTTGCTTTCTTCGAGCCGTCCACTCGCACTAAACTTTCGTTCGAACTTGCTGCGAAAAGACTATCTGCCGACACAATTTCATTTGCTTCGTCGTCGTCAAGCCTGACCAAAGGCGAATCCCTGATAGACACTCTTCGCACAATCGAAGCGATGGATGTCCAGATGTATGTAGTTCGCCATTCAAATAGCGGTGTGCCTAAATTTTTGCAGGAGAACACTCGCGGCGTAATCCTCAACGCAGGCGACGGCAAGCACGAACACCCCACTCAGGCATTGCTCGATAGCTTCACGCTTTGGCGCCATTTCGGGCGTGTGGAAGGACTGAAAGTGTGTATCGCCGGCGATATTCTGCATAGCCGTGTTGCCCGCTCGAACATTAACGTGCTGAAAACACTTGGCGCAGAAGTCGCCCTTTGCTCGCCGGGAACATTGTTGCCAAGATACCTCAATCCCTGGGATGTGAAGTTAATAGAAAGTATCGACGACGCTATTGAATGGGCTGATGTGTTGCTTATGCTTCGCTTGCAAAGAGAAAGAATGGAAAGCGGCATACTCCCGTCCATCCGCGAATTCTCTAAATTTTATAGCGTTTCTCTGGAACAGTTCTCACGCAAACCTGAACTTGTGCTTATGCACCCAGGACCCGTCAACTACGGCGTTGAGCTTGATTATAGAGTGAGCTCGTTCCCCAATTGCTTGATACAAACGCAGGTTACCCACGGCGTTTTTATTCGTATGGCTTTGCTATCTCTTCTTTCCAAATTTGTTGCAGTATAGGCAGGTTCCCCACCTGTCTATACTCATTTTCCCGCTTTTCATCGTCCAAACTAATATGAAGAAAACTACAATATTAGATATAATTAATAATGGCTCGGAATATCTGAAACGACACAACGTCGAAAATCCAAGATTAAATGTAGAACTGCTTCTTTCGAAAACGCTGAATTTGCAAAGGTTGCAGCTTTATCTGAAACACGATATGCCGCTCGAAGAACGAGAACTCGACCAGATGCGACAATTGCTGAAGAAACGCGCACTCGGCGAACCTTTGCAATACCTGCTCAACAAAGAGCAATTTATTAACATTGAACTTGTCCTAAATAATTCTGTGCTTATTCCCCGGCCCGAAACTGAACTTCTTGCGAAAAAAGCCGAAGAAATAATCCAGCAGCGTTCATACAAAAAAATTTTGGATATTGGCACAGGCTCGGGCTGCATTGCAATTTATCTTGCAAAGTGCTTCCCCGATGCGGAAATAGTGGCAATCGACATAAGCACGAAAGCTCTCGAAACAGCAAAACAAAATGCCGAGCTAAACAAAGTCGCCAACGTTTCGTTTTTCCCGTCGGATATTCTGAAAGTCGCACCAAAACAGCAATACGACCTGATTGTTTCAAATCCGCCGTATGTTTCGCTCGACGACTATCGTCAGCTCGAACGCGAACTCTACCACGAACCGAAAGAAGCATTGACCGACGATGCGGACGGACTAACCTTCTACCGCCGGTTTGCTGATATATTCCCTTCCTCGTTGAACGGCAATGGTGCATTTTTGCTCGAACTCCCGGCAAACAAAGAAGCGGAACTGAAAGCGATTTTCAGTCGGTTCAGGATAGAGTTTATCAGTGATTTTAACGGATTTGCAAGAATATTATTCGGCGAAAAGTAACTAATTCAATTTTAGGTTTGTCTTAATACAAATTGTGATTTTAGAGTTAAGGAAATATTAAGAATAAACAAATTGGGTAATAAATGATTAATTTTTGTTTAATATTGAAGAATATAAACAAATTATTATTATAAGTATGTTTTTTTTATTAAATTTGAAATTACGTATAATAAAAGGAGTTAATAGATGTCGCAAGTAAAAGTAGAAGAGCAAATTGGCGGGGTGATAGTCCATTTGCGTGGGCAATTCATCGGTGGCGAGGAAACCGATGCACTTCGCGATGTATTGAAGAAGTATGCCGAAGAGAAGAAAAACAAGTTGATTATTAATTTCGAGAAAGCTACATACCTGAATTCAACTGCTCTGGGTGTGCTAATTGCAGCACATTCGAACTTTGCTAAACGCGGTGGCGAAATTATTTTGTGCAATTTAGACAAATCGCTCGAAAATATATTTATCATAACAAAATTGATAACTGTATTTAATGTTGCAGATGATTTGCAATCAGCAATTAAAATGTTGTAATAATATTTTTTAACTTTTAACTAATTATGGAGTATTTGTATGAAAAATCTGTTTAATGTAATTGCCATTACGATAGCAATTGCAATTGCGTTTGCATTTTATTTTATTGTAATGGGTAATCCATCAAACTTTGCCGACGCTGCAAAACACGAACCGGTGAACGTGCTTGGTATGATTTACACTGGTGGTCCGCTTGTAGCACTACTTATTTCATTCTTGATTATGGCTATCACTTTCACAGTTGAACGTTTCTTATCAATCAACAAAGCAAAAGGAAAAGGCAATCCCGTTGCTTTTATCCGCACAGTAATCAAAAATCTTGAAAATGACAATCTGGACGCTGCTCTGGCAGAATGCGATAAACAACGTGGCTCTATTGCAAACGTTCTTCGTGCAGCAATTTCTCGCTTCAAAGAAGTAAAAGACGACGAAAACTACGGACCCGAAAAGAAAATCTCCGAAGTTCAACGCGCAATCGACGAAGCGATGAACTTAGAAACACCACTTCTTGAAAAGAACCTTGTAATTCTCTCGACAGTTGCATCAATCGCAACAATGGTCGGTCTATTGGGAACAACAATCGGTATGATTCGTGCATTCGCTGCACTTGCTCAAAGCGGTACTGTTTCGGCTATTCAGCTTTCTATCGGTATCTCGGAAGCATTGTATAATACAGCTGGCGGGCTTGCTGCTGCTATTATATCTATCGTTGCTTATAACTTCTTCACTACAAAAGTGGACAATTTCGTCTATATGATTGACGAAGCAATTTTGAACATTACTCAAATTTTCACTATTAAAACTAAAAAATAATTTTTCTAATTAGCAGAAAAGGAGTCTGCAAGTGGCTAAAGTTAAAAAGAAAAGGATAGGTTTTGTAATAGACATGACCCCACTGGTCGATATTACATTCCTTCTGCTTACTTTCTTTATGTTTACTGCTAAATTCAAGACACAAGCAGAAAGCGAGCAGAAATTTGTAATCAAAAGACCAGCTTCGACTCCTGTCGATACAGCAACAATGCCCGATAAAGATTTAGCAATAATAAAAGTTGCCATCGATAGCGCAACAAACGACACAATGTATTATTACGAAGTGCTAAACGAGGCAGACCGTCAGGCTGTTTGGCAAAAAATACCAAACTTTACACCTGAATTGCTCTCGAAGCACCAATTGCCAGTAGATAAAGATATGCTCAACGAATTGGTGCTTGCTACTCGTGTGGTTCGCCCTGCGACAAAGTTTGCTATCGATGCTGATAAGAAGCTGAAATTTAAATGGATAGCCGATGCGATGGATATTCTTCGCCGCAATCGAGCTACGATGTTCAATTACGTTACTGATAAAAAACAGTAACTAATTTAACTAATTAATTGTTATTTTAATTAGAATACTAAGGAGAAAATAAATGGCTGGTGGTGGTGGTCAATTAAAAGTAGAACGTGCCAAAAGAGGAAAGGCGTCGAAAAGAAAGAAGATGAAGCGTATCGGCTTTCATATCGATATGACGCCTCTGGTAGATATTACCTTCCTGCTTTTGACGTTCTTTATGTTTGCAACCACTTTGGCTGCTCCACAAGTAATGGAGATGTCTATCCCACCGGAGATTGTCAAGCAAGTTGAAGTGCGCGAATCTGAACTTTTGCAGATTTTTATTCGCGACGATGATAAATTGTTCTACTCAAAAGGCAGCGACGACCCACAACCAATTGAACTAAAAGAAGTGCGTGCCTTAGCCGAACGCGAGAACCTTATGCCGAATGTTCGCAATCGCCTTATTACTTCACTGAAAATCTCCGACGACGCTACTTATGATATGGTTATCAAAGTTCTTGATGAGTTAAATCTTGCGGAAGTTAAAATTACCGAAGAAATAGCAAAAGAACTTGATGAGAACGGGCAGCCGAAAAAACGTGAGCGTAGATTTACTATCGCTCCAATGCTTGAAGAAGACATTAAAAAATTAGCGGAGTTGTAGTTATGGAAGCAAAAGTTGGAAATGTTCCTATCGATGAAATACCACTGCCGTGTCCGTATGGCGCAGCGGAACTTAAAGCATTTATCCGCCGCTATACAATTCGCGGTCTGCTGGTATCTATAGCTCTGCTTGCTATATTCTTGATTACTTTCTATATTTTCCAGAAAATCGAAGAGCAAAGAAGCAAAGCGCCGAAGCTGGCTCCGATGGTTAGGCTTAACCTTGAAAACTTGCCTCCACCGACGGACGAATCTGCTATGGATGCTCCTCCTCCCCCAACTCAGACTATGCTGAACACTGGTCCGGCCGCTCGTGCAGGTACTCCTGTGCCTGTTCCTGATGCTCAAATCTCTCCTGATTTGAAAGATTTCGCTACGGTTAAGGATATTGCTCGCGCTTCTGCCGCTGGTGGTGATGGTGTTGATATGGGTGGTTTTGCTGCTAATATTGATTTCGACGCTGCAAAAACTCCTGTAAAAGTTGATATCAAAGAAAAAGAACCTGAACCCGACGAATTTATCGCCGTCGAAAAAGAGCCCGGCGTGGATTTAGCTAAGCTTCAATCTCTTGTTACCTATCCCGAACTGGCTCGCCGTGCTGGCGTCGAGGGCACTGTTATTGTCCGCGTACTCGTTGCGAAAGACGGTAGCGTAACTCGTATGCTTATTGAATACTCAGACAATAAACTTCTCGACCAGGCTGCCGAAGAAGCTATCCGCAAATACGGTCGCTTTACACCGGCAATTCAGAACGGTCAGCCAATCGCTTGCTGGGTTTATATCCCAATTCGCTTCAAACTGAGATAGTTTCTTACGAGATATTTCCGGACAAAGGTTGCCTTTCAATCGCAGGGCAGCCTTTTTTATTTATGATTATTATTAATAAACCTTCGGAAGGTTCCAAACCTTCCGAAGGTTCTAAGCCTGGTAATAAAGGGAAAAAACTATGAAAGGTTCAATGTAGGGGCACGGCATGCCGTGCCCCTACAACCTTAGTCATTTGAACATCATTCCTCTGCAATTTTCTTTTTTATTTTTTCGCATAAAGATTTGTAAATAGTCTCTGTTTTGTTCGAAAAATAATCGTTTAACAATCGAAGAGTTTTCTTTTGCGGAAACAAGGTAAGTATTATATCATTGAAAATCGTTTCATTATCAAAAAGTTTTCTGAATATCATTGGGTTCAGGTCTTTAATCTCTTCGAAAGTATGTTTGGCATCAATATCAAAATTAATTTCGGGCAAATCAGGAATTGCTTTTTTCCAATTTGTTAAATGCAACAATATTTCATCCCAAGCATCAGAAAAACCTAAAAAATCGAACAAACTTCTACCGTAAAATAAATGGGTTTCGACATTATAGTCGATGCTCATTTTATCCAGTTCGGCTTTATAGTAGTTTTTATTTTTTATAAGTTCAGGGTCGATGAAATAAAAAATGCCAACAAGTTCATTTTCACTATATTTAGAAAGTAAAATATTCAACTTTTTCTCAAAATTTAGTATTTGCCCTCTCTTTTTTGTAGAGTCGTGGTCGTCTCTAACTTTCTGTTCGATAAAATAGATTTTACCATCTTTGCTAAAACATTGATCGATATTGAGAACTTCGCCATATTTATCGGTATACCTTTTCGGCAGAAAAGAACAACTCTTAATTTTCAGATATTCCTCTATCACAAGTTCAAAAGCATCACCGAAACGAATTTCGTGAGATTGAAGCAAATTTTGTAAGATTTTAGCCTTGGGCTTTGTCGGACGGAACAAACCTACATATCGATTTGGAGAATTAGCAATTTTTTCAAGTAAATCAGCTTTTGATTTTTCAAAAATTGTTTCATTCAGAATTTGTGCGAACTTGCTATATTCAACAATTGCCATAACTCAAAAAATCTCCTTCTGCTTCATTACTAAAGTCTTCTATTTTATCAAATTGTAATTGATTATTATGATTTTCATCTTTTAAAAATCTGTTTTCGTAATCGTGTCTTAATTCATCAATACATATTAATTTATTATCCCGTTTTACATACCAGAAACTCCAACCGTTGTTACTTTCTTTGCCCAAATAATACGCACTTACTTTGTGTATCGACCCCACAATTCCGTCACCTTCCAAAGAAGCATCAGCTAACACAATTGCTTTAAATCTGCCATCTCGGGAAAACAAAGTCTCACCAATTTTAATGTAGCCTTTTTCAATTAAGTTTCCAAAAGGCACCTTTGGTTTTCGTTTTTCTACTTTATATTCGAGTAATTTTTTGTCGATAGGTTTAATTTTATTAACTCTCTCCGAAGCAATTTTTACGTATAATTCTTCTTTATCAAAAGAGATGAACCTTCTGCCAAGACGTTTTGCAACAGCGGAGGTAGTGCCACTTCCACAAAATGGATCTAACACAATATCACCTGGATTTGAAGTAGATAGTATTATGCGATACAAAAGCTCAGCTGGTTTTTGTGTCGAGTGTGCTTTTTGCCCGTTGATTTTAATTCTCTCTGTTCCCTGACAAATAGGAATTAACCAATCGCTTCTCATCTGCAAATCATCGTTCATCGCTTTCATAGAATGATAATGAAAAGTATAATTAGATGACTTCGATTTAGTCGCCCAAATTAATGTTTCGTGAGCATTGTTGAACCTTGTCCCTTTAAAATTTGGCATTGGATTTGTTTTTATCCATATTATGTCGTTTAGTATCCAGAAACCAATATTTTGAAGAATAGCACCAACTCTAAAAATATTATGATAGGTGCCAATAACCCAAAAACTGCCCGTGTTTTTAAGTATTCGTCGGCATTCCTGCATCCACGAATAAGTGAATTTATCATACTCTTCCATTGTCGAGAATTTATCCCATTCATCATCAACAGCATCTACTTTTGTCTGATTTGGTCTATACAGTTCGCCGTTTAATTGTAAATTGTAAGGTGGGTCGGCAAAGATTAAATCAACAGAATTATCAGGTATGTTTTTCATCAATTCAATGCAATCACCCTGATATATTTTGTTCAATTCAAAAATGCCTAACTTGTCCATAGTTCGAACCATTTTTTTTACAAATATACTAATTAAATTTCACAATCTTGCAATGTTCCTAACCATTTTATTTTCGAATAACTTCCCAATTCAATAGTATTTTGCGTAGCGAGATCACATATTATTAATAAACCTTCCGAAGGTTCTAAACTTGGGAATTGCGAGAAAACCTGATAATTAAATATTTATTTTTAAGCGATATCCATTCCACAGACAAGAAAGTCTGTGCTACCTGATATAAACCTTCCGAAGGTTTCAAACCTTCCGAAGGTTCTAAGCTTTGTAATTTTCTTTTTCGAAAAAGCGAAAAATCAATTATATTTGTAAGATGTATTCTTTTCAACAAATTAAAGGAGAGAGAATGAATATTCTGGTATGTGTCTCACGTGTTCCGGATACAGCCACAAGGATTATTGTCGGCGGCGACGGCAAGTCCATAGACAAAAATGGTGTTAAGTATATAGTCAATCCTTATGATGAATTCGCCCTCGAAGAAGGTTTGCGTTTGCGTGAGAAAAATGGTGGCACCGTTACTGCAATCACAGTCGGCACCGATGCCGCTACCGACGTTCTTCGCACTGCCCTTGCAATGGGCGTCGACAAAGCCGTCCTCGTCAAAGGCGACGAACCCGCCGATTCCTACTACGTTGCCCACAATATTGCAAAAGTTGCCAGAGAAATCAATCCTGACATAATTATTTTAGGACGCCAGAGCATTGACTTCGATTCGTTCCAGTTGCCTTCGATGCTTGCAGAAATGCTTGGTATGCCTTCGGTTTCGGTTGTTTCTGCCCTCAAAATAGAAAACGGTTCGGTCCAAGCCGAACGCGACGTTGAAGGTGGCAAAGAAACAGTCGTTTGCTCGCTCCCGTGCATTATTTCCGCTCAAAAGGGACTTAATGAGCCACGCTATCCGAAACTTCCCGACATTATGAAAGCTAAATCCAAACCTATCGACACTCGCGACGCAGAAAAAACCGAACCAAAGACTACTATCGTCGGTATGGAAATTCCATCCAAAGCTCGTGCGGGCAAAGTGCTCGAAGCCACCGACGCCAATATCGACGAAATCGTTCGCCTTTTGAAAGAAGATGCAAAAGTTATTTAAGGAGGAAAAATGAAAAATATATTAGTATATTTAGAAGCTTCAAACAACAATTTGAAACGCGTTTCGACAGAAATCGCAACCGCCGCTTGCAAAATCGCCAACGGTGCAAAAGTTACCGGAATTATGATTAACTCAAATAAAGAAGTTGCAAGCCAGGCATCGAAATTCGGTGTTTCGGAAGTAATTTTGGTTTCTGCACCAAAAATTGAACTTCACTCTTCCACCGCCGTCGCTAAAATTGTTGCCGAGACTGCTAAGGAAATCGCTGCCGACTGCGTTATCTTTCCTGCAAATTCCACTGGATTGGAAGTTGCCCCACGTGTTGCAGTAAAATTAGATGCGGGCTATATCGCTGATTGCATCGAGCTCGCAGCCGACGGCGACAATTTAATTGCCAAAAAACCCGTTTATGCTGGCAAAGCAGTTGTTAAAATCAAATGCGAAACACCCGTGAAAGTGTTCTCGCTTCGTCCAAATGTGTTTGTTGCAGCCGAGAACCCAACCAGTATTGAAATAAAAGAGAAAACTTTCGATTTGAGCGATAGCGATTTATCCGCAAAAGTAGTAAATATTGCTAAAAACGAAGGGAAATTGGACGTTTTAGAAGCCGATATTGTTGTCTCGGGCGGACGCGGAATTAAGGGACCGGAAAATTACCACTTGATTGAAAATCTGGCTAAAGCTCTGGGCGGCGCTGTTGGCGCTTCACGTGCAGTTGTTGATGCGGGTTGGCGCCCTCACAACGAACAGGTCGGTCAAACAGGTAAAACAGTTTCGCCAACTTTATACGTTGCGTGCGGTATCTCGGGGGCAATTCAGCACCTTGCGGGTATGAACGCTTCGAAATACATCTTGGCAATCAACAAGGACAAAGACGCTCCAATTTTCAAGAATTGCGACTACGGTTTGGTGGGCGATTTGTTCGATATTTTGCCAAAATTGACCGAAAAAATTCAAAAAGCAAAGATGTAATTCCTTCTTGCGAAGTAATAAAACTTTGCTAATGCTATAAAAATATTAAGCTTATAACCTTCCGATGGACGTGAACCTTCGGAAGGTTTATTATGGTAGCACAGACATTCCTGTCTGTGGACTGGACAGTGAAAAAACGGTAGCACAGACATTCCTGTCTGTGCAATACACAATGTATAAACAAATATAATTTAAATTGAGCATTTATCGAATTACAAAGCTTAGAACCTTCGGAAGGTTTGGAACCTTCCGAAGGTTTATTATATAAAAAGACTGTGCTAATAAGTTTAAGTACCGCAATTGAAATAAAATAAGCCACACTTCCGAATGTGCGGCTATTGAATTTTGTGTGTTAGCAGATAGAGTTTCTATTACTCGCTATTTTGTTTCCACTCGATATGTCCGTTAATTCCAAATTTTTCATAAGTTTTTAATATTTCTTCGCAGAATTTAACTGTATCTGTGTCCCCAATTCTTTTTGCAGTTTCCCACAACCTGATAAACATTCTTTTCCCGCTTTCTGTTTGATTATAATTTTTCTTTCTGAAATTACATATTGAACAAAGAGTTTGACCGTTTTCTAATGTAGCTTTGCCACCTTTGTCTTTTGGTAAAATATGGTCCACGTGAAGTTCATACCCTTCTTTTGCACTCCTTCCGCAAATAACACATTTATAATCATCTCTTTTCAATATTTCAATTTTCTGTTCTGGTGTGAAATCTTCGATTTGCCTGTTTTTAGCAAAATCTGGGTCGTATTTATACACACCTTTTTTTACTTTAATTAGAAAACCTTTTTGATGTAACATTCTGATCGCTCGCCAGGTGTCTCTTGGTTTTTTGTTGTATAGTGATTTATATTTTTCTTCGACCCAATCAACGACAGGTGAATGATGTAGCTCGATATTCGGATGTTTTTTAAAATACTCGATGATTAAATCAGTTATACTTTTTTTCTTTTCCATAGGTTATCATAGTGTTAGAAAAGCATTTCCGTTTCATTTATAATTCTGTTTTTTGCTAATTCACAATATTTTATATCAATTTCCAACCCGATAGAATATCTGTTTGTGTTGTTTGCTGCGATGAGTGTTGTGCCACTACCAGCGAATGGGTCTAAGACAAGGTCATCGACGTAGCTGAATAATTTTATACATCTATAAGGCAATTCAATCGGAAAAGGTGCCGGATGCCCAATTCGTTTTTTGCTTTCACCATTAAAAGTCCAAAGTCCATTCGTCCATTTCATAAAATCGTCTTTCGAAATATCTGAAATTTTCGAACCTGTTGTCTTTTTCCACTCGCCCTTGAATAATACTACAATCAGCTCTACCGGAGCGATAACGTAAGGAGCAGCAGCGGACAGCCACGACCCCCAGGCAGTTCTCCGTGAGATATTTCCCTCGTTCCAGATGATTGTAGAATGATAGTTCCAGCCAACTTTTTGAGCTAATGCTGTTAAATCAGCTCCAACACTTTTTTGACCACCTTTGTTTTTATCAAGAGGTATGTTCAAGCAAAATCTTCCTTGTTGTTTTGTCCACCTGAGGCAGTTTCTCATCCAGGCTTCGGAAAATTCAAGATATTCTTCATAAGTTAAATCATCTTTGTGCGAGTTGTATTGAATATCAACATTGTAGGGTGGTGAAGTTACTATTAAATCAAAGTATTCCATATCGAACAAATTTTCTTCAAGTACGTCTGCATTCAATAATAGTGTTTTTTTATGCTTTAATTTTATTTGTTCAGTATTTTCGAACTTGTTATTTATCAATTCAAATAATAATGAATTATTGCTATCATTCAAAAATTTATTTTCCTCTTCCTTTATTATTTTTTGATTAAGTAGCATTTCGCTTTCTATTTCCCTTCTAAAACTTTATCGATTTGGCTATTTCTAATATTTCCTCTTTGGTGAACGAACCGCTCAAATACATTATCAGGCTGTTGTACTCTTCTGCTGTTACGGTCATTATGAATTCGTTGTCGCCACGTTCGTTCTTTTTGTAGTAGGAACGCAATCGATTGGAACCCTGACTGAACGACAATATCTCTTCATAGTCCGAAGCACGGAAGTTTTTTACCTGATTGAAGAAATTTTTCCCCTCTTTCATTGCTTCTGCTTTTCGTTCGTCTTTCAATTCCTCGGTAGAAAATCTAATCAATGTAACTTTCTTTACAGTTTTTATTGCTTCCTGTGCTGATTTGTTCTTTACAAGGTCCCGCAGGACAATCCCCGCATCATTCAGATTAAGCACGATAAAGCCGTCTTTGCCCGAATACAGCTCTGTTAAGCTTGTGATTGACATCGGCTGCGCCACCGCCGAACCAACAATTATCAGCAATAATAATATTTTGTAGAACACTTTCATAATTTCTTCTCTTAATTTGTAATCAATATTTCTAAATAATTATTGGCTTCATTTAATTTTTTCAAATTCATCAGATTTTCATTGACAATTTTTTGGGAATTATTGAGATGGCTGAACGCTTTTTGAAGTTCAAGGGCTGCTTTTTCCTTATTTATCGCGATATTTTCGTCGGTTATGACAATTCCTGATGTGTATTGCTGCTTGTTGTCGTTAGAAGCGAATTTCGAGATAAATATATACGCATTAATTGCAAGAATAAGAATTGCAGCAATAGAGGCATATTTCCAAAATGAAGGAAAACGGCTAATTTTTGTGTTGCTGATTTTCGAGAGAAGTTCGCTTTCGTCGAATTCAATTTCACCAAAAGCATTGCTTTCGCTCGAAAAAAACTCGAACATATCCTTTTCGGGCGATTTTTCGTTCGCTTCGGCAAAATGCTTTCGCAAAAGAGCTTCCTCGGCGGGCGTTGTTTCGCCGTTGTAATACTTTTCTATAAGTTCATCAATGTTCATAATTATAACCGTACTTGTTAATCAAAATCTCACGAATTTTTTTTCGGGTGCGCGACAAAGTAACTTTCACAACATTTTCATCTATACCAAGAATTTCAGCAACTTCGGGGTTCGAAAATCCGTCAATATCACGCAGCTGGATAATCTGACGGGCTTTTTCGGGCAAATCTTCAATAATTTTGTATACGAGCGCTGCGGCGTCCTTGTATTCTGCGTTCTTGTATGGCGAAACGTCGCTTGTTTCCAGAACGTATGAGTATTCCTCGATATCGCTTTTTTTGTGCTTGTAGTGCTTGGATTTGAATTTGTCCAGACATATATTCCTCAGCACCACAGTTGCAAATCCATCGATGTTTGCGTTACTGTCTATTTGCGAACGCTTTTCCCATATTTTAATAAATGCCTCTTGCACAGCTTCTTCGGCATCCTCACGATTGTTCAAAATTCTATAAGCAAGCCGCATCAACCTGCTTTTCATTCGTTTCGCGTGAGTTATGAACTCGCTTTGTTCCATCAATTATTATAGATAACGAAATAAAAAATAATTAGTAACAAAAATAAACAAATGAATTAATCATAAAAAATTTATTTTTTAAAGAATTAATTAAGTTGGAATTAATACGATAAAAATATATCGATAAATAATAAACGAATAGACGATTTTTCTTGCACTTGTTTTTAATTAAGACTAAATTGCATTCGAATTGCTGATGCAATTCAAGTTTTTTCAACAATAAAAGAGTTTGGTATGGCAAAGAAACTCATAGACGTAATGGATACCTCCTTCCGCGATGGTTTCCAATCAGTTTTCGGTGGCAGAGTGCTTATGCAGGATTTTCTGCCCGCTCTCGAAGCAGCAGTTGCTGCGGGCATCACCCACTTTGAATTTGGCGGTGGCGCTCGCTTCCAGGCACCTGTATTCTATTTGAACGAAAATCCATTCGATATGATGGACAAGTTTCGTTCTGTTGTCGGACCTGAGGCTAATTTGCAAACTCTTGCGCGTGGTGTGAACACCGTTGCACTGGACACATCTCCGAAAGAAGTTATAGATTTGCACGCCAAAATGTTCAAAAAGCACGGCACTACTACTATTCGCAATTTCGACGCTCTCAACGACGTAAACAACTTGATTTTCAGCGGCGAATGCATTGTTCGCCACGGGCTACGACACGAAGTTGTTGTTACTTTGATGGATTTGCCTCCTGGATGCACGGGTGCCCACGACGTTGCTTTCTACAAAAAGACTTTGCGGCAGATACTTGACGCAGGCATTCCTTTCCATTCGGTTTGCTTCAAAGATGCAAGCGGCACTGCAAGCCCTCGCAAAGTTTATGAAACTATCAAGATGGCTCGCAAAATGTTGCCCGAAGGCACTCACATTCGTATGCACACACACGAAACCGCCGGCGTCTCGGTTTCCTCCTACGTTGCTGCACTCGAAGCTGGTGCCGATGGTATAGATTTAGCTGCTGCTCCTGTTTCTGGTGGCACAAGTCAGCCCGACATTATCATTATGCTACACGCTTTGAAAGGTTCAGATTTCGATTTGGGCTTGGATATAGAAAAAATCAGAGAATACGAAGAAGTATTCACCGAATGCCTGAAAGATTACTTCATTCCGCCCGAAGCAGTGCAGGTTTCGCCGATGATACCGTTCTCGCCTATGCCTGGCGGCGCGCTAACGGCAAACACCCAGATGATGAGAGATTTCAAAGTGCTGGATAAATTCCCACAAGTGATTAAAGAAATGAGAGAAGTTGTCGAAAAAGGCGGTTTTGGCACTTCGGTTACGCCCGTTTCGCAATTCTATTTCCAGCAAGCTTACAACAACGTTATGGCTGGCAAATGGAAGCAAATTGCCGAAGGATATGGCAAAATGGTGCTTGGTTACTTCGGACGTACACCTGTCGAGCCCGACCCCGAAGTCGTAAAATTAGCAGAAGAACAGCTCAAACTGCCACGCACTACCGAAAGTCCGCTTGTGCTTGCTGAACGCGACGAGAAAAAATCTATTGCTTACTGGAAAGAGCAACTCGAAAAGGAAAACATTGAACTGACAGAAGAAAACATCTTTATTGCTGTCTCCTGCCAGACGAAAGGTATTGCCTTCCTCAAAGGTGATGGCAAAGTGAATGTTCGCAAAATCTCGGAAGAGAAAAAGAAAGAAGAAGCAAAAGCGGCTCAAACAAATGGTTCGAGCAATGGCAATAGCACGCCAAAGCAGGATTACATCCCAGGTAATATACAAATTTCTAACACTCCGCCTGGATTTTTGGGTGCACCTAACACAAACCCAACAAGTGCTGTAACTAACTACAAAATCACCGTCGAAGGGCAAAGTTTCAACGTTCAAGTTCAAAGCCTGAACTAAGATAGTTTCATAGGGACATAGAAAACAATCACCGACCTTTTAGGCGTAAGCTTAAAAGGTCTTATTTTTACAATGGTCAAAAAATATCGCAATGATGAAAACCTTCGGAAGGTTTAAAGCCTTCCGAAGGTTCAAAGCTTTGAAATTACGATAAAACTTGATTGAAAAAAACAAATTTCGTTGTGATAATTCACAGACAAGAATGTCTGTGCTACCAAATTATGAAAACCTGGCAATTACGAGACAAACCTCGAAGGTTCTAATAATACACTTTTGATATAGTTTTTTTATTTTATTTTATTGAGAATATTCCGATATTTGTATTTAGACACCAGTTTGCATAGCAATGAAATGGACGAAAATTTCTCTGAATACTGCATTTTGCTTGTAAATTTCACTAATGATGAAATATTCAGCTACTATGAGAATATTAAAATTAATGTGCTTGTCGCAGAGAATTTATCCGAACTTAATACAACAGAAATTGAGCAATGCTGCGTCGTAATTATCAAATACCAGTCGGACTTGCTTTTGTTCGACAGCTTCATCGAAATCCTGAATAAATTGAACAAGCTGGATAATCTCGTCATTTTCGCCGACCCAAATGATTTCCCGCTGCTTGCCGAAAAATACCCATATTCGCTTCTGCTCGTAGATAATGAAAAATCAATAGATTATAACAAAGATAAAATTTTAAAGAAACTTAAATTCTGCACTGCTAAACGTTCCGAACAGGAATTTGAAGAAAAATACAGGAAACTGGAAGAAAAAGCCGAGCTCTACCGAACAATATTAAATTCATCGCCCGAGCCTATAATTATGATTGACGAACACGGCACCATTCTTGGTTCGAACGACTACGCAGACAACATAATGATACGCCGATTGGACAGCTACCTTGGCAAAAATCTCTACGATATGATTTCTATCGGGCTAAGCTCAATGCTTCGAGTTTATACAAAAAAAGCTAAACTTACCAAATTGCCTGCCAATTTTCTTTTTCGCCATTATGATTACGTTATCGAATACACAGTTGTTCCGATAATCCAAGATAGTAATGATTGCAATTATATAATTTTCCGAAATGACCAAACCGAACGTGAATTTGCCGAACGTGCTTTGAAATTCAATGTTGATTTGCTTTCAAAAGTGCTGAATAGCCTGCCCCTTATGGTCTGGCACCTCAACCATAATTTTGTAATTAAACTTGTCTTAGGCAAAATTGAGAACGTTGAACTACTTCAAAATATGCAAGTTGGCGAGCAGATTGGCGAAATACTGAAATCACACCCGCAGTTCTACAAAAACATTCTCGAAGCTTCACGAAACCGCACAAAATACTCCATCGAACAAATTGGGGATTACTACATAGAGAACTTTTATTCTGCAAGATATGATGAAACAAACAATTTCAGCGGGCTGACAATTGTTAGCAACGATATTACCGAAAAGATAAAAGCAGAAATCGAACTCAACGACGAACGCAGGAAATTGCAATTTGCTTTCAGTATGTCGTTCGAATTATTCTGGGAATTTGATTTCCGAACCAATATGTTCACGATACATAAAGTTAACGAGGATAAAGTGAACATCTTCCCACCGCCCGTTCTTTCAGGTAGAGAATTATTAAAATATTGCTACGACGACGAAATACCATATTTGCGTAAATTATACATTTCGTTTAAACGCGGGGAAATTACTCATACTGATTTCTTCCTGAAAATGCGCGATTACGATGGCAACGAACACTGGTTTGAAAATAAAGTTGCTGTATTTGAATACGACGACGTAACAAAGAAACCGATTAAACTGCTTGGTGCTTCGCGAGACGTTTCGGATATTGTAAAAATTGAGAACGAAATACACAAATACAGAAATTTGCTCGAAAGCATTATCAATAGCGGAAATATCTACTATCTTGTTTTAGATAGAGATATGCGAGTTGTAACTTTCAACAAAAACGCATTCGACAAACTGCTTTCGACATTAAACATATATCTCAGGCAAGGGGAGAATTTCAAACAATTCTTAAAAGATACAGAACTATCAAGAAAAATCCTTGCTTCGTTCGAAGAGTCGTTGACGGGCAAAGAAATACTATTTGAACACAACTACGTTGATTATGTGGGTGTTGATTACTGGATTGAGCACGTCTTTAGCCCAATCTATTCGCTTGAAGGGGAAGTCCAGTATGTGAACTTAATGGCTCGACCAATAAACGAACGCAAAGAAGCCGAAATTAAACGTCAGGAATCAATCCAGATGATTGAAAATGCTGCCCGAATTGCTTCAATTGGTGTCATAGCTGGCGGAATAACCCACGAAATAAGCCAGCCCTTGAATGCAATCAAAGTTGCTGCCGATGGAATTATCTACTGGAACAAGCAACAAGGACTGGCGCTTCCCGACCAAATTACAAGGCTTATTCAAAGAATTTCCAATGCAGTTTCGAAAGTCGAGGATATTATTCAGCATATGCGTTCATACTGGCTCAAATCAGCCAGCCAGGAACGCCTTGAAGTGAGCGTTTCGTCGGTTATTCAGCGGGCTTTGAGCCTTATTATGCAAAAAATCAGAGCCCACGACATTTACCTGAAAATTGAAGAGAAAAAGCCCGATTTAACTATCACTGCAAACGCCTTGCAGCTGGAAATCATCATTAACAATCTCATTATTAATGCAATACAAGCAATTGACGAAAAAGAGCAAGACGAAAAAGTTATTGTCATTTCCTATGGCATCGAACACGATAAAAAGTTTATTTCCATTGCTGATAGCGGAATTGGATTGCCCGAAGGTGTCTCTGTCGAGAAACTTTTCGAACCGTTCTTCTCAACAAAAAAGCAGGGCAAAGGAACTGGCCTGGGACTTGCAATTGTGAAAGTCTTCACTCAAAGAATTGGCGGGACTATCGACGCATACAACAACGAGATGGGTGGCGCAACCTTCAAAATCACGTTCGATAAATAAATGAGAAACATTTTTCATTCATTTTCGTTTATATCTTGCATAATTAAGTAAAATATTATGAATTTCGGTGGATTTAAAAATCAGTCGCAAAAAGTCTCGACAATAGCCGCAATCGTTATTGGCTTTTTGTTCTTTGCTGCGTATTTATATGTTACGGGGCTTGCCGCTCAACCAATTGTTTTGCTTCTTATTTCTGTTTTTATACTATTTTCCTTCCGCAAAAAAGCACCAATTATCGAAAAATTACTAATTGTAGTAGCAATTTTCTTAGTTTATAGTTTGCTTCGGGTGATTGGTTCGTCGATTGTGCCGTTTTTCATAGCGTTTCTGACGGCATATTTGCTTGACCCGTTTGTCGAGAAGCTCAAAGAAAGGTGGAATATTGCCCGATGGCTGTCCTCGCTTGTGTTTATATTGATAATTATCGGAATATTTTCGGCTGTGGCTGTGTTCGTATTCCCAATAATATTCGACCAGCTCGATAATGCACTCAAAAGCCTTACTGCATACGTCGATTCAGCAAGAAAATATGTCGAAAGCGAATCCTTCGTCCGAAAATTAAACAAATTCGGACTTCCCAAAAGTGCAATTCGTGAAGCGGTTCGTGATGAACTTATCCCTCGTGTGGAAGGCATCGTTAATATTATTTTCAGCAGCTTGCTTAATGTTCTGAGCAGCTTGTCGGTAATATTAACCCAGGTTGTAAATGTTATTTTAACGCCGATTATGACCTTCTATCTTTTGAAAGATTTCAGAAAATTCAAAGATTATTTGAAAGACAATCTGAAAACAAAGAACAAAAAGTTACTTAATGACTTACTCAAAGTGAATGTAATTGTAAAAAAATATATCGGCTGGCAAATTGTTGCTGCGATAATAGTTGCTACATTCTGCTCGATAAGCTACACACTATTCGATATCCCATATTCAATAGTATTGGCGTTTATTGCGGGAATACTAAATCCAATTCCGTATTTCGGTTCGGCGATTTCGATGATTATTGGGGCTTTTGTGATGCTACTGGTCGATGATGGCAATTTCTTTACCAACTTGCTGGTAATTGTTGGTTCAATATCGACAATACACTTTATCAATGCGTATTTGATCGAGCCGAATGTGCTCGGCAAGCAGGTTGGTTTGCATCCCGTAATACTCATTATCTCGCTTTTTGTATTTGGCGGGTTGCTCGGGTTGATTGGTTTACTTATCGCAGTGCCAGCTACTGCGGCTTTGATGATGTTCTACGAAGAATGGCGAAAAACTGAGTTAAATTCAGAAGAAGAATTTCAAGATAAGGTGCCAAAATGAAAAAATTAGCAGTTGTGCTGATGAGTGGCGGTATGGATTCCGCTTTGTGCGCGGCAATAGCACTCAAAGATGGTTACGAAGTTGCTGCTTTGCACTTAAACTACCAGCATAGGACGCAGGCGCGCGAAGAACGTGCCTTCAACGATATTTGCGATTTTTACGGGATTGCGCGCAGGCTTGTGGTTGATGTCGGCTATTTCAAGCAAATTGGCGGTTCGAGCCTTACTGATTTGCAGATAGATGTCCCCAAAGCTAAATTCGACAAAAACGAGATTCGGAACACATACGTTCCGTTTCGCAATGGCAATATTATGGCAATTGGGGCGAGCTGGGCTGAAACACTTGGTGCAGAAGCTCTTTTCATCGGTGCAGTGGAGCAAGATTCAAGCGGTTATCCCGATTGCCGTGCCGAATTCTTCCGCGCCTTCGAGAAAGCACTTAACTACGGGACTAAGCCCGAAACCAACATAAAAATTGTTACCCCGATTATTCTTCTTTCGAAAAAAGAAATCGTTCAGCAGGCAATTCTGCTCAATGTGCCGCTATATTTAACCTGGAGTTGCTACGTAAATGAAGATGCAGCCTGCGGCGAATGCGAATCGTGCTTGCTTCGCCTTCGTGGATTTGAGCAAGCTGGATATATAGACCCAATCAGGTATGTCAATAAAGCAAACGAGTGATTTATCGCAAGATTTTTTAGACTTATTCGTTTTTTTCTTTTGTAATTTATGGAGGGTTGGAATATGTTGAGTTCAAGCAAGAAAACAGTTTTGCTTTATTCTTCACTTTCGGTTTTGAGCTTCGCTTTGCTCATTGGATTTAGCATAATGTTTTATAATTCCTCGTTTGCTCAGTCCAAAAATGTTAAAATAGGTGCCGACGCTGCACCCGTAGTCCCATCGGAAGCGGCAAAAGCGTTCAACGATGCTCTTGTAGCAGTATCCGAAGCGGTGAAACCCACTGTTGTTGCTATTAGCGTCGTAACAAAATCACAATCTATGAATCAAATTCCTGGTTTCGAGGAATTTTTCAAATTTTTCGGTTTCCCCGAAGATGAACCGCGCCAGGAAAGACGCGGTCGTGGCGCAGGTTCGGGCGTGATTATTTCCGAAGATGGCTATATCGTTACAAATAATCACGTTGTCGAAGATGCAGTCGAAGATGGAATTAAAGTCATTACTGTTGACCAGAAAGAATTTAAAGCTAAACTAATTGGTCGCGACCCGCTTACTGATTTGGCTGTTATCAAAATAGAAGCATCAGGGCTTAAAGTTGCTCACTTTGCTAAAATTGAAGATGTGAAAATTGGGGAGTTCGTTATTGCTGTGGGCAATCCGCTCGGGCTGAACTTCACTGTTACCAGCGGAATTGTAAGTGCAATTGGGCGTGGTGCGATGGGACTTCGTCGCGACCCTTACGCTGTTGAATACTTCATTCAAACAGACGCACCTATCAATCCAGGCAATAGCGGTGGTGGGCTGTTCGATATAAATGGCAGTCTCGTTGGTATCAATTCCGCAATTGCTACTCAAACGGGCACTTATATTGGGTATGGTTTTGCAATACCCGTTGATTTAGTCCATTCCGTTGTGCTGGATTTAATCGAAGATGGGAAAATCGACCGCGGTTACGTCGGAGTGGTGATTTCTACTGTTGATGAAATTACTGCAAGAAATGTCGGGTTGCCAGATGTTCAGGGCGTTATGGTTAATGACGTGCTCAAAGATAGCCCCGCCGATAAAGCAGGAATTGAAATTGGCGATGTTATTCTTGAATTAGATGGCAAGCAGATAAATACCTCCAACCAATTGCAAAGCTACATCGCACAAAAACGTGTCGGCGACAAAGTCAAAGTTACTCTCTGGCGCGACAAAAAGAAAATCAACAAAACTGTTACCTTAGAACGACGCAAAGGTGATGATGTCGCTGAAAACGAAAGCGATGACGAACCCTCCGGCAAGAAAGGCGATACTTCTTCGAACGAACCCGTAACGTTCGACAAGTTCGGTTTCTCTGTTACTCCACTTAGTTCAGAACAGAAAAAAGAATTCGACGTAAAAAATGGCGTCTATATTTCGCGTGTCCAGCGATTTTCTCACGCTGCCGAACGCGGGCTTTCCCCGAACGGTGTTATTGTCAAAGTCGATAGAAAAGACCTTAAAACCACAGGCCAACTCAAAGACATTCTGGAAAGCAAGCAAAAAGGCGAAACCGTAATGTTCCAGGTGAAATACAAAGAACGCAACCAAATCGTTGCATTAGAAATTCAGTAATAAACATAAATTGCAAATAATTGCAAAAAGGCTGTACCTTAATTGGGCAGCCTTTTTTGTCTTATAAAAAACCTTCGGAAGGTTCCAAACCTTCCGAAGGTTCTAAGCTTCGTTATTGCGAGACAACCTGATTAATACTGATATTTTTTCCTAAATAGTAGTTCAGACATTCCTTTCTGAAAAATTCATTTATTTTCAATGTGCATTGCACAAACAAAAAGAAGAAAACCTTCCGTAGGTTATGGCGATTTATGCCTATTACAATGTTCATCACACAGACAAGAATGTCTGTGCTACCGCTGATAAAAAACCTTAGGAAGGTTCAGGCGATTTCTGGTGATTGATACAATGTATATTGCACAGACAAGAATGTCTGTGCTACCGCTGATAAAAAACCTTAGGAAGGTTCCAAACCTTCCGAAGGTTATAAGCGCTGTAATATTAGACCAACCTTGAATAAAATAAGCGTATTTCTCGCCATTGGAAACCACAGACAAGAATGTCCGTGCTACCATTGAAAAAAACCTTCGGAAGGTTCATGCCCTTCCGAAGGTTCTAAGCGTTGATGTAGAGGCACGGCATACCATACCCCTACACTATCTATTTGCCAAGTTTCAAAATCAAATCTGCAATGCGGCAGGAATATCCAAATTCATTGTCGTACCAGCCAACAATTTTAACGAAATTGCCCTGCACATCAGTTAGCGACGAATCGAAAATGCAGGAATGTGGGTTGCCCACAATGTCCGTTGAAACAAGCGGGTCGGTGGAATATTCCAGAATGCCTTTCAAATATGTTTCGGAGGCTTTTTTCATTGCTTCGTTTACTTCTTCTACCGAAACTTCGCGTGAAAGCACCGCCGCAAAATCAGTAATAGAGCCATCAGGCACAGGAACTCGCACAGCATAGCCCTTCAATTTCCCTTTCAGCTCGGGAATAACAAGCCCCACAGCTTTGGCAGCACCCGTAGTTGTCGGAATAGAGTTAATTGCAGCGGAACGAGCGCGACGCAAATCTTTGTGTGGCAGGTCTAATATTCTTTGGTCGTTTGTGTATGCGTGGATTGTGCACATAAAGCCGCTTTGAATGCCAAAATTGTCGTGTAGCACTTTCACCATCGGTGCAAGGCAGTTCGTTGTGCAGGAAGCGTTGGAAATTGTTTTCTCGTTGCCTGTTAGAATGCCGTCGTTCACACCTAAAACTATTGTAGCATCGACTTCACCTTTTGCAGGGGCAGAGAGAATCACTTTCTTAGCACCACTTGCCGCAATATGGCGTTCGAGCGCTTCGCGATTTGTATAAACACCTGTCGATTCGAGCACTATATCTACATCTTTCCAGGGTATGCTCTCAATTGTCTTTTCTGCCGAAATTAATATGCGTTTGCCGTTGACAATCAATTCATTGCCTTCGACGCCAACTTCGCCATCGAAACGCCCGTGAACTGAATCGTATTTGAGCAGGTGAGCCAGTGTCGCGGCATCTGTCAAATCGTTGATGCCAACAAACTCAACATCAGCGTTTCTTTTGATAAACTCGCGGAAAGCCAAACGGCCTATTCTTCCAAAACCATTAATTGCAAGTCTTATTGCCATTTTATTTTCCTTTTTTTATTTAAACACATTATTAGTTCTCTAATAGACGCAATAATTTCTTAATATTTTCAAAATTAAGATAAAATTTCATTAACGAATGATTAATATTTTTTTATTAATTACTTCATTTGATTGCGTCCGAAGCACCACAAAATACACACCGCTGCGAACATACGATAAATTTACAGTGTGCGAATTTGCTCCATTTCGTAGCATAAATTTCTCGACTGCTATTTTCTCGCCAATTGCCGAAATTATCGCAATTTCCGCCGTCTGCTCGCCAAAATGCTCATAATCTACCTCTAAATTTTCATTTGTTGCGTTCATAACAATGTTCTTAATGTGCGGCAAATACTGAATTATAGTGAAATTGCGGGCATTGCAATATCCTGCAATCGAGAGCGAACCGTCCTTCTTCAAGGGATTTGCCTGCTTATCGGACACTATTTCAACTTGCTCGAACTTGATTGGTGTCTCGGTCGGTGTCGATAGCAACGCAATACCTTTGATTTCGAACAAAGCACCTGCCTTCTGGAAAATTTCCTGTGCCGAACCTGCTTCGAAGCGAAGCACGTCGCGTTTAAACTCAAAGTTTAAATTCTGATATGCGTCGTAGACTGCTGTGAGTGTGAGCGGTTCGAACAATAGCCGAGATAGAGTAATTGCAAACCTGACTTTTTCGGGTCGCAATTTCGGAAGTGCGGTATCGAGCCGAACAAAAATATTGAGAGTATCGCCCGGCTTTGCTACGTAATCGTCAATAATTAGCACAGGGAAATACTCTTCGGGCGGAACGTCTGCAATCAAATCGATGCTCAAAGTGTCCAGGCAATTCGTGATTTTCTCAATTAGCAAACTTGCAGATTTATTGCCAACTGTTTTTGCAGTGAACGAAACTTCGCTGCTTGTTCGATGACCTGGCTCTAATTTGTAGGTTGCAGTGTCAAATTTAAACTCGTCGCTTTCGGGAGTTGTGCCAATAATTCGAAAGTGTATCGGTTCTTCCGAATTGTTCGCAACTACAAAGGATAGCGTTTTGCTTTCGCCCATCCATACCGACGCAAAATCAAGAACTGACGGGGCAACCGACAGGTTCGGTTCGATTAATCTGCAAACAATGTTTATGTCGAACGAAGTATTGCAGGCTTTGCTACGAATTGTTATGCTCGACGAATAGAAGCCTGCTGTTGGCATAGCCGAAATATCGATCTCTATCGGAATAGCTGCCGTTGAGTTCCCAAAAATTGGAATTTCGTTCGGGGAAAGTATTTTTACGATGTTCGAAGTGGGCGGCGAAATAATTACTGTATCTTGCAGCAATCCGTAATTTGTAACAAGAAGTGTGTCCGCTATATTCGAGAAGCACTTTTCGACCTTTCCGTAGTCGATAAATGCACGGTTAGTTGCCAGAATGCTTTTACGAAATTCAGCAATAATCGGTATTTCGATTGTTTGCGGATTAATCCCTTGCGTCCGGACAACAAGCACATTCTCAAATCGCCCTTCCGATGCGGGGAAAAATCTAACGGTCAACCGCAAAGTTTGGTTCGGTGCCAATAGAATAGGTAGAGCAGGCGGCAAAATAATATAGAAAGGGCTATCGGCGTTGGCAAGCGATATAGATGAAATTGTATCTATTGCAGCGGCTTCGTTTTTCAGGGAAATTTGCAAGCGTTCTTCTTTTGGGTTGCAAGTCATTATCCCAAAATTCAAAGTGTCTGCGTCTGCAGAAATAAAATTGAGGAAGGACACAAATTCAACCGGCACGCAAATATCCGTTGGGCAAACGCCTTCGGTCGCAAGGCAAATAGTGAAGTTCCATTTCCCTTCAATATCCGAACGAATTGTGAGCGGAAGCGAAATTTCCTCATTTTCCTGAATGAACAGGGGAAGGCTATGTGCAAATTCAATTTCAACGGGCAAGTCGGGTGGTATAATCTCAATTTTGCTGATTTTTTGTGGTATGTTCGAGAGTGATTTAACCGAAATACTACTTTCAGATTGAGTTCCGACCATACTTGCAAGGCGAATTTCGTTCGGAAATGCTTCGAGCCGACTTTCAACGGCAAAACCTCTAACTATAAGAGAGATTTCTCTATCGCAAGGTTCGTATCCAATCGCGATTGTGTCGGCGAAGTTGCCTTTCTGCCTGATTGTAACATCAAGCACATAATTTTTCTGCTGCGATGCCGGAATTTCCTGCGTTTCAGCCGAAATAGAAACAATTTGACCGTCGAGGAATACGCCTTCCATCAGTGCCGACAAGTTTCCAAGATTATTCAATGTAACTGATTTTTGCAGCGTTGCACCAACGCAAACTGTATCCAAATCAATTGTAACAAAGCTCGGCGAAATCAAAGGTGAATTGAAATTTGCCCGCAAATCTATGTAATACGGGTTTTTCTGCCCGAAAACACTTGTCCCGTCGTTGTTCAGAATTTCAAGGCGTGCTGTATTGCCCCCGCCCGCAGTTGCATCGTTAGCGACAATCAAGGTGTCGCTTTGCCCAATTTCAATTGTTGCGGGAATAGGTTGTCCGCTTGCAAATCCTATTATTGAAAATGATGGGTTCGGAGCAGTAAAATTAATGCTCGAAATAATCAGGTTTGCGTTGCCTGTGTTTTCAATCGGTATTCGAAATTCCGCGCTTGTGGCACAATCGATAGACCTCACAAGTTCCCGTGGTGCATTTAATATTGGCGAAACTGCATAGGCACGAATAGTTACGAACTTTACATTGTCGCAAAGTTTAGTTCTAACCTCGAAAGTAGCATTATACCAGCCCGTGTCAGGCGGATTAATCGAAAAATTGGTAGCAACAGGAATTTCGGATAATCTGATGGGTAAATTAGTTGCCACTTGAATTGCGGGACTACCGGAAATTTGCTGAATTCGTTCTAATGTGTCGATAGTGGTGCTCGTCCAGTAGAAAGTCGCAACAGTCGGAAATCCACAAGCGATTGGATTGAGCACGATTTCGTATTTATCTGCCTGCAATTCGGAGTGGACGGAGTTGCCTTCGAGCGGAACGATAATAATTTTGCCGTTGAGTTGTATATTTAGCTGAGCGTATTTCATACCTAAGGAACCTGGTTTGAATTGAATGATAATCGGAAAACTCTGGCAAGAAGCGAGGTTTTCTTCCGTCGAGAATGGCGAGATTATCTCAAAATCGTTGGAATTAAGTCCGGTGATGTAAAATTGAGCAACTGACGGATAAAAAGATAGGTTCTTAACCCAGACAGTATCGAGCGGGAAGTGCCCCACGCAAACATTCCCGAATGAAACACTTTGCGGATTGGCAGACGCCGAAGGTGGAGAAAGTTTGTATATGCCTTCGCCCACAACCCAGCCGTTAGTTGGAGTGATGAACCAGATGTCATCAAGATTGCCTTCGTCGATACCGCAATTGTATTCAGCCCAGGAGAGCCCGCCATTGCTTGTGTAGTACACCTGACGGTCGTATCCACACGCCCAGCCCGTAGTTGCCGAAGTAAGAAAAGTGCCAAATAGCGGTGCACGGACAATTGTTCTATTCCACGAAGTGCCATAGTTGGTGGAGAATAGTATTCCGCCTACGTTCCCCGAACCCGAGCAAGTAGTGCCCGCCGCCGGCACAAAAAATGAATTACCCTGATGGGTTATTTCTTCGTGCCACACTTTCGACCCCGTATAGGAATGCACGAACCAACTTTCGCCCATATTAGTTGTTTTCCAGATAACGCCACTACTTGCGGCATAGCCGTTCCCATCGGGATAAACAATGAGGTCGGTCATACCTGAATTTGGCTCGTTTGCAAGGAAAAGCGTCCAGGTCGCCCCGCCATTGGTAGTGCGGTAGAAACGCTGAACATCATCGGCACAGCCGCCGCCCACAACCCAGCCTGTATCGGCATTGAGAAAATAGCAGCCCCAATACGATTGGAGTTGGTCAGGTGTGATATCATACCAGGTCGCCCCGCCATCGTAAGTCTTGAAAATGCCTTCCACACCCGAGGTGTAGCCAATTTGCAAGGTTGGGAAGTGAATATGTTCGAGATGATACGCACCTTGAACAATCGAG
>Ga0208826_1000087_pt1 | contig 106016 bp, 98 predicted proteins | sample AD_UKC115_MetaG_FD_184451 | JGI IMG/M metagenome (GOLD analysis project Ga0208826, IMG submission 184451) | Active sludge microbial communities of municipal wastewater-treating anaerobic digesters from Hong Kong - AD_UKC115_MetaG (SPAdes)... | ecosystem: Engineered > Bioreactor > Anaerobic >... | reverse complement strand
CTTGAAATGCTATAGTTGCTGTGGTCATCGTGTGTTCCCTTTCTTGAATTGGTGTATGAGACCTTCAAGAAACCACACGATGACTCTTTTGTCAATTGCTTTTTACACCACAATTTGAGACATTATCATTGCTATTGGACAGGTACTCAATGCCGCTCACTCCCATAATTCGATTCATTAACATAATTCCGTAACTGCGGTTATTCTGTAACTAAATTTAGATCGTCTGATCAAATAACAAAGAAACTGCCAATTTAGGCAGTTTCTTTATTTTTATAAGTTTCTTAATGATTTGAACTACATTACAGAGTTTAGGTAATGATTTGCCGAACGGTTTCTGCAGCCATTTCTTGAGAGCAAGTGACCTGCGTATGATCGATCAAATTCTTGATCGTGACATTTCCGGCTGCGGCCTCGTCAGGTCCGATCACTGCCACCGCACCCACTCCTAGTCGATCTGCAAATTTAAATTGCTTCTGCAATTTAACAGTTTCTGGATATAGAATGGTTTTAATGCCCATTTTGCGTAACCAAGCTGCAAACGCTGTTGATTGTTGCAGCGTATTCTCATCAAAAATAGTCACCAGAACCGTGTCATGAAATGGTTTGATTTCTGGTATACAGCCATATTTTTCCAAAAGAATTGTTGCCATTACATCTCCCATGGCAAACCCCACACCAGGCAACGGGCTACCACCGACATCAGCCACCAGATTACCATAATGCCCACCGCCTAATACGGCGCGACCGTCTTTGCCCATATCCCAGGCTTCGAACACAATACCGGTATAGTAATCCAATCCCCGGATAATATGTGGATCGTATTTGACGTATTCTCTCACCCCCATGACTTCCAATTGTTCAAAAACAGCTATTAATTCGGGTGATTGTCGCCATAACTCACTATTATTGAGGATTTCGTTGACACCGATAAATTGGTCATTTGACAGACCAATTTCAGTTGCATAAGCTTTCCATGCAGCAAAATCCAATTTATCTTTGCGGTCAATCAATTGAAAAGCTTTCTTTTTTAAATCATCCGCGATTCCAAGTTCCAGTAGTTGTTTCTCCATCAACTGGCGGTGATTTACCAGAATTGAAACCTGTTCAGGAAGAATTCCGGCATTTTTGAAAAATGTTGCACAGATTGCCACCAATTCAGCATCTGCTAACGGTGAATCAACGCCGATCATATCAATATTCCATTGAAAAAACTCTCTGGTTCGGCCTTTTTGTGGCTTTTCGTATCGCCAGAATGGACCAAAGGACCACCACCGAACTGGATAGGTCAATTCATTTTGTTTCTGAGCGATCATCCTCGCCAGGGACAAAGTTAATTCCGGCCTTAATGTAACAAGATCACCACCCCGGTCGGCAAAAACAAAAGCCTGTTCCTTTACCAGTTCTTCGCCGGATTTGGCCGCGTAAAGATCGATTTTTTCGATAAACGGGCCGTCATATTCTTGATAACCAAACGATTCAGATGTTTTTTCAATCAACGCATAAAGCCATCTTCTAATGGCCATTTCATGCGGATAAAATTCGCGCGTACCTTTTACAGATTGAATAATATTTTTCATGTTTTCCTCTTTAGTGCAGATCCAGATTATTTTAACATAGAGATTTATTTGTGAGGAAGAATCATTATGAAATGCACTTGCATATATAATTTAAAGTACGGTATGATTAGCGATGTTGTAAAGTCTTTATTTCATTATTTTAGAGAAGATAGGCTTATAAAATGAATGTCAAAGAATTGATCCAACTGATCGACGGCCGATTATTAACATCTTCCGCAGATCTCTCAAAAGAAGTAAAAGGGGGCTGTGGTGCGGATTTGATGAGCGATGTACTTGCATCGATTCAGCCCGAAGCCATTCTTCTCACAGGCTTGTGTAATCCTCAGGTTGTACGCACATCGGTTATGGCTGATGTGGCCGCAATCATTCTTGTCAGAGGCAAAAATCCTCCTCCCGAGACTATTTCCCTTGCAGAGGAAGAACGGATTCCTCTGATTTCGTCCCCCTTTGGCATGTTCGAATTATGTGGAAGACTATATGGGGCAGGTCTTAAGAGTCTCGAACGACCAGTTGACGGCAGTGATTGTGATTGTGCCAGTTAAGGAGTAACCCATGAGCCAGGATTCACTCTTTCACGGGAAAATCATTAGTGATCAAAAAGCTGAAAATATTTCCCGTGTAGAGGAGTTGGCTTATGACCTGAAAGTTGATCAGGTAATGACCCGTGATCCTGCAACGGTCACACCACAAACTCCAATGAACGTGGTCTTAGAGCTTTTTCGCACAAAAATGATCTCTGGCGCGCCGGTAATAGAGAACAACGAACTGGTGGGATTAGTTAGCATCGAAGATTTAATTCGTTGCCTGCAAAATTCAGATATGCAGGCTGAAACACAAAAATACATGAGCACAAAGCTGCTCACTGTTCGAAATACGGATTATGTGATTGAAGCACTTAAGATGTTTGTCAATTCCCATTATGGAAGACTGCCAGTTGTTGATAATAACGGAAAACTGACGGGCATCATTACAAAAGGGGATATTACAAGCGGTATTCTAAAAGCACTTCAATATGAATACCATGAAGAAGAAGTAAGACGTTATCGCGCAAGTCATCTGTTTGAAGATATTGAGTCTGATCGTTCCAGTTTAATCCTTCGCTATAACATTAAACAGGGAGATTTTATGCACGGGGGAGCGGCCTCATCAGCCATCAAACGGGCTTTGATCCGTCTCGGTGCAAACCCCCAGATTGCTCGTCGCACTGGCCTGGCAGTGTATGAGGCAGAAATGAATTTGGTAATTCATACCACCAATGGCGGGATAATTCGGGTGGAGATTGAGCCCAGACAAATATCGATTACGGTTTCAGATGACGGCCCAGGCATTGAGGATATTAATCTGGCCATGCGGCCTGGTTACTCCACTGCATCAGAAGTAGTTCGTGAGCTCGGTTTTGGGGCAGGAATGGGACTGGTAAATATTCAGCGCTGTGTGGATTCCATGCGTCTTGAATCCATTTACGGACGGGGAACCAATCTAAGATTAAAAATATTCCTTCCCGAAGAGGAACCGGTCGGAGAAGGTAATTAATCTCAATAGGAGAATGGTGCAATGAATCTTCAAGAGATCGTCGATACATTAGAGCTGACTTCTTACACCAGGCCAAAAGATTATAAAGATATTATTCCCTCCAGCGGCTATTGTTCTGATTTATTAAGTTGTGTAATGGCCGGTGCAGAAAAAAAATCTCTCTGGGTTACCCTTCAATCACATGGAAATATTATCGCTGTGGCTTCTCTGCTGGATCTGTCCGCGGTAATCATTACCGAAGGTGCCGTGCCAGATCCTGTGATGGTAGAAAAAGCGAATGAAGAAAATGTCATTCTTCTGGGTACATCTAAGCCTACATTCTACATTATCGGCAAACTTTGGGAAATGGGTCTGCGCAACAAGCAAGAAGCCTGACCTATTCAGCTGATTAAATTGAAAACTTTTCGGTCAGATTTACACGTTCATACCGTTCTATCTCCTTGCGCGGAAGTTGAAATGATCCCTCCGCTTATCGTGGAGCATGCCTTAGATCTTGGAATTACTCTGATTGCCATTACAGATCACAACTCAAGCGCAAACATAAGAGCTGTTCAAAAAGCAGCTGAGGGCACTCCTTTGATAGTCTTACCGGGAATGGAAATTCAAACCAGGGAAGATGTGCACTCTTTATGTATATTTGACAATTTGAACCAAATCGAGAAATTTCAACAAATTGTTGATGCCACTCTACCACGGATTAAGAATCAAACTGACCATTTTGGAGCCCAATTCGTCGTTGATGAAACGGGTGAATTTATTCGTGAAGAAGAACAACTGCTCTTGACGTCATCTTCACTTTCATTGAATGAAGCCTGGCGAGTCGTCGCTGATCTAAAAGGCCTTTTTATTCCAGCGCATATCGATCGTAAATCTTTTGGGTTAATTGAATCTCTTGGATTCATACCACCTGATATCCCTCTTAAAGCTGTCGAAATATCACGTCTTATTACACCTGAACAAGCCCATCAGTTCATTCCAAGCATCGGTCAGATTCCTGTCATACAAAATGGTGATGCCCATCGTTTGAATGAATTGCTTGGAACACTTTATCTTGAAATTGAAAATGTGTCTATTTCGGAATTGTTATTATCGTTTTCTCGCAAATACGGAAGAAATTTTCATGTAGATGCGCAATTCTGACAAAAAATATTGTAAAATCATGTTATATCTTCACATTAAGTATTTGACAATTAACATTTTGACTTATGACATTTGTAAATTGATGTACACTTATCATAAAATGTACACTTTTCATGGTAAGAAATCGGCGTTTTTTATAAATGCCTAAATTTATTCTGGAGAGATGAATGGCAGCAACTACAACTGTACCAAAAACGTACCCCAAGAACGAGCCGCTCGGTGATGCTGGCAAAAAAGCTGTAATTGATACCATCATTGAGCAATACAAGGACCTGCCTGGAGCTACCATGGTGGTCCTAAATGAACTGCAATCAGCAATTGGTTTTGTAAGTACGTATATGCAGGAATATGTCGCAGAAAGACTGCAAGTTCCCCTCTCTCGTGTTCATGGTGTTGTGTCGTTCTATTCTTTCTTTACGACCACACCACGTGGTAAACATACCGTCAAGTTTTGCATGGGTACTGCCTGTTATGTTGGTGGTACACCTTCCCTAATCGAAAAGACGAAACAAATACTTGGTGTTTCGCCCGGTGAAACGACCAGTGATGGAAATATTACGTTTGAAGTTTGCCGCTGCGTTGGCGCCTGTTCACAGGCACCGGTTGTTGTGGTTGATGAAGAAGTCTTTGGCCGTGTTCGACCGAACAAAATACCGCAACTCCTAAAGCCTATGACAGATGAGAAAGAGTAAGAATTGAGAGAACTCTCCCTGCATCTACTGGACATAGCTGAAAACAGTATTGCAGCTGAAGCAAAGTGCATCAAGATCGTTGTGAATGAAGATAGCAGGTCTGATCTTTTACAAATGATTGTTGAAGATGATGGCATGGGAATGAGCACAGAAATGGTGGAAAAGGTTATCGATCCGTTCACCACCACCCGCACCACACGCAAAGTAGGGCTGGGCATTCCATTGCTTAAAGCTGCAGCAGAAGCCTGTAATGGATTTCTAACGATCGATTCGCAGCCTGGCAAAGGAACGAAAATTTTCGTGCAATTTCAACGCAGTCACATTGACAGAATGCCATTGGGAGATTTAGTAACTACAATGATGAACCTGTTAGTGGCTAACTTACAGATTCATTGGATCTTTCAATACCAATACAACGGCAAAGTTTTCGTTTTTGATGATCAGCCTATTAAAAATGAGCTTGAAGATATGCCATTGACGGAACCAGGTATTCTGAACTGCATCAGGGAAATGCTTAAATCCGGAATAATGGAAATCAATCCGGATTTTTCAACGGACCAAGTGTCCATATCAAAATAGGGTTTGCAGGAGAAAAAGGATGTCTACGATCAAGAGTTTAGATGATTTAAAACGTGCCAAAGAAGAAGCTTTAAAAAAGCGGGAATTAAAAGCCACTTCAGGTGCTGCACAGGTAATCGTCGGTATGGGTACCTGTGGAATTGCCGCTGGAGCTCGTGATACGATGAAAGCGATTCTTGAAACAATCGAGCAAGATTCGATCACTGGAGTCATTGTGACACAAACTGGATGTATTGGTTTATGTGAACGAGAACCAATCGTTCAGGTCATCATAGGTGAACAACCTAAAGTCACTTATGGCAAAGTTACACCTGAAGTTGCCCGCAAGATTATGAAAGAACACGTAGAAGCTGGAAAAATTGTTACAAACAATGTCATAAATCTCTAGCTCTATATATCACACTTATAAAAGGTTGTGCTAATGAAGTATTATCGCTCGCACGTTTTAGTTTGTGTCGATCCAGAGTGCCTCAAAAAAGGTGCCCATGATGTTATGGATGCCTTTCAAGATGAGTTGGTCGCCCAGGGACTGATTGATGAGGTTCAGGTTCTTGAAACTTCTCGTATTGGTGGATGCGACCACGGCCCAGAATTGATGGTTTATCCGGAAGGTGTTCATTATACCAATCTCACCCCAGATGATATGCCTTTTCTTGTCGAAGAGCATTTTCTCAAAGGGCGTATTGCTCAGAAATTTGTTACCGAAGAAAAAGCATTCACTGATGAAGAGCTCAGCGCTCCAACCGCCAAAGAAATCCGTGTCGTCCTTCGGAACTGTGGCAAAATCGATCCAGAAAACATTGAAGACTATATTGCTGAAGATGGTTACCAGGCGCTGGGAAAGGTTTTGTCAGAAAATACCCCTGAGCAGGTAATTGAAACTGTGCTTAATTCGGGGCTTAAGGGACGTGGTGGAGCTGGTTTCCCGACTGGCAAAAAATGGGAATTTTGTCGAGCAAGTAAGGATACACCCAAGTACGTAATCTGCAACGCAGATGAAGGAGACCCTGGCGCATTCATGAATCGCCGCGTACTGGAAGGCGATCCACACTCTGTTATCGAAGGTATGATTATCGCGGCATACGCGATTGGTTCCAACCAGGGTTACATCTATTGCCGTGCTGAATATCCTATCGCGGTAAAGACTCTGCGCATCGCGATCAATCAGGCTCGCAGCATGGGTTTGCTGGGAAAGAACATTCTTGGTTCTGGTTTTGATTTTGACCTTGAGGTTCGAATGGGTGCTGGAGCATTCGTGTGCGGTGAAGAAACCGCCTTGATGGCCTCCATTGAAGGGAATCGCGGCGAACCTCGTCCGCGCCCTCCATTCCCTGCAGTCAAGGGGTTGTTTGCCAAGCCATCCAACATCAACAATGTTGAAACTTACGCGAACATTCCCCAGATCATTCTTCGCGGTGCCGAATGGTACGCAAGTATGGGAACCGAGAAATCAAAAGGTACGAAAACTTTTGCCCTGGCAGGTGACGTCAAACATACTGGCTTGATTGAAATTCCTTTTGGCCTCACATTGCGCGAGATCGTTTATGATGTCGGTGGTGGTATCAAAGACGACAAGAAATTTAAAGCTGTTCAAACTGGTGGCCCGATGGGCGGTTGTCTTCCTGAGGCATACCTCGATTTGCCAGTTGACTATGAAGCGATCACCAAAGCAGGGTCAATCATGGGCTCAGGTGGTTTGGTGATCATGGATGAAGATACCTGCATGGTCGACATTGCCCGCTTTTTCATGGATTTTACTCAGGATGAATCGTGCGGTAAATGCACCCCCTGTCGTGTAGGTACACGACGAATCCTTGAGATCCTTGAAAGAATCTGTGCAGGAAAAGGAAAACCAGATGATATCGAAACGCTGGAATACCTTTGCGCCCAGATTCGAGAAGACAGTCTGTGTGGCTTAGGCCAGGGATCGCCTAACCCGGTCGTCACTACATTAAAGCATTTCAGAGATGAATATGAAGCACATATCTTTGAAAAACGCTGCCCCGCAAAGGTATGTAAGGCGTTGATCCGGTATGAAATCATTGACGGAATTTGCACAGGCTGTACCGTGTGTGCACGCAACTGCCCGGTAGGAGCGATCAGCGGTGAACGCCGCCAGACACATGTGATCGATCCGGATATCTGCGTTCGCTGTGGTATTTGCAAGCAGGTTTGTAACTTTAACGCGATTGTCATTAACTAACCTTTTCACTGTCAGTAATCTAACCCATCATAGACAGAAACATAGGAGGTTTTGCAATGGCAGGTAATGGAAAAGATGGCAAGGTAGTGGCCAACGTTGTCAAAGCAGCAGTTGACCGTTACGGCGCCTCACAAGACGAGTTAATACCGATTTTGAACGAAGTAAACCGCGAGATCGGGTATTTACCCGGTGAAGCATTGGATGAGATCAGCAGTCTCTTGCGGGTTCCAAAAAGCCATCTGTTTTCTGTTGCCAGCTTTTACCGGATGCTTTCGACAAAGCCGCGTGGAAAACATGTGATCCAGTTTTGTGAAAGTGCCCCTTGTCATGTAGCCGGTGGACGTGAAGTTTGGATAGCTGTTAAAGATTATCTGAAAATCGATGAGGATCAAACCACTCCCGATGGCAAATGGACGCTTCTTACGACCAGTTGCCTTGGAGTATGTGGGGTTGGTCCGGTGATGGTCATTGATGACGATATCTATGGTAACGTAGAACCTTCGCAGGTTCCAGCGATTCTTGAAAAATACCATTAAAACAGGAGACAACAATGAAAGCCTTTCGCTCAATGGTTCTGGTCTCCAGCGATCCAATAAGTATCGAACGTGGAGCTAAAGATGTATATCAGGCTCTTCAGGCTGAAATTTCTGCTTTTGGGTTGGAAAATGAAATCTCACTGACTATGGTTGGTGATGTTGGCCGGCATGATGCTGCCCCGCTTGTGATCGTCTACCCTGAAGCTGTGATTTATGGACCAGTGAAGAAAGAAGACGTGCACTATCTGGTCGAAGAACACCTATACAAAGGTAGAATTGCCTCAACATTTCAGGCTCCGGTGAAGGAACTATCCGGGAAGATTGCGTGGCTTTCTTCTCGTAAGGGCACCTTGCCCGCCGAACAGCGTATCGTTCTTGAACGAGCTGGAGTAATTGATCCCAATTCTATTGATGATTACATCATTCATGATGGGTATCTGGCTCTGGCAAAAGCTGTAACTGAAATGACCCCCGAAGAGATTTACACAACTCTCGAAAAATCCGGGTTACGTGGACGCGGCGGTGCAGGATTTCCAACCGGAACCAAATGGAAATTTGTGCGCAAAGCACAGAGTGACAAGAAATATGTGATTTGCAATGCAGATGAAAGCGAACCGGGTACTTTTAAAGATCGTCTGATTCTCGAAGGAGATCCTCACTCGATCATTGAAGCGCTAGCCATTGCTGCTTATACCGTTGGCGCAGATGAAGGTTACCTTTATATCCGCGGCGAATATAGCATTGCCCAGGAAAGAGTTAAGACTGCCATTGCTCAGGCCAAAGAAATGGGATTCCTCGGTAAAAATATCTTTGGAACTGACTTCAATTTTGATCTACATGTTCACAGTGGTGCTGGAGCTTATATTTGCGGTGAAGAGACAGCCCTCATTGAATCCATTGAAGGCAAGCGTGGTGAACCTCGAGCGCGCCCGCCTTATCCAACCACTCACGGTCTATGGGGAAAGCCAACCCTGGTTAACAATGTCGAAACCCTTGCAAACGTTGCTCCCATCATCCGTAATGGACCCGACTGGTACCGAAGCTTCGGGCCCGCATCTAGCCCTGGCACCAAAGTCTACACAATCCTCGGCAATGTCAATATGACGGGGTTGATCGAAGTCCCAATGGGAATCACATTGCGTGAAGTGATTGCCATTTACGGCAAAGGCATGAAAAATGGTAAAACCTTCAAACTGGCCCAAACAGGAGGTTCTTCCGGTTCAATCATACCGGCAAGCCTGCAAGACACGCCGATGGATTTTGATTCCTTTGCAAAAGCTGGTGTCGCGCTTGGATCAGGTGCGCTTCTGATCTGCGATGAAGATACCTGCGTTGTCGATCTAACGAAAGTGCTGTTGAACTTTTTCCGAAAGGAGTCTTGTGGAAAATGCAATCCCTGCCGTATCGGGAATCAGCGCGCGTATGAAATATTGACAAATATCTCAGAGGGAACTGGCTCACTCAAAGATCTCGACGACCTAATGCTTTTGAGTGAAAACCTGTACCAACTGTCAAATTGCGGGTTAGGACAGACTGCCGGTGCTCCGATCCGGGATATCCTTAATTACTTCAGGGCAGAAGTTGAAGCCCATATCAGATTGAAAGTATGCCCAACGGGAATCTGCCCGATGAGCGGAAAACGAATTTAGACTTTTTACTAGGAGAGATTCGATAATGGTCACACTGACTATCGATGGAAAAACGATTGAAGTTCCTGAAGGAACCACCGTTTTACGCGCAGCTCAAAGCGCCGGGGTCGATATTCCTACCCTCTGCGATCACCCACATCTGACACCATACGGGGGCTGTCGTCTTTGTTTGGTGGAAGTCGAAGGAGCGCGCACCTTGCAACCCTCATGCACGATGCCCGTCAGCAATAATATGGTTGTAAAAACCAATACGAAAAAAGTGTTGGATGCACGAAAATTCGTACTCACCCTTATTTTTAGTGAGCGCAACCATTTTTGCCCTTACTGCCAGGTAAGTGGCGGAGACTGTGAGCTTCAGAACGCAGCGTATCACGAAGGAATGACTCACTGGCCTTTGCAGCCAAATTGGCAGCCTTACCCGGTAGACGCCTCACATCCATATATTATTCTTGAAAACAATCGCTGTATTCTTTGCCGGCGCTGTGTACGCGCTTGTGGTGAATTAATTGGGAATTTCACACTCGGTTTTGAGGAACGCGGAGCAAGAAGTATCCTGGTGGCAGATACCGGCGTTCCTTTGGGTGAAAGCACCTGCGTTTCTTGCGGTGCATGTGTTCAGGTATGTCCCACCGGAGCTCTAATCGATCGCTGGAGTGCCTATCGCGGACATGATGTTGCACTTGATAGTACTCAAACCATTTGTGTTGGTTGTTCGGTTGGTTGTGGAATCAAAGTTTTTACCCGCGATAATAACCTTGTCAGAATCGATGGCGATTGGGATGCCTCAATCAATGGCGGTGTTTTATGTGAAATCGGTCATTTCGAACCCATGACAGAGAAATGCGATCGAATTCACACCCCCATGGTGCGAAAGAATGGATCATTGAAAGCAGCAACCTGGGAAGAAGCTCTCACTGTCGCTGCTGAAGGGCTTCAACCTCTTAAGGAAAAAACAACGTCAGGTATCGCTGCCTTAATTTCCACCCGTCAACCTGTAGAAACGATCCACCATTTTAAACAACTTTTTGAATATCACCTTGGTGCTGAACTGGTTACTTCAACTGAAGAAGGCATCTATACTTCTTTCGCGTCTCTTGCAGCAGAAACTTCAGGTAAGCCTTTTGAGGCAAAACTATCAGATATTCATGACAGTGATAGTGTGATGGTATTTGAGGTTGATCCATTAAAAGATCATCAAGTTGCAGGCTTCTTTATCAAGCGTAAATTGCCTTCAGGAATGAAATTACTTGTCGTTGACCAATCGGAAAATGCTCTTGACAAAGCAGCCAATAAAGCGCTTAAGCCCGCAAAGTGTACCTATGAGGATGTTCTTAAGGCTTTAACCGCTGCTGTGGTTAAACTGGGATTGGCAAAAGGAAAAACTTCAATTAAAGCCGATGAACTTAACTCTCTTGCCGCCAAAACTGGCCTAACAACTGATGATTATCTAGATGCAGCATACGTAATCGCTGCTGCTGAAAAGCCAGTAATTATCTATGAAAACCATGAAAACATAGTTTCCCTTAAGGAATTTGCAACTCTGGTTGATGCAAAACTTATGAGTCTTAAGGGTGGTGCCAACAGCCTTGCCGCAGCTCAGTTCAATCTTGATAAATCTTACAAACCCGATAGGTTCAAGGCGGCTTATGTTGCTTTGGGTGATGATGAACTTTCACAAAAGATGATCAAAGAATTGGAAAGTATCCCCTTCAAGGTAGTCCAGGCTAGCTATGCTTCATCAGCCACAGCCATGGCAGATGTCGTCTTCCCCTCCACAACCTGGCTGGAGCAGGGTGGCCATTATGTCAATCTCGAAGGGACAGTTCAAGAAGCTTTCCCGTCTCTCAAGCCCGCCGATGAAATCAAGACAATTGGCGAAACTCTTATTGCCCTTTCTTCCAGACTCGGAATCAATCTTGACGGTGATTGGACAAAAGAATTGCACAAACGTATTTCACCCGTTGAAATTGCACGTTGATTATCAGTAAAATTGTGGAAAAATAAGGAGAGATCATGGCAAAACCTAAAGTCTCAACAGATTGGATGGCTGGATGCGCAGGTTGTCACATGTCTTTATTGGACATGGATGAACGCATCGCGAAAATTGCAGAACTTGTGGATTTACGTTCCACTCCAATTACCGACTTAAAAGTTCCTGATGAATCTGGTGTAGATGTTGGAGTTCTTGAAGGTGGGATCAACAATACCTCTAACGAAGAGGTAGCACATCGAATGCGTTCGCGCTGCAAAATCCTGGTAGCCCTTGGTGATTGTGCTGTTTTCGGCGGAGTTCCTGCTATGCGCAATTTCTTTACGATTGAGGAATCACTTCGCCGGGCATATATCGAATCAGAAAGCACCGACGACAGCGGGAAAATCCCAAGTGACCCTGAATTATGTAAACCTACCAAGGTACGTGCTTTACATGAGGTTGTACCAGTAGATGTGTTTGTTCCGGGCTGCCCTCCAAATGCTGATACAATTTTTTATGTGTTGAGTGAACTTGCCCAGGGACGAATTCCCGACGTTAAAGATGACAAACTTTCCTGGTATTAATTTTAGGAGGATCTGAATGGTAGCACAAAAAATTACAATTGAACCTGTAACCAGGATTGAAGGCCATGCCAAGGTCACAATTCGTTTAAACGAAGCCGGGAAAGTAGATCACGCATATCTTCACGTTAACGAATTCCGGGGGTTCGAAAAATTCTGTGAAGGCCGCATGGTATTTGAAATGCCGCTGATCACGCCAAGAATCTGTGGTATTTGCCCCGTAAGTCATCATCTCGCGTCTGCTAAAGCCGGTGACGATGCGCTGGGTGCACCTCCCCCGCGCCCCGCTGCCCTTTTACGCGAATTGATGCACATGGGTCAGATCGTGCAAAGTCATGGCATGCACTTCTTTGAACTTGCGGGTCCTGATCTTTTGCTTGGTTTTGATGCGGATCCCGCAATCCGTAATGCGGTTGGCTTGCTCCAGGCGAATCCTGAATTGACAGTACAAGCTGTTAATTTACGAAAATGGGGGCAGGAGATTATTCGCATCCTTGGTGGCAGAAGAGTTCACCCATCATTTGCCGTCCCCGGTGGCGTTAATAAAGCGCTTACCAAAGAAGAACGTGATTTGATTCTCTCGGGTTATGACGAAGTCATTGCAACGATTAAAACCGGTATCGCAATTATGAATGATTGGGCTAGCCGCAATATGGAGGATATCAACAAATTCGCTGTTCTCGAAAGCGGTTATTTCGGCCTTGTCAAACCCGGAAATACGCTCGAGCTTTATGATGGAGATATTCGACTGATCGATTCAACCGGAAAAGAACTCGAGAAATTCGATCCGAGAAACTATCTCGATTACATTGCCGAACATGTCGAAGACTGGTCTTACCTGAAATTCCCCTATTATAAGAAGTTGGGATACCCACAAGGTGTGTATCGAGTTGGCCCACTTGGCAGGCTGAACGCTTCAGATCAGATTTCCACACCAATGGCCAATGAAGAATTGAAAAAATTCAAACTTATTAATGGTGGAAAGCCAGTTGGTAACACTCTCCACTATCACACGGCCCGTTTAATCGAAACTCTCTATGCTGCTGAAAATGTTAAAGCCCTTTTAGATGATCCTGACATCCTTAGCAAAGAGATCCTTAACACCTGCCGCAACCCCAAACCGCAGGGTGTTGGCGTCATTGAAGCTCCTCGTGGCACCCTCATTCATCATTATTGGGTAAAAGATAACGGCCAGATCGAGAAAGTAAATCTGATCGTTTCAACCGGCCACAACAACTGGGCGATGAGCGAAGCTGTTGATAATGTTGCCAAAACATACATTACTGGACCTGAGATTAGTGAAGGTCTATTAAATCGAGTTGAAGCAGCCATTCGTGCCCATGATCCTTGCCTTTCTTGCTCGACACATGCTGTTGGGCAAATGCCAATGGTCATCGAAATCCGTGATGTTGAAGACCAGTTGGTTCAATCATTAAGGCGGGACTAGCTCATTACTGAAATGGATCATGAAAAGCGATGGCAAGCATAATACTTGTCATCGCTTTTCTGCGAATGGAGGATTGAATGCGAACGTTGGTGTTAGGTTATGGCAATCGTGACCGGCAAGATGACGGAATTGCCTGGCATTTGTTGGCTGAGATTAGAAAACGTTTGGGATTCAAGGATCCATATAACATCGATGAATCGTTTGATTCACAGGATCAGATCGTTTTTGTCTTTCAACTTCAATTGACACCAGAAATGGCTGAAGAACTTTCTACATTTGACAAGATCTGTTTTCTGGATGCCCATACCGGTTCTGTCCCTGAAGACATCCATTGCGAAATTCTCTCTGCAGTCTATCAGCATTCTCCACTCACCCATCACCTGACAGCAAGTTCTCTGCTTTCCATCCTCCAAACCATTTATCATAAAACGCCAGAGGCAATATTAATTTCAGTAAAGGGAAAAGAATTCGGATATTCACCTGAACTCTCCTCTGAAACAGCGAACCTTATTCCTCAAGCAGCGCAGGTCGTAATTGATTGGATTTCCAAGGAGAAATAGAACGGGGGGCTAATCATGATAAAAAATGGTGCTGATAATTCTCCCGTATCACCATATCAGATCGCAAATCGGGCTGAAGAAATTGCAGCAGCCAAAGCTCAATCTGGATTCGTTTCTACATTTCTTTTAGCTATTCTGGCAGGGATGTATATCGGGTTCGGAGGAATCTTTTCAGCAGTCGTAGCAATCGGCATGAGTGGTACCTGGCCTTTTGGCTTCATGAAACTGCTGCAGGGGTTGGCATTTTCTCTTGGATTAATCCTTGTTGTTGTGGGTGGGGCAGAACTCTTTACCGGTAATATGCTGATGATAATTGCCTGGGCACGACACAAAATCTCAATAGGAAGTATTCTTCGCAACTGGAGTATTGTTTATTTTGGAAATTTCTTAGGATCTATTCTGCTCGCATACCTTTTCACACTTGGTAAATCATACAGATTATCTGACGGTGAACTTGGAAGAATACTGTTTAATATTGCCAGTTTGAAGCTGAATTACAGTTTTCTTCAAGCCATCATACTGGGAATCCTTTGTAACATTCTGGTATGTCTTGCTGTATGGTTATCATACTCAGCTAAAAATACAACCGATAAGATATTGGCTGTGTTTTTTCCCATTTCTGCATTTATCGCTGCAGGATTTGAACACAGCATTGCCAATATGTTTCTGATTCCTGTTACATTTTTTATTAAGATTTTTGACCCTATGTTCTCAACAAATCTGACAATAGACCTTTCGAAGTTTACATGGCCACAGTTTCTGATACAAAATCTTCTTCCTGTGACAATCGGTAATATTATTGGCGGATCATTAATAGTTGGACTCATTTATCATTTATCTCTTCGTAAACAATGACAATAATTATGACACTGCATAATGAGACAAGGATGTAAAACACTAACCAGATTTACATGCTCGATGTTATCCTAGAAAATAATGCAGCAGGATGTACCATGGATAATACACTTGACACTATTGACACACTAAAAAACATTCCTCTATTCTTTGAGTTTAAACCGGGACAGTTAGAGCAGATCGCTCAAATTTCAGATCTGATTGAAATTGATCCCGGAGACATTCCCATTCACGAGGGGGCAAAACTTGATTTTGTTTACATCCTGTTAGAGGGTGAAATTAAAGTCGAAGTTTTTGTGCCAACCTTTGGTCAAGTTGAAACCAGTAGATTAGGTCCCTTTGACATTCTTGGTTGGTCAGCGATGACACCTATTGTCAGGCAACGCACCGGAACAACTACTGCCCTTACACACTGTCGTTTGCTTCGAATCGATGGCAAAATGCTATATCAACTCTGTGAAGAAGACCATGACATCGGTTTTATCGTCTACCGTCGCCTGGCAATTGTGGCTGCCCGGAGTTTTCTGACTACCCGGATTCAATTAATGAATTTGCTGGCCAAATCTGGAAATTAATTTTCTTCTCGGTTATCGAAAAGATTTGTTTATCGTTGCAGCCCAATTCATCCAATATTTATCTTAATTAGATTATAATCGCTCTGCTATGCATGAATTGTCAGTCACTGAGAACGTCCTGGAAATTGCCCTCTCACACGCCAATGCCTCTTTAGCCAAGAAGGTTACAGATATCTATCTCGTAATCGGTCAATTATCCAGCATCGTTGACGATTCAGTTCAATTTTATTGGGACTACATTAGTGAAAATACAATTTGCGCAGGTGCCAAACTTCACTTTAACCGAATTCCTGCTAAGTTTCGCTGCATCAATTGTGATCATGAATTTCAGATGAAAGATGAACTTACTGCCTGTCCAAATTGTGGTAGTATGCAAACTACGATCATTTCAGGTGAAGAATTCTATGTTGATAGCATTGAGATCGAAAAAGAGGTAGATAAAGGTATATGAGCGCAATCAGAGTTCCTGTTGTAGAAAAGATTTTCAGTGCCAATGACCGCATGGCAGAATTAAACCGTAATTTGATGAATTCTCACAATATCTTCTCGATCAATTTAATGGCTTCACCCGGTGCTGGAAAAACCAGTTTCATTCTCGAAACAATAAAGCGATTGAACCATTCACTACGAATTGGCGTTATTGAGGGTGATACGGCCCCTGTTACCATCGACGCAGATAAAGTTATCGCAGCCGGGATGCCTGCTGTACAGATTAATACTGGTGGAGATTGTCACCTTGACGCTTCGATGATGAGCGACGGATTAAGCCAACTTCCATTGTCGGAGCTCGACCTGGTAATCGTTGAAAATGTTGGCAACCTTATTTGTCCGGCTGCTTGGGATCTTGGAACGCATATCAATGTTTTAATTGCCAGTGTTCCTGAGGGTGACGATAAACCATACAAATATCCGAATATTTATCGCGGATTGAAAGTGCTGGTGGTGAATAAGACAGATCTGACGCCTTATGTCAAGTTTGACATGGATTATTTCAGGCGGGGAGTTGAAATGCTCAATCCGGGATTGGTGACCTTTCCATTATCTTGCCGTACCGGAGATGGGTTTTATGAATGGATTGAGTGGTTGAAATCTCAAGTCCGCACACATCAGTCAAATTCATGACCGCCTATTCAGGTTCGAGAATTCATATAACGGGAATCGTCCAGGGGGTTGGATTTCGACCATTTGTTTATCACCTGGCAACATCACTTGATTTAAAAGGCTGGGTTATTAACTCCTCCAGCGGTGTCGATATTGAGATTGCTGGTTCTCCTGCCTGCATTGGCCAGTTCATCGACAGGTTGACAAATAATCCTCCTCCTTTAGCCAGAATCGACAGCATTAAAATTACTGAAATTACCCCGCCAATTTTTACAGATTTTATCATTCGAGACAGTGAACCTCAGCCTGGAGAGTATATACCGGTATCTCCTGATGTAAGCATTTGTTCAGATTGCCGTAAAGAACTCTTCGATCCTCAAGATCGAAGATATCGATATCCATTTATTAATTGCACGAATTGTGGCCCACGATTTACGATTATTAAAGATATTCCGTACGATCGGCCTAATACAACGATGTCAACGTTTAAAATGTGCCCAGATTGCCTGGCTGAATATCAAAACCCTTCTGACCGTCGGTTTCATGCTCAACCTACTGCTTGCCCGGTCTGCGGTCCTCAGTTGCAGTTTAGGATGGGTGAGATTATTTCCGTTGGCGAAGATGCGATTCAATCAGCCAGAAATGCGATCGTTTCAGGAAAAATATTGGCAATAAAAGGTCTAGGCGGATATCACCTTGCGTGTGATGCAAGCAATACAAAAGCCGTCGAAAACCTGAGAAATCGGAAGAAAAGAAGTGATAAACCGTTCGCATTGATGGCTTTTGATATCGATCGAATTCAAAAATTTGCTCAGGTATCGCAAGTTGAAAGAGAATTGCTCGAATCACCTCAACATCCTATCGTTATTTTAAAGAAATTGATTACCCGCACAATTCTTGATCAAACCGCTCCAAGACAGAATTCTCTGGGATTCATGCTGCCTTACACACCGCTTCATCTGTTACTTCTTGAGCCAGAATCAGGGTTTCCTGAGATTCTTGTCATGACCAGCGGGAATATTAGTGAAGAGCCAATCGCTTATTCTGATGATGAAGCGTTTACTCGATTACAAGGGATTGCAGACGGTTTCCTTTTACATGATCGTCCGATTCACATGCGTGTGGATGATTCGGTTTGCCGGGTTTTTGAAGGGAATCTTTATCCCATTCGTCGATCTCGAGGTTACGCACCAGAACCATTCAGGTACTCCAGGTCATTACCTCAAATCTTGGCTTGTGGAGCTGAGTTAAAAAACACCTTTGCCTTTTCGAAAGATAAATATATTTTTATCAGCCATCACATTGGCGATCTTGAAAATTATGAAACACTGAATTCTTTTGAGAATGGGATTGAGCATTACAAGCAATTATTCCGTTTATCGCCAGCAGCAATAGCTGTTGACCTTCACCCTGATTATCTTTCAACCAAATATGGCTTATCAGAATCATTTACAAAACACCTCCCCCTTGTGTCTGTTCAACATCATCATGCTCATCTCGCTTCTTGCCTAGCTGACAATCTATGGCCCTCCAATGAATCTGTTATCGGCCTGATATTTGATGGCACAGGCTACGGCACTGATGGCAAAATCTGGGGAGGAGAAATCCTTGTTGGCAATTATTCAACATTTCAACGATATTACCATCTGCGTGAGACGCCACTCCCCGGAGGAGATGTCGCTATACGCAATCCATCAAAAATTGCTCTGGCTCAATTATTTGCTGCTGGAATCGATTGGGATCCTGATCTCCCACCTGTTCAAGCGTTGTGTGCAGAAGAGCGCACATTGCTGAAATCACAAATTACACATCTTATTAATACTCCACAAACAACTAGCATGGGCCGTCTCTTCGATGCGGTTTCGGCGTTGATTGGCATACGACAAAAGGCTACCTATGAAGGCCAGGCGGCGATTGAATTAGAAAACTTATGTGATCCTAACGAATCATCTACATACGATCTTTCTCTAGAAAATGGGGTGATAGAAATCTTAGACCTGTATCCACAAATCATTCAAGATTACCGCAGAGGTATCGCCAAAGAGATTATTTCAGCTCGTTTTCACAATACGATTGCCCAGACATGTCTTTTTGCTGCCCAAGAAATCCAGAAATTCACAGACATTAACGTTGTTGCACTCTCAGGAGGTGTATGGCAAAATTTGACATTATTAACGAAATCACTCCATCTGCTAAAAAACCATGGTTTTAAACCATTGATTCATCGAAAAATACCCACCAACGACGGTGGAATATCAATAGGTCAAATACTGGTAGCTTCAACAATAATAAATGGTTAACGAGGTTTCTATGTGTTTAGCTGTTCCAGGAAAAATTACTGAAATATTCACCACCTCAAACATGAAAATGGGTAAGGTTGATTTCGGTGGCGTATTAAGAGAAGTATGCCTTGAAGCTGTCCCCGAAGTCAAAATTGGAGATTATGTTATCGTTCATGCAGGATTTGCTTTAAACATCCTCAGCGAAAAAGAAGCACAGGACACACTTGCTGCATTTCGTGAATTGGATGAAATCGAACTTGGTGAAGAGGATCCTATAACGAATCAGGATTAACATGCGATATCTTGAAGAATTTCGTGATGCTGAACTGGTAAAAAACGTTCTATCCAAGATCAATCACACAGTAAAACATCACTGGGTGATCATGGAAATCTGTGGCGGTCAGACGCACTCGATTATGCAACACGGCATTGATCAACTGCTTCCTGAGAATATTGAATTAGTGCATGGCCCCGGCTGCCCCGTTTGTGTAACTTCGCTGGAATTGGTCGATAAAGCGCTTGCGATTGCTTCCCGCCCCAATGTTATCTTTTGTTCATTTGGAGATATGCTGCGCGTTCCAGGATCTCATGGAGATTTATTCTCAGTCAAAGCCGCTGGGGGTCAGGTGCGCATCGTTTATTCTCCGCTTGATGCAGTAAAAATCGCTCAACAAAACCCTGAAAAAGAAGTCGTCTTTTTCGCCATTGGTTTTGAAACCACAGCCCCGGCAAATGCGATGAGTGTTCTATACGCAGAGTCACTAGGTTTGCAGAACTATTCAATGCTCGTTTCGCATGTAACCGTTCCACCAGCCATGCATGCCATTCTTGGTTCAACGAATAACCGAGTGCAGGGATTTCTCGCGGCAGGGCATGTTTGCTCTGTGATGGGATACCATCAATATCACGCAATCAGCCAAAAATTTCAAATACCGATTGTTGTGACTGGGTTTGAACCGCTTGATCTTTTAAACGGAATCCTGATGACAGTGGAACTTCTTGAATCTGGTACACCACGTGTTCAAAACGCATATTCCAGAGTGGTTTCAGAAGCTGGCAACATTCCAGCCCAGGCAATGATCAAGCGTGTTTTTCAAGATTGCGACCGCAACTGGAGGGGGATTGGATTCATTCCACAAAGTGGATGGGAATTAAGGCCCGAATACCATTTCTTCGACGCTGAGAAAAGATTTGAGGTCGAACAAATCCAGACCCGTGAATCTGATATCTGTATCTCTGGCCAGATATTGCAGGGTATCAGGAAACCTCCTCAATGTCCCGCCTTTGGGAATGTTTGCACTCCACAGAATCCGCTGGGGGCAACAATGGTCTCCTCGGAAGGTACCTGCGCGGCTTATTATCGGTACGCGCGAATAGATATGGAAGGATAAAATGAATGATGTATCATTACCGAATATGCAAGGCCCTGTCTGCCCTCTTCCGGTAAAATCTTATGATCATATCGTAATGGGTCATGGTTCCGGCGGAAAAATGACTCATGATTTAATCCAACAATACTTCGTGCCAAATTTTGCCAATTCTGCGCTGCTGGCAGGAAATGATTTTGCTCAAATTACATCTCAACAAAGTGGAAAAATTGTTGTCAGTACCGATGCCCATATTGTCAGCCCGTTGTTTTTTCCTGGTGGTGATATTGGCCGGCTTGCTGTTTCAGGCACTGTTAATGATCTCGCAATGTCTGGTGGCATTCCACTGGGTCTGACAGCCAGCTTTATTCTTGAAGAGGGCTTACCAATTTCTACACTGGAAAAAATCATCGTTTCAATGGCTGCTACAGCCCAAGAAGCCGGGGTTCCCATTGTTGCAGGTGATACCAAGGTGGTTGAAAAAGGTAAAGCGGATGGAATTTTTATTTCTACATCTGGTGTGGCATGGGTTCCTGACTATCTAAACATTGGCGGTGCATGTGCTCAACCGGGAGATGCTGTGATCATTTCAGGAACTCTTGGTGATCATGGTATCGCAGTCCTTTCAGCCCGCGGTGAGCTTGGATTGGAAACAGCCATTCATTCAGATGTCGCTCCACTGAACCACTTGATCCAAAACATCGTTGAACACTCAAAGAATGTACATGTTCTTCGTGATCCAACCCGTGGCGGGCTAGCTACCACCTTGAATGAAATTGCAATTCAGAGCCAGGTCGGCATTATCCTTGATGAGAAATCAATTCCAATTAATCCTATCGTTGGCGCAACCTGTGAAATGCTTGGATTCGATCCCCTTTATGTCGCTAATGAAGGTAAAGTGATCGTGATTGTTCCCAACCACGAAGTTGATGAAGTACTCAATGGAATGCGTTCTCAAAAATATGGTACTAACGCAGTTGTAATTGGCCATGTCGAATCTGCGCCTTCAGGTAGGGTGCTGCTAAGAACAACCATTGGTGGCACACGCCTGCTTGATGTAATGAGCGGAGAAATGCTGCCTCGAATTTGCTGACACAATCTTGACACTCCATAACCCGCATTTATACTTAAGAAAACAAATAAGTGAGGATCAATGAAAATCAATTTTCAAGAAACGACGAAAGATCTTGCAGTACGTATCGACATTCATTCAAAATATGGAGCCAGAGATATTGACGCCTGGATGTTAGACCTGATCAAATTACAGCCAGGGAACATAATCCTCGATGTTGGCTGTGGTTCTGGAAAACAATGCTTTTCTTATTATGATTTCCTTAAAGGCAACGCGTCAATTATCGGAGGAGATGTTTCTGAAGATCTTTTGGATCAGGCGCGAGCAGAAAATAAACGTCGGAATACGAATATCACCTTCGAATACCTCGACTTCAACAAGAATTTTCCTCACAGACAAGATGAATTTGATTTCGTATCGTGTTGCTTTGCCATCTATTACGCAGAAAATATGTCTGCTACGATTGGTGAAATGTACCGTGTAACCAAGCCTGGTGGTAGATTATTCACCACAGGGCCAATGCCACAGAATAAGAAGTTATTTTATGACATCATTACAGAAGCCACAGGCTTGACCATTCCTCCCATGCCTGGAAGCTCACGATTTTCAACCGAGATATTCTCTACGATCAAATCTTTGTATTCGAAAGTTGATCTGCACATATTCGAAAATCCACTCACTTTTGATACTGTTGACCCTTATATGGATTACACCCGCGCATCCATGTCGGAAGACCGCAAACTATGGAGCAGCCTGTTCAAAGAAAAAGACGATTTTGAAAATATAATGAAACAGATCACAGAAGTCGCCAAGAAACGCCTTGATCAAGATGGTAAATTGGTGATGACCAAGGTGGTTGGCGGTATCCTAGCCACAAAATAGGTGAATATGAATCACGACATGGCATTTTTTGGTCGCAAAGTATGCTTCATAGGTGCCCATCCAGATGATATTGAGATCGGTTGTGGTGCATTGATCTCGCATATTTCAGGAAAGACTGAAGTACATTGTGTGACGCTATCCGATAACCAGAAAAATCCTTTACTGAAGAATGTTGTGGTTGAGCATCATCGCAGCATGCATGTATTGGGTGTTCCAGATGAACACGTCGTCATAGGCAATTTTGAAACGCGCCGGTTTCCACAAGCCCGGCAAGAAATACTCGAATATTTGATCAAATTGAATCAAAGTTATCACCCAGATATTGTTTTTGTTCACACGAAATCAGATTTGCATCAGGATCATGCGACAGTTACCGAAGAAACGTTGCGTGCTTTTCGCGGAACAACAGTTCTCGGTTATGATGTCATTCGAAGTAGTTACGGCTTTTTTCCACAATTCCTGGTTGAGGTTAATGAAGAAGATGTGAACAATAAGATTAAAGCTCTGGCTGAATATCACACCTACGACGCAAAATACTATTTTGACCCCGAATTGACGCGCTCAATCCTTGTAAAAAATGGCGCTTTTGTTGAACGAAAATTTGCTGAAGGCTTTGATATTTTGCGAATCATTGGCGCATTCGGGTGTATGAGTTAATAGATGAGTTCCCCCAATCTCATTATTCCATTTTTCATTAAAGGGAAGGCAAATCATGATTTGCCTTCCCTTTTTCGTTCAAATCAAATCCGATTGATGTTATTCAGTCGGAATTCCTACTTCAATGTAATTATCTCGAATCCTTACCGGGTAGATGGGTATACCTGTAACCGCAGGAAGTGAAAGAACCTCACCGGTCTTGATATTAAAGCGAGCCCCGTGGCGTGGACAAACGATTTCATCTCCGATTACTTCACCTTCACCAATTGACCCTCCATCGTGTGAACAGACATCGCCGGTCGCCAGGAATTCACCATGGATTGAAAAGAGCACAATGGGTTGACCTCCAATTTCAAAGAAAAGCCGTTCTCCATCTGGAATATCATTTACATGAGCAATTCGAAAGAACTGGTATCCGATCGCATGATCCTCAGCCATCAATTATTCCTCCTCCACCAGATCATCACTGGCCTCACCTAACCCATATACTCCAGCCTTCAATATTTTCAGTGAAAGGAGTGCACATTTCAAACGTACGGGCCCGAGTTCAATGCCGAGCAATTCCAGCACATCATTCTTCGTGTATTTTTTTACTTCATCTATTGATTTGCCAATGATCGACTCGAGCAATAAATCAGCTGAGGCTTGTGAAATGGCACATCCATGCCCGCTGAATGCTGCTTCTTTTACCTTGTTATTTTCATCAACGCGAAGATCAATGCGTAGATGGTCTCCACAAAGGGGATTTTCATCCTCAAAAGAAATGTCATGTGGATCCAGAATGCCCTTATATCCAGGATTCTTATAGTGTTCTACAATTACATCTCGATACAGATCATCCATGTTTTATCCAAAAATCTTTGCTACCCTTTTGAGGGATTTTACCAGAACGTCTATGTCATTTATTGTATTGTAAAGATAGAAACTTGCCCGCGTGGAAGCCGGAATATGGTAGCGATCGTGAAGAGGCATAGCGCAATGATGCCCTGCACGTACTGCAATTCCATCACCGTCTAGAATTTGTGCTACATCATGAGGATGTATACCATCCAAAACAAAAGAAGCAACGCCGCCTCTGAGCGAGGCATCAGGTCCAAGGATGTGTAACCCGTCTATCTTCTGCAATTCATCAATGGCGTACTTGATAAGATTTTGTTCATGCATCGCTATTCGATCCATGCCGATTGAAGACAGGTAATCAATGGCAGCCCCAAAACCAATGGCTTCAGCAATAGCAGGGGTGCCGGCTTCGAACTTATGCGGCAAGTCATTGGATGTAAATGAGCGGAGATAAACCTTTTTAATCATATCCCCACCGCCAAGAAATGGCGGTAGTTTCTCCAAAAGTTCTTCTCTACCCCAGAGTACGCCTATTCCTAGCGGTCCGAGCATTTTGTGAGCAGAAAACGCCACAAAATCTGCGCCAAGTTGTCTGACGTTCACCGGAATATGGGGAACCGATTGTGCTCCATCCACAATCGTGACTGCGCCATATTCTTTCGCTTTCTTGATGATCTCCTGTGCCGGGTTAATCGTTCCCAACACATTCGACATCTGCGTAAACGAAACCAGTTTTGGATTCTGTTTCAATAAATGATCATAAGAATCCAAATCCAATAAACCGTCATCTGTTACTTTTATAAATTCCAATCTTAAATTCAACTCGTGAGCCAGCATCTGCCAGGGAACGAGGTTGGAATGATGTTCCATTTCTGTTAATATGATCAGGTCGCCTTGCTTTAAATACGAACGCCCTAACGTGTAAGCCAACAGGTTGATTGACTCGGTAGTGTTTCGGGTAAAGATGACTTCCTTGGATTTGTTCGCTCCGATGAATTTGGCAACTTTCTCTCTTGCTTGTTCATAGCTGAAGGTTGCCTCTTCAGCCAGCGCGTGAACTCCGCGATGTATGTTCGCGTTCGTGTTCCTATAATAATGATCCATTGCTTCTATCACATGGATTGGTTTTTGAGAAGTAGCCGCCGAATCAAGGTAGGTTAATTGAATTCCCGCATGAACTTCTCTCTTGAGTATTGGAAATTCATCTCTTATCGACTCAAAAGAGAAGGTTGGATTCAAATCAGTGGACATTTCTACCCTGCTTTTGGAAGTTCTGACTTAGACTTCTTTGCAGGAATCCGTATGTGTTGAGAATTCTGCGGATACCAAAGGATATGATCAGGTACCATCCATCCATCAGTTAAAAAAACATTGGACCTGAATTGAACCGCGACCATTTTGGGGTCCACCTGAACTACAATCCCCCGCAGCCAGCCGCGTATTCTCTCCCCACCCTTTTCGTGGTCACAAAATACCTCTACAGGATCACCAACCTGGAATTCAAATTCAAATTCAGGGGGTTTCATGAATGGCACAGATGACATATTTCTTACTCCGCTTATTTTCTTAGTTGAATTAATCATAGCATTTTATCATATCAACGCAAATGATATTTCTTTACGCAATATGCTCCATTTTTTCCTTAATCGCATTCTGAAAGCGTGTTTTAACACCTTCGAATGGAATACGCTGCATGATGGGATCGAAGAATCCCTCCACAATTAGACCCTCAGCTACCTTACGTGGCAATCCACGGCTTTGCAGATAAAAGATCTGATCCTGGTCGATTTTTCCAACTGTTGCGCCATGTGAGCATTTAACATCATCTGTTAATATTTCCAGGCCAGGAATCGAATCTGCCCTCGCATCCTTACTTAATACCAGGTTTCGATTCGATTGGTATCCATCGGTTTTAGATGCATTTTGCGCAACGTAGATCATTCCTTGCCATACCGACCGACTTTTTTCAAGTAAAGCGCCTTTGAAGAGTAAATCGCTTGTTGTGTTGGGAGCAAGATGATTCTGCTGGGTATCATGATCCAGATGTTGCTGCCCATCGGTAAAATAGAATCCTGACATTTTACCGGTGCTGCCTTCACCGACAAGGTTTAAATCAGAGTAATTTTTGGTAATTTTACTTCCCAGAGCACCAAAGACCCAATCGATTCCGCCATCTTTTTCAATCGTTACATTTTCACGCGTGAAATTGATCACGTTCTTACCCCAGGATTGCAATTCGACAAAATTCAAATGGGCACTTTCCCCAACGTACAATTCCATGATCCCTGTATGCAATGACGCTTCAGCAACCTCGGCCTGCGAAGACGATTCGTGAACATAGGTGACTGATGCACCTTCTTCAAGGTAGACCAGAACATGTAAAGCGTGTACATTCCCCCCGGTTGGCACCCAATACACACTCTGCAAAGGTGCTTTAACCTTAACATTTTTTGGAACGTACAATAAAACGCCATTGATATCGAGAGCGCCAGCCAGTGATGAAAATTTATTCGTCCTCGATTTTAATATTTTCTCCAACATCACCTGCAATAATTGGGGATGAAGCCTGGCAGCTTGTTTAATATCTTCAAACACAACGCCGCTGGCCTCAATCTGGGGATCCAGATGAAGAATAGACTCCCAAGGAGTCAATAACACCTGTCCGCCATGCTTTTGGTCAGCCATTGGCTCAGAGAGTTGCGCAGGTATTTGGACTTGGTTTTTGGTTATTTGATCGAACAATTTGAACTGATCAAACTTGATTTCCTTAAGACTCGTCCTTCTCCAATCTTCGTCTTTGTCGGTTGGCATGGGCAAAGAATTAAATAAATCCCATGATCTCATTCGATAGTTGCGAACCACTGGATCAGAATCGAAAAATTCAGGTTTGATGACTAATCTGGGTTCACTATCCTTAGTCTCTTTATGTTTCTTTGTAACAATAACTGGGTTTTCAATCATTGCATCTCTTTCAAGTCAGTTATAAGTTTATCCAACAGAACCTTCCATCTGCAGCTGGATCAGGCGGTTCATTTCGACTGCATATTCCATAGGCAGTTCCTTCACCAATGGTTCGATGAAACCCGAAACGACCATGGTCGTGGCCTCTTCCTGTGTCAAACCCCGGCTCATCAAATAAAATAACTGTTCTTCACCAATCTTAGAGACTGTAGCCTCGTGACCAATCGTCACATCTTCTTCATCTACCTCAATCGTTGGATAGGTATCTGACCTCGATTCAGGATCAAGCAATAGAGCATCACACGACACACTTGATCGTACGTTTGTTGCACCTTTGTAAACTTTCAACAAGCCCCGGTATGAAGAACGCCCACCGTTCTTGCTGATGGATTTTGATGTGATTTTTGAGCTGGTGTTTGGCGCAAAATGAATAACCTTTCCTCCGGCATCTTGCTGTTGACCGCGCCCGGCAAAGGCTACCGAAAGTATCTCTCCATGCGCCCCAGGCCCCATAAGATACGTAGATGGGTACTTCATCGTTGCTTTCGAACCAAGATTACAGTCAACCCATTCCATTGTTCCATTCTCTTCAACTTTTGCGCGCTGGGTAACAAGGTTGTACACATTCGTGGACCAATTTTGGATGGTTGTGTACCGAACCCTTGCATCTTTTTTAACAAGTATCTCGATAACCCCACTGTGGAATGAGTCTGTGGTATATGAGGGTGCAGTGCACCCTTCAACATAATGTACCCTCGAACCTTCATCAGCAATGATCAGTGATCGCTCAAATTGGCCAATATTAGCCACATTCAAGCGGAAATAGGCCTGTAGCGGTAATTCAACGGTTACACCTTTTGGTACATAAACAAATGATCCGCCCGACCAGACCGCTGAATTTAATGCAGCAAATTTATTATCCTCAATGGGCACAACAGTACCGAAATACTGTTTAAAAAGTTCCGGGTGTTTTCGAAGCCCATCTTCAATGCTCAAAAAGATAACACCCTGTTTCTCAAGATGTTCTTGAATATTGTGATACACCATCTCCGATTCATATTGAGCACCGACCCCAGCCAAAAATTTTTGCTCGGCTTCAGGAATTCCCAGTTTGTCAAATGTGTTTTTTATCGTTTCCGGAACTTCATCCCAGGTTTTTCCGCTGGCTTCAGCAGGCCGTACGTAATAGTATATATCCTCGAGATCCAGGTTCGATAAATCCAATCCCCAGGTAGGCATTGGGCGTTTTCTGAAATGTGCCAACGCTTTCAACCGAAATTGAAGCATCCAATCCGGCTCATTTTTCATGGCAGAGATTTTGCGAACAACTTCCTCGCTCAACCCCTTTTCAGATTTATATACAAAAGTATCAGGATCTTTGAATCCGTATTGATATTCTTCAAGTTGGTTTAAAAAATCAGGTTTCTTCTCAGTGCTCATGTAAGTCTCCAATAAAATAATTAATGCTAGCCTGAGATGATCCCGTTTTCGTATTTTTCCCTGATCCAGTCATAACCATGCTCTTCGAGGTGCAATGCCAAATCAGCGCCACCTGATTCCACAATTGTTCCTCCCATCATTACATGCACGACATCTGGTTTGATGTAATTCAACATTCGCTGATAATGGGTGATTAAAAGCACACCTACATTTTGTTCGCGTAACAGATTCACCCCTTCAGAGACAATGCGCAATGCATCGATATCTAATCCTGAATCAGTTTCATCTAAAATGGCAATCTCTGGTTTAAGCATTGCCATTTGTAAAACTTCAGCGCGTTTTTTTTCACCACCAGAAAAACCTTCGTTCAAGTAACGCCCGGCAAACGCGCTATCCATTTTCAACATGTCCATTTTTTCTCTTAATAGTTTACGAAACTCAGGTATGGGAATTCCACGATCACCCGGGTTTTCTGCTTTTCGCCTTGCATTTACGGCCGTTCGCAAGAAATTTGCCACAGTCACCCCAGGTATCGAAACAGGATACTGAAAAGCCAGGAATAAACCCAATCGCGATCTTTCATCAGTCGATAAATCAAGAAGATTTTGCCCCTTGAATGTCACTTCGCCTTCAGTTACCGTATAACGTGGATGTCCCATTAAGGTATACGCAAGAGTTGATTTCCCAGTCCCGTTGGGTCCCATAATTGCATGTACCTGGCCTTGAGCAACCGAAAGCGTTAATCCCTTTAATATTTCCTTCTGCTCAATGCTGACATGCAACCCTTTGATGCTCAATTCTGACATGGTGTCATTCTCCTGATTTCATAAAAATCCATTTATTAGATTTTTATGAATATTTTCTATTATATTATAAAGCCAGGTGGATTATAGCACACTCATGATTCACAGTCAATATTTACCATATTTATCAATATTATTCTAATTATTTGGCATTGTATATTTACAATATTTATCTTAATATTGACATAAATTATACCGATATGATAAGATTCATATGTAGACAGGATAACCATGAAAAGCACAAAAGACCGAATTTTACAAACTTTACTCAATAACCCAAAATCGACCATCACAGATTTGGCCAAAGCGGTGGAAATTAATTCCATATCAGTGCGCCACCATCTAACCAACCTGTTAGCTGAAGGATTAATTCAGGCTCAAGAAGAAAGACACGGCGTTGGCAGACCCAGATTAGTCTATTCACTAACAGAAACTGGGGTTGAGAAATTTCCTACGATGTACTTGAATTTGACCAACCGACTCCTCTTTTATTTAAAGAAACGGCTATCACAAAAAGAGATTGAAAAAATCTTTATCCACATTGCAGAAGATCTGGCGCAGGAACAGAAATCAAATACGCAAAATATGACTGTGGAAGAAAAGTTAAATTACCTCCAATCAGCCCTGCTTAATGAGGGCTTCATTATTGAATGGAAAAAAGAAGGGAATGAATACATCATCAACGAGGTCACCTGTCCCTTTTATCACATCCGACAGAACCATCCTGAAGTGTGCACAATTGACCAAACGCTGTTATCAAATATTCTTACAGTACCGGTCGATAAGATTCATTGCGTCCTGAATGGTGACAACCAGTGTTCATACATCATCGATCGCACCGCCTTTGAGGCAAAAGCATGACAGACAAACCCATCCCCGGCTCCAATCGTCCTACATGGGAAGCCGAAGCTGACTTCCCAGAATTATGTGAGAACCTTCGTAAAGGGTTCAGCACCATTCTTGACCCTGAATTAGGATTAAATATCATCCAACTTGGCCTTGTGCGAAATGTAATTATTAATGAAAACAATGCAATTATCCGAATGATCTTAACCACTCCTTTCTGTCCTTATGGCCCATCGATGTTAGAATCTGCACGTCAGAAAGCTGAAGAAGTGTTAGAGCGTGAAGTTTCTATGGACTTTGGTCTGGATCCCTGGGATTTTTCAATGATGGAAGAAGGTATCGGCGGTGATTGGGGGTTGTTCTAAACCTCCCATCATTAATTAAGCCTTTTTTTGCCTACATCCATTCCTTCTTCTGATTCTTTCGATTTTTTTATTTCTAGTGTAGAATCTACGCATGTTGCGTATCGCCCACCTGCAGCCGGATCAAGCTCCGCAAACAATAAAAGATACAACCAACATTAATGAGATACTATCCTCTACCAGAGGATTCCTTTGGGTAAGCCTGGAACACGCTACAGATGCAGAAATTGATCTCGTGCTCCGCGATATTTTTCAATTCCATCCGCTCGCCATTGAGGATTGTCAAAGTCTGGGGTACCAAACCGCCAAAATCGATGATTATTCAGATTACATTTTTATCATCTCCCATGCCATCAACCCGAATGAAACAGATGACACGCTTGAAACCCTGGAGCTCGACTTTTTCTTAGGGAAGAATTATTTGGTTACCTGCTACACAGACGACTTCATGCCCCCTATAGCAAACACCTGGAAGCTCATCCATAAGGATTACCGATTATCCAAGAACGGTCCTGATTTTTTATGCCATACAATAATGGATGCCCTTGTTGATGATTACATGCCTCTCATCGATAAGATGGAATCTGATGTCGAATGGCTTGAAGACAGTGTGCTTGAAAAACCAAAGACTGAAACCCTTCAAAGATTGTTATCTTTAAAACATAATATTATGTCTCTACGCAGGATCATCGCCCCTCAACGAGAGGTAATGAACCGCCTTTCAAGAAATGAATTCTCTCAAATCAATCGCCAAAGTCTGATCTATTTTCGAGACATTTATGACCACCTGGTACGTATTCAAGACTTAACGGATATCATACGAGATATCGTATCTGGCTCCCTTGATATTTACCTTAACTCTACCAGCCTGCGGCTGAACGAAATTATGAAAGCACTGACAATCGTCTCTACCGTGTTTCTTCCACTTTCGTTTATCACCGGGGCATTCGGTATGAACTTTCAGTACATTCCTGGTGCATCTGCAAAACTTGGTTTTTATATCATGGGTTTAATTTTAGTAATCCTTGGCATCGGAATGTTGCTATATTTTAGAAAACGACGCTGGTTTTAATCATTATTGGAGGTTACCTTGATCCGTATAATCGCTGATAGTTGTGTTGATCTAAGCCCGGAACTTATCGATCGATTTAACATCGATATTGTTCCACTTGGCGTCTTTATTGACGGAAAGTTGTATCAAGACGGAGTAAATATTCACACGCAGGAATTATTTGATGAAGTAAAGAAATCAGGAATACTGCCCAAAACATCTGCTCCATCAGTTGCCACATATATCGAGCATTTTTCTGTGGAAGAAGATGTAATCTACATCAGTATTAGCTCAAAACTTTCTGCCAGTTATCAAAACGCCCATATCGCACGCGAAACGATGGGTAAAAATAATGTTTTTATTGTTGATTCATTAAACTTGTCTACAGGTATTGGCCTGCTGGTTCTTGCAGCTGCAGAAATGGCACAGGCAGGGATGAAAACCGAAGAAATTGTAAGTCACATCACTGCCCTGACAAAAAATGTTCATACCTCATTCGTTGTAGACACCTTAGACTATATTCACAAAGGCGGTAGATGTTCAGCAACTGAATTGCTGATTGGAAGTCTGTTGAATATTCGTCCAGTTATTACCGTCTGCCCAGATGGCACTCTTGATGTGAAGAAAAAAATCGCCGGAAGCCGTAAGAAAGCTTTGTTGTCCATGGTAGAAGACTTGAAAAAAGACATCACCCAAATTAATCCACACCGAATCTTTGTAACACACACGCTCTGTGAAAATGACGCCGAATTTTTACGCACAGAAATTGAAAAACTGGCAAAATTTGATGAAATCTGCTTTACAGTTGCAGGTTCCACAATTGCCAGTCACTGCGGACCAAAATGTATTGGCATTCTTTATCTGACAAAATAAGAGACCGGTAAACCGGTCTCTTTTCTTCTACCTAGATAACACCCAATTCTTTTCCAACTTTTTCAAAAATTGACAGCACTTTGTCCATTTGTTCATCCGTATGTGTTGCCATGTAGCTGGTACGCAGCAACTGGTGACCTGGTGAAACTGCCGGAGAAATAACTGGATTAACAAACACACCATTATCGAATAACTTTTTCCACATCAAAAACGTGCGGTCGTTATCACCAATGATAATCGGGATCACCGGTGTAACCGAATTGCCAATATCAAACCCCAATTCGCGGAACCCTTTACGCATTTTTTCAGCAATGGCACATACCCGATGACCGAGTTCTGGCTGTTCTTTCATAATATGTAATGCAGCCAATGCAGCCGCTGCATTCGAAGGTGGAATACTGGCGCTAAAAATCAATGCACGTGCATTATGTTTGATGTAATGAATGGTGTTTTCATCTCCAGCAACAAACCCGCCCAGTGACGCAAAGGATTTACTGAAAGTAGACATAATGAGATCTACCTGATCCGTTACACCAAAATGAGCTGCGGTACCTCGACCCTCTCCTAAGACCCCCATACTGTGGGCATCATCAACCATTAATCTCGCACCAAATTGCTGGGCAACTTTGATCAACTCGGGCAAAGGCGCAAGATCTCCTTCCATGCTGAACATGCCATCTACCACAATTAAAGCCCCCGCAGTTGCAGGAATTGATTTCAAAACTTTGGCGAGATGATCCATATCATTGTGTCGGAAGCGTTCAATCTTTCCGTACCCTAAGCGTGCGCCATCGACAATGCTTGCATGATCTTCTTTGTCGAGTACCACAACATCATCACGACCGATGAGAGCACTAACGGTACCCAGGTTGGTCTGCATCCCTGTTGAAAAAACGAGCGCGGCTTCTTTTCCCACAAATTCAGCCAGTTCGCTTTCAAGCTGTTCGTGCAAGGCAAGTGTTCCATTCAAGAAACGAGAACCGGTGCAGCTTGGGCCATACCGTTTAATTGCTTCAATGGCAGCTTCGCGTACCTTCGGATGCGTTGTTAATCCAAGGTAATTATTTGAACCGCACATGATGAGACGTTTCCCCTGGAAAACAACTTCGGTTCCCTCGTTTTCATTGAGCGGAATAAAATAAGGATAAATACCACTTTCCATCGCTTCTTTGGCAGCTGTATAAGACCTGCATTTTTCGAAAAGATCCATCGTTTTTTCCTTTTCTTCTAAAATGATTCCTTTAATAAACATGACAATAACATCTTAACACGCATTAGCATAAATCGATTCAAGAATTATTTATTTTACCAAAGAAGTTTTATTCTTATGCTATTATTGATTTATTATTTTGCAACACATTAATCAAACAATGCGACAGCATGGACATCGTTGAGCTTCATGCGTTTTCCATTGTTGATAACTGGAGGAAACATGCTGAATAAACGAACCTGGACTGCAATTATTATCTTAGGTTTTCTTGGTGCATTAGCCTGGGGGGTTGAAAACCAGTTTTTTAATACCTTCATCTACAATAACATCACCCCTGATCCTCGACCGATATCATGGATGGTGGCTGCGAGTGCAGTGGTGGCTACACTGGCCTCCATCTTTATGGGTGCTTTTAGTGATCGCGTGCGAAATCGTTGGGGGAGAAAACCATTTTTATTAATTGGATACCTCGGTTGGGGAATTACTACCGCCCTTTTTCCAACTGCCGCTTATTTTCATCCGATTGGTATTGCGGTATTTATGGCGATCTTATTTGATTGTGTCATGACTTTCTTTGGATCAAGTGCAAACGATTCAGTTTTTCATGCCTATGTAGCAGATATTACAACAACCGAAAACCGTGGAAAAGTAATGGGGGTTCTTGAAATTCTTTCGTGGGTTGCCCTTTTATTCGTCTATGGAGGTGCGGGGCTGTTAATCGACGCTTTGGGTTATTTTCCATTCTTTTACATCGTAGGTGGAATGGTTTTTATCCTTGGTCTTGTTTCTTCATTGCTTTTACAGGAATCTCATTATGAAAGGACTGTTCCAGCTGAAGGTTATTTCAAAAGCATCCTTAATACTTTTAGCTGGAAATCAATGAAAGAAAATCGCGACTTTTTATACCTGTTGTTTGCCATCACGTTATGGGGAATTGCCCAGCAAATCTTTTTTCCATATTTGATGATTTATATTCAGCATTATCTAAAAATTGAAACGCTCCAGGCATCGATCATTATTTTTATGGCTATTTTGCTGGGTGGTATCGCCACGGCATATCCTTTAGGTATGCTTGTTGATAAATGGGGTCGAAAAAAAGTCGCCTTGATCGCAATTGTCGCGGAAATGATTGGGCTTTTGGCCTTTTCGTTATCCAGATCACTCATCCCATTAATCCTCACCGGTATTTTGTGGCTTGCTCCGATCAGCGCCTGGACGATTGCCACTGGCGCATGGAGCAAAGATCTCTTCCCAGAAGATAAACGTGGTCAATTTGCGGGTTACCTGATCCTCTTTTCGGTTGCTCTGACGATGATCCCAGGACCAATGATCGGAAGCTGGTTAACAACGACTTTTGGGATCCATTCGGTACTGGATGGCCAGGAAGCATACATACCCACATCTTTAATTTTCCAGGTTGCTGCAGCCGCCACATTGCTGGCAGCAATCCCAATTTTAAGAATGAAAAAGACTTCACAAACTTCTCAATCGCGATAGGTAAAATATGTCCATTCCTGAATTTATCCTCAAAAAATTAATTGTTCCCGGAAGTTTCAAAACGCATCCAAAAGGTTTTTCTTTCGCGATTCTTAATTCCTTTGCTTCTGCTACAGTAACACGGTTTCATATATTTGTTGCCGACCATCAGATTCCTGATGACCAGATAACACTTTCATCTGCAAATAATCTTTCTCTCATTTGCTCTGAAATCAGCCCTGAAACCCCAATGATTTTAGCAGTTGGCAGCGAATTTCTAGTTACTGTAAATGATTACCCGCCAATCGGAGCAATTCAATTAATCGCCAATACCAAAGAAATGGGAGAACTTGCGTTTTCTCTTTCTGAAGGTTCTTCAAAAAAGAAAACAAGCGCACTTAAACCTTCTACACTCCAATTTTTACAAAAAAGCAGGTTTTCAAAGTTAACCATCGATGGAGATCAAAAGATCGGCAAGGCTTCTCCTTTCATCTTGGGACAATTCATTGAGCATCTTGAAAAATGTGTTTACGATGGCGTCTGGACTGCTGATGGGAGTAAACTGCGTGAAGATACGCTGGATCTCATTCGCCAGCTTAATCCACCTCTCATCCGCTACCCCGGAGGTAACTTCGCAAGCGGATATCATTGGGAAGATGGCATTGGTCCAAAAGAAAACCGGCCTTCTAGACACGATGCTGCCTGGCAATCTGAAGAGTCCAATCAGGTGGGTACAGATGAATTCTTATCCCTCTGTGAACAGCTTAATGCCGAACCTTGTCTGGTGGTTAATGATGGATCGGGGACTCCGGAGGAAGCAGCACGTTGGGTAGCATACTGCAACAGCCCGGTGGATACAGAACAAGGCGCCAGACGTGCCAAAAATGGCCATCCACAACCTTACCATGTAAAATATTGGGGGGTGGGGAATGAGGTCTGGGGACCTTGGCAGATTGGAACGGTTTCTGCTGAGGAATATGTTAAGCGTGCATCGAGATTCATAAAAGCCATGCGAGAAGTTGACCCTGAAATTAAAATCGTCGCAGTCGGAAATAATCCTTTGACCGATTCACCTGATGATCCTGCAACCGCTTGGAATCGAACCGTTCTTGAAAACCTGGCGCCACAGATCGATTACCTATCATGGCATATTTACCAACCTGAAAAAAGTGGCTGGAAGGAATCATATGATGCACTTGATTTGTTCCAAGCCGTATGCGCGGCACCTATTGACATCGAATGGATTATTCGACGAGTAGAGCGGCAAATTCAAGAGTTTTCACCGGGGCGACAAATTCTTCAAGCGGTGGATGAATGGAATCTATGGCTGCCGCCGCGCGAAAAAAATGTCAGCATGCATCATGTAACCTATACGATGCGCGACGCGCTTTATACCTCTTCTGTATTGATCATATTCTTAAAAAACTGTCATACTGTCGGAATGGCAAACCTGGCGCAATTGGTTAATGTGCTCCCGATGATTCAAACGAATCAAAATGCTGCAATTGCCACTTCCATTTTTTATCCTTTCATTCTTTTTTCTGAATTGCAAGACAACATCATCAATTCAACTGTTGCAAGTGAATGTTTTAATTCACAGTATGTGGATATTAACATGGTTGCCCATGATCATGTACCCTACCTCGATGCTGTGGCGACTTGCAACGATGAAAATTCAAAAATATCCGTCATCCTTGTTAACCGGTACCCGTTTCACAGGTTGAAAGTATCAATGCACCTGAAATCATTTAAGGATTTAAAACCAGCCCATGCCCTTCAAATCCATGCCAGCACACCAGAAGTTTATAATACTTTTCGTAAACCTGATGCCATTCGCATTTCCGACGCAAAACTGCCTGCATTAAAAGAGAATTGCTGGGAAGTAACTCTAAAACCTTGTTCGATCTATTTTGTTGAATTCCAGAATTAACCAATAGAGCCCTTTCTCAAGGGCTCTATTCCATTTTTCATCAGGTATAGATTTTTTTTCTACAGAAGCAGGCGAGGATCAGGCTCTTTCAGATCGATCCAAAGGACACGTCGTGACTTTGCTTCCAATGCCTGAACATCTCCCAATGCCTGGGCGCGCTGCATAATTCCAAAGGTAATCCCTTCGCCGGGAATTTCCAGGTCTTGAGATTTTGCAGAGGTAATCACAATTAATATTCCATTGTTCGCCCCACCTTTATGCAATTGCCCTGTCGAGTGCAGGTACCGCGGACCAAACCCTAACGTGGTTGCCCGATGGTATTTATTTAGCACCCTCGCTCGAAGTTCCTGTAATATTTGCGTGTTGGTTTCAGTCCTGGGTAGAAAAGCATTGATGGCCAGATAATCTCGTGGGTGACCATTCTTTTCGAGAAAGGTATCGATCACTTCATTAAGAGTTGCATCACGGCTAACATCAAGATTGCTTTGCGTCATAATCCTGGCGTCTTTCGTTACTACGATAGGATTTGTTTCAGCAAATTTTCCGTTCCTTTTATATTCCTCCAGCCCTTTTAATGTTCTTGTCTTCGCATCTTGAACATCAGGCTGATTGAAAGAATTCACTCCAATGATTGAACAGGCTGTGGCAGTCGCTAACTCCCAGAGATAAAATTGCCCACCCAGATCATAAACATCACTAACATCAAAAGAAATGACCGGGAATCCATGTTGTTTCAATGAATCCACGAATGATTGCTCCTCACCAGATTGGCGAATATAGATAAACAACCTATCATTATGATATTTAGAAGCATCTATCTGTGGTTCGTCTGCGACTGGAACGATGCCCTTACCATTCTTACCACTAGATTCTGCAATTAATTGTTCCAACCACGCGCCAAATGGTTTCCAGGTTCGATCAGTGATCAGGGTCAGCTTATCCTTGCCAGAAATAAAAGCTGCACCAATGATCGCTCCCAAGACAACACCTGGGTTTGCAGAGATCGGTCTTGTTGCGAGGCAAAATTCGGCGGTAAATACTGCATTTTCGAGGATTTTATCTACATTTAGACCTATAAGAGCTGCCGGTACAAGACCAAAGGCTGTAAGAGCTGAGTTCCTACCTCCAACATAAGGATCAGCCTTAAAGACTTTCCAAAACTTTTTGTCTCGGGCAAACTCTTCCAACCTTGTTTTGGGATCAGTAATCGCAATGAAATGCTCACCAGCCCTGTCACCAAATTTTTTCTGACTGAGATTCCAAAAATAGGAGAGAAAAGCATTGATTTCCGCTGTTGTTCCAGATTTACTCGAAACCAGAAATACTGTTTTTTCTAAGTCAACGGCTTTCTCAATCATGAATACTTGCTCAGGATCGGTTGAATCAAGGATGCTTAACTTTAATCCAATCTGGTCATGATCATTTTCGTTTATCAAGCTGAGCACTTCTGGCGCTAGAGATGAGCCACCCATCCCTAAAAGAACAGCATGGGTATATCCAAGCCTGGTGCATTCCTGAGCTAAGTTGCGAAGATCACGAGCAACCTCTATACTATCCCAGGGAGCGTTCAGCCAATTCAAACGCTCGGTAATTTCCTCCTGATCAGCCTTTTCCTTGCTCCATAATGTTGCATCTTTGCTAAATAGTCGCTCTACAAAATGTGATTTGTTAAGTAACGCAATTTGGTCTTTTACAGCTTGAGATAATGAACCTAATTCATCGATTGCAGATATTCGTCTTTGCTCAACAACGTCCAATAATTGAGTGAAGGCCTCTGAAAAAGATTGGACCCCTTCTTCTTCGAGTTGCAAGGTGGTTTGATTTAATGAAATTCCCAGCATCTCTAAATCAGAGAAATATTTTTCTGCCTTATCCAGGTCATTATAAATGGTAAGACTCACATTGCCGTGATCATAAAATGCATCAAGTGTCGAAGGTGGCACAGTATTAACAGTTTCTGGCGCAATTAATTCTTCAATATAGAGTACATCTCGATATTTGGGATTCTTAGTGCTGGTAGACGCCCACAGGGGTCTTTGAATTTGAGCTCCCTTCGCCCGTAAGATACTGACACGTTTCTCAGAAAACTTATGCTCAAATAAGCGATAAGCCAACCGGGTATTAGCGATTGCTGCTTTACCAGCCAATTCTCTATACTTTTCTTCCGATATCTTGCCGGTTTTCAATAGGTTTTCTAATAGACCATCAATTTTGGTATCCAGTCGCGAAACAAAGAAACTTGCCACAGAGGCAATCGAAGAAAGGTCATTACTTACAGCAATTCTGTCTTCAAGGCCTGATAGGTATGCCTCAATTACTTCCGCATAACGCTGGATCGAAAAGATCAGGGTTACATTAACATTGATCCCGTTGGCAATCGATTTACGAATTGCAGGTAAGCCTTCTTTGGTAGCCGGTATTTTGATCATCAAGTTAGGCCGATTCACCAAATTCCACAATCTTTGAGCTTCTTTAATGGTTGCTTCAGTATCTCGAGCAAAGATTGGATTGACTTCAAGACTCACATACCCATCTTTCCTATGCGTCTGCTCGTAAATTGGCATGAAGAGATCAGCAGCTTTTTGAATATCCTCGATTGCCAATTGCCAAAATATCGATTCGGCATCCATACCAGCCCAGGCCATAGGCTTTAGGGTATCATCGTAATCTTTTGAGTTGGATATCGCTTTTTGAAAAATACTGGGGTTCGACGTAACTCCTTTAATTTTCCCCTGGTGAATCAGTTTTTCGAAATCACCATTTTTCAACAGTGACCTTTGGATATTGTCGTACCACAAAGATTGACCAATCTTCTCGAGTTTATTCGCTTGTTCTATCATCGACATGTCTTTTGTTATTTTGAATAATGGTTCTTTTCAGAATTTTCAATAGCCTGAATTTTTAAAAATCGGCGTTTATGACGTTCTTCCTGTGAAAATTTCGCTTTTATGAACGCCGCAACAATTTCTTTTGCCGGTTCAACACCAATGATACGACCACCAAGACAGAGGACGTTCATATTATCATGCTCTACACCCTGATGAGCTGAATAGGAATCGTGGCAAACACAAGCATAAATACCCTTGATCTTATTAGCCGCAATACATGCTCCAACACCAGAGCCACAAATTAATACGCCTCTTTCAGCCTGCCCCTGTAAAATGGCTCGAGCCGCTTTTTCAGCATAATCTGGGTAGTCAACAGGTTCCTGGTTATAAGTGCCAAGATCCAAGACGTCATTTCCAGAACTTTGAATGACTGCAATTACCTCATCTTTGAGGGTAAATCCTGCATGATCACACGCCACTGCTATACGCATTAGTCCCTCTTTTTATTCAATAGTTTTTTTGCGGTTTGGTATACGTTTTCAACGGTGAAACCATATTTTTCATACAGCGTTTTGTATGGTGCTGAAGCCCCAAATGTTTCTATCGAGATGATCTCTCCATCGGAGCCTACCCATCGTTCCCAACCCTGTCTAACGCCCATTTCCACTGCGAGCCGACAGCGGATCTCGGGTGGTAAAACCATGCGTTGGTAATCTTCATCAGCTTCTTTAAACAACTCCCAGCATGGGAACGAAATTACCCGAACACTTATATGATCTTTTTCCAGCTGGTGTGCTGCCTCTAAGATTAAGCTTACTTCAGATCCAGAAGCCATGAGGATTATTTGTGGTTTCTCCACTCCCAAATCGGCTAATACATAGGCACCTTGATGCAGACCCTGTTCAGAAGCATATTTTGATCGATCGAGTGTAGGCAAAGCCTGCCTGGTCAGGGCAAGAAGTGTTGGCCCGTCTTTTCTCATGATCGCTGCCCGCCAGGCTTCTCGCGTTTCATTTGCATCAGCAGGTCGTATAACATGTAAATTGGGTATAGCACGTAATGACGCTAGATGCTCTACGGGCTGATGGGTGGGTCCATCCTCTCCCAGACCGATACTATCATGTGTCATCACCCAGATGCACTGTAAATGAGAGAGCGCCGATAACCGTATTGCACCTCGCATGTAATCAGTAAAGACCATGAATGTAGCGCCAAAAGGAATCAGTCCTTTATGGTAAGCGATTCCATTAACGATTCCTCCCATGCCATGTTCACGAACTCCAAAATGAAAATACCTGCCGCTGTGGTTATCTGCCTGAAAGGCTGTAGACTCTTTGATCCAGGTATTATTGGATGGAGTAAGGTCTGCTGACCCGCCAACCAATTCGGGTAAAACATGGGCGAGACTATTGAGAACCTGCCCACTCGCAACCCTCGTGGCAATACCTTTCTCATCAACTGCAAATACCGGCAGATTTTGATCCCAATTCGCAGGCAGGTTGCCTTCTATCATTCGTTTTAACTGCAACCACTCCTCAGCATATTTCTCTGCGTAACTTGCAGCCAGCTGATTCCATTTCTCCTCAGCTTTCGTGCCATTCTCACCTACCTTGAGGAAGAAATCTTTTACATCTGCAGGAATATAAAATTTGGGCTCCTTCGGCCAGCCAGCTTTTTCTTTTGCAGCAGACAATTCCTCTTCACCAGGGGGTTCACCATGCGCTTTTGCAGTATCCTGACGAGTTGGGAGCCCATATCCAATATGGGTACGGCAGATAATGAGAGAGGGCCTAGAATCTTGTTTGGCAGACTTAATCGCTGCGTCAATCTCTTCGATGTTATTCCCGTCAGCAACATGTAACACCTGCCAGCCGTAAGCTTCAAAGCGTTTACCCCGATCTTCAGTAAAAGCCAGGTCTGTTGACCCATCGATGGTGATCCGGTTATCATCATAGAGATAAATGATTTTTCCAAGACGTAAATGACCAGCAAGAGAAGCCGCTTCTGAAGCTACCCCCTCCATTAAATCACCATCCGTGACAATACCATAGACATAATGGTTTATCAGCTCAAAACCGGGCTTATTAAATTTTTCTGCGAGATGTGCTTCAGCGATGGCCATCCCCACACCATTCGCAAATCCCTGTCCAAGGGGTCCTGTGGTTGTCTCCACACCTGGTGTCAGCCGATATTCCGGGTGACCTGGAGTTCGAGTTCCATACTGGCGAAAGCTCATCAATTCATCTAGAGAAAGATCGAATCCAGTCAAATGAAGCAGGCTGTAGAGCAGCATGGACCCATGCCCGCCAGATAAAACGAAACGATCACGATCGATCCAGCCAGGATTCTTCGGATTGAACTTCAAATGTCGAGTCCAAATGGTATAAGCAATGGCAGCTGTCCCCATCGGCAAACCAGGATGACCTGAATTTGCTTTTTGAACACCATCAGCTGATAGAAAACGAATCGTATTAATCGCCAAGCTATGAATTTCAGTCATGATTCCTCCAGGATACAATTTCTTATTTTACCATCAGGAGGAAAATAATCATAAAGGAGGCCGTTATTGACCTCCTTTATGGTCATAGTTTTAACTTTTTCAGCCGTAAGCTATTGGTTACTACGAAAACACTACTAAATGCCATGGCTCCTGCGGCTAGCATTGGATTGAGAAACCCTAAAGCAGCTGCAGGAATTAGGATGATGTTATAGAAGAAGGCCCAAAAAAGATTTTGCCGAATCGTTTTTAAAATCGACCGCGACAGTTGGATCGCTTTAGCCACTCCCGTTATATCTCCGCTGATCAATGTCACCGGCGCGGCAGCTATCGCCACATCTGTTCCTGTGCCTATCGCAATGCCTAAATCTGATTGTGCCAGTGCAGGAGCATCGTTGATTCCATCGCCAACCATCGCCACGATATTACCAGATTCCTGAAGACGTTTAATTTGCTCGGCTTTTCCTTCTGGCAATACGCCTGCAATGACCGCCTCAATATCTGCTTGAGCAGCAATGGATTTTGCAGTTTTTTCATTATCACCTGTAAGCATGATCACTTGTAAACCAAGATTTTTTAATGCTTTTACCGCTTGTTTAGAATTTTCTTTGATTGCATCAGCAACTGCCAGTAATCCGGTCAGTTTTTGATCAACAATCAAAATGAGAATTGTCTTGCCTTGTTCCTGAAAATGGGCTATCTTCTCATTAATAATTTCTGTGTTGATTCCCAGTTCGATCATCATTTCAGGGCTGCCCACAATTGATTCATGCCCTTCAACAACAGCAGTGACACCCTTTCCTGGTATTGCTTTGAAGTTCTTAGGATCAAATAAGACCAATCCTTGATTTCCAGCTTCAGCGATCAGCGCCTCACCCACCGGATGTTCTGACCCACGCTCGACACTGGCTGCCATTCTCAAAACATCAGATTCGGTATATTGACGATCAATGGCAATAATATCAGTGACAACTGGCTGACCACGAGTAATTGTTCCGGTTTTATCTAAAACCACCACATTTACTTTCCCGGCGTGCTCCAATGCTTCACCCGACCTAAAGAGGATTCCGCTATCAGCTCCCCTTCCAGTACCAACCATGATAGCCGTCGGGGTCGCCAATCCCATTGCGCACGGGCAAGCGATCACAAGGACGGCTACAGCGTTGACCAGTGCCCTTGTTAATGCGTTTTCAACCATTGTATCGGCTGTAAATGGAACAAAAAAATACCAGACTGCAAAAGTGATGATGCTTATTCCGATTACAATTGGGACAAAGAACCTTGACACCTCATCAGCTAATTTCTGAATGGGGGCTTTGGTTTCTTGTGCTTTTTCTACTAAACGAACAATTTGAGCCAGGATTGTGTCGTTGCCTACTCTTACGGTCTCGATTTTAATCGATCCAAATTTGTTCAAAGTGGATCCAATGACCTCATCCCCAGGCTTGCGATCGACAGGTAGTGATTCTCCAGTGAGCATCGATTCATCCACTGCTGTGAAACCTTCGATCACTTTTCCATCCACCGGGATTTTTTCTCCAGGTCGAACAATAACAATATCCCCTTCAACCACATCTTGTAAAGGGATATCCGTTTCGATGTCATTGCGTATCACTCTTGCTGTCTTAACTCGTAAAGCCAACAGCTTTTGAATCGCCTCTCCTGTGCTCCCTTTTGCTTTTGATTCTAGATACTTACCCAGCCTGACCAGGGTAATAATCACCGCTGATGTTTCTAAATAAGGATGGCCGTGCATGAATCCAAAGACAATTGGAAGTGAATAGAAATACGCCACTGAAGAACCCATGGCAATCAACACATCCATATTCGCTGATCCGCTTCTCAATGATTTGAACGCACCTGTGTAGTATTGCCATCCTACATAGAATTGAACAGGCGTGGCCAAAGCGAGCAACAAATAATTCAACCAAACCGCGTCAGCCAATTCATGCGGCAGGAATCCAAAATCACGCATCATGGATAAAACAAAAATCGGCAGCGTTAATGCAATACCGATGATTAAGAGTTGCTTCTGTCGTTTTGTTTCTTCAGCGCGAGCTTTTGATTCAGCTTCTTCTTGATCTCCATCGAGAATGATCGTATCAAAACCAAGTGAAGAAATCCGTTGTTTGATCTCGCCTAACGATACCACTGTTGGAACAAATTTCACCCGGATCTTGGATAACGAAAGGTTTATGAAAACGGTTAAGATCCCATTCATTTGATCCAAATTTTTCTGTAAGCGCTGAGCATCGGCATTATCGCTCAGTTTTGGAATCAACAGTTCTGTTTCGACAATGGCTATCCCATAACCAACCTTTTCCACACGCTGAACAATAGCCGAGAGATCCAATTTTTCAGGATCATATTCCACTGTCGCCCTTTCGGTTACCAGGTTGACAATTGTGTGATCAACCCCGTTTAATTTTTTCAAATTTCTTTCAATCGTTGCAGCACAATTCGCACAGGTCATGCCGGTGATTGGCAGCACCACTTGCTTTGATGATTTCATATTCCCTCGGCCCGTTACTTTTGTACCGGGTAATTGATCTCCGCCAGTAAATTTTCGATTCCTTCAGCCGTGGCTGGTGTCTCATAAGTGATTAGAACATTCTTATTTTCTATATCAACCACTACCTGCTTCACGCCAGGGTATTCTCCTAATTCCATTTTGATTGTGTGTGCACAATGCATGCAGTGAATATTCGGAATGTGATACATAATGTTGGTCATAGTTTTCCTCATCTTACATGTAAATATTTGTAACGATCATAACATTTTGGAGTTTTTTTGTCCAGTTAAGAAGTTGCCCTACTGACCTTTTCACATTGCTTGACGAAAACAACAAAACCACATAGGATAATAACAGGAATTAAAAATGTCCCTTGAGAATAAATCCGTTCTGATCACCGGTGCGGCCCGGCGTCTTGGCAAAGCGATTGCCCTTTCTGTCGCAAAACAGGGTGCTAACGTTGTACTGCACTATCATACATCTAGATCAGAAGCTGAAGAAACTGCTGAGATGATTCGACAGTTCAACCGCTCAGTCTGGATTTTTGAAGCTGATTTGACGGATGCCAATTCAATTCAATCTCTGATCGAGAAATCCCAATCTGTAACCACACTTTATGCATTGGTCAATAACGCTTCAATCTTTGGCAATTTGAGTTTTGTGGATACTTCTCTCGAAGCGTGGAATAGACATTTAGAGGTAAACCTAACTGCGCCATTCTTGCTCACACAAAAATTCGCCTCAACTTATTCCCTTCAAGAAACCGGAAGGGTCATCAATATGCTTGATTGGCGTGCTCTTCGCCCTGGAAAAGACCACTTTGCTTACACAATCAGCAAAGCAGCACTTGCATCGATGACCAGATCCACTGCGCTCAGTCTTGCTCCAAGAATTTGTGTCAATGCAATAGCGCTTGGTGCAATTTTGCCACCAGAGAATGAATCGCCGCAGCCCAATCTGTTAAAAGCTGTTCCTCTCAATCGATGGGCCACGTTGGAAGAACTCACCCAGACAGTTCTCTTTCTATTGGACGGACCTGATTACATCACAGGTGAGATTATTCATCTTGATGGTGGGCGACATTTAATTTAACTTTTTGGAGAATTTATGGACGAAATATTTATTAATGATTTACTGATTCGTGGAGTCATCGGCATATCTGATCGTGAACGTGAACAACCGCAAGATATTTTGGTCAACATCGTGATTTACACCGACATTCAAAAGGCTGGTAAAACCGATGATGTTACCGACAGTGTGAACTATCGCACTGTGGCGAAGAAGGTTTTGGCACTTACTGAAAAGGTTAACCGCTACACGGTTGAAGCTTTATCCACTGATATCGCTAATCTTTGTTTGGAAGAACCTGGTGTGTTGGGCGTTCGGGTAAAAGTAGAAAAACCAGGTGCAGTTCGATTTTCAAAGTCCGTGGGGGTTCAAATTACACGGATGAAGGATCAATAATCATGAACCGGGTATATTTGATCATCGGATCAAACATTGATCCCGAATCGAATATCCCTGCTGCCATAAAACATCTTCAAGACAGGCAAGATTTGAAGATCATCAACACTTCTTCAGTATGGAAAACCCGGCCTGTCGGTAGCCAAGCTGGCGATTTCTTGAATATTGCGATCTGTATTGAAACACCTCTGGATAACCAAGACCTCAAAACACAGGTCCTATCTGTAATCGAAAACAAAATGGGACGCATCCGCAGTGAAGATAAATATGCTCCACGGCCTATTGATCTGGATATTGTTATATTTAATCAATCGATCGTTGATTTCAGCCTTTTTAAATACGATTACCTGATTTTCCCTTTTTCTGAGTTACTTCCAGAATTGATATCACCAGAACATGGCATTGAGCTGAAGACACTCGCCTCTTCAATCAGACCATTTTCTACAGCCCGAAAAGTAACTCTTCCCTTCTGATCTAGCGCGAACGGGTGAGTAAGCCTTGTATGGTTTCTAGAAGAGGTTGAAGAGCATCTCTGTTTGTAAATAATTCTGAAAGATCAGCAAGAACTTCATCATATAATTGATCAGATTTTTCCCTTGTTAAATTTTTCACGTTCGAAGGATCAAGCATTTTCAATAAATTCTCAATATCTTTGTCATCAAAAGGTTTATGAGCTATCCAATAATTACGAAAGTCAGGTAATAATTCAAGAGCGATCAATACCGGGTATGTTTTTTTTCGATCACGCAAATCACTCTGGTTCGATTTTCCAATTTGTTGTTGATTTCCCCAGATTCCTAACCAATCATCCTGAACCTGAAAGGCAAGTCCAATTTTCATACCAAGGTCTTTAATTTTCAACAGATCACAGGTTGAATTTTCAGCAAGCATGCCTCCCAGCTCAAAACATAAAGAAATCAATTCTCCCGTTTTGCCGCGAACCATTTTCCAGTAATCATCTAACTTTAATTCTTCTGCGTTTTCGAAAGCAATATCTAGATACTGTCCAGTTGTTAGCAGAAAGTTAGTTTGAATCAGTGAAGTCATAGCAGCCAGAGCTGTGTGATCTGAAAATTCGTTGCGCAGGTCGCTACAGGCAGAACATGCCAGTGCGCATAACGCGTCACCGGCATTAATTGCTTGAGCTTCTCCCCATTTAACCCAGATGCACTCTTTTCCCCGGCGGGTAAGACTTCGATCTTCGATATCATCGTGGATCAATGTGTAATTATGCAACAATTCTACGCTAATCGCAGCAGGTATCGCTTTTTGCCAATCTCCACCTAAAGCATGACAAACCAATAAAAGCAGCAAAGGACGTATTCTTTTACCCCGCGCGTTTTGATCAAATTCAGCTGTCCATCCCAATTGATATCGAATAATCTCTTTAAAACTTGCGGGAGAATCAGCCATAGCACTATCGATGTAATTTTGCAATCCAAGATCGATGGAAGCATACATCGATTCGATCAATTGATTATTCTGCATTTTTATTATTCCCGATAATTCAGTGTAATATTTGACAGGTCTTTAACGTTCCCTGCACCAGCAGCAAACATGGTTATCCGTAATTCTAATGAGATCTGATCGATTAACGCAATAACCTGGTCAGTTGATTCTGATGCAGCCTTTAGTAATCGTCCAGCAAAACCACCAATTGACGCTCCAAGCGCAATCGCTTTGGCAAGGTCCATTCCATTGCGTAAACCTCCTGATGCAATGATAGGCATATCAGGTAGTACATTTCGAACATCTCTAACAGCAATTGCAGTGGGAATTCCCCAATCTTTGTATTCCGAACTGATCTCGAAAAACTTTTTGTCTGATGCACGATATTTTTCAACTTCTGACCAGGATGTTCCCCCGGCACCGGCAACATCGATGACAGCAACGCCCAGATCAACAAGGCGCCTGGCAATTGAAGCAGAAATTCCCCAGCCTACTTCTTTTACGATCACAGGGACATCGATTTGAGAGCAAACCTGTTCAATCTTTGCTGATAAGCCTTTAAAATTTGTCTGGCCCTCTTTTTGTAATGCTTCTTGTAATGGGTTTAAATGCAGAATGAGACCATCGGCTTCGATCAGATCAACTGCTTTTTTACATTCTTCGATGGTAAATCCATAATTTAATTGAACGGCACCAAGGTTGGCAAACAAGGGTATGGAAGGGGCAATTTTTCTCAATTGAGAGGAGTCTGGCTTATCTCCGCTTTCTATCTGCGCTCGCTGCGATCCAACACCCATGGCAATTTTCATTTCTTGTGCGGCTTCTGCTAAATTCCGGTTAATTCGATCCCCTTCAATAGTTCCTCCGGTCATGGAAGAAATCATGATAGGCGCATTCATACTAAACCCTAGAAAAACTGTATTAATCGTCACTTCTGCAAGGTCAATTTCAGGCAACGCACAATGCTGAAAAGTAAACAAATCAAATCCATTGGAAAGTGCGGAACGGACGTCTTTTTTCAGGGTTATATCTATATGATCATTTTTCCGTTTTTGGATGTCGCTCAGATCAGCCATTTTTTAGTTCCTCTTTTCTGAGTATACCAAATCCAGGATTTTGAAAGAAGGAGTGATAAAATTACAAAGTTAATAATCCTTGACAGATTACTTAGTATCATTACAATTTTAAAAAATGACATTACAAAATGCCCTCCAGGAGGATGGAAAAAATGAGCGAGACATTCGATAAGGTTCGTGAAGTAATCGTTGATGTATTGAAAGTTGATGCCAATGAAATCAAGGAAGATACCCGTTTTGTTGAGGATTTGAAAGCTGACTCAATGGACCAGTTTTTCCTGATCGATGGTTTTTGTGAAAAGTTCGATCTAAATATTAATGACGAAGACGCCCGCACGATTAAATCAGTAAAGGACGTCATGAATTACGTTGATTCGCATAAGAAATAGAAAAGCAAAAATTAAGAGAGGCGCTCAAGCGCCTCTCTTTTCTTTTTATTATTTAAACCATCCTTGCCAGTTGTTCCGGAAATTCTGCAATCTGAACCCCGGCATTTCTCAGAGCTTCGATCTTTCCTTCGGCGCTACCAGTTTTCCCTTCGATAATAGCCCCTGCGTGGCCCATCCTTTTCCCGGGAGGAGCTGACAAACCGGCGATAAATGCTGCTACCGGCTTTGTCATTTTTCTGGAAATATACTCAGCCGCGGCTTCTTCATCGTTGCCGCCAATTTCTCCGATCAGAATAACCGCATCAGTTTTCGCATCAGCCTCGAATAATTCCAGCACGTCGGTGAATCCCATCCCCTTGACCGGATCGCCTCCAATTCCAACGCATGTAGAGACTCCTTTATTGGCTTTGTAGAGAGAGAGTAAGACTTCGTAAGTTAATGTACCCGATCTCGAAACGATTCCAATGTTTCCTGGAACGGAGATATTTCCAGGAATAATCCCTACCTTACACTCACCCGGAGAGAGAACTCCGGGACAATTTGGTCCAATCAAACGGGTATTCTTTGTGCGTAAATATTCCTTTACCCGCATCATATCCAATATGGGCACCCCCTCAGTGATACAAACGATTAGTTTCAAATTTGCATCAGCAGCTTCAAAAATTGCATCGGCCGCAGCCTTTGCAGGGACAAAAATCACCGAAGCATTGGCGTCTGTTACTTCCACCGCATTCTTTACGGTATCAAAAACAGGTACCTTGCCATCCAATACCCAATCGCCACCTTTTCCGGGGCTGACGCCTGCAACAATGTTGGTGTGGTAATACAACATCTGCTGTGTGTGAAATAATCCCTCGTTACCAGTTATTCCCTGCACAACCAGGCGAATATTTTGATTTACCAAAATGCTCATTGCGCGGACTCCTTGATCAAAGTAATAGCCTTTTGAGCACCCTCCACCAATGAATCAACGTAAATCAATGATGATCCCGCAAGGATCCTTTTTCCTTCCTCTTCATTTGTTCCAACAAGCCTTACGATGATAGGTACTCTGGGTTGTACTTCTGAACAGGCAGCCACCAGACCTTTTGCGACCTCATCACAACGAGTGATGCCTCCAAACACGTTGATTAAAATTGCCCTTACGTTTTTATCGGCAATAATCAGTCGTAATGCAGCTGCAACCTTCTCTGATGATGCCCCACCGCCGATATCCAGAAAATTTGCTGGTTCAGCGCCAAAATGCTTGATCACATCCATCGTAGCCATGGCTAACCCTGCGCCGTTCACCATACAACCAATCTGCCCATTCATCTTAATAAAAGAAACACCAAATTTTCTTCCTGCAATCTCAGATGGATCTTCAGCGTCTAGATCTCGTAAATCTGCAAGATCAGGATGGCGATAGAGTGCATTATCATCCAGCACAACCTTGGCATCCAGTGCAACCAGTTTATGTTCAGAAGTGATCACCAATGGATTGATTTCAACTAATGTTGCATCACTATCCACATAAACCCGCCATAGCGCGAAAACAATGTCGCTAAATGATCTCCAAAGATTTCTTGGAAGGTCGATGTGCAGCGCGATATCTCTGACCTGATAATCACGTAAACCGATGAGTGGATTGATATTAATTTTGATTATCTTGTCAGGTGATTTACGCGCAACTTCTTCAATGTCGATCCCTCCATTACCCGAAGCAATGATGACTGGTTTTTGATTAATCCGGTCATTTGTGATACCAATGTAAATCTCTTTGTTGATAGAAATTGCTTCATCGATCAAAACTTTCCGAACTGGCAAACCTTTGATTTGTAGCTCAAAAATTTGAGTGGCAGCTTCTTCGGCTTCTTCAGGACTTTTGACGAGTCTGATTCCACCAGCTTTTCCCCTTCCTCCTACCAATACTTGCGATTTTATTACTACTGTTCCGCCCAATTCTTCACAAATCTGCCTGGCATCTCCAGGGGTGCTGGCGATCCTTCCCCGCGGAATTGGAATATTGTATTTTGCATAAAGGTTTTTTGATTGATATTCGTGAAGTTTCATCCCACCACCTTGAAAATAAGGGTAACGGACCAAGAAAAATTATACACCGGCAACAAAAAGCCCGGAGTATGAATCCGGGCTCTTGTTATGATTCTTTTTTAACCTTTCAGAAAGGCTTCCAGCGCTTCCTTGCTGATTCGATAAGACTCTCCGATTTTTTTGGCTTTCAACTCGCCAGAGGTGATGGCAGCGATCACATCTGCTTCAGCCACTTTAAGAACATTTGCGGCTTCAGCCGGCGTCATCACAGATGGAATACTGGCTGCAGCGGCTTGAGAAGCAGCTTGACCAGGCTGTGTGCTTCCAATGCCCTGCAGAGATTGGCTGAGCACATTCCCAATCCCAAGACCAGCCCCAATACCAGCGGTTAATCCTGCGCCCCCTGCCGGGTTCTGGGCCGCATCACGCATGGCATCCGCTGCTTGAAGCTGAGCATAAGTGGCCATATCCAACATACCCATGGCGCGTAATTCTTCGGCGGATTTGTCTGATGGCTTTAAGCTCCCGATATAAAATGTCTTCAGGGTCAACCCGATTGCAGCGAAATCTTCCTGTGCCTTTACCCGAACACCGGTCCCCAATTCTTCGGTTAGACCAATCATCTCTAAAACATTCTTTTTGGAACCAGTCTCACCCAACAAATCTTGAAGTTTGGAAAGCAGCATGGTACGCAGCCGATTTTCAATATCGGCCATTCGATAAACACCCTGCGCTCCTACCACCTGAGTGACAAATTGCTGGGCATCAGTGATCTGGAAAGAGTAAGTACCAAATCCCTGTAACAAAGCGATACCCAGCCCGACACCTGCGTTTCGAACGATGATAGGCTGAGGAGTACCCCACTTGCGGTCTACAAATTCACGCATTGAGACATAGTACACTTCTGCTGTAAAAGGCGTGCGGTTGTTGAATGCTTTTCCAACAAACTCGATTAAATATGGGATGTTCGCAGTGGCGATGGTATGCCGTCCTGGACCGAAGGTATCAAGCGCATGACCATCACGCATGAAAACGACCCTCTGTGATTCACGAACAATAACCTGTGAGCCAATTCGCAGATCTGCAACCCCTGTTTCAGGAAATCGGTGAACCAGCTCATCAGTCATCTCGCTGGGATATTCAACTACATCAAAAATTCGAGCCATTTGGATTCTCCTGTTGATTAATAATTACTCACTCAATTCTATTGGCCAAATATCATGATTTCAGAGCGCTGATTGAAGGCATCAAGACAATCCTGTGCCTTCTGGTTCAGGTTCCGAATAGAAGCCGGGAAACCGTCAGAGTCGATGGAAGCCTCAAGATTGTCGATCGCACCAGCAACTTCATCAGCCATTGCCAACAGCGTAAGATCATATTGATATATTTTTTCCAGTTCTTCCTCGTTGATTTTTACAGGATCAAAGAAGCCCGAGTATCCATATGCCGCAGTCTTCACTCGATCTATAAATTGCCTGAGCCTGATCGCACCAATTTCAATTTCATCCAGCACGTCAATATGACCGGTTGTCACTAGGTCTCTCTGAATACCTGAGAGTCGCTGCCATTGAACCTGGAATTTATCCGCTATAGTCTCGCGGAAAAGTTTATCAGCCGATCGTCGATCAGCCCGGGCATAATAACCTTTGAACCCAGGCAACTTGGCCAGTAATTTCTTCAATGGATCCTGTTGTGAGATTACCCGCTGCAATAGATCACTCATTACATTCCTCCTCTAGAACTTTTCGCGTTTTGAACAAAAACCTCAAATGATCACCATCTTATTATACGGAAAATAACCTAAAAGGAAGTATATTTTACGGTCAATTAATTTGCCTTTTTTTGAATTCTCGATATACTGTGTTTATAATTCATTGAGGGATTAATGATGTTATTCTTTTATAAAGAAAAAGCTCAAGGTCTGGTTGAATACGCATTGATTCTTGTATTGATTGCCCTTGTAATCGTCGTGGCACTATCACTATTAGGGCCAAACCTGGGCAATACATACAGTATGATCAGCAATCGTATTGGAGATTTATAGGGAATTGTTAAGTGAGTGTAATGTATATTCGCTTGAAAAAAACCCTATTCATTCTATAATTTGTTTATACATTTTGAAGAAAGGAGAAATCACCATGTTATTCGCAGCGAAAGAAAAAGGCCAAGGTTTAGTTGAATACGCATTGATTCTCGTTTTAATTGCCATCGTTGTGATCGCCGCTCTGTCACTTCTTGGTCCGCAGATCGGTAATATCTTCAGCGAGATCAGCAACAACCTCAATTTCAAATCTTAGATTTCTGAACCAAAGCCATTAATAAGAAAGGCTCTGAGAAATTAGAGCCTTTCTTATTTGTAAGGTTATCTGGGGGTAACTTGCAGGTTTATTATGCGTTGTTTAAAGCATTATGCCGTATAATTTATCTTAGGTTTTACCTATGGTCTAGTAAATTCTAGGAGGGTCCAATGGCTGCAGGAAAGAAAAAAAGCGGAAGAATGATCATTTACATCCTTTTAATCCTTGTTGCCGCAGTTGTGCTGGCATATCTGCTGCTCGCGAAAAGAGGTGGTAATGCACCTGGCGCACCGGCTCCCACTGCAACTCCGAACTATGAATTGGTGGAAATTGTCGTTGCTTCTCAATCCATTCCACGTGGAACAGTGATCACAGCGGATGTGTTGACAACGATAAAATATCCAAAGAATGAACTTGCCGCAGGCACGTTCTTTACCTCCATTGAAGATGCTGTTGGTACAAAAGCCAAATACAACATCGATCCTGCAGTTCCACTAACTGCCAGTATGGTCATTCAAGAGGATGGAGGTTCCCTGGTCTCGTTTGATATTCCCTCCGGTATGACAGCATTTTCGCTGGCTACGTCACCTGAAACAGCGGTTGCATATGCACCCCGCAAAGGTGATCATGTCATGGTTGTCGGATGCTTGCTGCTCTCTGAAGTAGATACTAATTATCAAACGATTCTTCCGAATAATACCACTGTGACCCTCTCCTCTGGTGCAGGCTCATACGAAACCGGTATTACCACCTCTATGGCGATCCAACCATACGACACTACCGTAAGTTCAACTGCGCGTGGACGCTATGAATTGGAGACCACCACCAACGATCTGGTATATGTCGTTCCATCCGAACGCCAGCGGCCGCGCCTTGTTTGCCAAACGGTTATTCAGGACGCCATGGTACTTCAGGTAGGAATGTTCCCGTTAGGTACCAACGAATCAGCCGTTCAACCAACCGCCACTCCGGTGCTGGCGACAGAAGAAGCAGCTCCAACGGGTGAAAAATATCCCGGATCTGTCACGATCGTTGTCTCACCCCAGGATAACGTCATTTTGAATTATCTTTCACTGGCTGGTGCCAAATTATCTCTTGCATTGAAAAGTGCAAGTGATACTGGCGACGTAAATACTGACCCTGTCACCCTGCAATACATCATGGATCAGAAAAATATTCCTTCACCATTGAAACTACCTTATAGTATTGAGCCAAGAGTTGATACCTTGGTCTACCCAACTTTTGATGATTACATCCTTAATGAACCCTGATATGGAATTGAATCACTGGATTAAGAATTTAACAGGGGAGAATGCATGAGTACGCAAGAAAAGATTAGTGTTATTGTTGTCGATGATATTGATGAATCGCGTGAAATGATCTTGCGCATGCTTCAATTTGATTCAACGATTGAAGTCATAGGCACGGCTCGTACCGGGCTTGAAGCCGTTGATGCGGCACAAAAATTGAAGCCTGATGTCATCGTTATGGACATTAACATGCCAGACATGGACGGCATCACAGCCACTGAGACGATTCGAAAAAAGGTGCCTGCAATTCAAATCGTAATTCTCTCAGTTCAAAATGACGCGAATTACATGAGAAGAGCGATGCTTGCAGGCGCACGGGATTTTCTCACAAAACCGCCGTTAATCGATGACCTTACGGTTGCCATCCGGCGTGCAGGAGAACTGGCGCACGAAGAAAAATCGAAAATAGTTGCACCTTTTCAGACTTCCGGCCTTACCGGTCCACTTCCACCAGGAATTTTGATGCAAATGCAACCGATTCTGGGCAAAATCGTGGTGGTCTACAGCCCAAAAGGTGGTACAGGTTGCACAACCATTGCTACCAATCTGGCTACGACAATGAAGACCCCTGAGAACAAAGTTGCACTCGTGGATGCCAACTTGCTTTTCGGTGATGTTGCCGTTTTCCTTAATGAACATGGGAAAAACTCTTTTCTTGTCCTCATAGATCACGCGAACGAACTTGACCCAGAAATCATCGATGACGTAATGCTCGTCAATAAACTAACCGGTCTGCATCTGATGACCTCACCGAAGGATCCAGAAATGGTTGACCATGGCAAGGGAGAACCTGTTTCGAAGATATTAACCTATCTGCAACAAATGTACAACTATATCGTGGTCGATACCACCCCTTACCTGACCGAGGTTGTTCAGACCTGCCTGGATATTGCAGATTTTATTGTGCTGGTAACCACGCAGGATATTCCAGCAATTAAAAATTCAAATCAGTTTCTTGGTATAGCCGATGCATCGGGCATCAAGAGAGATCGGATTCTTTTTGTTCTCAATAAGTATGATAAGCGAATCGCCATCTCTCCTGAACGCATTGGCGATACACTGAAGCAGCCGGTCGTTGTAACGATCCCCTTTGAAGATCGAGTCATCAGCAATTCCATCAATCGCGGAACCCCGATCGTTATCGAAAATAAGACTTTACCATCTTCCAAGGCGATCTATTCTCTTTACCAGATCATTCAGGAAAAGAGTACACAACCTCAGGAGAATTAATTTCCTGATCTGAGGAGTTTATTGGAATGTCAATACTAAGACGTATACAAACTGGCGAGAGCCAACCACAACCAGCTCAACCAGCGAAATCAGAACCACAAACCGCAACCCCGCTTCAAACGCGGCGCAGTATTACCCCTGGAACGCAGAGTCAGCAACAGGACACTTATCAGGATCTGAAAGGACGTGTTCAGACAAAACTACTTTCTGAACTGGATCCGAGTGTTGATGTCACCAAAGTCAACGAGGTAAGAAAAACCATCCAAGATTTGTTTGATCAGATCCTGATTGATGAAAATTTTGTTTTATCACGTGCAGAAAAAAATCGTCTGTTTGAACAGATCGCAGCAGAAATCCTCGGGCTTGGACCTTTGCAGCCGTTGCTTGAAGATGATACGATTACAGAAATCATGGTGAATGGACCGCGCAACATTTATGTCGAGCGCCGCGGTAAGATTCAACGCCTTCCGATCACCTTCGAGAACAACGAACACGTCATGCGAATCATCGAAAGGATCGTCTCTCCACTTGGAAGACGCATTGATGAATCCAGCCCATATGTAGATGCCCGTCTTCCAGATGGCTCTCGCGTCAACGCCATCATCCCACCCATATCACTTGTTGGTCCGGTACTGACGATTCGTAAGTTTTCACATAATCCATTCACAGTTGATCAATTAATTCAATTTGGCTCCATAACGCCTGAGGCTGTTCAATTTCTTGATGCCTGCGTAAAAGCCAGGGTGAATATCGTCATATCCGGTGGTACTGGCTCAGGAAAAACAACTCTGCTGAATGTTCTTTCCGGTATGATTCCAGCTGATGAGCGTATCATTACTATTGAAAACGCAGCAGAACTCCAATTACGACAGGAACATGTCGTTACCCTCGAATCCCGTCCGGCTAACATTGAAGGTAAAGGCGAAATTACCATTCGTAATCTGGTTGTTAATGCCCTTCGTATGCGTCCAGACCGTATCATCGTAGGCGAAATTCGTGACGAAGCCGCTTTGGATATGCTGCAGGCAATGAACACTGGCCATGATGGTTCCATGACGACCCTACACTCTAACTCACCACGTGATACGATGGCACGTCTTGAAACCATGGTTATGATGGCAGGCATGGAACTACCTGTCCGTGCCATTCGCGAACAGGCTAGCTCTGCAATTGACCTTGTGGTTCACCAGGAACGTATGCGAGATGGTACAAGAAAAGTGACGAATATCACTGAAGTGTCTGGCATGGAAGGTGATGTCATCACCATGACGGATATCTTTGTTTTTGAACAGGTGGGTTTTGAGAATGGCCAGGTGATTGGCCGTATGCACCCAACAGGACTTCGGCCAAAATTCATTGAAAAGATCGAAGCGGCGGGTATTCATCTACCCCCATCAGTATTCGGTATCGGAGTACGCCGGTAAGAATCGGGTTATAAGGTGAAATTATGGATCCTACACTTTTTTTATGGATAGGCGGCGGGTTAATTTTAATTACGATTGCCGTAGGAATTTATCTATCCATTTCCAGTCAAAAATCCGCTGAAGAACAGCGCCTTGGTGATTATGTCGAAACAGAAACGCCTGTAGAAGAGAAAAAGAAAAAAGAACCTTCGAAAGACATCGTTTCTGACTGGATTTCGAAAAAAGTAGAAAAATCATCTTGGGGTGACAGAATCGCCAAAGAGCTTGCACAGGCTGATTTAAAGATTAAACCCGGTGAATATGCAGCGTTGATGGTAATCTGTAGTATTACCCTGGGTGTACTTGCTTTCATGGTAGGAACCCACTCAATCATTGTTGCAATTATTGCGGCTGTGGTTGGATTATTTCTTCCAAAGTTGTATATACGGTCGCAAAAAAGCAAGCGTTTGATTCGATTTAATGATCAACTTGGTGATATGCTCGGATTGATGGTCAATGGGCTTCGCGCAGGTTATTCCACACTGCAAGCAATGGAATCTGTAAGCAAAGAACTTCCTCCACCCATTTGTGATGAATTCCGCAGGGTTGTCCAAGAAGTTCAATTGGGTGTCGCAACCGAAAAAGCGCTCGACAATCTAATTAGAAGAATTCCAAGTGACGATCTTGATCTGGTGGTTACAGCCATCAAAGTTCAACGTGAAGTTGGTGGTAACCTCGCAGAAATCCTTGACACGATCTCACACACAATTCGTGAACGGGTCCGAATTAAAGGCGAAATTCGAGTCATGACCGCCCAGGCGAAGTATTCCGGGACATTCCTTTCTTTATTACCAGTCATTATCGTGGTATTGCTCTACTTCATTAACCCAGAGTACATTTCTGAATTTGTCAGTCCTGAAAATAACTCCCCCTTGCCTTGCGGCTATATCGCAATGGGAGTCGCAGTATTTTTAATTGTGATTGGCTATATCGTAATGAATAAATTCACCAAGATCGAGGTTTAACAGGAGAGCGAAATGACCGGAATTTTCATCTTCATTGGAGTGGTTCTCGTCATCGCTGTGGTACTGGTATTAATTGGTATTCGAAATCCCAAAGCGGCTGACGAACAGGCACTGTATGAGCGTCTTGAGGAGTTTAGCCAATCTGGAACCCCAATCGATCTTGAACAATTGGAAATGGCGCAGCCATTTACTGAACGTGTTATTTATCCAATTGCGCGTAAACTGGGTGAATTTACGATGCGGTTCACTCCGCAGAACTGGCTAACGAGCATTTCTCGAAAACTCGAATTAGCCGGTAGCTCCTCCAAAATGGATCCATCTTTGTTTCTTGCACTTCAATTCATCTCTGGAGTTGGTTTTGGGGTTCTAATGTTCTTGCTGCTCAAGTTAACTGGCAGCAATATTCCAGGAGGTCGAATTTTTCTTTTTACAGCCGGTATCACCATTGTCGGTTTCTTTTTCCCGCAATATCAACTATCCAGAAATATCACCAACCGGCAGAAGAATATTCGTAAAGCGATGCCAGATGCGCTCGACTTATTAACGATTTGCGTAGAGGCTGGTTTAGGTTTTGATGCTGCGATGTCAAAAGTTGCAGAAAAGTGGGAATCCCAGCTGTCAATGGCTTTCGCGCGTGTGATCCAAGAAATTCAGTTGGGTAAAACCCGACGCGAAGCATTGTACGATATGCAGGCAAATATCGGATTAAGTGAAATGACAAGTTTTGTGGCTGCAATTATCCAAAGTGAGCAACTCGGTGTGAGTATGGCCAAAGTGTTGAGAATACAGGCAGACCAAATGCGTATTAAGCGCCGGCAAATTGCCGAAGAGGAGGCTCATAAGGCGCCAACAAAAATGTTAATTCCAATGGCGCTGTTAATTTTTCCTTCGATTCTGGTGGTTCTGATGACGCCAGCATTGCTTCAGATCATGAAATCCAACATCTTTGGTTAATTATTTAACCATCATTTATTCACCATCTTCATTCTTTCTGTGAACATCCCTTTTTCAAGTGTTCACTTCTTATGGAAGATCGCCGATTGGGTTTATCCACCGGTTTGTGCTGGATGTGGTAAAGCGGGCTTTCGCTTTTGTCCGAAATGTCTGTCTGAAGTAAAAGTATTTACAGGTAACCATTGCCTTTTTTGTGGAAAGCCAATCCCTTTCAGCCAAAAAATATGTCAAAAATGCCACGGATCACCACTTATCATTACGGACCTTAGTTCTTGGGCTGTATTTGAAGGTCCCTTACGTGAGGCTATTCATCATTTCAAGTACCAGCAGGATATTGGTCTTGGCGACTATTTTAGTGGGTTTTTAATTTCTTTAATCAAAAAACGGAACTGGCAATTTGACCTTGTCGTACCTGTTCCGGTCAGTAAATCTCGTTTGAAATCCAGAGGGTACAATCAATCCGAATTGCTTTCCCGCCCTATCGCTCGCTACTTTCGTGTTGATCACACAACGAAAGCCCTTATCCGCGTTAAAGAAACCGAATCTCAGTTTTCTCTTTCTGTTGCTGAAAGGAATCGCAACATGGAAGATGCATTTTTTGGATTTCCTGCTAAACTTAATGGTAGAAGAGTATTGGTAGTGGACGATATCATCACCACCGGAGCAACCATGAATCAATGCGCAAAAGCACTATTACAGGCTGGAGCAAAAGAGGTTTATGGGGTGTCAGTTGCCAAAACAGTACGTCATCGCATTTAACTGAAATTACTCCGATCCTTGATATCAAAACCTTAGAGGAGGCAGAAATGGACGAAAAAGTAGTGATCAATGTAAAGAACATGGAAATGACAGATCGCATTAAAGACTATATTGATAAGAAAGTTCCCCGGCTTGAAAGGTTACTTCCAGACATTGAAACACTAAAATTCGATCTATCTTACGCGAAAAATGCGCGAAACCGTTCAGATCGAGAAGTCAGTCAAATTACGATCACAGGAAAAGGTTTTGTTTTACGAACTGAGGAACGTGATACCGATCTTTTAGCAGCAATTGACCGCTCAGTAGATAAAATGCAGCGCCAGATTGAAAGATTTAAAGGAAAAAGAACTCGCGGTCGTGGCGATGGAACTCCTGCTTCAGAAGTGGGCGTTGTTCCTGTTGAACCAGAGCCAGCCCCCAAGCCGGTAATTGTTCGGAGAAAATCGTTTACTTTGATCCCTATGGATGAAAATGAGGCGATCGAACAAATGAGTCTGGTAGCGCATGAGGATTTCTTCATTTTCTATAATGTCAACACAAATTCTGTTAACGTTCTTTATCGCAGACGTGATGGAGATTATGGGTTAATTGAACCAAAAATTGGATAATTTTACTTACAACAATCAGACTGGGTTTGGATTCCAAACCCAGTTTTTATTTTAAAGTATGACTTCATTTCTATCATAAGTCACATAACAAATCAGAATAATCACATTATTATCAGACTAACCAGTCGGTTTTTGGAGTGTTATGCAGCAACGCAGTGAAGAAACGCATAAGAAAATTGTTGATGTTGCATCTGCGCTTTTTTCAGAGAGAGGGTATGACCGTACTTCGGTCGACATGATTTGCCGCACAGCGGGTATTAGCAAAGGTGCTTTCTATCACCATTTTCCAGAAAAGAACGCCCTATTTATGGAATTACTTCAGACCTGGTTGGATGAAATAACAATTCGACTTAACCAGACATTTAACCAATCATCTGATTTGTCTCAGAATCTTACAGAAGTTTCAATCATTTTTAATGATCTAATTGACAAATCACGTTTGAAAATTCCTTTAATGCTCGATTTCTGGAGAGACTCTCTTTCCAATCCCTTGCTTTGGCAGCGTGCTTCATCCCCATTCATCCATTACCAATCCTATTTCCAACAACTATTACTCAAGCAATCTAGAGATCAAAACCAAGAAATTGAGCATCCTGAAGTGATTTCGAGGATCATTCTAGCGTTATCGCTGGGAATTATCGCCGCCGGAATGTTCAACCCTGATTTTGATTGGAATAATACAGCAGCCACTGGTTTTAAACTGATATTCGATAGCATCACAAGGAGTAGAACATGAATTTAGTAACTGGACCTACAGGTCACATTGGTAACGTTTTGGTCAGAGAACTGGTTCGTAGAGGCGAAAAGGTCAGAGCATTGGTTCTCCCTGGTGAAGATCTTACACCAATTAGCGATCTTGATATAGAAATTGTCTACGGAAATGTATTGGATAAAGCATCTCTTTCGAACGCTTTCATTGGTATCTCCAATGTTTTCCACCTCGCGGGGATCATCTCAATCGCCGCTGGTACCGACAAGTTGGTACACGAGGTAAACGTGGAAGGAACCAGAAATATGGTTGAAACAGCCATGGAGCATGGAGTAAAAAAATTCATTTATACCAGTTCAATCCATGCATTCAAACGAATTCCTCACGGCCTTGTTGTTGACGAAACGACTCCGATTGAACCAGAATCCGCAATGGGAGCGTATGATCGATCAAAAGCCGAAGCCACTCTGTATGTCCTCGAAAAGGCAAAACAGGGATTTCCTGCTGTAATCGCATGTCCCACCGGTGTAGTCGGTCCATACGACTTCAAGAAATCTGAAATTGGTGAATTAGTAAACGATTGGATCATGAAAAAAGTAAATTATATGATCGAGGGCAGTTATGACTTCGTGGACGTGCGTGATGTGGTCGAAGGGTTGATCCTTGCTAGAGATAAGGGCCAAGTTGGTCAAATTTATATTCTTTCTGGAGAATTGGTCCACGTTTCTGATTTATGGAATTTCGGCCAGGAATTACTGTCGATTAAAACAAAAATCGTCACTATACCTTCAAAACTGGCTAATTTTGCTGCCTATTTTGCCGAGTTGTATTATAAAATCTCAAAATCGAAACCAAAATTTACCAGATATAGCCTTGCCACATTACAGAGTAACGCAGTAATTAACAATTCCAAAGCAAGAATCAATCTCGGTTATAAACCGCGTTCGATGAGGGAATCCATACACGATACAATAAAATGGTGGAAAGAACGCAATTCCAATAAGAAGAATTGAATCTCTGAGAGAAATCACAAAAATGCAGCACTCTTCAATGGATCAAAGAACAGCCTTAATTACCGGAGCTTCAAGTGGTATAGGTGCCGCAACAGCAGTACTGCTTGCAAAAAAAGGAATACACGTCATCCTTACCGCCCGCCGCGTGGATCGACTACAAGAACTCAAAAATGAAATTCAAAATTTTTCAGGCAACGCTACGGTATATCAGATTGACCTAACGAATGAGCAAGAACGGATTAAACTGTATGAATGGCTTCAACAACAGAATCTGCTCCCCGACATTTTAATCAATAACGCTGGTCTGGCATGGTATGGTTTTTTTCATGAGATGCCCTGGAAAATTGCAAGCGATATTATTGATTTAAATATCACTGCGCCGGCTCACTTAATGCGTTTGTTTCTTCCATCCATGATACAGAAACGATACGGTCGTATCATTAACATTGGATCCATCGCCGGAAAACTCCCAGAACAGGGGATTGCGGTTTATGCCAGTTCAAAATCTTATCTAGATTCAATCACAACCTCAATCCACCGCGAATTGCGTAATACCGGTATATCTGTGTCGGTTCTACGGGCTGGCCCTGTAAAAACTGAATTTTTCGATACTGCCCGAGCGTTGGAGAACGGAGGATCCATTCCTGCAGAAAGACTGGCAATTTCACCTAACCGAGTGGCAAACAAGATTTGGAGTCTAATCAAGGTCCCCCGCCGGGTCGCATATGTTCCCTCTTATCTGATAATTTCTGCTTTGCTGGAAACTTTATTTTCATGGGCGATTGACCTTCTCGGCCCCCTTCTACTTCGAAAACAAAAATAACCACACTTTATCGTGTTGACGAATGATCATTGCGCCTTGTCAGGTAATATCAGGTGGACTATAATTCTTTCGTTAAATTTTGTGAAAGAAGGGTAAGTTTTATGATAGATGTCAATGATCTACGCAAAGGTGTGATTTTTGAACTTGATAACAATTTATATCGGGTTCTTGAGTATTCATTCAACAAACCTGGACGTGGTAACGCCACCATTCGAATAAAAGCCCGCGATCTCCGCAAAGGCACCACACTTGAAAAAACCTTCACTTCAGGTGAAAGGATCAAGGATGTGCGCCTGGATTTCCATAATGTTCAATATCTATATAATGATGGCGAACTTTTCCATTTTATGGATCTCGAGACATTTGAGCAGCCTGCAATTTCCTCTTCCATCATTGGAGAGTATGCAGCTTTTTTGAAGCCTGAGATGGAAGTCAAATTAACGTTCTTTGAAAACGAACCTCTTGATATTGAACTTCCAACGACGGTTGACCTTGAAGTTACTTATGCTGAACCAGCGGTCAAGGGCGATACAGCAACGGGTGTAACAAAGAAAGTGACCACCGAAACCGGAGCAGAAGTCATGGTGCCCTATTTTGTCCAGACCGGTGATATTATCCGCGTTGATACCCGAACTGGCGATTATGTCACAAGAGTGTAAGCAAAGATGATGATGATTCCAGTCCCCAGATTGGGGACTGATTCTTAAAAGGTTAAGAATGCGAACTCCATCAGGAATTGATTGCCCATTTTTTTACGGTGATTATTACCGTGGAAAGAACGTGGAAGAATGCCGGCTGATCGGTAACAAACCTTCTCCGCATAATTGGACACCAGACTTATGTGCAACGTGCCCGGTACCAGCAATTAAGCGAGCTAATGCGTGTGAGAATATGCAATTAACTCCTGAGATCGTTCGCAAATTTCCTTTTTTGAAACGATCAGTGAAAATTACTGCATATTGTACAAAATCACAATCGCTGGTAACCGTACCGCAAATTGGCTGTGGACAATGCCATCCTATCATTAAACATTAGATTCTCAATATGACTTCACCGCTAACATTACTTATCGATCTCGATGATACTCTTTTGGTCAATCCAGTAAAAGAGTTCATGGAGAAATATCTTAAGTTGCTTTCAGCCTACATGGAACCATATGTTGATCCAAAACGCATGGTACCACAGCTGCTAAAGTCAACCGACCTGATGATCGAAAAATCACATCCTTACCAGACGCTTGAATCGGTATTCGATGCTGATTTCTACCCCGCTCTCGGATTGGATATTGAAGAAATCAAACCAATAGTAGATCGATTTTATTCAGATGTTTTTCCAGAAATTCAAAGCTTGACTTCACCAAGACCCGAAGCTATTGAAGCCATACAGCACGCTTTCAACCAAGGGTATCACGTAGTCATTGCCACCAATCCTCTTTTCCCAAAGCTCGCCAATGCTCACAGACTGGCATGGGCTGGATTGCCAGAGTCTGAATATTCCTATGATTTGGTGACTTCGTATGAATCAATGCACTATGCAAAACCAAACAGTGCATATTACACAGAAATCCTTGGGCAAATTGGTTGGCCTGAGCAACCGGTATGTATGGTCGGTAATTCTTACGAATTCGATATCCTTCCAGTGAATCGCCTCGGAATTCCTGCCTTCTTTTTAGAGCATTCTGCAACTGCAGATTGCACCCCGTTGGACGGAGTTAAACACGGCTCATTGAGTGGCTTGATCCCTTGGATGGATTCTATCAGCACACGGCAGATCGAATCTACCTATGACCAGGTGGATTCGGTCCTTGCAATTTTACATTCCACGCCTGGAGCACTTGCTTCACTTACAAAAAACCTGTCACAAGAACAATGGCAAAAGAAACCAATCGAAAATTTGGGGAGCATCGCAGACGCAATACACAGCCTGCTCGATGTCGAAAAAACCAATTCCCTTTTGTATAAACAGAATTTAACATACGAACCAAACCCTGGATTGGAACAACGCATCACCCAGCTTTGTCAGCAAGAAATTGAGTCAGGGTCGACACATCCTTGTTCCGATTTAACTGAATTTTTCACCAGACGCAGCATTTTTCTTTCACGGTTGAAGGGCAACGATCAAAATTTGCTGCAGAATATGGTTGAACATCCTGATTTTGGCTCACTCACGCTGCTTGAATATTTATCGTATTTATCGATCAACGATAGACATTATCTTCGCCTGGTTAAAAATTTGATCGACAGACTATTGGATTAATTTTTCCGAATATTAGAAAACTATTAATTCTTACTCAAAAAGCCTTTTCTTATGGTATCCCTTCCAAAGGATTGGTATAATTTCACCAATGGTCCGCTGTTTATTTTTGCGGAGCAGTCATTTGGAGGAAAATGTGAAACCTAGAAGTCAATCTTACATTGTCTATTTTCTCCTATTCGTATCCATTATCATCCTGGTGATATTTGGGTTCAATAACTCGAATACGGAAGACAATGTTTTATCCATTAATCAAGTGGCTTCAGAAATTAAGAGTGGTCATGTCGTCAGGATTATCGAAGAAGAAAATAAGCTTACCGTAATCCTGGATTCAGGTGTGCAGAAAACCGCCGTTAAAGAAGCTGAAACATCCCTGATCGAACAGCTAATCGCACTGGGGGTAACTCCCGAAGAGTTATCTGCAGATTCGGGGTTACGAATCGAAGTGAAAGCACCCAGTGCTTTTGCAGGCATTCTGAGCACATTGCTCTATATTTTGCCCTTCTTATTATTGGGTGGGGCATTCTTCTTCATTTTTAGACAGGCACAGGGAAGCAATAATGCTGCCATGTCCTTTGGTAAGTCAAGAGCAAGAATGTTTACCGGTGATCATCCCACGGTAACGTTCGCCGATGTTGCTGGAGTTGATGAATCGAAAGAAGAATTAAAAGAGGTCGTAGAATTTTTACGCGAACCACAAAAATTTGTTGCCCTTGGTGCTCGAATTCCAAAGGGTGTTCTGCTTGTCGGTCCTCCAGGAACTGGAAAGACACTCCTGGCTAAGGCAGTATCGGGTGAAGCTGGTGTACCGTTCTTTTCCATTTCAGGTTCTGAGTTCGTAGAAATGTTCGTTGGTGTTGGTGCCAGCCGCGTACGTGACCTTTTCGACCAGGCTAAACGTAACTCACCCTGTATCGTATTTGTAGATGAAATTGATGCCGTCGGGCGTCAGCGCGGTGCTGGCTTAGGTGGTTCCCATGATGAGCGCGAACAAACGCTAAACCAGATGCTGGTTGAAATGGATGGTTTCGATACGGATACAAACATCATCATTATGGCGGCCACAAACCGGCCTGATATTCTTGACCCGGCATTATTACGTCCTGGACGTTTTGACCGTCGTGTTGTACTTGATCGTCCGGATGTTCGTGGAAGAGAAGCTATCCTTAAGGTACATATTAAAGGCAAACCGCTTGATCCAGATGTTGATTTGGCGGTCCTGAGCAAGGCTACTCCAGGATTTGTGGGTGCTGACCTTGAAAACCTCGTCAACGAAGCAGCTATCCTGGCCGCTCGCCGGAATAAGAAAAGCATCTCTCAGAGTGAATTTGAGGAATCCATTGAACGCGTTATTGCCGGACCTGAGAGGAAGAGTCGACTGATCAGTAAGGAAGAAAAGAAAATTGTTGCTTACCATGAAGCTGGGCACGCTGTGGTAATGAATTCGCTCCCTGAATCAGATCCTGTTCAGAAAGTCTCGATCATCGCCAGAGGTATGGCAGCAGGGTACACGATCGCTTTGCCTATCGAAGACCGAACCCTCATGCCGCGTAAAAAATTAATTGCTGAGATGATTGGCTTGCTTGGAGGGAGAGCAGCTGAGGAAATTGTTTTCGATGACATCACCTCTGGGGCTTCCAATGACATCGAAAGGGTTACCCAACTTGCCCGTAATATGGTGACTCGCCTCGGAATGAGTAGTGACCTTGGCCCGATGGTTTATGGTCAGAAAGAAGAATTAATCTTCTTGGGTCGTGAAATATCAGAACAACGCGATTATTCTGAAGCGGTGGCTGAGAAGATCGATAAAGAAGTTCGAAATCTGGTAAACGATGCCTATTCTGAAGCAAAAAGAATTCTCACCCAGTATCGTAAAGAGCTTGATGAAATTGCTAACCGACTCCTCGAAGTCGAGACACTTTCAAAAGAAGAATTCGAAAAGATATTTCCTCCTCCTGTCCCCCATCATTCAGGAACTCCAGAAATGGCCAATTAATTCAAATCAGGGAGTGTTGGCTCCCTGATTTTTTTATTGATTCTTTTCTATGTGCATGCGGACGAGTTCACGCCGCAAAATTTTTCCCACCGGGCTGCGAGGTATGGACTCACATATTTCCACCTCACGAGGTAACTTATATCCCGCCAGCTCATTCCGACAGAATTTTTGCAGATCTTCGATCGATACTTCTGTTTCTGGGGTATTTGGAATAATCCACGCTTTCACTCTCTCTCCACTATCCATATCAGGTACTCCGGCAACCACGCATTCCTGTACAGCAGGGTGCTTTAAGATCACATTTTCAACTTCTGCAGGCCACACCTGCAGGCCATGAACCTTAATTAATTCTTTTTTCCGACCAATGATGTAGAAATACCCATCTTCATCCATGCGAACGATATCACCAGTGTGCAGCCACCCGTTTTTTAGAACAAGTGCGGTTTCTTTTTCTTCATTAAAATACCCCATCATGACTTGTGGCGCGCGTATTAATAGTTCACCTGGTTCACCGATATTTACACCAACCTCGGTACCGTCCATTGAAGCAACCATACAATCAACATCTGGTAACGGAAGGCCGATTGACCCTTTGCGCTTTTCTCCCATGATAGGATTGCAATGGGTAGCGGTTGGAGCTTCAGATAATCCATATCCTTCTACCAAGCAGCCACCCGTTAGTTCCTCGAATTGGATACGCACAGATTCAGGCAATGGAGCTGAACCTGATATACATGCTTTTATCATTCGCAGATCATATTTGCCCGCTTTTACTTCTGGATGCTGAATGATCATATTAAATGTCGAAGGAACTCCAGGGAAATATCCGACCTGATATTCTTGGATCACCTTGAGCATTTCACTGATATTTCTCGGATCAGACAGAAATACCATTCTTGCTCCCATCGCGACCCCAAGGTTTAGTCCAAGCACCATCCCATAAACGTGATAAAGCGGGATGGCCACAAGAAAAGTCTCTTTTCCCTCTTCAAGGTTTACCAACCAGTGTCGGAATTGTGTCACATTTGACACAATGTTTTGGTGAGAACAAACAGCTGCCTTCGGTGTGCCGGTCGTGCCGCCGCTGAACTGAAAAACCGCAGGGGTTGAAGGCAACAGAGCGGGAAGATTAACCTCTTGATCGGAATGGGTAGTCAGGAAATCAAAACTAGTGAGGAAATTTTCTTTTTCTCCACGGGCATGAATCTCTTCTGTTCGTGAGTTTTCATCAACAACGATGATTTTCTCGATAGAAGAAACGCTCATCAAATTTTCAAATTCTGTCAGCCTTTTGGTCAGCACGATGACGAAACGTATCCCCGTTTTTTTGATTTGCGTTTCTAGTTCACGAATAGGGAACAAAGGATTGAGTGCCACAACAATTCCACCTGCTCTCAGAATGCCAAAGTACGCGATCGCAAATTCGATCGAATTAGGCAGGCAAATCCCCACCCGATCACCTTTCTTCAATCCCATGTGAACCAGGTGCATCGAGAAATTGATTGTCCTTTGATTTAGATCTTGATAGGTAATTTTTCGTAGATTTTCAATAATTGCAATGTGGTCTGGTAATTGATGAGCCTGATTTGACAAAACATCGTGCAGACAGAGATGGGGATAATCAAGATGCGCCTTTACCCCAAGATCATAGTGGTTCACCCATGGTTTCTCTTGATTCATTGAGTATCCATTTTATTGAAAAATTTTTCGTTAATTTCTTTAACAATTTTATCCAAAGGATCTTCCTCAACCGAATACCAGTGAATAGATGGATCATCGGGTTTAAACCAGTTTGCCTGCCGCCGGATAAATTTTCGCGTGTTTCGACGCATCAATGTCTTCACTTCATCAATGGAAATCTCTCCTTTTAGAAATTGCGCCACTTCTCGATATCCAATGGCTGACATAGAGGGTAAAGTATCATCGTACCCTTGTTGAAGGAGATTCTTGACCTCTTCAATCAGTCCAATTTTAAACATCTCTTCGATTCGTTGGTCGACGTTTGCATACAACTTCGATCTCGGCAATGTCAATCCAACAATCCAGAAATCATTTTTGGGTTTGTTTTTTGTCCTTAAGCTTGAGAATTTTTTTCCTGTCGAAAATATGACTTCCAACGCACGAATGGTACGCCTTACATTGGACGCATCGATAAATGTACAGGCTTCTCTGTCAACGACACCTAATTTACGAAATAACTCCTGCGGTCCAATTTCTTTCGCCCAATCGTTTAATACAGTCCGCAATACAGGATCTGGTTCCAAAGCAGGGACTGTCCAGCCTTCTGTCATTGCACGAATATACTGTCCTGTGCCACCAACAATGATTGGTACATGGCTACGCGCAAGTATTTCATCGATTTTTTGTCTGGATAATTCAAAGTATTGTGCCAGAGACCAGGTTTCATCTGGATCGGCGATATCTATCATGTGATGTGGAACATTTTCTCGCTCAATGATGGAGGGTTTAGCCGATCCAATATCCATTCCACGGTAAATATAACGTGAGTCAGCGGACACAATCTCACCATTTATGCGCTTTGCCAGGCGAATTGAAAGCCTGGTCTTGCCTACAGCGGTTGGCCCAACGATAATCACAACTTTATTCATCTTTTGATCAAGAGACATTCTCAAACCACTCTATTTGAGGCTCGATACATCCCGGGGTTCCGATGATCGAAATCACATCAATGCGCCAATTGTCTTCATACATTGGATTGTTATGCAGAAACCACTCTGCAGCCGCTGCTAGATGGTCAATTTTTTCATCAGTTACAGCTTCCTCAGGCAGGCTATACTCTGAGTCTTTTCTTGTCTTAACTTCAACAAAAATAAGCTGACCATGCAAAAACATGACCAGATCGATCTCACCATCGGGTGTCCGATAATTGCGGCTGATCAATTCCAAACCGTTTTCCGTTAGATATTTCAAGGCAAGATCTTCTCCCCATTTACCCAGAACTTGCCTGTAATTGTTCTTGGTTTTCTTATCCAAAATCCACCAACGTTTATTTGATCTGAACAAATTCTACCTTATAACTTTCCAAATAAAACCTGATAAAATCATTGAAACAACGGAGTTATCAATGCCATCTGCTGAATTGATCGCCATCGGAACTGAGCTTCTGCTGGGTGAAATCCAGGATACCAACACCCGTTATTTAACACGCCAATTACGCAATCTCGGAGTGGACGTATTTCGCGCCACGATCATCGGTGATAACCCAATCAGAATTGCCGAGGTCATTCGTGAAGCCCTTTCACGTAGTGAAATTGTGATCACCACCGGCGGTTTAGGACCCACAGTAGATGACCCCACGCGGAACGCAGCTGCTCTGGCTTTTAACGTGGAAGTTGAGTTCCATCCAGAACTTTGGAAAGAGATCAGTAATCGTTTCCTTAGCCGTGGAATTCAGCCATCTGAAAACAACAAGAAGCAAGCCTTTCTCCCTCAAGGAGCTCTTCCGCTGTCTAACCCGGTTGGAACTGCACCGGCGTTTTATTTGAATCGCAATCCTGGGCTTCTCATTTGTCTGCCAGGGGTTCCCCCCGAAATGGAGACAATTTTCCAATCCTCTGTCATTCAACTTCTTCAACAGGTCTACGGTTTAAACGCGATTATCAGAACCAGAACCTTACGAACCTGCTGTATGGGTGAATCATCAATTGACACATTGATCGACGATCTTGAGACGTTATCCAATCCTACGGTAGGTTTATGTGCACACCCCGGAATCGTAGATATCCGCATCACAGCAAAGGCTGATTCAGATGAAACCGCCCAAAAAATGCTCGATGCCATTAATGACGAAATTCGGCAGAGGCTACCAAAAGTGATATTTGGGGTCGATAACCTTACTTTGCCGCAGGCGATCGATTCTCTAACGAAACTCCTTAATCAAAAAATCCTCATCCGGTTTAGTGGTTTCTCATTAGAAAATCACAGAGAACTTGATGCCATCTCATCTCCGTTGATCAAAATTATCGACCAAAATAACGATATTCAAACCATAAATTCTTTCTTCAACGAAAACATACCCATCGAATTTGGGATTGAACTCACAAGTGCCCAGGAAATGCCGGAGCTCACCCTCAAGTTTACAAAAGGCCTTAAAACACTTTCCGAAAAACGCAGGTACAACGGCCCCCTCTCAATGACTGAGACTTGGGCTTTTAACACCGGCATGGGCTTTATTTGGAAACAAATATCCGCATTAACCTCTGGAGAGCAAAATGGAAAAAGTTGATTTAATCTTGTTTAATGCTGAAATTCTTACCATGGATCTAGATTTCCATTCTTATAATCCCGGTGCTATCGCAATAAATGGAACGATAATCGAAGCAGTTGGAGCAGAGACTGAGATTCTGGCACAATTTGATGCTGTAAAAAAGATCGATTGTGGTGGCAAAGTTCTCATGCCTGGCCTGATTAACGCACACACTCATGTGCCCATGACATTGCTCAGGGGACTGGCTGATGATTTGCGTCTGGATGTATGGTTGATGGGATATATGATGCCGGTGGAACGTGAATATGTTTCACCGGATTTTGTTCAATTAGGAACCAAACTGGCCTGCGCAGAGATGATCCGCTCGGGTGTCACTTCGTTTGCTGATATGTATTACTTCGAAGAAGAGGTGGCAAAAGCCACTGCAGCGGTCGGAATGCGGGCTGTTTGCTCTCAAACCGTTCTAAAATTCCCAACACCAGACGCCCAGTTTTTTGAAGAATCTCTTGAAATGTCACGCGATTTCATCTCGCGTTGGAAGAATCACGATTTAATCATCCCTTCGGTTGCGCCGCATGCTCCTTACACCTGTACACCAGAAATCTTGAAATCTGCAGCTGAACTGGCTATTGAGTATGATGTTCCTCTTCACATTCACATTTCAGAAACCGCTTCTGAGGTAGAAAACATGCGCCGCGAAAACCAGATGCCGGTTGTCCCTTACGTGAAAAAGCAGAATCTTTTCGATGCCAAAGTCCTTGCTGCTCATTGTGTCCACCTGGATGAAGGAGAAATTCATACGTTGCAGCATTTTGGTGCCGGCGTTGCGCATAATCCTTCTTCCAATATGAAACTTGCATCTGGTTTTGCCCCAGTGAAACGCATGCTTGAAATAGGTTTAAACGTCGGCATCGGCACCGATGGTCCTTCTTCGAATAATGATCTTGATATGTTTGAAGAACTTCGGTTAGCCTCATTTATTCAAAAAGGATATACAGGTGATCCAACAGCGCTGCCAGCGAGAACGACACTACTAATGGCAACCCGATTGGGAGCACAGGCGATGCATATTGGAAACCTTACGGGATCACTTGAGCGTGGTAAGCGCGCTGATTTGATCCTGCTTGATCTAACCCCGCTGCACAATAGCCCGCGTTTCAGACACGACCCCAATGGCACTTATGGACAGATTGTATATGCCGCCAAAGCAACGGATGTGACAGATGTTATGGTTAACGGAAAGTGGCTTATGGTCGATCGCACATTAACCAGTCTTGACGAACCCGAACTCATGGTTCAAGCTGATGAATATGCACGAAAAATTGATCAATTCTTAATCAAACGCGAATCTTCTGTTTTATCTAAATTGGTAGCCATCGGCGGAACATCCGAAGAGGAATCTTTCGAAATCCAGGCCAAGGTTCGTATCCACAATCCAGAGGTCATGATCAAAAAATTGCTGGATTCTGAGTTCGAAATCATTCGAAAGCGTCATTTCCGCGAATTTGATCTCTACTTCTTCTTTGCTGATGTTGATCAGGGCATCTTAAGGTATCGCGAAGATGAATTCCTTGATGAACAAGGAAAAATTGAACAGGTAAGATCAAGACTCACCCTGATCGGTCCTACCAGCGAAGATAAATTCGAGCAAGAAGTTCTTCTTTCTCGCAGCAGGTATCTGGCTCCTGCAACCCAGAGCCCAAGATTTTATCGTGAATATTTCAAACCACACCTTGAAAAAGAAATCGAAAAAGACCGCATTCGCTATCTGGTGAGATACAAAGATGTTGAATTTTTCATCAACTTTGATGAGATAAAAAAGCCAAATTTGGGCTGCTTCCTAGAGGTGAAGAGCCGTACCTGGAGCCGTCAGGATGCTGAAATGAAATCCAAATTGGTTACCGAACTGATCGAATTCCTGGGCGCAGATTTCGACGAAGCCACATCTGAAGACTACATCGAAATGGTCAGGTGATTGTGAATATAAACGAAAAAGCTACATGTAGAACACTCAATGTTCTCTTCGCCGCTGCTGAAGCCGACCCATTTGTTAAAGTTGGAGGGCTGGGTGATGTTGCCGGATCATTGCCCAACGCGATCTCAAACCTTTCTCAAAAGTCTCAGTCTTTTCCTGGTGTGGATATTCGACTTGCAATACCCTATTATCCACAGCTTAGAACCAGAGAAATCCCCGCGACCTTGATAACCACTTTCAATATCAAGTCGACAGAGGAGATTTTTCAAGCGGAAGTATATTCCACCAACTTATCAGGAATTACGACATACTTGATTTCGGGTGACCCTATTATTCGCAGCCGGGTCGTGTATGGTTCTGATTTGAGGCAAGATGCAGAAAAATTCATCTTTTTTTCTCTGGCCTTACTGGCACTGCCCCATGCCCTTGGCTGGAAGGTCGATATATTGCATCTGAACGATTGGCACACTGCAATTGCAGCTCATGTATTGAAAAATACATGGAGAAAACCGAGTGAATTAAAGAGAACTCACACCATTCTTACCATACACAATCTCCCGTTTATGGGAACAGGCGCAGAACAGGCGCTGGAAAAATTTCGAGTAAAACCTGCCACAAACCGCAATTTACCGAAATGGGGGAGGCGTCTCCCCCTACCCATGGGATTGGCTGCTGCAGATCAAATCGTAGCTGTCTCTCCGAAATATTCAAAGGAAATCCTGACACCCGAATATGGTTGCGATCTACAGAATTTTCTTTCCTCGCGAAAATCTCATATTTCAGGCATCTTGAACGGTATCGATGCACAATCCTGGAACCCTGCGGCAGATTCATATATCACGGAAAAATATGATTTTCAGAATTTTCAAAAGAAAAAGGTCAACAAAGCTGCGATCCTTAAAGAATTCAAACTGAAACAAAAAACCGATATTCCCCTGTTAATTCTCGTTAGCCGCATGGATCCACAAAAAGGTGTAGATATCGCTATTGAAGCATTGAAGCTGATCAAAGACGTTCCCTGGCAAGCAATCCTGCTGGGAACTGGCGACCCCGGTCTGGAGTCAGCGTGTAAGGATCTCGTTGAACTCCTTCCCGGAAAGGTACGCGCAGTGATGCAATTTGATTCAAAATTATCACGCAGGTTATATGCAGGTGCTGACATGCTGATGATGCCCTCAAGGTATGAGCCCTGTGGCATTTCACAGATGATTGCCATGCGCTACGGTTGCATTCCAGTGGCAAGTGCTACCGGTGGTTTGGTAGACACAATTCTCGATGATGAACACGATGAAAAAGCGACAGGGTTCCTTTCTCCTGAAGCGAATCCGAGCTCATTCAGCCGCACTCTTTTACGCGCCATTAATACCTATCAAGATCGAGATCGATGGCAGCAATTAATCATTTCAGCAATGACGCAAGATTTTTCATGGGATCGATCAGCACAACAATATCTTGAACGTTACATATCACTGGCTCATATATGATCCAAAGAGAGGTGATGATATGATTCTCAAACGAAAATCCGGAATTCTTCTTCACCCTACGAGTTTGCCTTCACCAGACGGCATTGGAGACTTAGGACCCGATTGTTTTCGATGGATTGATTTTTTAGCAGAAAGCGGATGCAAATTATGGCAGATCCTGCCTCTTGGGCCAACAGGTTACGGAGATTCACCCTATCAATGCTTCAGCGCTTTTGCTGGAAATCCCTATTTAATCAGTCCCACATTACTTCTTGATCAAAACCTGCTCACCAGAGATGATTTATCTGATCGGCCAGATTTTCCCCTGAATCACATTGATTATGGGACAGCCATAGCGTGGAAGATCAAAATATTAAATAGGGCATACAACCATTTTGTTAAATCAAAATCAGTCAAACTCAGGCAAGAATATTTGGATTTCTGCGAAAGAGAAGTAGACTGGTTGATGGATTTTGCCTTATTTATGGCCATAAAAGAATCCCTTGGGGGTGGTTCGTGGGATAATTGGCCAGAACAATTAAGAAGACGCGATCCTGATGCCTTGACTATGTTTATTGCACACAATGAAGACGCTGTTGAAAGACATAAATTCCGCCAGTTTATCTTTTTCAAACAATGGTCGAATGTAAAACGTTATGCAAGTCAAAAAGGAATCGAGATTATTGGAGACATCCCAATCTTTATTTCCTTCGACAGCGCCGACGCATGGTCACATCCCGAACTCTTTTATCTTGGAAAAGACGGAAAACCCACTGTAGTAGCGGGGGTACCCCCTGACTACTTCTCGCCTACAGGCCAATTATGGGGAAATCCACTTTATAAATGGAGCGAACACAAAAAACAGGGGTATGAGTGGTGGATCAAACGATTTAAAGCGGTATTCAACATTGTGGATACTGTGAGGCTTGATCATTTTCGCGGATTCGCTGGTTACTGGGAGATACCCGCCAATATGCCCACCGCCGAGATCGGGCGCTGGGTAAAAGGTCCGGGTGGTGATTTTCTTAAGGCCATCCAGAAAGCTTTTAATGGATTGCCGATTATTGCAGAAGATCTGGGAGTCATTACACCCGATGTCGTTAAACTGCGAGATACCTTTAATTTACCAGGCATGAAAATTTTACAATTTGCCTTTTCCTCTACCCCTGAAGACCCCTTCTTACCTCATAATTATCCGGTCAACTGTGTGGCGTATACAGGAACTCATGACAATGATACAACCTGGGGATGGTATAAATCAGCTCCTGAATCTGAAAAGGATTTTTGCCGGCGCTACCTGGCTCGGTCAGGAGAGGATATCGTCTGGGATATGATCCGTGCCATTTGGGGATCAACGGCAGCTTATACACTGGCTACACTTCAGGATTTCCTTAATCTCGATTCAGAAGCACGCATGAACTTTCCCGGTCGTCCGACAGGCAATTGGAGTTGGCGGTTTAAACCGGGAGATTTGAGTGAGAGTCTCTGTAATAGAATCAAAGAATTGAACTATCTCTATAGTCGATAAGTACTATCACGAAATCACGACTGGTTAAAACAAGCGGTTTTTAATTGTTTTTACGCGTGGCTATAACAATTCCGGCCAGGATTAACAAACCACCAAATACTTCTAACAGATTTGGTTTCTCTTTAAGAAAAAGGAAAGCGAGAATCACTGAACCAACAGGTTCACCAAGCAGCGCGATGGATACAAATGCTGCAGAGAGATATTTCAACGCCCAATTGAAGGCTGAGTGCCCGATCAATTGTGGAACAATTGCTAAAGCAAATATCCAAAGATAATTTGTTGCGGAATATCCCGTTACGGGTTGTCCACTGATGATTACGATAATGATTAATACCAGTGCAGCGAAACTGTAAATAATGAATGTGTATGTTGAAAGGTTAAGCGAATTTCTCACCTTTCGACCCACCATTAAATATCCAGCTGAAAGAAAAGCACCTGAAAGAGCCAGTAAATTTCCCCAAAAATGCCTACCACTAAACATTTCATTAAAACCCGTGCACGTGATTTCACCCTGCATAAGCGAACAATTTCCGCTAACCCCCACAATCACACTTCCAATCAGCGAAATTGCCAGCCCTATCAATATCCATTGGGTCAATTTTTCTTTGAGAAATAATGGAGAAAGTAAGGACACCCAGAGTGGCGCTGTTGTGACTAACACAACCGAACTGGCAATAGTGGTATATTCCAATGAGGTAATCCAGGCTGCAAAATGAAATCCCAGAAACATCCCACCCAGGGATAATAATAACCAGTCCCGCTTCTTAATCTGCTTTATAACTGATCTTTGCCGGATCAATACATACGGTGCGAGAAAAAATGCAGCCAGTGTCATTCGGCCTGCTGCGATCACCACCGATGGAACATCAGTTTGCGCAAACCGAATGAAAAGCGATGCAGTGGATACGGCTAAAATGCCGATAAATAGACCAATTCCAGGAGGAATTATGGGTTGCGGTGAAGAACGTGGCAATTCATTGGTCATAGTGACAATTCAAATTAAGCGCTGCTTGACAAAGGTATATTGGTTGGCTAGAATTTTATTGTAATCGATATTTCCGCTTCGTTCAGTTTTTATCCGGTTTTAGACATATGGAGGGAATATGGCATTTGAATTACCTGCGTTAAGATATTCATTTGATGCCCTGGAACCAATTATTGATGCAGCTACCGTAGAAATTCATTACACAAAACATCATGCCACATACCTGAAAAACCTCAACACCGCGCTCGAAAAATATCCGGAGTTTTTTGAATGGAGCCTGGAAAAAATCCTGTGCAATATAGATCAAATTCCAGAAGATATACGCACTGCAGTCAGGAATAACGGCGGCGGAGTATACAATCACAATATCTACTGGGCTTCGATGGCTCCAGGCCAGAGCGGAAAACCAGTAGGCAAGCTTGCGGAAAAAATCGAAGACACCTTTGGGAATTTTATGAATTTTAGGACTGAGTTCGAGAAAGCAGGACTTGGCCGCTTTGGCAGTGGATATGCCTGGTTAAGTACCAATCATGAAAAGCAATTGATTGTCCACTCAACCGCTAACCAAGATACTCCACTGCAGGAACACCTGGTTCCATTGCTTGTCGTGGATGTCTGGGAACATGCGTATTATTTGAAGTATCAAAACCGTCGGGCTGAATACCTTTCCAATTGGTGGACCCTCGTCAACTGGGAAGAATCAGAAAAAAGATATTTAGCAGCAAGATAACCCTTTATACGGAGGAAACCATGCCGCGAGTCATTACCAGTTTATGTTTACGAGATGGCAGTTGCGCAGTCGTTTGTCCTGTGGAATGCATCGTACCGGGAAAGCCAGAGGATCAATGGCCCGGATATTATATTGATGCAGAAACTTGCATTGATTGCGGTGCGTGTGAAGCTGAATGCCCATATTCAGCCATCTTCCCACATGATGAGGTTCCATCTGCTTACACCGCAAAGGGTGGTGAAAAATTATCCATGCCCGTCGGAACTCCAGGGTTTTCGGAAGTATATGATGGCAGCAATCACAATGGAGAACCGGTTCATCTAGAAGCCACCCGGACACTTACAGCCGGTGAGATCGTTGACCTGACCCCCTCCATTGACAAAAACGCAGAATTTTTCAAATCAGGCCCTGGCTATAAAGCCCAATAAATTTAGAGAGATCTAATGACAAAGAGGTTCTGGATATTACCCAGAACCTCATTTTTTATTCACAGGCTTTTGAAAGATGTTCTTCGAAGGTTCGAGAAAAATCGTGTAAACCCGACCCATCACATTTAGCGCGGAAATAGTAATAATCCGTTTGTTCAGGATAGGCCACTGCCAGTATCGAAGGCAAATCAGGATTTGAAATTGGCGTTGGGGGGAGACCATAGATCTGATACGTGTTATAAGCAGAATCGATACCAAGGTCACTGACCGATAAAGGTGTTTTCCACCATCCGCCCCATATTTCTGAATAACCCAGAGAATATTGAACTGTAGGGTCAGTTTCGAGCTTCATTCCATTAGCAAGCCGATTGTAAAATACAGAGGCGATCCTTGCCCGTTCTTCATCCGCGAATGTCTCGCGTTGAATAATGGAAGCCAGTGTAATCCCACCGTAAAGCGTCAACCCTTGTGCTTCAATTGCAGCGCGGATATTGCTCGGAACGTTTTCTTCAAAACGATGGACAAACAATAGAAGCAGGTCTTCAGCAGAGATTTTCCGATCGATTTCATAAATACCCGGGAAGAGAAAACCATCAGCTGATGGAAAATCCCTCACAATGGCGGGTGTGGTCAATAACAAGGGAGAATGCACCAAACGCAAGAAATCTTCAGGCCTTACTTCGATTCCCGACGAAGGCAATGCAGCAGCGATCTCCTCTGCGCGCCAACCAGGGTAAATGTAGAAAGGTACTGTCGCGGTATAAGTTGACTGGATCGCCTTTGCGATCTCAATTCCGGTCATGGATGGGGAGAGAATGAACTTGCCTGCTTTAATCGTGGAATCCAATCCCTTGTATATCAAGTAAGCTCTAAAATCCTTACGATCAGCAATTAAACCAGCGGCTTCCAAACGTTCCGCAATACGATTGACGGTTTCTTCCGGCTGAATTTCAAATTCAACTTCTCCCGGAATAGTTGACACGGGAATAACTAAATCGGCGCGGCCAATCAATACCTGCAAACTATATTTCCAACGCGCAAATGAATTCAGCGAATACCCCGGACTATCAAAAAAGTAACCTGCAAGAAGTGGAACCCCAACCCAGAGAATGGTCACACCAATCAGACAAAGGAGTAAAAAGAGGAAGAGTATTCCTGCGCGACGCGTCTTTTTCCTGCTCATTAAAACTCCTGCTCAGTTTTTCGATCGAGATAAGTTTGTAAAAACATGGCAGCAGCCCGGTCATCCATGTGACCCGATCTATCCTTCTTTTTTCTACCCAATTCAATTTGCACCCGCCGCGCATCTCTGGTACTGTTGCTTTCATCCCATCGTTCCACAGGGATCGTACTCATTGACTTAAGCGTTTCGACAAGCTTTTTTGCGTGCCGCATTTGCCGCGTCTCCTCACCTTCTTGGCCAGTTGCCTGTCCCACGATAATTAAGACCACCTCATTATCTATTGCGATTTTGATAATTTGCTGGCAATCCTCGATCATCTTCACATGCTGGATCACGGTCAGTGGTGCAGCAAACATTGCAGAGGGATCGCTTATGGCAATACCAATTCGCTTCTCACCGGGGTCCACCGCCAATATTCGTCCTCTCATTGACTGATGACCTCCACGATTTGAATCTGACTTGGCAATAATGGAAGCCTTGGCCAAAATTTGGGTTGTGGACGAATAATCGCTGATTTGGTGTGGGGAATTTCTGCATTAAGAATCGCCTGAGCTTCAGTTAATGTCTTGCCTTTAATCAATGTTTGGATTCGACTGCCATCCCAATTTTTTACCACCGATCTTGTTCCTTTAACTTGCCAGACAGCCGTTTCATCATCCAATGAATGAACAAACTTGATCGTCTCGATAGAAACGTTGCCTGCACAGTGAAATCCTTTCTGAAGGTTAGAGTCGAGGATCATCGTGATCAAATCCACAACATCCTGCGGATGATAAAAAAGCGCGTGATATTGGACCTTTAGTTCCAGTGTGAGAGAATCAGACGGTTCTCCAACTGGATTTACTCTGGTTTCAGAAAGAATTTTGTCTAAACTCAAAGTCTGATCGATTGCTTTTTCATCTTCATTTTCTAGCTGCTCGAGATGTTCTAAAGCAGAATTCGACAATTCCTGTAACATTTCATTCTGAAGCTTCTGATAATCTTCTTCGGTCGGCGCAGGTAATATCGAAGAACTCCCGTCTGTGAATCGATCGGCAGCGATTGCCTCCACCATGGTTCCATAAACACCTTCCACAAGCGCAACAGCACCAGCCTCGATATTTCCTTCCTCACCAGGCAAGAGTGCTTCTGCCGCAACAACAACGCTTGTAGCTCCAGTACTGAGATTGGTATCGGTTATTGAAACAAATCGAATTGGTGTTTCATTATTAACCGAGAAGATCGTACCTGCCGGAAGGATAAAATCGTTTGGTGTCAGGTTATTTACTAAAAACTCTCCTTTTGCTTTGGATTGCCCAATTGTAGAAGTACCACTGCTCGGAGCAGACTTTTCAAGAGTAAGTATAAAAGAACGAAATGAAGCAGGAATCACTCCGGTCAAACTGACTGATTCTGCCTTGGAGGATGCTGAAATTTCAAGCGTGATGCTCTGTGTTTCTGTAATTGGAAAAACGGTAATCTGAGCAGTTGGAAGAATAAACACAGCTAATGCAATTAATGCTGTCAATGCAACCAAAAACACAATGATTCTCAGAAAAGGATTGAGTTCTTGTGTGCGTAAATTTTCTGCAAGTAAATCTCGTTCTTCCAGTATGGTGTCAATGCTTTTTATGGAATTCTTCTCAATATTCGAGGAAGAACTTCGCCAGTTACTTTTTTGCGCCAGCGGAACCGATGGATACACTTGAACCCCGACTTGCTCTGCATTTTCAATTAGCATACGGTCACGTGTCACAAGAGCAACCTGAGAACCTTTTGCAGTTGCAGCACGCTGGATCAGCCGTAATCCAAGAACATCGGGGATTTTTTTTAACTTCTTTGGAAAAACAAGGATGATGCGTTGAGACGTACACCATTCGATCTTTTCCTTGATTGAAAATCGGTCATCATGCGTCTCAACTTGGATTATCGTTGTTTTCATAAAAGGTATTATACATGAGTGGTAAATGAATTTGCTGATTGTCTGAATAAAAAAGTGATTGTTATTTAAGAGAGGCTATAATTAAACTTGAAAAAGTGAGGAAAAAATGCGAAAACTGTTCTTTGTGCTGCTTTTAACAAGTGTTTTGCTTGCTTCATGTAATTTTCCTTTAGCGCAATCGACTCCTGACCCTGCTTTGGTAGCGACTGGTGTTGCTGCAACCCTTACAGCATCGGCTCCTCAGATCACCGAAACTCCACAATCCCAATCCACCACATCCCTGCCAACAATTGCCTTGAATACCCTCGAGCCTTCTGCCACCCCAACTATTACACCAACTGCCACAACTCCTCCTGGCGATCCCAGATTGAGCTTGGGTACTCCAGGATTCACTGACACATTCACCGGAGGTTCCGCGTTTGGACTGGCTACCGGGCCGTATCAGGATGATGCTGTGACCATCGAAGTAAAGAATGGAGCCATGCAATTCACAAGTTACAAAATTAATGCCGGTAAGCGCTGGCGCCTGACATCCCGAAATCCCCAAAACCTTTACCTCGAAGGGACTTTTAGAACCATCTCTTGTTCTGGCGATGATCAATACGGCCTCGTATTTCGTGCACCAACTTATAGTGATGGAATTGGTTATTATTTCGGTGTAACCTGCGACGGCAAATATTATCTGCAGCGTATGAGTGCAACAGATACAATCACACTCGTGGGTTTGACCACTGAGTCAAATATTGTTTCCGGTAGTGGTCAGGTAAACCGACTTGGTGTATGGGCTGAGAACCAGAGTATCAAATTGTATGTCAACGGATCTTTGATTAAAGAAATTTCGGATAATGGACTGGTTGGTCAGGGATATATCGGGGCTTTCACAGCTGCATATGACGATCCAGGTTTAACAATTCAACTTGAAGAAATCTCCCTTTGGCCACTCCCATAACCTTTAGGCAATAGACTATGTCTTCCTTCATCACCAATCATCGCGAACAGGTTATCAACCTCGCCAAGAAAAAGTTGGAACAAAAACCGATTTATATCGATACAGAGACGACTGGTCTTAATCGCTCAGATGAGATCATTGAAATCTCGATAGTCGATTTTGATGGTTCGCTTTTATTCTCAAAATTGGTAAAACCTAGCCAATCCATCCCATGGGAGGCAGAAAAGATTCATCACATCACTAATGATATGGTCAGATCAGCTCAACCATGGCCAATCATCTGGCCACAAGTTCGCAGTCTACTGTATGGCCGCGTGATTGTTGCTTATAACGCATCTTTTGATCAACGAATGATGGAACAATCACACGCCAGGTATCGGCTGCCGTGGCGTGAAAAGTTTGATTTTTTAGATGTGCTGTCACTTTATTCTGAATACCGCGGAGAGTGGGATCAGAGTCGCAGCTCTTACCGATATTTTAAATTGGAAGAAGCTGGTAAGTTTTTTAACATTTCATTGCCGAATGCGCATCGTTCAGCTGCAGATGCATTGTTAACACGGGCTGTTTTACACTCTATCGCCGGGATACCCTATTGAGCACAAAATCTACATACTCATTTGGTGATATTGACCTAAACACAGAACAATTGGCAGTAGTGACTTCATCATTGAATGGCAGCCTGCTGTTAAATGGTGACGCCGGAACTGGCAAATCAACTGCGGGAGCTTATCGACTCAGGTACCTGGTTGAAAAAGGAGTACCGGGCGATTCAATTCTCATCCTGGTGCCCCAGCGAAGCCTGGCAACACCATATTTTGCTCAAATCCAGGCTCTTGATTTTCCATCCAGCAGTATGCCATCAATCCTGACGTTCGGCGGTCTGGCACAGCGCATGATTTCTCTTTTCTGGCCGATCATCGCCAGAGATGCGGGATTTTCCTATCCAGCAAAACCTTGTAGATTTCTCACATTAGAAACTGCTCAGTACTACCTTGCCAAAATTGTTGACCCTCTGCTGCAACAAGGTTACTTCGAAAGTCTGACGATTGATCCTAACCGCCTTTATAGCCAGGTCATCGATAATCTTAATAAATCAGCTGTGGTTGGTTTTCCACCATCAGAAATCAGTACACGACTCACACAGGCCTGGGCAGGCAAGCCATCACAGGCAATCATCTATGATCAGGCACAGGAATGCGCCCTCCTCTTTCGAGATTATTGTTTAAAAAATAACCTGCTTGATTTTTCGCTGCAATTGTCTGTATTTGTGAACACTCTTTGGCCTTCACTGGTTTGTAAAAAATTTCTCCAGCAGACTTATCGTCATCTGATCTATGACAATATTGAAGAAGATATTCCGGTTGCCCATGATGTGGTTGAGGAATGGCTACCGAAATTTGATTCAGCACTATTGATTCAGGATACAGGCGGAGGCTATCACACTTTCCTCGGTGCTGATCCTCATAGCAGTCAGCGATTCCTTAATTTATGCTCCAATCAACTTACATTTTCCATTTCGCAGGTTAAAACATCTGAATTGGATACCTTTGAAAGCGCCCTGAGTGAGAGTTTGCTAGAACACAAATTAATCAATCAGTATTATTTTCGTGATTCGGTGCTTCCTTTTTCAGTGCAATCTTTTCGGTTCTATCCAGAAGTCCTGGATTGGGTCATAACAGAAATTCAGGAGCTAATCAATAAAAAACATGCAGAACCTTTTGATATTGCGGTTCTAACACCATTTTTAAGTGATGCGTTGCGATTTTCATTTTCATCACGGTTTTCTGAAGCGGGTATTCCATATTCCACCTATCGTCCTTCACGCAGCTTAATTGACGAACCATCTGTTCAAACCATCCTCACGCTCGCCAAATTGGCGAACCCTGGTTGGGGATTAAAGCCAACACAACAGCAGGTACGCAGCGCATTCTTAGGATCAATTGCCAGTTGTGATCTGATTCGTGCAGATCTTCTGGCAAGGATGCTCTATCGTCCGTCTGATGATCCAGCAAAACCATTAAAATCCTTCGATAATGTTAATCACGAAATGCAATCGCGAATCACTTTTTCAATTGGCGAGAAATTTGAGTCATTACGAATCTGGCTTTTAGAAAATTCAATTAAAAACAGTGAATTTTTTGATCATTGGATCAGCCGCTTGTTTGGAGAAATGCTCTCTCAGCCCGGTTTTGCCCTGCATAATGACTTCGATTCCGCTAATGCCGTCTCTCGTTTAATTGAATCATACCGAAAATTTCGCCAGGTAATGCAACCCACTGATGGTCTTCAGGTCCTTGAATCAGCACGTGAATATATCCATGTCCTTGAGCAGGGCATACTGGCAGCCCAGTCACTCACAACATGGAATGAGCAATCAAAATCCAATGCTGTCTTTCTCTCACCTGCTTTTTCATTTTTAATGACAAATCGTCCGGTCAAATACCAATTCTGGATTGATATCGGTTCGCAGGGTTGGTGGAGCCGCTTAGACCAACCCCTAACCCAACCATTTGTACTCAACCGCAATTGGCCAGATGGAAAAATTTGGACTGACTTCGATGAGGTTTACAATAACCAGCTCACGCTTACTCGTGTTACCGCGGGACTTATCAGACGGTGTAGATCTCATATTTATATGTGCACTCTCAACTACAACGAACAAGGTTTGGAAGAACGTGGAGCACTCCTCATGGCCGTTCAGAATATTCTGAGGCAGGCCAATCTGGTTAAAGAGGCCACACATGTTTAAACCTCGCCTTAATCAAACTGAAATCCTTGAATATGAGAGTGGAAAAATGGGTATTTCTGCCGTTCCTGGCAGTGGCAAGACACACACCCTTTCAGCTCTTGCCGCCCAACTCATCCTCCGTGGAAAAATTGGCAACGAACAGGAAATCCTAATCGTAACCCTGGTCAATTCGGCCGTCGACAATTTTTCTTCCCGTATTGCAGGTTTTGTAAAAGAAGCCAGGCTTCTCGAAAATGTTGGGTATCGTGTGCGCACTCTTCACGGTTTAGCCCATGATATCGTGCGTGAACGGCCTGACCTGGTGGGTGTATCCAATCAATTTTCTATCATCGATGAAACCGAATCTTTCAGGATGATTGATCAAATCTCCACCGAATACAGCAGGGTTCACCCAGAAGTGGAAGATTTTCTGATGAAACCAGATGTGGACCGCAGTAAAGCGCACCATTCAAAAAATGGTTGGAATTCACTCATCACCTCGCTTAATCAAAGTTTTATCAACCAGGCGAAGGACCTCGATATTGAACCTGATGAAATCCGGTTAAGGATGAAGAAACATCAATATAAAGACCTTCTGCTCGAGATGGCGGTGGATGTTTATGCACAATACCAGCGTGGATTAAAATATCGTAACGCTTTAGATTTTGCCGATCTGATCCGCCTGGCTTATCGTGCATTGACCGCCGATCCACAATACCTTGAACGCCTAAGATATCGATGGCCCTATATTCTGGAAGACGAAGCGCAGGATTCTTCACGGACTCAGGAACAAATTCTACGCCTGCTCACTGGTCCTGAAGGAAATTGGGTACGCGTGGGTGATCCCAATCAGGCGATTTACGAAACCTTTACAACAGCAAACCCAAAGTATTTGCGATCATTCTTGAAAGAGCCTGGTGTAACTGCCCGTAGCTTACCTCATTCGGGCCGTTCCAGTCGGGGCATTATCAACCTCGCCAATTCGCTCGTTATTTGGGCGCGCGAGAACCACCCTGTGCCTGACTTGCGTTCAGCGCTGGACCTGCCATTGATTCAACCCACTCCTCCGGGAGATCCCCAGCCCAATCCGCCTGATCTTCCGAATTCGATATATATCAAATACACAAAATCCACAGCAGACGAAGAAATTCGTAGTGTGGTCTCTTCGATAAAACGCTTTCTAGAAAAGGAAGAAAACCAGCAAAAAACAATCGCTGTCCTTTGTCCAATTGGGTTGCATGGCGAAAAAGTGGCTCAAGCACTGCAAAATGCCGGGGTCGAGATTGTGGAAATGCTTAAGAGCACTCAAACCACGCGCACAACTGCCCGTGTTCTAGAAAAGATCTTACTCTACCTGGCTAATCCATCCGATCCGAAACAATTCGCTCAGGCCTTTTCAACTTATAAGAATTCACTTGAACATAATGATGAAGAAAAACAATTATTGCAGTCATTAACTTCAGCAATTCGGAAATGCCGTAATCTGGAAGATTTTTTCTATCCTGCTTTTGGGTCAACCTGGCAGAGTTGCATTGAAAGCAGCCTTCAGTCAGATCTGATCACAAAATTACTGGGTGATTTTCGTGAGAAGTGTATCCGCTGGCATCAGGCAACCATCCTGCCTATTGACCAATTGGTCCTGACCATAACCAATGACCTCTTCACGAACCCTGCAGATCTGGCACTGGGGCACAAATTGGCACTCCTGTTGGAATTCAGTGCAAATCTTCACCCAGAATATGAATTGACCGATTTTGCCATGGAACTTTCGGATATTTCAGGGAATGCGCGAAAGTTTTCTGGTTTTAGTGATGAAGATACCCGGTTCGACCCAGATTTGCACAAGGGAAAGGTATTTGTTTCCACATTTCATAAGGCTAAAGGCCTTGAATGGGATCGGGTATATCTGCTTTCAGTAAACAATTATGATTTCCCATCCGCTCAGCCAGAAGACAAATATGTTGGAGAAAAGTGGTTTATTCGTGAAAATTTTGATCCTCAAGCTGAAGTCTTAAGCAAGCTTGAGGCCCTTTCTAAGGATGATATTTCTCATCTATTTCTACCCTCAGGAGAAGCAACCCTCAAAGCCCGGTTGGATTATTCTGCCGAAAGATTGCGCCTGTTGTTTGTAGGGATCACCCGCGCCCGCGAATCACTGATGATCTCCTGGAATACAGGAAAGGGAGACTGCCGCATCGCTTTGTCTCTCGAATCACTTTATCAAATATGGAAAGGCAAAAATGAAACTGCCTGAATCCTTTACCTTCAACCAGAACAATCTACAGGATTATCAAGATTGTGAATTTCGCTTTTTATTGAAACACATCCGGCATCTGGATTGGCCGGCTGTGGAGAGTGAACCGATTGTATTGCAAGAAAAAAAGATAGAAACCGGCTACCTCTTCCACCAGCTGACGCAGCGATATTTTTACGGTATGAGTCCAGAACTGCTATCAGAGACGATAGAAGACCCTCTGCTCCAAGAGTGGTGGGAACATTTTCTGAAACTAAATATATTGGCGCAGCCAGGAGTAAAATTCGTCGAAAAAATGATCTCCGTTCCATTCAACGGATTCAGGCTTGTCGCGAAATATGACCTCCTGATCGTGCTCGATAACGGGCATATCGAAATCTATGATTGGAAAACATCAGTTTCTCAACCCCAACGGCATTTCTTGATTGATCGCATGCAATCACATGTTTACCCAGCAGTACTGATGCTTCAACAATCATGTTCCTCTTTTATTGCGAGACCCTCTCCTGGCGATATCAGAATGACATACTGGTTCCCATCACATCCGCAAAGTCCGGTTTCATTTACCTATTCACCCGATCAATATGAAAAGGATTTGCAGTTCTTAGAAAAAATAATCAATGAAATTGTTGTCAGGGAAGAAGACGGATTTAAAAAAACAAACGATTTCAGAAGATGTAAATACTGCCATTACCGATCACTCTGTGAACGTGGAATTGAAGCTGGAACATTAGAAGAAGATTCCGATATTTTTGATGGTGTTACCCCCTTTGAATTCGATTTCAACGAATTGTAGGTCAAATCTATGAATAAAATTCCACACATCGACCTCAATTGGGTAACACCTGAAGCCCCCCATATACCTGAAAATTTTAGACAACATTTGAATTTGCCTGATATCGTGCTTGAAACCTTGATTCGGCGCGGAATTAAAGATGAATCATCAGCAATGCGTTTTATGGATCCATCACGATACATTCCAACGCCTTCAGTTGAATTACCTGACCTTGCAAAAGGTGTGGAACGAACGATAGCCGCCGTTCGCGCTGGTAAGACAATCGGTGTTTGGGGAGATTTTGATGTAGACGGTCAAACAGCCACCTCTGTATTGGTTTCCACATTACGGCATATAGGTGCTAAGGTAGTGTTCCATATACCCGTGCGTGATGTTGAGTCTCATGGAATCAAGATTGACAAGCTGCAATCCTTTTTAGACAGTGGTGTGGATATACTGATCACATGTGATACCGGTATTACGGCTCATGAGCCTATAAACTATGCGCAGTCACGCGGAATTGATGTGATCGTTACTGATCACCACCTGCTTCCTGACGTCTTACCCAGCGCATACGCACTGATCAATCCCAGACAGCTTCCTTCAAACCATCCATTGAGTTCACTACCTGGGGTTGGGGTTGCCTATAAATTTTCAGAATCGTTATTAGATCAATTTGGCTCCTATGAATACGCTTCTTCACTACACGACCTTGTTGCACTAGGAGCAATTGCTGATCTGGCAGATCTGGTTGGCGATACGCGTTACCTGGTTCAATCAGGGCTCGATCATATTCGCAGCACACCCCGTCCATCCATTGCAGCAATGCTGCGAGCAGCTGAAATCGACCAGGCTCGCTTCTCTGAAGAACAGGTTTCTTTTGCTATCGCTCCCCGTTTAAATGCTGTTGGCCGTCTCGCAGATGCCAATCCAATGGTCGATTTCTTGCTCTCAGAAAACCAGGGCTTAATTCCTGTCGTGGTCAGCCAGATTGAGGAATTGAATGCCAGGCGGAAGATTCTCTGTGACCAGGTTTTTGATGGTGCACTGGCGAATCTCCAACGCGACCGTTCTCTCCTTGACCAACCAATCTTGATATTGGATCACCCAGAGTGGCCAGCTGGCGTGGTAGGAGTTGTTGCCAGTCGTCTTGTTGAAATGTACCACCGCCCAGTTATTTTGCTGGTTTCGCCACCAGGCCAGCCCATGAGAGGGTCGGCCCGCTCTGTGCCTGGCATTGATATCACAGCAGCCCTCGATCAAAATCAAAAATTGCTGCTTTCGTATGGCGGCCATCCCATGGCAGCGGGTATGTCACTATTACCAGATAATTATGCTGCGTTTAAGCGTGGGATGAGCAGATCAGTGGCGCAACAGGCCAGCCGTTGCCAGATATCCAACGACCTTATGATTGACAGATGGATTTCTCCTGCATCTTTTTCACTTGAATTGATAAAATCATTTGATTCACTTGCTCCCTTTGGCCCTGGTAATCCCCCATTATTGTTTGCAGAACAATCAATGAGCATGGTAGATGCCACACCAGTTGGCAAGACGAAAGAACATCTACAAGTTATCGTGGAAGATCTGTCTGGTATTCAGACGAAACTCATCTGGTGGAATGGATCACGCTTGCCTTTGCCAGAAGGAAAATTTGATCTGGCATATACCGTTCATGCCAGCAACTACCGTGGTCAAGAGGCAATTCAATTTGAATGGGTGGATTTCAGACAAGCCAGTGAATCAACATTTACAGAAGTGCAGTCAAAACGAAAGAAAATATCCAACCACGATTACCGCCATTCAGAGCAACCTCTGGCTGATTATAACCGACTGCGCTCAGAAGAAGATTGCCTCGTATGGAGTGAAGGCACATTCGATTCAATCATCAATGGCGTAAATCGAAATGAACTCCATCCTTCTCAAAAGCTAATCCTCTGGTCAACCCCATCCAGTCTTGAGCTAATAGAAACATTAATTCATAAAGTCAAACCCAGTAATATCTATTGGTTTCTGAAAACCCCGCTGGAACACCATCTAGCCAACTTCACAAAATTTCTTGCCAGGATCATTAAAAACAATATCAACCAACAACAGACTGAAATCGGTCTCGAGCCTGTCGCAGCGCAGACTGCTCTTCCTTCCAGCATCATTGATTTGGGATTGAAATGGTTGGCAAGTGAGGGACATATTACTCTCACTCTGATTTCACCATTGGTTTATGCAGTGAAAATGGGCGGCGAAAAAGACGATCAGGCGAGCCAGGTGCAAAAACAGGCATTAATAAAGTCATTTGATGAATTGAGGGCTTTTACAGCTTTCCTGAAACATGTGGATTTGGATTTACTGATTCGTGATCTTGGACAATAATTGTCGCATTTACTTGTTATAATAACGTACGATGAATAGACGCCTAACCCGCCGAGACTTTCTTAAAATTGGTGCACTGGGATTAACCAGCCTGGCATTCCGCCCTGCCTACGATTTCGCGGAGCTCGAGGATACCGATTCACTTGCCCGCATTGCGATTAAATCAGTGAGTGTTCACAGCCAACCAGATGATCAGAGCACGATTAAGTTCCAACGATACCGTGATGAGATAGTCAATATTTACTATGAAGTTATCTCTGATAAGAGCCCCAAGTACAATCCCCTCTGGTACCGGGTTTGGGGAGGGTACATTCACTGTGCAAATGTGCAACGAGTACATGTAAAACTAAACAATAACCCGTCCAGGTTATCTGAAGGGCAGCACGCCATCGAGGTTACGGTTCCATATACCCAAAGCTACTTACAACGACAGGAAGGCGTCTGGGAAGAACTTTACCGCTTATATTATGGCACCGTTCATTGGGCAGTAGGGATTGTAGAAGGTCCAGATGGAGAACCCTGGTTTCGGATTAAGGATCATCTCCTGTTTTTCGACAGCCTTGATTACTATATCCCAGCAAAACATGCCCGATTGATTCCAATTGAAGAGACAACCCCGATTTCTCCAGAGGTTAGTCCAGACGCTAAAAGGATCGAAGTTTCTCTTTCGAACCAGGAACTAACCGCATACGAGCTAGATAAAGTTGTTCTAAAAACCAGGATATCATCAGGACTTGATTATCAACCTGTGGGAGAGATTGCCTGGAATACTCCCACCGGCGATTTTCATATCCAATCCAAAATGCCATCTACCCACATGGGCGGCGGGCAATTAATCAACGATCCTGAAGCTTATATTCTTCCTGGAGTTCCCTGGGTATCATTTTTTGAACCAAAAAATGGCGTTGCTTTTCATGGTACTTACTGGCACCAAAATTTTGGTATGCCGATGAGTCATGGGTGTATCAACATGAAAACAGATGAAGCCCGATGGCTTTATCGCTGGTCAACACCCGTTTGTGATATGACCAAGATGGAAACCATTGGGTATGGAACCCGGGTCCATATTTATTAAAGGTTCAGATATTCATACCCTCGTGGAATTTCATTCCCAATAAATTCCAAGAAAACCTGATTTCCCAATAACCTTCCCCGTTTCGTTAACCTGAGATGTTTTCCATTTTCGGAATATTTCAGCAACCCCCTCGTTGTAAACCGCTGTACCTGTTCTCCAAAAAGTGATTGAAGAGGAATTCCATATCGCGCATGAAAATCATCCAGGTTGACACCTTCTTCAGTTAACCGAAGTGACATCATGATACTTTCCTGGATACGATCCCATACGGAAAGTTTAACGGTCGAAAACACTGCAGCACTTGCCGGAAAATCATTACGTCTTAGATCTTTCAGCGATTGAAGATATTGGGGAATAGTTCCGAGATTTTCCGTGCGGATATTACCGTAAAAGCCATGTGCACCCGCTCCGAACCCCAGATATGGAAGGTATCGCCAGTATTGCAGGTTATGTCGACATTGAGATTCCTTTCCGCAGCTCCAATTTGAAATCTCATACTGCTGGTATCCTGCCCGTTCAAGAATATCCATCGCATCTTCATACATCGATGCACCAAGATCATTATCTGGCTCAGAAATGAATCCCCTGTCGATCCAGGATTTTAAACGCGTGCCCTCTTCAACAATCAGTGAATAGATTGAAAAATGGTCAATTCCGAACCCAAGCGCCAGCCCAAGACTCTTCCTCCAACTTTCTCTAGACTGCATAGGAATTCCGAAAATCAGATCCAGGTTAATATGCTGGAACCCGGCTTGTTTGCTCCACATCACAGCATTTACCACCGATTCAAATTTGTGCTGCCGGTCCAGCACGCGTAAATCATCTGGCGAAGCTGATTGCATTCCAAAACTAATCCGATTGAATCCCAGCACTCTCAAATCTGAAATATATTTTTTCGTCACAGTTTCAGGATTGGCTTCAAGCGTGATTTCAGCATCTTGATCAATCCATACTTTTCCTGAAAGCGTTTTGAAAATTTTTTCAAATTGCTCAACGTTGAGTAAGGAAGGCGTACCGCCGCCAAAATATATCGTACCCACGGACATGGGTTCCGGGGATTTTCCGATGACCTCAGTAATCTCTTGACAGATGGCTTCCACATATTCTGGGATGTAAGAATTCATCCCTGCAAATGTGTTAAAATCACAATACCCGCATCTGCGACGGCAGAATGGTATATGAAAATATAGACTGGTTTTTTCCATTATTGGGTAGAATAACACAATCCTCTTGACATGCAAAGGAATTCGGGTATCTGGCTGTGAAATGTTATAATCACCATCCAGTACACTTGAAAAAAGAAGAATAAAATGACACCTGAATCAAATAATTCATTACCTAAAACTTGTCCTACTTGTGGAACAAGACTGAGCGAAAACGCAACCCGTTGTTTGGTCTGTGGACGTTCATTTGCGACTTCTACAAAAAAGACATCGGAGAGCCCCGTTCAAAGCCCTAAGCTTCCGGAATTAAAAGTAAGCATCCCTGCTGCGATAGGTTTGATTGTTGTAATCTTGGGTTTAGGCGCCGCTCTGATCTTTGTCATCCTTCAGTCTACCGGGCGCGTCACACAACCAACTGCAACGCCAACGATTACCACAACACCAACCCTTACCTTAACCCCCTCACCCACGCTGGAACCTACCCAAGGACCAACTGCAACTATGGAACCTCCTCTTCAATATGTTGTCAAGGAAGGCGACTTTTGCAGTTCAATCGCCCTGGCGTACGGAGTTTCTATTAACAGCATCGTTACATTGAATAATCTGCCACCCGATTGTGGCACGCTTAGTGTTGGCCAAACTCTGCTCATCCCTCGCCCCACTCCCACAGCCACTGCCCAGCCCACGGCAACCTTAAGCGCGGCCGAGGCTACCGAACAGGCATGCGGAACCGTTCCTTACACCGTTCAGGCAAATGATACCCTTAGTTCAATTTCTGCCAACTACAACATCAGCGTCGAATCAATCAAGAACTTCAACGGGTTAACCTCTGACATAATATACGAAGGATTGGTCTTAAATCTACCTTTGTGCGAGCGCCGTCCGACTCAGGGCCCGACTCCCACTGCAACACTCCCACCTCCATACAACGCGCCCAGTCTACTGCTGCCAGCTGACGGTGTTGTGATTTCCAATGTGAACGAGTCCATCGCGCTTCAATGGTCTTCCGTTGGTACTCTGCGAGAAAACGAAGCCTATGCAGTCACTGTTGAAGATGTCACTGCAGGTGGTGGAAAGAAAGTGGTTGAGTACACCAAAGAAACGAAGTTTATCGTTCCGACTTCGCTACGCCCACTTGACAATACTTACCATATCTTCCGCTGGTATGTTGTTGCTGTCCGACAAACAGGTACCAATTCAGAGGGTCAGGCAGAATATACTGTCTACGGCACGGTCAGTTCCTTCCGTGTTTTCGCCTGGTCAGGTACCACTGGCTCAGTAACGCAGACTCCATAGTCATTCAAAATACAAAAATCCACCCCCGATGTTTCACATCAGGGGTGGTTTTTTTTACGCACTCAAAAAATGGATCGATTATTTCTTTAGATTTTCGAGATAACGGCTGGCTTGGATGGCAGCAGCTGCTCCCATCCCTGCCGAGGTAATGACTTGCTTATATTCCGCATCTGCGGCTTCTCCGCAGGCAAAAACACCTTCCACCGAAGTTTTCATGTGCATATCGACTTCGATATAACCACGGTCATCCATTTTCAACTGGCCTTCGAATAATTTGGTGTTCGGAGAATGGCCTACGAAAATGAATACTCCATCAGTATGTAATTCTTCTTGTTCTTTGGTTTTCACATTCTCCAATAAAACCGATTCAACTTTTTCCGTTCCTCTGATTTCCTTTACAACTGTGTCCATTTTTAAACTGATTTTCGAATTTTCTCGCACTCTACTTTGTAACAATGCTCCGCCACGGAACTGATCGCGCCTGTGGATGATTGTAACCTTTGAGGCATACCGGGTGAGAAAAATGGCTTCTTCGAGCGCGCTATCTCCACCGCCTACTACGACGACTTCTTTTCCCTTAAAAAACCATCCATCGCAAGTAGCACAGTAAGACACTCCCCGTCCGGTGAATTCTCTTTCTCCGGGGACATTTAACGTGAGAGAACTTGCACCGGTGGCAATAATGATCGAATTCGCCAGATATTCTTTGTTATAAGTTTTAATCCGAAATGGACGTTGAGAAAGGTCCACTTTCATGACAGAATCAAATTCGGTCCGCGCCCCAAAACGTTCAGCCTGTTTCTGGAATAACTCCCCCAGTTCCGCCCCACCTACACCTTCAGGATATCCTGGATAATTTTCAATTGTGTGAGTCAGAGCGGCCTGACCTCCTGGGGTCATTCCAGTTAATACCAGAGGATTCAGTTCTGCACGGGCAGCGTATAAAGCTGCAGACAACCCAGCCGGCCCTGCCCCAAGGATGACGACTGATTCAATTTGACTTTCTTCTTTCATATCCAAACTCTTCTCCTCAACTCTTTGTAGCTTTATCCGTAATGGTAATCGCTTTGTCAATTATGCTGATCCCGTCTGCAAGTTGTTCTTCAGTGATAATCAGTGGTGGAATGAGCAGGATCAGATTCCAATGTGTATAAAGAAAAATTCCGTTATCTAGAAGAAATTTCTTTACCGCATTCATCTCGGTGCTAGACCCGCCAAAGGGTGCCGCAGGTTCTCTGGTTCGCTTATCTTTGACCAGTTCGATAGCACCAAAAAGGCCTAATGAGCGCACTTCTCCAATCGATGGGTGTCTCTCAACCAGTTCTGCCAGCATTTCTTTCATGACCAGCCCTGTTTGCTTCGCTTTTTCGATCAAATGGTCATCCTGCATAACCTGAATATTGGCAATTGCCGCAGCCAATGAAATCGGATGACCATTATAAGTCAATCCACCCTGGAATACCTTATCGTTAAATGTGGCAGCAATCTCAGGTTTCATGGCCACAGCCCCCAGAGGGGCATAACCAGATGTCAATCCCTTGGCCATTGTCATAATATCGGGCACAACATTCCAGTGATTCACCGCAAACCATTCTCCGGTTCGGCCAAATCCACTCATCACCTCATCGGCGATCAGTAGAATCTTGTTACGATCACAGATCTCGCGCAATCCTTGCATATACCCATCTGGAGGAATGATGATGCCATTTGTTCCTGTAACTGATTCAATCATTACAGCAGCAATAGTCTCTGCACCTTCATATTGAATAATCTCTTCAAGGTGATTAAGGTAATCTGCGGCAAATTCCTCTGCACTGATTTCGGTCCTCGAACGATGGAATGTTGACCGATATTGATACGGATCTAGAAAATGCACCACGCCGGGCATCACTTCAGGCTCCCACGCCACACGGCGCGGATCGCCAGTTAGAGCGATCGCCCCATAACTGGCACCATGATATGAGCGATAACGGGTGAGAATTTTGAATTTACCCGTGTATGCCCTGGCAAGTTTGATAGCATTCTCATTGGCATCAGCTCCACCTAATGTATACAAAAACTTTGTCAATCCTTTGGGCACGATTTCAACCAGTTTCTTTCCAAGCGCTGCACGCGGTTTTGTAGCAAATTGCGGTCCGGCAAATGGAAGTTCGCGCGCCTGATCGATAATCGCATTAATCACTCGCTCGTCGCCATGCCCAATATTGACGCACATCACCATAGAATTGAGATCGAGATACCGTTTATCGTTGAAATCCCAAAAATAGACTCCTTTGGCCGATTTAATGGGTATCGGGCTCACTTTGGATTGCGCTGACCATGTCCAAAAGTTATGTTCCAACGAGTACGGCAAGACATTAGATTCAGATATATTGATCATTTGCCCTCGATTGCCATTTTTCGATTGCTCTTCACTAGTCTATCCTATCATAAAAAATAAATCGAAAGATTAGAATATTCTCAGAATTTTCGCAGTCGAACTTTTTGTCAACCTGGCATCCATTTTTTCAATCAATGAACATTATTTTTTTCACCACTCATTCTCAGCAGTGAAATCCATGAAAATTTTGCTTCGTGCATCATTTGTCAGAATTTTTTTGGAAGTAATCATGAGTAAGAAGATGATTTGCACATCTTGATTTACTTTTGATTCTCTCCTTAAGAGGATAGAAACCTGGCATACGATAATTCCATCATGGTGAAGAATAAAAACGCTGCTGATAATTCAGCAGCGCTGTTGATTACTCTTCCATCAGGATCACTCGTGCAGGAGCGCCATCTGTATCCTTCAATTTCAATGGCAGGCAAGCCAGGGTATATCTCCCTGGCATAATCTTTGAAAGGTCAAGCCCTTCGATCAAAACCACCCCCGCACCCAAGAGGATGTCATGAGGAGGCTTGCTTTCAGTGAATGGCGCTGCTGACAGATAATCAATGCCCACAAGCCTGACATCGCGCTCGACCAGTTCCTTCGCACCATCAGCGCTGATCCCAACAAAATCTTCATGAAAAAATTCTGGAGATGTCGACCAGATTTTCGAATTTCGGGTCTTGAACAATACTCGCTTTACCTCGGGTGTGAAAGATAACGATTTGATGATCGCTGCATCAATCACCTTAACCCTGTCAGGTAATTCGAACACATCAACAAGGCCAACGAGTGTATCCAGCGGGATCTGATCAACTTTAAACCCATCAGGAATAAAATGATATGGTGAATCAACATGGGTACCGGTATGTACACCCATACTAATATTCGAATTGTTGGCCATTCCCCCTTCTTCGATTTTTTCTTTTCGATATAACTCAACGGGTATATCTCCCGGCCAAACAGTCATCCCGGTTTGAACGGTCAGTGTCACGTCGTGTATTTTCATGGAAACCTCTTTTTGCTTGCTTCAAAAATGTCAGTTAGTAATTGTGCACGCTCTTTTTCATCCATCGGTACCGGCCTTGACCAATCGGTCAGCAGTGCAGTCAATACTTCTGTATTGATATATTTTCCATCATAAATGATATGACGGTCAATAAATTCTCGTTTTGTACCCACTACGGGGATATCCATTTGGTCAAAGAGAAAATTACCAAGGCCGTAATGAATGAGGCTGTCATTGATAAACTCAAATCCCATTGGAAAATGAGCCTGAGATCCCTGAACAATGTCAGCGCCAGCTTTTGCGGCATTCCAGAAATCTTCACGGTATGTCTCTGAATACATATAAACATACACTTCATTATGCTGGAATGTTGAGATTACCACGTAACCCTGTTTCTTTAATTCCTCAATCTGTGAATACATATAATCATAATCACACCTCGCCGCTCCTGGACCATCTTCAGTCGCCCATGCCTGCGAAAAACCCACCGGGTTGCATCCAATAAATGCGATTTTATTGCCGTTGTTCTCGATCAGTATCGGTTTTTTCGCTTCTTCCTGATTGACTCCCCCTCCAAAAACGTACCAGCCACGGTCTGCATACATTTTTAAGGTCTCAGAATAACTTTCAGTGCCATAGTCATTTTCATGATTTCCCGTGAGTTCTACTACATTGACCCCAAGTTTTTCCAGGACTTCGATCGCTTCAGGATGAGCGCACAGTTGCAGTGTTTCATTGCAAGTATCAGATCTTGGACATTCTTTAGAGAAGGCCACCTCATTGCTTACGTGTCTTAAGTCAGCCGTTTGAAACCACTGCTTCACCATCTCAATAGGGTAATCCGTTCCCTTTAGCAGGATTTTGGATGCCGTGCATCTTGCCATAGCCGTGGTTCCACTCATGACAATGACTGTCATTTTCGATTCATCCCTGTTTGTCAGGGGGATCAATTCATTGAACCTCTCGGCAACTGCATTGGTCAATGTAGAAGGGTCAATGGTTGGGGTTAAAGTATACGTAACAACTAACGGATAACTAGCTTCATCAAATGGTTTATCTAAAGGGCTTTTCCCCGCAATTTTTAAAATCTTACAGCGTGGTGTAATCTGATCAAAAGGAAGAATTGCAACCGCATTCTCAGTAACCTCAAGAGTGGATACCAGATCCTCTGTGCTGGTAATTGTTACCTGGTCCCCAGCCTGCCCCCATATTGCTGTAAATGTCTGGTATGTGTCTTCGGTGACAATTAGGGTCGCATACTCACTTCCTCCTGTTGAATCTTTCCATAATAACAATAATTCTTCGATAGAAATGTCATCATCCACAGACATAAAAGGAACTGCCACAGCGTAAATGATCCTGGCTGTGAATAGAGAAGCCTGATCTATACCTTTTTGATGAGGACCAAAAATCAACGCGGCCTTGTCTAAATCAGAAGTGATGCTCACACTTTCAATTGTCTCAATCAAAGTACGCCACTCTTGCGGTACACCAGGATCGATGAAGAGTGATACCTCGAGAGGTTGAAACGGAGTCAGGGTGGCAGAAAGTGGTTGATTTGAAACCAAATTACTATTATTAACTCTCTGAGTGTTCGAGCCACAGGCGGCTAAAAACAAAAAAAGGATTAATATAAAAGTGTAAACCAGCTTATGTGATGATTTCAACCATAAAACTCCATGTGAATGATATGAATCCGATTATACGCCACATCCATAGATGAGGATTTGTTGAACCTGATGGTTTTTGATAGCACAACTGGCTATAATCACCATAAGACCCTTGTCGAGGATGGATATGAGAGAAGTTGCCGTAATTGGAATAGGACAAACAAAAATTGACGAACATTGGGATAAATCCCTTCGTGATCTCGCAGGTGACGCTGCCCTTTCTGCTTTGATGGACTCTGGCTTAGAGAAAGTAGCTGCTTTATACGTAGGTAATATGATGTCAGGATCAGCCAATCGGCAGCAACATCTGGGAGCATACATTGCAGATTGGATTGGTCTACGCGGAGTTGAAGCAATCCGCCTTGAAGCTGCTTGCAGTTCGGGTGCTGCAAGTTTCCGCACAGCTGTGATGGCGGTCGCTTCTGGAGAGGTGGACAGCGCCCTCGTCGTTGGGGTTGAGAAGATGACGGATTCTCCGCTTCAGGAAGTCACTGCCGCTCTGGCAACTGCAGCAGATGCTGATTGGGAAGCCGGACAAGGGCTTTCTTTTGTCGCGCTAAACGCTTTAATCATGAAGCGCTACATGCATGAATACGGATGGGAAAAGGAGCATTTCGCACCTTTTGCAGTTAATGCACACACCAATGCGATTCATAATCCATTCGCCCGTTTTCATGAACCCACTACCATCGAAAGTTACTTAAAAGCGCCAATGATTAATGATCCGATCAATCTCATGGACGCTTCGCCGGTTGGCGATGGTGCTGCGGCTGCAGTTCTGGTGCCAGTTGAATCTTTCCGCAACCCCGCTCACCACAAAATTGTTAAGGTTGCCGCATCTGCTGCTGCAACTGACACCATCGCTATTCACCACCGCAAGGACCCCCTGTTTTTACGCGCGGCTTACAACTCAGGTAAGAAAGCTTATGGTCAGGCCGGTTTAAAACCATCAGATATCAATCTATTTGAACTTCACGATGCATTTTCTATCATGGCAGCACTTTCGCTCGAAGCCAATGGTTTTGCAGAACGGGGGCAAGGACCCCGCCTGGCACTTGACAACGAGATACTTCCCACGGGTCGGATTCCTATTGCCACGCGAGGTGGCTTGAAGGCTCGCGGACATCCGGTAGGAGCCACAGGAATGTACCAAATTGTCGAAGTGGTTCAGCAGCTGAGGGGTGAAGCTTTTGGTACTCAGGTTGAAAACGCACGCTTTGGTATGTCGCAAAATATTGGTGGAAGTGGGTCAAACATCATCACCCATATTTTCCAACTCATTTGACCCAACCCGAAGCAAATTTCGAGATTTGATGCCAAATTACCTGATTCCTGATATGATTATTCGGGATTGGGTCAATTATGGCACATTTATCGAATGAAATCATTAAAGAATATCAAAAGCGTACATTTAGAACGACTGAACCGCTTCGTACTCCTGATCAGGCAATCGATTTCGTAAACGAACGCGGTTTCATCTTTTTTTGGCCAGTCAAAGGAACCACTTACCCAAGCCTCTGGCATGCTGTAGCCGGTGAACGACCGGTTGCAGATAATCATGACGATCCAGGTCACATCTCTTGGAACTGGAAAGATTCGCTTCTCGACAAACGCGTCTGGTATTATGGCCGTCTCCTGAAAAAAAAGAACACAATTGTCTCTCTCGAAGCCATTCCCTTTTTCTACGCCCTATCACCAAACTATGGTGAACCAGCAGCAGATTTCCAGGATCAGTACGACCAAGGTTTACTTCCACTTGAAGCCAAGTTGATTTTTGAAGCCTTGCTTAAAAATGGCCCACTCGACACCATCTCACTACGCAAGGAAGCTCATCTCATGGGGTCGGCCTCCCAATCTCCGTTCAACCGCGCATTGAATATTTTGCAGGAACAATTGAAGGTACTTCCGGTTGCAGTAAGCGAAGCTGGTGCATGGGGATACGCATTTGTATATGACCTCACCCACCGCTATTACCCCGATCTTCAAGAAAAAGCCCGTTTGATATCTGAAACATCTGCCATGGATCAGTTGCTTCTTTATTACTTCAAGTCACTCGGCGCTAGCAGACTAAAAGATGTTGTCTCGTTTTTCAAATGGCCATCCTCTCAAATAGAACGTTCGATACGAAGGCTGGTTAGTAAAGGTGAATTATTTATTGCGATCCACACCGATGACCTCACCGGTGATTACTATTGTTTCCCCTCACTGTTCGAAGGATAAACTGGTAATATTTACCTGAACATGATCTTTAGCATCCATTGTATATAATTAATTTGTATTGATTCTTCCAACCAGGGCTGGTGCCGGATGATGGAATTTCATATTTCCAGAAGAGCGCGCGAAAAATATCACCTCGATGATAGCTTGTTTTCGTATGATGGCAATACGATTATTGCGATTTTTCACGCCGCTCGTACCTTTGCTCATCAAATAAATTCCCAACTCGACTTACTTGCGTTCCCAGAACAGGCCATTAAAGCCGGTCAGATCAACGCGATAGGGCTTATCGACGAGATCTTTCATCACATATTTTCTTTATTTCGACAACAAAAATCTCCTGCGGTTTTATCAGATGCTGTGAATTACCTGGAACAAATGATTGGTGAGCGAGAACTCAACATTTTTCTTGAAAAATTCATTTTTTTCTATCCCCCCACGCCTGTCTTTTCTAGAAAACTTGATCCTTCACGATACTTAAGTGAATCTACAGGTGGAATCCCTAACCGTCAACTTGTTATTGAAGAATTATTAATGCTATGGCTCTCCCTTGAAAATCCAGCGCTCATTTCATATTCAGAGCTTTTTGTTGAAGAAAATTTGACGCATGATCCGCGATTTTCTCCGGTGATTCAATCTCTCCAAACCTTCTTTGCAAACCAGCCACCATTTGGCCCTGATAACAAATCCCTTTTGCAAATGTTACAGACCCCATCGATTGAAGTCCCTCACTCCATCACCGGTCAGCTTGAATACATCCGTGTACACTGGTCCTCTCTTCTCGGAGAGTATATCTACAGGCTACTTTCCAGCCTGGATTTGTTGAATGAAGAAAATAAGTTGTCATTTACCGGTCCAGGCCCTGTGTCGATTCCAGTGTACGATCAAAAAGAATGGCAGGGAGCAGGTGGTAAGGAGGGCGAACCTGAAGCCTTCAGTAAAGATCATGAATGGATGCCGCGTTTGGTTCTGATAGCCAAGAACACCTATGTCTGGCTTGACCAGCTTAGTCAGAAATACCAAAAGTCCATCACCCGTTTAGATCAAATACCTGATGCAGAACTTGAAACGTTAAAACGCTGGGGAATCACCGGTTTATGGCTCATAGGCCTCTGGGAGCGTAGTCCGGCTTCAGCACAGATCAAAAGGCTCTGCGGTAACCCTGATGCAATTTCATCAGCATACTCACTTTACTCCTATCAAATTGCATCCGATCTGGGTGGAGAATCTGCATACCAAGTTTTACGAGATGCGGCTGCCCGGCTTGGAATCCGCCTGGCAAGTGACATGGTGCCCAATCATATGGGTATTGATTCAGAATGGGTGATACACCATCCAAATCGTTTCCTTTCTCTCGAACACTGTCCTTTTCCATCTTATACATTTAACGGGCAGGACTTATCATCAGACCCGTCTGTCACCATTCAAATTGAAGACCATTATTACGACCGCAGTGATGCAGCGGTTGTTTTCCGCAGGCGGGATAATCACAGCGGAATGGTGAAATATATCTACCATGGGAATGATGGTACAGCCATGCCCTGGAACGACACAGCCCAATTGAATTATCTGAATCCTGAAGTGCGCGAGTCAGTGATTCAAACCATTTTAGAGGTAGCCCGTAAGTTTCCCATTATCCGATTCGATGCAGCAATGACCCTGGCAAAAAAACATTATCAGAGGTTATGGTTTCCTCAGCCTGGCACTGGTGGAGCGATCCCTTCTCGGTCAGAATACGGCCTTACGCAAGAGGAATTTGACCGTGTGATGCCAGTGGAGTTTTGGCGCGAGGTCGTAGACCGTGTCGCTGCTGAAGCGCCAGGTACCCTATTGCTCGCTGAAGCCTTCTGGTTAATGGAGGGTTACTTTGTGCGTTCCTTGGGCATGCACCGAGTCTACAACAGCGCTTTCATGAATATGCTGCGTAATGAAGATAACGCCGGCTACCGAAAACTGATCAAGAATACAATGGAATTTGAACCGGAAATCTTGAAACGATATGTAAATTTCATGAACAATCCGGATGAGCGCACAGCAGTAGAACAATTTGGTAAAGGTGATAAATATTTCGGCACCTGTGTGTTGATGGTTACCATGCCTGGACTTCCGATGCTGGGACATGGCCAGATTGAAGGTTTTTCGGAAAAGTATGGCATGGAGTTCCACAGAGCCTATTGGAACGAAAGTGCCGATCCAGAATTAATCGCCCGCCATGAACGAGAGATATTCCCGCTTCTTCACCAGCGAGAGCTTTTTGCTGAAGTAGATAATTTCAACCTTTTCGACTTCTATACTTTAGATGGAAATGTGAACGAAAATATCTACGCTTACACCAATTACAACAAAGGTAAATCTGCACTGGTCGTTTATAACAACAACCTGAATGAAACAGAAGGATGGATCCAATACTCAGTCCCCAGAAAACAAGAAACAAAATCCGAAAAAACGCAAAACCAGTTGGCTGTGGATGCCGCTCTGCGGCTGCCTAAGAATCGGAACGCATTTATCACCTTCCGAGACCAGGTCACCGGGTGTTACTATTTGCGGCCTCTGAGCGAAATACTGGATCGCGGATTCCATTTCAAATTACGAGGATATGAACACCATGTCTTTCTGGATTTTCAGGTTGTTATACCTGATGCATTGCACAATTATTCAGATTTATACTCTGTAATCGGAGAACAGGGTGTTCCGGATATTGAACAATCATTAAAAGAGTTATTTCTGAATCCCATTGTTGAGCCCTTCAGACAATTCATCAATTATGGTTATTTGCATTACCTGAGAACCAAATATTCTAAAGAGATAAGAATTGATTCAATTGATAGTGATGAAATAACTTCCAAGGTGGCAGCCTTTCTAAATGGAATCACTTTACAGGTTCCTGACAAGAAAGCCCAAAGCAGTGTACAACAAGAGATTACCAATCTGATATTTTCTATCCTTGGCTTCCCGGGTATCCTGAAACAACTTCAAGTTCTTTCCAGCAAAAAAATGAATAAGTTTGCCGCTTTCCTGTCAGATCGCTTTCTTTCTTCTGAATCCCACTGGATGACCCTGATGACATGGGCAGTTGCTCACAAAATCGGCAATTTAACTGGCGAAGAGAATCATACGGATCTGACAATTTCTTTGCTCAAGGAGTGGCGGCTTAAAAGATATCTTGAAGACGCACTGCGTCAATCCGGTTGCAAGGAAGCGGAAATTCAAGATTTGTTACTGGCATTAGATATTGGGATTGCCCAGCAAAACTGGTACAAAAATTTTAAACCAGGATCATTTCAAGCAACGCTGCAAAAATGGTTTTCAGAACCAGAGATTCAATACTTTTTAAAAATAAATCGTTACAATGAGATTCTATGGTTTAATCGAGAAGCCTTTACTGACTTTACCTGGTGGGTTTCAATTCTGCCAATGATTCAGCTCGCATCCAAAGAAGAAGCAGGTGCGACTGATCTGTTTGAAACCGCCCTACATCTTTTCGATTTTATTACCGCACTTGAAGAGATCGTAAAGGAATCCTCGTACCAGGTCGAGAAATTAATCACATTATCAGGAAATGTTAAGGTTTGATTATCCAGCAGGTTCGTTGATCGTGCACCTTGCATAAGCCGAGAGAAACTGGTCTTTGGCTGTAAGCCCTGTGTTTTCATTCGTTGCTTTACTCAACAAAGAATAAAAAGCGTACGGAATATTAAAGGTGCATGCCTGTTCCATCAACCAAACTGCACACGCTGCGTAGCTTATATTATTTTGAGGTTCAATGCGATCCATGCTGTCAAAGAACCATCCGCAGGATGTGAACATGCGCTGGCGTTCATATTGTGCGCTGAAGAGTCTTTCTAATTTTCGGATACTAATCTTCTCGTTCAGAATGAATCCAAAGTTTTTCAGTTAGCGTCTCTGTCAATGGTGTAAATTCATTGTGTGGAATCTTTAAGGTTCAAGGGTGTCAATGAACAGGCGCCAGAGTAAATGGCATGACCTCAGCCATCATCAAGGGTTGCGGCCCATACAATA